>Ga0335081_10014084_pt1 | contig 12937 bp, 15 predicted proteins | sample Lox_Sample_35_FD_206713 | JGI IMG/M metagenome (GOLD analysis project Ga0335081, IMG submission 206713) | Soil microbial communities from Loxahatchee National Wildlife Refuge, Florida, United States - Lox_Sample_3.5 | ecosystem: Environmental > Terrestrial > Soil > Wetlands | place: USA...
TGTCTCATACAGACCTTTTCACATTGGAACGGACGTCAGGACAAGATCGATCGGCGACAGAATCAACAATAACATTTTGACATGAATTCCTTGACGTTTCAATGAGACCTCGGACTTGCCCACCTCTTGCTGGAGTGGTGAAAGTCACCACATAGCCCGCGATTCTCTGACTCGCACTACAAAGACCGACCTGTGTGAACGGAAACACGCGTAGGTTGCGCCAGGTCTCCGGGTTTCCGCGCAAACGCACCATCAGCCACGCATCCTGCAAAATGTCCTCCGATTCGTCCACACCGACCAGTCGCGTCACGAAAGCGTGCAGATCGAGACGCGTCTGTTGGAAGAGTCCGGTTAAATCGAAGGGTTTTCCGCCCATGATCAGTCCGTCATCAATGGTCTCGTGTCTCCGCTCTCGAGGTCTGGTGCGCCATTCGTCCAATGCAATCCGCCCATTCGTCGAATCAACCCCGTTCGAGGGGGGGCGGGAGGAGGAGGTGGTTACCTCCCACCCTTGAACCCAAGGGAGGGAGCCCAGGGTTTCCCTCGAACGGGATATTTGTCAGCTTGTGCGTCGGTGTCTTTCACATCAGATCAACAGATCCAGTATCATTACGGCGATATTCAGGCCCCGTAGTCTTTCGGGCCAACTACAATTATTCAATCGGGAGCTATTTCTGATGCATTTGCGCCCTGATAATTTTAATCGCCGCGTCGGGGTCACAGTGTTTCCCCTGCGAGTAACTTGTGAATGAGCATGCTGAGGTTCTCCACCGATGAATTCTCGGTCAAGACATAGCCATCAAGGAGAATAGTTGGTGTGCCTTGCACGCCGTCACGGGCGGCTCTGGCAATGCCATCATTCAGAGCCCGTGCGGGACCGCCGGACGCCAGTTGTTGCTTGACGAAATCAGGATCAAGCCCGACCTCTGTGATGACGTTCGATTCCACGGCGGGATCCTGAATATCCAGTTTTTCGTCTTGTAAGGTGCGAAACAACACTTTCGCCATGGCAGTGCCTTTTCCCTCGGCGAGGGCGACCTCGTATAATTCAAATGGCAACAACGGCTTGTTGCGTATCACCGGTAGACCGATTTCCGTCACATCCAAGCGATTGCCAAACTCGCTCCGTAATGCCGGAAGCAACAACGCCTCGAAGTGATGGCAATGAGGGCAATAGAAGTCAACAAACACTTCCATCTTCACCCGGTCCTTGACATGCGTGGATGGTTCATGTAACAGCCGATAAGGCTTCAGTTCGGATGCCGGTTTGGAGCAATTAGTCCACAACATGAGGCACAGGATGCTGATCCCCACGACCCATATTCTCGGCACTCTCTTCATATGACACTCCCTTTTTCGTGATCGGTCGAGGGGGGGCGGGAGGCGGAGGCAGTCGCCTCCCGCCCTTTGAACCCAAGAGAGAGAGGAGGGTAACATCCTCCTGGGTTTCCTCGATTTAATGGACCAATCACATCAGACCTAGTCCATGACCATGGCATCGCAATACCAGTTGATGCCCATCCTCGTGCCTTTGACGCTTTTGACCGCGTTGATGAGAGTTTCCGGCTTGACCGTACCGTCATGGGTCACGATTACGTGGCCTTTCATGCTTTCCAGATCGACACTGGTCACCCCTTTGACGGCCTTCAACGCTGCGGTGAGCTCCTTCGGGTAGAATTCACAAAACTTCCCCCCGAGCATCAGGACGGTTTTCTGCTCGGCGGCGCCCGCCGGTGCCGTGAGTAACAGGACTCCCAGTACAACAGGTGGGATCAGCGATGCCATGAGATGACGCATGGAATGCCTCCTTGGTCTATGCGGACATGGCGTCATGCCGCGGGTGGTAGACGCCGCGCCTTGGACGGCGTCTGTTCTCGTATCATCATCGCCGTTAACCGGTGATTGAGAGGTCTCTGTTTGAAAAATATTCGTCATAACGAATCACGAAGTCCTTCTTCGTCATTGGCACATGACACGTCCGGCATTTGTTGAAGTTTTCCGCCAGTGGTTTGCCGTCTGGGCTGAAGGCGGCAAAAACCCATGAGCCGGTCTTGAGGGCGTCCGGCACCCCCTGGCCCCATCCCTCGCCCTTGCCCATGACAAAGATCTTCGACAGCTCGCCCTTGACGAGCATTCCGTCAGGTCCGGTTTTCAACGTTCCATCCGGTTGTTCTTTGACTGAGAAGTTTTCCATCACGAATATCGTTCCATTGGGAAACGGCCGGCCCCGAGGGGTGGTCGCTCCCACGGAATTAATGTAGATGTCGCGCACCTGTTTAGCATCGGGCCGTTGCACCGCGGTCAAAAACTTTGGCCAGGCGTGATAACCGGCCGGCAGCGGCAATTCACCGTCCCCTGGTGGAGACGCGGTGATGGGCGCAGTCACAAGAAACAGAACGACGAACGACAACACGGCAAGAGAAGCAGCGAAAGAGCGCATGGGGCCTCCTGATGTTGGGTCAATGCACAGCCATGGTCAGTCCAAGCCAGGTGCGTACGGGTGGAATACGGATCAGGATTGTTCGTTCAACCAGTTTGACTAGTAGCAGGGACAGGCCGAACAATGGCAGATAGAGGGCGAGCAGCAGAATCACCATCCCCAAACCGAACGCAAAGCGCGGCCTCTGGATCGGCTCCGGTGCCCCCAGTACGCCCTGTGTCCGCCGTCGCCACCACATCACCACGGCACTGACGCAGAGCAGGAGAAGGCCGAGCGCCACCGTTGTGTTCAGAAGCTGGTTGGGCCAGCCGAAGAGCTGTCCCTCATGCGCGGCAACGCCCACATCCACGACCTGGTCGATCGGATGCTCGTCGCTGAACCCTTCGCGTTTCAGCACGGCGCCCGTCGCGTTGTCCAGCGTCAATGTGACGCGCTGTGGCCGGTTCTGCGTGTCGGAGCGGGCGGTCCAGTGTTCATGATACAAGCCCAGCCAGGCCCGGCTGTCGGGGCCGGGCGGGGAGATTAACACCGGTGGTAGCAGATGGAGCGGCGCCACCGATGCGACCATCGTGTCGATTGCGGAGTAATCCACTGGCGCCGCCATCGTGTGGCTGACGGCCTGCATGGCCGCGGCATGATGCGCCGAATGGCCTGACGACTCAGCCGGGGCGACGCCCGCCGATTGCGCGGATGGTTCGCCATGGCCGACCGGCCACTTTTGCGCGGCCACGTCGGTGTGCGTGAGCGCGCGTATTTCCTTTAAATAGTTGCCCCACACGTAGGCCCAGGGCAGTCCCGTCAGCAGGAGAAACAGGACAAGGCTGGAGACCCAGACACCGGTCACGGCGTGCAAATCGCGCCAGAAGAGACGCCCGCCTCCGCCCAGTCGCGGATACACGACGCCGGCCAGTCCCCGTCCTTGCCGCGGCCACCAGAGATAGAGGCCGGTAAGCATCATCACGATTGCCCATGATGCGGCCGTCTCCACGATCATCGAACCGGGATTTTTCATAAGCAGCTCGCCGTGGAGATAAAAGAGGATGTTAATGAATCGATTCGGCTCTTTCACGGTCTTGAGGATTTGCAGCGTTAGGGGGTGGACGTAGACGCGAGTCTGTTCCCCATCCTTCGAGACAAGGATCTGTGACGCGGCCGTTGGCGATTTCGGCAATTCGTAGGCGTCGAATGTCGAGCCTGGCACAGCAGCCAGCGCCGCCTTCACGCGCGCCTCGGCAGTCGCCGGTGGGCCGTTCAGCGAGAAGTGATCGTACGGACGGTCGATCCAGCGCTCGATCTGGGGCCTGTATAGATAGATTGAACCGGTGATCGCCAGGAACATGACAAACGGCAGGCTGATCAGACCGGCGTAAAAGTGCCAGCGCCAGACCGCCCGATAGTCAGGCCAGGGTTTGACGGATGCAGTCGGGGTTGTCATGGTGTCACCTCATGTCTCAGGGGGCTTGCTGTTCTTCCGGTGCCGTCACAAAGCCGATCCGCCCCAGACCGGCCTTGGCGGCTGCCGCCATCACCTTGGCGATCGCGTCGTAATAGGCCAGCCGGTCGGCATGAATGTGCAGCTCCGGCTGGGGCTGTCGTTGCGCCTCAGCGGCGAAGCGGGGCCCCAACTCTTCCTGCGTTATCGGCGAGCCGTTCCAGAAGAGGGCACCGTCCTGCTGGATTGCCAGTTCGATATGGTCCGGCTTTGTGAGATTGGGGTGGCTGTCGGCCTTCGGCAGGTCGATTTTGACCGCGTGCGTGAGCAATGGCGCGGTGATGATGAAGATCACCAGGAGCACCAGCATGACATCCACGAGCGGCACGACGTTCATCTCCGCCATCGGCCCCCGATGGCGTTTGTCGTCAAAGCTGCCGATCGCCATGGACGCCTCCAGGTTGTGCGGCCGGTCGCGTTGGCCGGTGCGGGTCAGCCGGCCCATTGGCCCCGGTGTTGACTGCAACGAGCACGTACAGATCGTGGGCGAAAGCATCAAGCCGGGCGAGCCACAACCGGTTGCGCCGGTTAAACGAGTTGTAAGCCAGGACGGCGGGGATCGCCACGGCCAAGCCGAGGGCAGTCATGATCAGTGCCTCGCCCACGGGTCCGGCCACCTTGTCGAGCGTGCCTTGACCGGCTAGACCGATGTTGACCAGCGCGTGATAGATGCTCCAGACGGTGCCGAACAGCCCAATGTAGGGCGCGGACGACCCGGCGGAGGCGAGCACGGTCAGGCCGGACTCGACCCGAGCCGCCTCCTGGTCGATCCCGTTGCGCAGGACCCGGGTAATCAATTCGCCGATCCCCCCGGCCGCGGCCAGGTGGTGCAGCCCTTGCCGTTCGCCGGTATCGACTGCGTCCAGCGCCTGGCCGGTCAGAACGGCAAAGGCGTTGTTCGGCGGCTGCCGCTCAAGCAGGCCGCGCACCTCCTTGAGCGATTTCGCCTGCCAGAATCGAGTCAGAAAGGCGTCAGCCCGACGGCGCGTGACCAAGTTGCCGATCGTTTTAGTCACAATCAGATACCAACTTGCGGTAGAAAACAGGAGCAGGGCCCCCAGCACGATCCGGCCCAAATCGTCCGTATGTGTCAGAAAGTGGGCGAATCCAATACCCTGTTCCATCTCATCGTCCTTTTAGTCTGAACAGGAAGGGTTGAAGCGCCACGGCTCGCACGGGATTGCCGTCGTGAACGGCCGGGCTGCACTGCCAGCTTTTCACCGCAGCCAGCGCCGCGGCATCAAGGCGGGAAGAGCCGCTGCTGGACTCGATCTGGGCGGTGTCGACGCGTCCCTGCTCATCCAACTCCACGCGCACGATCACCCGCCCTTCTTCGCCCATGCGCCGTGAGAGTGCAGGATACTCGGGTGGAGAGCGCTTCGGGCAGGACACCGACAACTCCGTGGTCAACTGCACCGGCCCAGGAGGCGCTGAAGACGCCTCGAGCACCGGGGCCGACGGAGGGGGCGGAGGGGCGACTGGCTGTTCCGGTGAGACCACCGGGGCTTTGACAACGAGTTGTTGGGGTGCTGGAGGCGCAGGAGGTGGCGGCTCCAATTTGACTGGTACCGGTGGTTTGACCACCCGCGGTCGCGGTTTGTGTTGATCGGGTTTGGGGGTGGGGGGGGCCGGATTGATGAAGTCCACGAACACTGTCGCCGCCTCCATCGGGGTGAACGGGATCTGATAGTGCCACAGGGCAGAGATCGCCGCACCGTGCAACGCCAGCACAAACAGCAGTCCGGCTGTTTTGTCCCACACCGATCGATGAGACGCATCAACCATCGTGTCCTCTACACACGCCCGTCACCCACGGACGCCGCCGAACGAAACCGTCAGACCGCCAAAGATTTGAAACGGCGGGCCCAGCTGTGTGCCACCGGCTGTGGTGGCTACATATTTGTTGTTCAGCAGGTTCTGACCAATGACAAACACCTCCGCATACTTCCAGATCGGGTAGGAGGCCGATGCGTCCACAACGGTATGCGCATCCAGTTTGAGGGTGTTGCCGGTGTCGTCCCAGGCCGTGCTGAGGAACCGGAACCGCACCTCGAGTTTGGCCCCGGCTGCCTGGTTATAGCGAGCGACGGCGCTGACGGAATGCGCGGGGACGTTGGGAACCCGGTTGCCTTCAATCGATGGATCTGGGGAGTAGGAGATGATTTCGGCGTTGGTGTAACTGTAACTGACTCCCGTGGAGAGCGAGTCGGTCAGTTGCAGATCGCCCATCGCCTCGACCCCCAGGCTTCTCGTCTCGCCGAGATTCGCGACCTGCACCGTGTAGGGAGGGCCGAAGGAGGTGGTCACGAAATTGATCTGATCTCTGATCGTGTTGTAAAAGAAGTTGACTTGGCCATGGAACTGCCCCTGGGTGATGTCGACACCCGCTTCCTCGCCCCACAGGACCTCCGGTCTCACTTGTGGGTTGGGTATCAACACGAACCCTGGGGACGTGAACTCACGATAGAGATTGTCGAGTGTCGGCGCCCGGAAACTGCGATAGACGGAGGCGCGGATGGCCAGGGCTTTGGTGAGCTGGTACCGTACAGCGAGTTTTGGATCCCATTCGAGGTAATCCTTGTTATCGAACTGGGTGGTGCTCCCCGGGATGTTTTCTATGCTGCCGTCATAGTTGCGGAAATAGTCCACGCGAAGGCTCGGTTGGATATCCAGGTCCAGTATCGGCTGGATCGTGGCCTCCCCGTATAGCCCGGCGAACAGTTCCTGGCCGCCGCCGTTCAGCTCTGTGGGACTGGCGCCGGGGGTGGCAATGTCCTGCTGCCTGTCGACGCCTTCGATGTGACGTAGATCCACGCCCGTGGTCATGAGCGGCAGCCAGTTCAGATTCGGGGACGTGTGCGTCCATTGAAACGATCCTCCAATATCGGTGGCCGGCGTCTGATGGATATTCGAAATATATTCGGCGTTTCGGTCGTACGCGGGAGGGCTGAGATCGGTATTGGTGGTGTTAAATTGCTCATTCAGGTAAAAAATGCTGGCGTGAATGTCATCCTGCGGAGTGAGTCTCCACCGCCCGCCCGTTGCCATATTCACGGTTCTGGTATCGTTTGTTTCCAGGTTGGTTGCATAATTCTGGTTGAATTGATAATAATTTCCACGGAGGAACCCGGTAAACTCGGCCGTGTGGTAATCCATCTTCATCTGCACATTGGCGGCATTGCTCGCCGTCGCGCGATCGATGGATCCCTGTTCGTCCGGCACCAAAGGATCGTAGCCGGCGGTGATGAAATAGTTCACGTCTAGGCTGATCCCCAGCCGATCATCGACCTTCTGGCTGCTGTGGATGTCCGATCGGAACGTGTTGTCGGACCCGCCCATTGTCGTGACGCTCAGTTCGGTGGCGTCGATGGGATGAGTGATGAAATTCACCACGCCGCCCTCTGCAAAACTGCCCCAAAGGCTGGAGCTGCCGCCGCGGACAATTTCAACGCGATCGATCCGTTCTTTCGGAATCCGGTTGAAATCGATATAGCCCATAAAGGGGTCATTGACGGGTACACCATCCATGAGCACCAGCACATGCGGCGCACCGCCGCCGAGTCCGCGGATCGACAGCCAGTTCCCGGTAGGATGATTGATGTAGCTGGGCAGATAGCTGGAGAAATTGAGACTGGGAACACTCTGCAGCACACCATCGGTCGTAAACGCGGGAGTCTGTTTGACTGCCTGCTGGTCGAGCACCGTGGTGCTGACGGGAAGATCCGAGACGGTGCTCTCGGTGCGCGTCGCGCTGATCACCACAGGATTGAATGTGGTGGGTGTGCCGGAGTTGGTTGTCGCTGCCCCATTATTCGGCTGGCTTGCGGTCGTCTGTTCGGTGTTGTTCTCTTGCGGAGCAGAGGTCTCCTCAGCCGCGCCGGTTGATGGATGAATCAGCCATGTGCATGCGAGCACAATGATGACGTACCGGTAAATACCATGCATGAAATACCCCTCCGTTCCTGAAAAGGAATAAGGCCATCCGGAAAACCTGCGCGCACGCCGATCTACCGAACGCATGAAGGACATCAGATTGGCGCCGTGGCGCGGTTGTCCCGCGCAGACGACGGTATCGTGACGCCTTAGACGGTGGGAGTGACGGAGGGTGGAGCGCGGGGAGAGCTGGAGACGATGAGCGTGAATCCGGCTGGCGGCGGATTCGTGGGGAACAAGAGCTCCGCGACCTGAAGCGGGGAAGCGTGAGTGATCGTGGTAGTTTGGATCGCGGTTGCGGCACAATGGCACGCCATCCTGCAGTGGGATTGATGACCATTGTTCTGTTCAGAGGACTGATGGTGTGCGGCGTGATCGTGGTCGTGATCGAAATACTGGCAGTGGATCGCCTCGCCGGTCAGCGCCAGATAACTGAGCAGGACGGCGACGACCAGCATGCGGTCGCCGGGAAATCCAAATCGTCGTGAGGAGAGCATCTTCATGAGCAGCGGCATCTATATACACCACGGTCTGGGAAAAAGCAAGCGGCGGGTACTGTCATGGGGGAAAAGGGAGTAAGTGGGGTGCCCAAAGTGGGCCGGTCTGCTACCCTCTCAAACCCACTACAGCCGCAACCGATCGAGGTCGAATCGTTCCTCAACGATGAATTTTTCAGTGTAGAGCGCAGGGTTTACTTTTTAAGAGCGGCTCTGCTACGATCGTTGGCGTGTTCGCTTGCCGATCCGATGGGTTGTGGCATGACAAAATCACCCGTCGATCGCGGCGTGCCGTCGGGCTGGGTGTGATCTTCCTCCTCTCCCTCTTCAGCCTGTTCGGCAGTCACACCCCGGCGTCCGCCGCCATGCCGACGAACGACCAACCGGGACGTGCGATGCCGTTGCAGGGGAATCTACATATCGTGTCGCCGGGCACGCCCCACAATCCCTACAACAGCGATCCGCCCACCTCAGGCCCTCATGTCCGCTGGCTCGCTCCCTGGGGCGTCCACAAGGTGCCGATTCCTCTTGAAATACAGGTGCACAATCTCGAGGACGGCAGCGTGGTGAACCAGTACAAATGCTCCGCGCCCTGTCCCAAACTGATCGCCAAGATTGAAGCGCTGACCAAACGGCCGGACTTGCTCGCCCTGCCGAAGGCAGCGGTGAATCCCCAAGGCCCGCCGGCCATCCGGTTGGTCGTGGCGCCCTATCCGACAATGAAGTTTCCCATTGCTCTGACCGCGTGGGGCCGGATCGACACGCTTAACCGCTATGAGGAGACGAAAATTCTCCGCTTCATCAAGGCCTATATTGGCATCGACCACCACCCACCCATGGAAGAATAGCCGGCGAGGCCTGTTGCGCGCCTATCATGGCCGGCCCGAATGGGGATCACTGTTGTGACGGCCATGCGCCGCAAGGGAGGGGGAGATGACGCCGTTGGGGAGAAGGCCTGGACGGTGGATTTGACAATCGCTCCACCGTTTATTATGTGAGGGCTGTTCTGGATAGAAAATTTGGATGGTGCTTTACTGGTTGTCACGTCCGTCTAGAGGGATGGTGGCCGCGCACTCTCACAGAGGAGGGGGTATGGTGTACGGAAAGGGCCGTGGCAGGATTGATCAGCGGCGTTGTTCCAGATGTCCCCGCTCCTCCTCGTGCCGTTCGGAGTGGCGACCCGCTCCTATAGGAGACATCGCGTGATGGACAAAATTCTTCCTGGACTGGCGGCGATTCAAAACATTCATCCCATGTTCGTGCATTTTCCGATCGCCTTCTTCTGGGGGGCGCTGGCCATGGAATCGGCGGCGATGGTGATCTACGAGCGGTTCCATTTCGTCGCGACCTGGCTGCTCTATTTGGGTGCGCTTGCGGCAGGGGTGTCCGCGATAACAGGACTGCACGCGATGAATAAGATCACAGCCGCGTCGGGCGGTCACCATGGCCCGAACCATGGATTGATTCACGTGCACGAGCACTGGATGCTCTCGGTAACGACGATGGGCGTGCTCCTGGCCGCGTACCTCTACTGGATGAACACAGGGCGCGTGTGGAACGGCCACCGTTGGCGCTTTGTGGTGGGTCTGCTTCTGCTTGCCGTTGTGCTCACGCTGGGGGCCGATCGGGGCGCCCGGTTGGTGTTTCAGTTCGGATTTGGGGTTATTCCGCCCTCCTAAAAGAGACGCCCCACGCGGCCGGGGATGAAGAACACCACCACTGAACAATTGGGCCTCTCCCCTTCACTCGGCCGAAATATGTTGGGTATATACCGGCATTTCCTTCGGAAACCTCGTGTTGGGATGCCTCGGTAGTCGGCAGAGCCCGACCCCGGCCTTGTCAGGACACATTTTGCCCCGTATACTCCCCGCACGATGACCCGCCGGACGATGATCGGTTTGGCCGCCGTGGCCGCGGTCATGGCCGTGATTGGGGCGCTTGCGGCGGGGCCGTTGCGGTGGACCCTACGCCGTGTGCACGGGTCAAACCCCGCCGAGTGCGTCCGGCTGGCCACCCACGCGGAGCGGGCGCGCTGCCTTGATCCCTACTTCCGCGCCGCGGCCCGGGCCGGGCAGACGAAGGCGGCGCTCCGCGAGTTAATGGACCTCGTCCGAAGCGGCGCGCTCGACGATTGCCATCATCTGGCCCACGATTTCGGTCACGTGGGCTTCGAGGTGCAGGGGACCCTCGCGGCCGCCATGCGCGCGGGAGACGCCAGTTGCCTGAACGGCTACTACCACGGGGTCGTGGAGGCGGCGGTGCAGCACGCGGCGTCGCAAGGTCCACTCGAGATCACCCGGATGTGCACGGAGTTACGCGGAGACAGCTTGGCCTACGATGCGTGCGTCCACGGCCTCGGCCACGGCCTGATGCACGTCTCCCGCGACGACGTCATGCTGTCCAGGCGGCGGTGCGCCGACCTGCCCGATGACTACGCCCGCCGGCGATGCAGGGGCGGCGTTTATATGGAGAACTCGATGCGGTATCTCGACCTGGATGACGCCCACTACCGCACGTCCGCGCCGCGTGCCTGCGACGGCCTTGCTCTTCCGCCCGCCGAACGCGATTCGTGCAACGACCAGATCGGTGAGATTGCCATGTTCTACTATCGACACAATCTCAATGCCGCACTCGAGATCTGCCAGGCGGTTGGCAGCGGGTCGGCCGCCAAGGCGTGCGAACGCGGAGCCCGGGACGAACTGGTGACCTCCCGTTTGGAACGCCAGTCTGACTGATGGAGCGCGCGTCGGTGGTGCCAGAGAATCCCGCGCCTTGATCATCGGCGCACAATGACCCGAAAACACAGAGCCCCCAACACTCCGCCATCCGCTCCCTGAGCTGGATGGAAGGCGCCGCGAGGGCGTTCGACATCGGCCTGCTGCTGAACGGAGCCCGGAACTTCCTCGCTCCGCTCATTTCAGATGATCAATAACAGTAGAGTGCCCTCTTTCCGCGCGTCATTCAGCAGCAATGTCAAATCGGCGGAGAGTTGCTCGTACGGCTTGTTACCACCTATTTTGCAATTGGTCGGATTTTTTTGGTTACGACTTGAATGTTGAAGAAGAGGGAATGATTAATGAATCACGCTTTCCAGTAGGTGATGCAATCTTTGAATGGCAGGATGTATCTCTTCGTGGCGTTCTCTTCTTGACTTTTTAATTTGATTAACTGTAGGTTAAACCAATTGCCTGTAAGTTTAATCACATGATTGCAAAAAAACTTCTTTCACTGACGTTGGTCCTCACCTTTTCTGTCGTTGTAACCCTTTCCATTGTCTGCCGGTATCATCACGGCCTCGGTGGCCCTGAGCAGGGTCAATCTCCCTCTTCCCACACTTTACCTCTTTGCTCCCTGCTCTCCAAAGTCATCGGACAGGTGTTCGTCGCGTCCGCAACGATTGCCCTAATTTCTTACGCCCAATTCATGAGAGGGACCGTCAGATCGAGCGATGAGTGCTCTTTCATGTTGGTGCTGCAATATCCTGCCCGCGCTCCCCCACTCCTCTAGACAAAGCCACTCATTCAACTCAAGTTAACGATTGCTTCATCATTCGTGTCCAAGTCAGGGGTTTGATGAGGGACGATGCCTGTGCCGATGAGAGTCTCCGCTGAGGCAGTGCCTTTGCAGACGTCAACAATCGACCTGATCAGACAGCGAATTTGATTCATAATCAATGGAGGATGACACATGGCTCGAATAGTCGCGAGTGTAGCGGTGTTGTTTATGTTTGGTGTGGGGCTGTGGACAATACAAACGGCCGCGGTACAACAAAGTGTGTTTGCCGAGGAGGCGAAGAAGGACGACCAAACCCAAAAACCCATGGTGCGTAAACCAACGTCTGAGGAAATAGGCCAGATGAAGATCTGCGCTGTGGCAGGCACCAAATTTGAGGTGGCCAGTAACACACCGGTCATCGATTACAAGGGCAAGACGTATTACTTTTGTTGCAAACACTGCCTGCATGATTTCCAGAAAGACCCCGACAAGTACGCCAAATGACCACGGCGTGAGGGGGTGTATCCTGTCGCGTGTAGGAGTGGTTCGTATCACCCCGGCGGCGCGCGCTTTATCGCGTGCGCCGTCGGGTCCTCCAATGCGTTCTATTTTCTACCTCCTGGTTGTCACTGTCCTGGCCTGTGCTGCCTGCACCTCCCATGAAATCAGCAAACCGCAAGTCATCAAATATGAGACCCCATATTCGAGCTCCTCGTGGATGGGACAAACCAATTTGGCGACGACGCCTGACGGAAAAGTAGTTCTAACATGGTTAGAGAAAGTGGGAAGGGAGCAATATGCTCTCCGCCTCTTGGTACGACAGGCCGGCAGCTGGTCAGCTCCCAGGACCATTACCGAAGGAAACGCCTTTGTGATCCATTGGGCTGAGCTGCCTTCGCTTGTCGTCCTGCCGAGCAGAGAGTGGATCATCTCCTGGATTGAAAACGCACAGGAAGGACAAGGGCAGACTGAACTAAAAATCTCCAGATCCGACGATCAAGGCGCAACGTGGGGACCGCCAATCACATTGCTTCCTGATCAACACCTCGCCGACCGAAGCTTCGCCTCATTACAGCCATG
>Ga0335081_10014085_pt1 | contig 12937 bp, 11 predicted proteins | sample Lox_Sample_35_FD_206713 | JGI IMG/M metagenome (GOLD analysis project Ga0335081, IMG submission 206713) | Soil microbial communities from Loxahatchee National Wildlife Refuge, Florida, United States - Lox_Sample_3.5 | ecosystem: Environmental > Terrestrial > Soil > Wetlands | place: USA...
TTCCACGTTGGAACTGCCGGATGATTTCGTAAGGGCTCGACGTCAACTGGCCATTTTTCCACGTGGCTGGATGGACAACGCGATCACTCCACGTTGCGGTGTCGGTGGAACAACCGGCAAACTGCTGCGCAGGTGCACTGCGGTTTATGAGAAACGGGTAGGACGCCGCTGCTAGTCTTGTGCGTTCATCAGTTTCCCAGTTCATCTTCCCCGCCTGTAAAACACCAGTAGCCATTGCAGTTCCTCCTTCACAATCGTCAGGTGTTGCGAGGTTGAGGTATCTCTGATATCCCGGCGATGATAGCATCTGCTCCCTGACGCCGGCGAAGGTGGAAGATTGGGTAGTATCGTAAGCAAGCGGTTGGAATCGCATACTGCGGCGCTACGGTTGCCCATGCCGCTTGCGCAATGCACTTCGCGTTGAAGGGATAGCACCGTGGCGCAAGGAGGAATCGAAGTGAATCTGCCGGGTTGGCTTATCGGCTTTCGTTCGCGGTCGATGAAGAAGTCTGTGTCGGAATCATCATCACACGGACTATGTGACGGCGACTCGTCGCCGCAGTCTTTTTCGTCGCGACTGCGGCCCTTCTCGCTAACCTCGATGTCTCAGTGGTTTTCTCGTTCCACGCACAGAAAACGGCAGAGCGAGTCAGCAAGGCAGCCTTAGGACACTACCCAAAATTGCCCTGTGACCCCGGTCACTGCGCTGGCCCTCCGAAAAGCCCACCATGGAGATTCAGCACTTGGGTGCCCCAGGTCTGGCGGTTTTCCAGACCTGGGTACTGCGGACCAGTACTTGCCCAGGTCTCGAAAACCGCGAGACCTGGGGCACCCATCGATTCCAAGGAAGCCGCCATGCCGACCAAGACCATTATCGAGCCATTTCGCATTAAGAGCGTGGAACCTATTCGCTGGACCACCCGCCAGGAGCGCGAAGAGTTTCTGCGCGCCGCGCACTACAACCTGTTCCTGCTGCCCGCCGACGACGTGCTCATCGACCTGCTGACCGACTCGGGCACCGGGGCCATGTCCACACAGCAGTGGGCGGCCATCATGCAAGGCGATGAGAGCTACGCCGGCAGCCGCAGCTTCGATCGCTTCCGCGACTCCATCCAGGACATCTTTGGCTACCGGCACGTCATCCCGACGCACCAGGGACGCGCCGCCGAGCGCATTCTGTTCAGCGTCGCCTGCAAGAAGGGCGACGTCATTCCCAACAACACGCACTTCGACACCACGCGCGCCAACATCGAGTTCATCGGCGCGGAAGCCGTCGACTTACCTATCGCGGAGGCGCGGGAGCCTGCAAAGTGGCATCCCTTCAAGGGCAACATGGATGTCAGCGCTCTCGAGGAGCTGATTGCGCGCGTCGGTCGCCAGCGCATTCCGCTGGTGATGCTCACCATCACCAACAACTCCGGCGGCGGCCAGCCCGTGTCGATGGCGAACGCGCGCGCGGTCAGCGCCGTGTGCCGCAAGCATCGCATCCCGCTGTATTTCGACGCCTGCCGGTTTGCCGAGAACGCCTACTTCATCAAGCTGCGCGAAGACGGCTACGCCGCGAAGACGCCCAAGCAGATTGCGCAGGAAATGTTCGCGCTGGGCGACGGCTGCACCATGTCCGCCAAGAAAGACGGCATGGCCAATATCGGCGGCTTCCTTTGCACCAACGACGGCATTCTTGCCGCGCAAGAGAAAGACCTGCTCATTCTCACCGAGGGCTATCCGACTTACGGCGGCCTGGCGGGACGCGACCTGGAAGCCATTGCGGTTGGCGTGCAGGAGTCGCTGGAAGAGGATTACCTGCGCTATCGCATCGCTTCCACCGCCTATCTCGGCGACCATCTCGCCAAGCAGGGCGTTCCCATCGTGCAGCCGCCGGGCGGGCACGCGATTTATCTCGACGCGCGCGCCTTCCTGCCGCACATTCCGCTAAGCGAATTCCCCGGCGTCGCATTGGCGGCTGAGCTGTATCTGGAAGGCGGCATCCGCTCAGTCGAAATCGGCAGCCTGATGTTCGGCGCGGCGGCGAAGATGGATCTGGTGCGGCTGGCAATTCCCCGCCGCGTCTACACGCAAAGCCACATTGACTATGTGATCGAAGTGATCCTGGCGGTGTGGCAGCGGCGGCACGAAATCCGAGGCCTGCGCCTGACCTACGAGGCGCCCTTCCTGCGCCACTTCACGGCGTATTTGGAGCCAGTAGAGGTACAGGCACCAGCATGCGTGTAGGCAGACCGACCAAGCCTTACGAGACGATTGGTTGCGATAAGGCCTGTTCACCTCAGCTAATTGAGATTTATGAGACTTGCTATCCTGCTGCTGCTCTGCCCTGCACCTTCTTGTGCCAAGCCACCTGTTCTACTGGTCCAACGAGATAGACCCAGGACAGAGTACCCATGATGGTGACGGCCAGCAAGATGGCGAAAGCCCAGTAAAAGTGGCCGGTTCGTCCTACGACGAATCCGGTGAGTGCCGGAGCCACAACCCCTGCCAGGTTGCCGATAAAGTTCTGAAAACCCGTCCATCGTCCCGCGGCTTGCGGTCCCGCGAGAGTTTGGGTAATCGCCCAGACATTGGAAGACGTGACTCCGAAGGAAATAACACCCAAGACCAGCATGACCAGACAAGTGCGCGGCCCGGTGGCGGCCGCCAGTCCGAGGAAAGTCCCCGCCAAGATCAGGCCACCGCCCGTAAACGTCTTACGCACGCGAGTGGGAGTTCCTCCCGACATGATCCAGCGGTCGGAAAGCCAACCGGAGAAGGTGGAGGAACAAGCCCCGAGCAGATAAGCGAGGCCTCCGATCCTGGCCATGGTCGACATGGTGAAATGCCGCTCGCGAACCAGGTAGAAGGGCAGCCACGTGATCAGAAAATAGCCGACGTAGTTGGCGCTGAAGAGCCCGACACAGCTTCCCCATGCGGAACGCAGCCGCAAGAACTCAGCAAGACTCGGGGCGCCGGTCGTGCCTGGTGTACTAGAAGCTCGCGCCTTGGGCATCCACTTGATCCACGGCACCAGCCAGAGCAAACTGACCAGTCCGAGCACAAGAAAGACAGGGCGCCAGCCAAACCTTCCCATTAGAGTGCCGCCAACAAGCATGCCCATTCCCGGTCCCAATACCAGCCCTGCGGAGATGACCGAGTTGGCGAGGCCGCGATGCTCTTCAGGAAAGTTCAGCGCAATGATCTTCGAATATGAAGGATAAGCAACCGACTCTCCAATGCCGAGCAGCAAACGCAACGCGAACAGCATCGAGAACGTGCGCACAAGGCCGGTCACGGCTGTCGCCGCAGACCAGAGGAAGAAGCCTCCGGCGATGACCCAGTTGACGTTCACTCGGTCTACCAGCCAGCCGGTTATGGGCTGCAAACACGCGTAAGTCCAGAAGAACGCCGAGAGCAGAATTCCCAGTTGCGTTGCCGAGATTCGCAGCTCGTCCTTCAGCATCGGAGCAGCGATGGAGAGATTGCCGCGATCGATGTAGTTGATGAACACGGAAATGCCCAGCAACACAAGGACCGCCAGCAGCTTGCCCGTGAGTTGCTTGGGCTGGTGCACCGTCGAAGTTTTCATGAATGAGAGTTGTGATTGTCTATTGCACCCGTGAATTTTGCAACCTTCTTCGTTGGAACTATGATCACGAGGTTACGACTTCAGTGCAGAAACACTTATTTCGGCGAATCACTGTTGCGAAATCGCCATACCACTATTAATCGGCTGTGCACCCGTCCCGCCCTGCGGGACGACTCAGTTTAGCCCAGGACAAACCGGGGTCCCCAACAAGCGCCCCGCCGCGGCGGGCTGGTTGGGGTGGTGCAGTCCTGGGTAGGCTGCGAATTTATTCTCCGCAGTCCCGGCGGGGACGGCACACGTCCGCCCCTCGTGCTTATGCGAACGCGAAAGCAAAACCGGCTGGGGCGGGGCAGCCAAAGCAACAATGACTTGTTAAAATGGTTGAGCGGCACACTCTTCCAGATATGACCATCCTCGACTTTGACAACCGCTTCGCTCACGCCGAGGTCAGAGCGGGAGATCGGCTGCTCATCAAGTCGACCTGCCGAATCTGTGGAATGGCGATGCTGCTGTCCGCAGCCGACGGCTCCCTCGAAAAATGGGAGAGTTGGCACGAGTGCGACAACCTGAATCCGACCTTGCTCTACGTCTAGGACTCGGGTCCTCTTCTCCTGCGCTTCCCGTTTCAGCAACTCTTTTTTCGAAACGCTCTATGGATACAAACTGAGCGGATGTATGATGTCTGTAACTCGTTTAACCAACGGAATTCCTCTCCCGGTTTCTCTTGGTGTGTCACAATTCAAAGGCCCTCCAGGAGAAAGACCATGAAAGCAACATTTGTCGCGGTCATCGTAGCCGCGATTGGCATTGTTCCCGCTGTCCAGGCCCAGAGCATGGTGGAGTACTCGCACGTGTCGTCGCCATCCGCCGGCACGGCATTAAGCGCACCCACGGGTGCGATCAATCGTGCTTTGCAGAAGACCGCCAAGAGGTCCGGCGGCGCGACCCACACTGCGGCGATTTGGGAGGCGAAGCCCACCAGAGGCAAGGAGCAGCCTCCGGCGAAGCCGGCTCCGCCGGCAGTCTTTATCCTCGCCAATGGAGAGCGACTCGAGTCCAGCAACTATTTCCTGACCTCGGACTCTCTGCAAGTTGAGCAAGGCGAAACGCAGCGCACCATTCCAATGGCGAAGGTCAATGTGAATGCAACCCTGGCTGCCAACCACCAGCGCGGGATCAACCTGAAGATTCCGGCGAACACCCACCAGATCACACTCGGCTTTTGAGAGTGTCCGGCAGGGGACGCGTGACGAGAATTCGCGCCTGCGCACCAGCTTATTCGTTGCGCAACGCGATCATGGGATCCACTCGCGTCGCCCGGCGCGCAGGAATATACGAGGCAGTCACCGCGATCAGCAGCAGCAGCAACGAAACCACGGTGAAGGTGAGCCAATCGCTCGCACTTACACCGTAGAGCAAGCTGGACAGCACGCGCGTCAGCCCCAGTCCACAACTCAAGCCAATTAATACGCCGGTGACGGCGGCCAGCACGCCTTGCCGCATCATGATCTTCAGGATGTCCTCGCGCCGTGCGCCCAGGGCCATGCGAATGCCGATCTCGCGCGTGCGCTGCGTCACCGAGTAGGAAATGAGGCCGTAGAGGCCAATCATCGCCAAAATCAGCGCCAGGGCGGCAAAGCTGCCAATCAGGTAGAAGGGGTAGCGGCGCAGAAAAACGGCGGAGGATCGTTCGATGTACTGGCTCATCGATTGCGGTTGCATGGACGCCAACTCCGGATCGATGGAGCGCATGCTAGCGCGCGCCGCTCCGACCAGCGCCGCCGGATCGCCGCTGGTGCGGATGACGTAATTGAGATACGTGGCGGCGCCGGAGTCCTGATCGACAGGGAAGTACATGGTTGGCGGCGGAGGGAGGGCCAGGCTTTCTTCGGTCACATCGCCCGCCACGCCGACAATCTGACGGAAGGGCTCCTCGGGCGCGCGGGTCAGGCGAATGCGCCTGCCGATCGCCTCCTCGCCGGGCGACAGGTAGCGCTTTACCCAAGCCTGGTTCACGACCGCTACCCACGGCCGGCCGTCAGAATCCGAGCGGGTGAACGCCCGGCCGCTAAGCAGTGGAACCTTCATAACGGAAAAGTATTGCAGCTCGATCCGGCGCGACATGCAAAGCTCCTCCTGGCCCGGCGCCACGGCACGTCCTTCGACAACGAACCGCTCTCTGCTGCGACTCTCAATCGCGGGGAGGGCGTTGGTCGCCGATGCGCCTTGCACGCCCGGCAATTGCCGCAGCCGTTCCAGGAACTCATGCTCAAAGCGCAGCCCGTTCGGATTGCTGAACGGCCACTGCTTGGAAACCGGATAAGAAGCTCCCGGCAGGTTCACGAAAAAGGTGAGCACGTGATCGGGTTCGAACCCGGGATTTTTCCCCAGTAGACTGTGCAGACTCTGGAGGAGCAAGCCGCCAGCCACGAGCAGTACCAGCGAGATTGCGATTTCGCCGATCACCAGAATATTGCGCAGACGAGCATGGGTAGCGCTGGTGCCGCCGCGCGACTCGTCCTTCAGCACCTCTGTGACCGAGGTGCGGGAGACGGCAAGCCCCGGCCCCAACCCGAAAAAAATCGCTGTAAACACAGTTATGCCGATCACAAAGGCGAGCACCGGAAAACTAATTCCCACGTCGTTCAGGTAGGGCATGGATGCCAGTTGCGACGGGGGGAGTGATCGCACCAGCAGCCAAATCCCCAGCGCCGCGCCCGCGAAGCCGATGATGGCGCCTGCCGCGGAAAGCAGCAGGCTCTCCATGAGCAGTTGCAAGACGAGATGGGATTCACTGGCCCCTAGTGCCGTGCGGACGGCAAATTCACGGCGGCGGTCAATGGAACGGGTCACCAGCAGATTGGCGAGATTGGCGCAGGCAATCAGCAGGACGAAGGCGACCGCGCCGAACAGAACCAAAAGTTGTGGGCGCACATCGCCGCCGATTTCCTCCCGCAGCGGAGCCACCGTGATGCTGAGGCCGGCATTCTGCTGCGGATACTGCTGCGCCAGTTGTGCCGCGACAGTTTGCATCTCCGCCCTGGCCGGCGGAAGCGCCACGCCAGGAGCAAGCCTGCCGATCACGCTGAGCCAGCGCGCGCTGCGGGTCGTGGCTTCGGCTGGGTTCAGGTGCAGCGGGACCCAGATGGGCACAATGCCGGCGGGGCCGAGCTCAAAATTGCGCGGCAAGACGCCGATGATGGTAACCGGTTTGTTGTCGAGTCGGATGCCGCGCCCAATCACCTTGGGATCGCCGGCAAAATCGCTCTTCCAGAAGTTGTAGCTGAGGATGGCAACCGTGGGCCCCTGTCCTTCGGGCAAATCTTCCCCGGCGGCGAAGTCGCGCCCGAGAACCGGGCTAACGCCCAGCGTAGCAAAGAAATCGGGCGTAACCATGGCGCAGAAGGCGGTCTTCGGCTCACCGTTGCCGGCGATGATGAAAGCATCCGACGCATAGCCCGCCAGCGCCTGGAAGCTCTTGGCCGTACGTTTCCAATCGAGGAAATCGGGATAGGAGGCCTGGTACGAACAGCAGCCGGTCTTGAGGCGGCTTTCGCCCACGGTCACCAGCTTGTCCGGATCGCGGAACGGCAAGGGCCGCAGCAGTACGGGATAGACCACCGAGAAGATGGCAGTGTTGGCGCCGATGGCCAATGCCAAGGTGATGATCGCCACCGCTGTGAAGCCCGGATTTTTCCGCAGCATCCGCAGCCCGTAGCGAAAGTCCTGGCCGAGACTACCCATAATTCAGATTCCGGTCAGATAGTTCCGAGTATACCTTCAAGAAGATGCTTGCCGGCTCATCCCTTACCACGAAAGAGGTATACCAGTTCGATCACCAGGATGATGACGACCATCACTTCCAGTACAAAGCCGCGGCTCTGATGGAACTCGTCGATCAGGAAGCGGTAGAGGCCCTCCGCGGTGCGCAGCTTCTCCTTGACCAGGTTCTTGTACTCCGGCACGCCGACCTTAGTCGCGGCCAACCGGTACAGACGCGCGGAGAACATGTCGCTGACGAACTTGATGGCGGTGTCGGAGCGCTCGACCAACTCCGTGACCTCCACGGTGACGCCGTTCAAACGCAGCGCCTCGCCGCGCATTTTCCAGCGCTGCAAGATACCGGCGCCCGCCGCGGCGGGCTTGAGCCCCGCATAGACGCCGGCCAGCTCGCGCGTCAGCAGCTCGTCGTAGTGGCGAAACTCCAGCAACTGCGAGTTGGCGTACTCCAGGATCTGGACCGTGGCCTGCGCGCCGGCGGGTGTGTCGTACACCAGCGCAGCGTTCCAGCCGACCGCAACCAGATCGTTGGGATAGTATGAGAGGCTGGATTGCAGCGTGTCGTCGTTTTCGGCGCGGGAGAGAGCGCACTGCTCACCGCGCAGGATTTGCGCGATCTGCGGCCCGTGCTGCGCCAGCATGTCCAGGCCACGAGGATTGCCGGGCACGTCGCTTAGAACGAAGATGTAGTAGTCTTCGCTGAGCCACTCGTTGTATGGACGGACAATGGCAGGCGCGATCTTGTCGAGCCGCCCGCGGATGATCTGCTGCGCCTGCCGCTCCATTTCGGGGCTGGGCACCCAGCGCGCCGCCAGCCGCACCAGCTCATCCCAATCGGCCGCGAAGCTGAATTCCAGCAGCACGCTGATGACGCCGTAATCGTAGTACTTGAGCTGCGGCGTGAGGGCTTCGCCGCTGCTTAGCACGACGGGATCGAGGCGCTCGACCACGGGCGGCTTTTCAAAGCGCACATATTCGGGCGTGGCGTGCTTGAAGCTCGGCTCGACGCGGCGCGCGCCCAGGATTTGGCGCAGCTCCTCCAGCCTGATCTCCTCGCAGACATCGTGGAGAATGAGGCCCAGCACCGAGCCTTTGAGGGTGGCGGCACTGGCAAGAGCGATGCTGCGCTCTTCCGGTTGCATCTTGATGATTGTACGTGACGGATTCCGCCGCCGGGCGAAGCCGGCCCACGATCATTGTCCGTCCCTACCAGCGCTTCTTGACAGATGACTATCTATTAGGTATATATCTAGATGATCTATGGCGAGGCGTTCCAGTTCAAGCATGGAAGTTTTGCTGGGTCTGCTGGCGATCGAGCCCATGTCGGGCTACGACCTGGGCCAGACGATTCGCGCCTCGGTCGGACACTTTTGGAATGAGAGCTACGGCCAGATCTATCCCAGCCTGAAGAAGCTCGCGCAGGGCGGCTTTGTGACCTCAAAGACAGAACGGCAGAAACGCAAGCCCGACCGGCACGTTTACTCAATTACGAAAAAAGGCCGGGAACGATTGGCGAAGTGGCTGGCCGTTCCGCCGCAACCCGAGATACCACGCAACGAGCTCTTGCTGAAGTTGTTCTTCGGCAAGCAAGTCCCGGCGGAGATCCTGATCGGCTACGTGGAGCGCATGGCCGAGGAGCACCGCACGTTGCTGCAGGTGCTGAAGCGCGCCGAGCGTGAGCAGATCGACAAGAACCAGCGCTATCCCGGCGCTCCGTACTGGAGAATGGCCGCGCATTTTGGACAGATGGAGATGGAAGCCCACTTACGCTGGGCGCAAGAGGCGGTCGCCGAGTTGAAAAAGATCGCCCGGCGACCTGCTTCGACAACGCAGCGGGAGAAACGACATGCCAGCGAATGACGTACTAAAGGCCGCTGATCCGAAGATGCTTGAGGCGCCACAGCCGATCGCTTCCCGCAGACATCTGGCAGGTTTTCTCCTCATCGGCGGCGGTGTAATTGCGCTTGGCTTCCTCGCTCAGCACCGCTCCTCCGGGGCGGCGCCGGAGCACCTCGCGGAACATGGTCAGGCGATCCACATTTACCTGACCGCGATCCTCCTGGATTGGGCGCTTTTCTACTATTGCTGGGCTGGCGTGCATCGCCATGGCGGCAACCTGGACACCCTTACTGGCGGCCTGTGGAAGTCGTGGAAGCCGGCCGCAGTTGATCTCATGGTCGCGCTGCCGTTTTGGGTGCTGTGGGAGGCAACCGCGGATGGGGTGCATTGGCTGCTCGGAGCCAGCAGCGCGAAGACTGTAGACAGCCTGCTGCCGCACAGTGCGCTCGAAGTCGTGATTTGGATTGCGACGTCGATGACCGCAGGATTTTGCGAAGAGGTCGCCTTTCGCGGCTATCTGCAGCGGCAGTTTCAGGCCTTGAGCAGAAATGTTGTCGTCGCGCTGTTCGGACAGGGACTCGTCTTCGGCCTGTTTCATGCCTACCAGGGCTGGAAGAACGTGATCGTGATCAGCGTGCTGGGAGTGCTGTACGGAATGCTGGCCGTGTGGCGCAGGAATCTGCGCGCGAACACAGTCGTCCACGCCTGGGCTGACATATGGTCGGGTTGGCTGAAGTTTGTAGTGTGGAAATAACTCCTTCAGCACCCTTTGAGCGTCTCGGCCTAAGCAGGCGAAGAAATGCGCTGCCTATCTGCTGCGGCCTGCTCGTTGCGCTCTATCTTACCGACGATTGTACGTGAGCCGCAGAGTCACCGAGGAACCACATCGAATACTAGGCTGCTGCACCTTAAGAGCGCCGTTACCAAGGAAATGTGACAAACTCGGCAACCAGGAGGCCCCGATGACCTCATTGTGGAGCTGCGCAGTCGCTTCTCTGGACGATGCTTTGGCCTTGTTGCTGGAGAACGTGGGCAAGCTCGAGGCTGCTCAATCAGCCGATGTGGAAGAAATGCTGGAGCAGCTTAAGATGGCCACCGACTCTGCTCGCGTAGTCCGCGAATTGGTTTCCTCGCAACTGCCTGACGCCTCGTGGCAGGACCGGGCGCAACTGGATGCGCTCATCGCGCAGGAAATGCAGAAGAGTTTGGACGGTGGGATAAGCGGTATTTTACCCGGCGATGTGGTTGGCAGGCCCGTGCCGGCGCAACAGATCTGAGGGGTTGTTTGCCGACAGAATCGCTATGGGGATCAGCCGGCTTGGCGCTTCAGAAATGCGAGGGTCTTCTCGTTGAACTCGCCCACATTCTGATAGAGCGCGGCGTGCGCACAATCTTCAAAGATCAGCAGCTCACAGTTGCGGATTGCTCCCTTCATGCCCTCGACAAAGCGGGTCGAGGTCAGCATGTCACAGCGCCCGAAGGTTATCTGCGTTGGCGCGGTGATTTTATCCAGTTGCGCCTCCACGTCATGCGCCATTACCGCGTTCGACTGCTCAAGAAACGCCTCGATTGACTGCGCCGGCCGGCTGCGAACGAAAACCGCCAGCGACTGGATGTAGTCGGGCTTGGCGGCATACAACTCGGGGGTAAAGCACCAGGGGAAGATCCCCATGATCACCATCTCAGGGACGCTCGCGAGTGCCTTCGCCAGCACCTGCCAGCTTTCCACGACCCGCTTCAGGAACTGGTCCGTCTTGGGCCAGGGGCTGTGCAAGGACAGCGATTTCACCTTGCCGGGATGCTTGGCCGCCAGCCACATGCCTACTGCCGCACCGAGAGACATGCCGGAAACATGCGCTGTCTGCAATCCCATAGCTTGCATGAACGCGGCAACATCGTCGGCCAGAGTCTCGGTGGAGTAGTCGCCGCGCGGGTTGTCGCTTTCGCCCGTGCCGCGGAGGTCGATAGAGATGCAGGTAAAATGCTTGGCGTACTCTGCCACCTGAAAGGCGTAGCAGGCGTGATCGGCGGCCAGATAGGGAATCAGGATGAGGGGCTCTCCGGATCCTTGCTGGTCGTAGTTAAGGGTGAGCTGGTTGGCTTGAATCTTCGGCATGAAAGACCTCGTGAGCAGTGATGTTGACGAGGGGACGCAGCGCCGCTTGGGATTTTATCTCGAATGGGATGGATTAGCGTCGTTGATTGTGCCTCAGGGGCTATCCCACTCATTCATTGTCGCGAATGAGTGGGATCTGAAGCTGCGACTCACATTTTTCGCGATAACACTAGGGCGCTTCCACCGGCATGCGCGTGCCTTGCAGCGTGGCGGTCGCGGTGAACACCAGATGGCCATCAGTGTCATGCTGAATGCGAATGCTGGGTTGGTTGAACCTTTCTGGACCTTACACGCTAAAATGCATGTTAGAGAAGGTGAGCGATGATCTTTCATGTTTCCCTGGAGCAAGCTGAAGATGGCTGGATTGTTGCCGAGTGTCCCGCGCTTCCCGGCTGTGTGTCTCAGGGCCGGGATGAAAAGGAAGCGCTCGAAAACATAAAAGAGGCGATCACCGCCTGGCTATGGGCAGAGGACCAAAAGGCCCTACAGTCGCTGCCACCACAAGAGAAACCGGTGGTTGTTGCGGTCTAGCCGCGTGGGAAAGCTCGCAAATATCTCCGGCAGGCAGGCTGTCAAGGCGTTCGAGAAGGCCGGCTGGAAAGTGATCGGACAAGTTGGCAGTCACGTCGTGCTCGTAAAACCAGGTATTCGCGTTAACCTCTCCGTTCCTCAACACAAGAGCTATCGGTGGGAACACTGCGAGCGTTGATCCGACTGTCGGGGCTATCGGTCGATGACTTCTTGCAGTTGCTCTGAGGCGACCGCCGCTACCGCCCGGCGAAGGTCTTCTCGCGCTGCACGTAGTGCTTCTGGAAGTAATCGCGATACTGGCCGCTGCGCACATCGTCCAGCCATTCCTGGTTGTCGCGGTACCAGGTTATGGTGTCCGCCAGTCCGTGGTCGAACTGCACCTGCGGCTGCCATCCCAGCTCGCGCTCCAGCTTCGCGCAGTTGATCGCATAGCGCAGATCGTGGCCGGGACGGTCGGTGACGAACTGAATTAGCTCCTCTGATCGGCCCAGCGCCTTGAGGATCAGCTTGGCAACGTCGAGGTTCCGCATCTCGCAACCGCCGCCGATGTTGTAGACCTCGCCCTCGCGGCCACGCAGCAACACGGTGTCGAGCGCGCTGCAGTGATCGCTGACATGAATCCAGTCACGGACGTTGGCGCCCTTGCCGTAGACCGGCAGGCGCTCGCCCGCCATGGCCTGCGCGATCATCAGCGGAATGAATTTCTCGGGAAACTGATACGGCCCGTAGTTGTTGGAGCAGCGCGTCACAATGCCGGGAAACTTGTACGTGTGCACGTAGGCAAGCACCAACAGATCGGACGCTGCTTTGGTGGCGGAGTACGGACTATTCGGTTTAAGCGGCGTGTCCTCGGAGAACTGCCCCTCGTCGCCAAGACTGCCATAGACCTCGTCCGTGCTGACGTGAACGAAGCGCGGCACGCCCGCCTCACGGCACGCCTGAAGCATGTTGTGCGTGCCATCGACGTTGGTGCGCACGAAGGCTGACGCGTCCTCAATGCTGCGATCGACATGGCTCTCGGCGGCAAAGTGAATCACCGCATCGCAGCCGCGCACCGCAGGCACGCAGCTGAATAGAACATTCAAGGCGCCTGG
>Ga0335081_10014086_pt1 | contig 12936 bp, 12 predicted proteins | sample Lox_Sample_35_FD_206713 | JGI IMG/M metagenome (GOLD analysis project Ga0335081, IMG submission 206713) | Soil microbial communities from Loxahatchee National Wildlife Refuge, Florida, United States - Lox_Sample_3.5 | ecosystem: Environmental > Terrestrial > Soil > Wetlands | place: USA...
GCATCTGGCCCAACTTCGCGCTCGGCTTCACGTATCTCTCGCCGGTCGTCGGCATCTACACGCTCTTCGCGTACTCACTCGCCACGGGCGGCGGCGCGGCGTTCTGGGCGATCCCGATCGTCGTGGCCGGACAGCTCATGGTCGTGCTCGTGTTCGGCGAGGTCGTGTCGCAGTTCCCGATCGCCGGCGGCATCTACCAGTGGGCGCGCCGTCTGAGCGGCCGAGGCTACGGCTGGTTCACCGCGTGGATCTACACGTGGGCGCTGCTCGTGACCGTCGCCGCGGTCGCCTACGGCGCCGGCCCATACGTCGCCTCGCTATTCGGCGCGACCGCTTCCAAGAGCTTCGTGATCTGGACGGCGATCGTGCTGATCGGGCTCGCGGCCGTGATCAACCTCTTCGGCGCCCAGCTCCTGGCGAAGGCGGCGACGATCGGGCTCGTCGCGGAGATCATCGGCGCGGTCGTGATCGGCTTCTATCTCCTCGCCTTCCACCACCGGCAGGCATGGAGCGCGCTCGTCCACCACCAAGGAGCAGGCGGCACCGGCTACGTCGGCGCGTTCCTCGCGGCGGGGTTGATGGCGATCTGGATCTTCTACGGCTTCGAAGCGTGCGGCGACGTGGCCGAGGAGGTCAAGGACCCGTCGCGGCGGATTCCGCGGGCGATGCTCATGACGCTCGGCGTCGGCGGCGCCGTCTCGGCGTTCCTCGTGCTGGCGCTCACGCTCGCGGTCCCGAGCATTCCCGCCGTCGTCGCGGGGAAGGACGCCGATCCGGTCGGCACGGTCTTCAACTCCGCCTTCGGACACGCGACGGCGAAGCTCGCCTTCCTCGTGATCGTGCTCGCCTTTGTCAGCTGCACGCTCGCGATCCAGGCCGCGGCCGCGAGGCTGCTCTTCTCGCAGGGCCGCGACGGCGTCCTGCCGGGAAGCTCGCTGCTCGCGCGCGTCTCGCCCCGGTTCCACATGTCGCCGTGGGCAGTCGCGGTCTCGTTCGTCCTTCCGTCGGCGATCATCCTCGCCACGTACAACTCCCCGAACGCGCTCGCGAAGATCATCTCCTTCGCGACCGCCGGGATCTACATCGGCTTCCAGCTCGTCGTGCTCGCCGCGCTCTCGGCTCGGCTGCGCGGCTGGCAGCCGCGGGGCGCGTTCACACTCGGCAACTGGGGGATGCCGGTCAACGTCGTCGCCCTCGCGTACGGCGTCGGCGCGATCGTGAACCTCATGTGGCCACGGACGCCCGGAACGCCGTGGTACGACAACTACATCGTGCTCGTGTCGGTCGTCGTCGTCGCCGGAGTCGGGGCGGTCTACGGGCTCGTCCTGCGCCCGTATCTCAAGGGCGACGCGCCTGCCGGCGACGCCGTGCAGGAGCTGGGCGAGCCGACGCTCGCCAGCTAGTCCGTCCTCTGTCGGGCGGAGTGGGCCCGGCTACGGCCGGGCTCGCTCCGCCGCGGCCTCGACGGCCTCGGCGAGCTCGGCAAGCTCGGTCTCGTCCGCGAACGGAAGCTCGACGCGGCCGGCGCTCACCCGCGCCTCGACGCCGGTGAGGCGGCGCAACGCGACGGTGACCCGCTCCGCGAGCGCTGGATCGACGGGCGTCGCCTTGGCGCGCGGCCGCTGCCGCGCACCGGCCCAGCGCGCCCGCTGCTCGGCGGCCCGGACCGACAGCCCGCGGCGGACGACCTCCCGCGCGAGCCGGCGCCGCCCCTCCTGATCGGGCACGGCGAGCACGGCGCGCGCATGCCCCTCGCTGAGCTGGCCGCGCTCGAGCATCCCGAGCACGTCGTCGGGGAGCTCGAGCAGGCGGATCCGGTTCGACACCGACGGCTTCGACCGTCCCACACGGTCCGCGACCTCCCCCAGCGAGAGGCCGAACTCGTCGATCAGCACGGCGTACGCACGCGCCTCCTCGACCGCAGTCAGCTGCTCGCGGGCGACGTTCTCCACCAGCCCGAGCAGGAGCGTCTCGCGGTCGTCGGCGTCGCGGACGACCGCGGGCACGGTCTCGCGTCCCGCCTCCCGCGCCGCCCGCCAGCGGCGCTCGCCGGCGACGATCTCGTAGCCGCCGACGCCGCGCGGGCGGACGAGCAGCGGCTGGATCACGCCCTGCCTCCGCACCGACTCGGCGAGACCGGACGACGCCTCGGACTCGAAGCGCCGGCGCGGCTGGCGCGGGTTCGGATGGATCGCGGCGACCGGGATCTCGAGCAGCTCGGACGGAACCGGGTGGCCGCCGATCAGGACCTCGAGGCCGCGACCCAAACCGCGGCGAGGAGACGACTCAGGCGCGCTCGACAAGCTCCATCGCCACCTTCCAGTAGGCGTCGGCTCCGGCGGAGCGACGGTCGTAGGCAATCGCGGGCAGACCGTGGCTCGGCGCCTCGGCGAGGCGAACCGAACGCGGCACCGACGTGCGGAAGACGAGCTCTCCGAAATGCCGCCGCACCTCGTCGGAGACCTCCTGCGCAAGCCGCGTCCGCCCGTCGACCATCGTGAGGAGGACGCCGCCGACGCCGAGGCGCGGGTTGAGCCGGCGCCGGATCAGCTCGATCGAGTGCATCAGCTGCGTCAGGCCCTCGAGCGCGTAGTACTCCGCCTGCACCGGCACGAGGACGCGGTCGGCCGCTGCGAGCGCGTTCACCGTGAGCGGGCCGAGCGACGGCGGGCAGTCGAGGAAGACGAAGTCGTAGCGGTCGCTGCCCGACGCGAGCGCCTGCGCGAGGTACCGCTCGCCGTCGTCCCGCCGCGCGAGCTCGACGACCGCGCCGGCGAGGTCGGGCTTCGAGGGGACGAGGTCGAGGTTCGCGAACGCGGTCTGCTTCACGAGCTCGCCGAGCGGCGCGCCGTCGAGCAGGTCGTAGCTCGAGCTTCCGTTCGCGCGCATCCCCAGCCCGGAGGTCGCATTCGCCTGCGGGTCGAGGTCGATCACGAGCGCGCGCTGGCCGGCCTCGGCGAGGCAGGCCGCGAGGTTGACGGCGGTCGTCGTCTTGCCGACGCCGCCCTTCTGGTTCGCGAGCGCGTAGATCCGGGACAGCGGCACGCGGTCATTGTCGCTATGCGAGCGGACGCTTCTTCGCCACGCCCGTGCGGCGCGGGAAGCCGGCCGGCGTCGGCGCGACCTTCCGCAGGACGGCAATGCCGTCGTGGAGCTCCGGCTCGCCGCCGCCGAGAAGCTCGGACGCGCGGCTCAGCGCAGCGAGGTCTGCCTTCTCGCCGACCCAGAGCAGCGCCGCGCCTCCTTCGCGGACGAGCGGCAGGCACCACTCGGCCGCGACCGGCGGCCGCGCGAGCGCCTTCGCGAGCGCGACGCCCCACGCCTCGAGCGGCTGCTCCTCGGCGCGGCCCCAGACGACGGTCGCGCTCGCCGGCGCCCAACGCTGGAGGAAGTCGCACTTCCGCTGCTCGGCCTCGAGCAGCGTCACCTCGCGCTCGGGGAGCGCAACCGCGAGCGGGATCCCCGGCGTGCCGCCGCCCGAGCCGACGTCGACGAGCGGCCCGGCGAAGCGGCCGAGAAGCGGCAGCGCCCGCAGCGCGTCCTCGAGCAGCAGCTCCTGTGCGTGGCCGGGATCGCGGATCGCCGTCAGCCCCGGCGTCGCGAGAACCGCCTCGAGCCAGGCGTCGAGGTCAGTCGGGGAGGACGACGACGTAGCGATTCGGCTCCGTCCCCTCGGAGGCCGTCGCGACGCCGGGCTCGTCCTTCAGGCGCAGGTGGACGACCTTCCGTTCGACGGCGGTCATCGGCTCGAGCTCCTCGCTGCGTCCCGACTCGCGCACCCGCTCGGCGACGCGCACGGCGAGCGTCTCGAGCGTCGCACGGCGCCGCTCGCGGTACCCCGCGGCGTCGACGACCACCTCCTTGCGCTCGTCGCCCCAGGTGCGATGGGAGATCGCGTTCAGGAGATACTGGATCGCGTCGATCGTCTGCCCGTGCCGCCCGATCAGCAGCGCGACGTCGGGACCGGAGACCGTGACGAGGATGCTCTCCTCGCCCTCACGGACGTCGAGTCGCGCCTCGAGCCCGAGGGCGCCGACGATCCGGGCGGCGAGCGCACGCGCATCCGCCGCCTGCCCGCCCTCCTCGAGCGCCGCGTCGGCGGCCTCTGCGGCCTCGGCCGGCAGGTGCGCCACGACGCGAGCCGGCTCGTAGCCGACGCCGAGCAGGCCGCGCTCGCCCTCCGAGACGACCTCGAACCGGACGGCAGCCTTGTCGAGGGCCGGATGGCGTTGCTCGAGCTCGCGGAGCGCCGCCCACTTCGCCTCGCCGACCGTCTCCCCCGTCGCCTCGACCGTCAGGTTTCCCGCTCCAGCGCCGGCAGGGCCGGCACCTTCGCTCATTGCGAGCCTCCGTCAAGCCTACGGTTCGTGCTCATCGCCGGCTCGTACGCTTCTTCTTGCGCCGCACCTGGCGCGGCGCGCTCGCGCGCGGCTTCGGCTCCTGCGGCGGCTGCCCGGGCTCGGCCCCGTTGCCGGCGCTGCCGCCGTCGTCCTTCGGCGGCGTCCGGGAGCTGCGCCGCTCGACGGCCGGTGCCGGCGTCTTCGGGATCAGGCGCCGCGTGATCACGCCCTGCCCGACCGTCCAGAGGTTCGTCGTCACCCAGTAGAGGACGAGCCCGGCCGGGAAGCGGGCGATGAACGTCACGAAGATGAGCGGCATGATCATGAACAGCCGCCGCTGCAGCTTGTCGGCGGTCGCCGCCATGAACTGCGTCGACGCCATCTGGCTGAGGACGTAGACGGCGAGCAGCACGTACCCGCCCCAGTGCGCCGTCGTTCCGTCCTTGATCGACGGGATGAAGTGCAGGAACGAGAGGTTGGTGCTCCCCCTGAAGTCGAAGTGCTTGAGCGTGTAGTAGAGGGCGATGAAGACCGGCAGCTGCAGGAGCATCGGCAGGCACGAGGCGGCCGGGTTGATGTTGTTCTCCCGGTAGAACTTCATCAGCTCCTCGTTCTGCTTCTGCTTGTCGCTCTTGTACTTCTTCTGGATCTCCTTCATCTGCGGCGCGAAGCGCTGCAGGTTCTGCATCGAGTGGATCTGCCGAATCGTCAGCGGCACGAGCAGCATCCGGACGCAGACGGTCGTCGCCACGATCGACCAAGCCCACGAGAGGCCGAGCGAGTGGAACCAGTCGAGGACGTGGCGCATGATCGCCTCGAGCTGGCTGAGGATCGGGATCGCGAAGAGGATCATCGAACGGGGTCGAAGCCGCCCCGGCTCCAGGGGTTGCAGCGGAGGAGCCGCCAGCCGGCCATGAGGCTGCCGCGGACGAGGCCGTGTGTGCGCAGCGCCTGCACCGCGTACTCCGAGCAGGACGGGTGGTACTTGCAGGTCGTCGGGAAGAGCGCGCCGAGCGTCAGCCGGTAGAGCCAGACGAGCCCGATCCCGGCGAGCCGCGGCACGCGGAGCGCGAACCTCACACCGCCGCCCCCGCCTCTGCGAGCACCTCGTCGACGCGCTCGCCGAGCCACTCGAAGCCGTTCGCCTCGGCAGCCTCGGCGAGACCCGGCCGAACGACGAGAACGTAGTCGTGGCCCGGCTGCACCGACTCGAGCCGCGCGCCCCAGACTTCGCGCAGCCGCCGCTTGATCCGGTTCCGCTCGACGGCGCCGCCGACGGCTCGCGGCACGGAGAAGCCGAAGCGCGGTTCGGTGGTCTCCTCCTGCGGGAACCAGTAGAGGACGAGGTAACGCGAGGAGACCGAGCGGCCCTTGCGATACACCGCGTCGAAGTCCCGGGAGCGGGACAGCCGGTTGGCGCGCTTCACGAGGGCCAGCTTAGTGCGACTAGGCCGAGAGGCGGGCGCGGCCCTTCGCGCGGCGGCGCTTGAGGATCGCGCGGCCGGCTCGCGTCGCCATGCGCGCGCGGAAGCCGTGCTTGCGCTTGCGGCGGCGGACGTTCGGCTGGTAGGTGCGCTTCACGAGAGGGAAAAGCTGGTCTTTGCCAGAAAAATCCCCGCGAGGGGCGGGGGTGCGCGGGGCAGTATAGACAACGTCCGTCCACCGTCTTCTCCACAGCCGCGGAGCGCGCAGGAATGCGCCCAGCGGGAGTTTCCCCCACGACTTTCCACACCTGTGGAGGGTTCCGCCGCTCTCGTGAAATGCCTGCAAAGCCGGCGATTTTGTCCTCCTGGAAGGCGCTGTTATGCTGGCCGTTCGGGTTCACGCAAGGAGGGGCGGAGCGTACGTGGAGCACCAAGTCGAGCTGTCTGCGGAGGCACTGTGGGGTGAGATCTCCGGACGGCTCAAGGAGGCGCTCAGCGACGGGACGTACGGCAAGTGGTTCGGCGACGTCCGCGGCCTCGAGCTCGAGGGAGAGACCCTCGTGCTCACCGTCCCGAGCGACTTCACGCGCGACTGGATCGAGGGCAACTTCCGCAGCCTGATCAGCGCCGCCGTCCGCGACATCCTGGGCGACGAGCGGCAGCTCGAGCTGCGCGTGGGCGGCGCCGACGCGGAGGCCGTCGCGCTGGCGGTGCCCGTCGTTCCCATGGTCCAGAACCTGCCCGTGCGCCCCGAGAGCGGGGGCTTCAACGCGAAGTACACGTTCGACTCGTTCGTGATCGGCTCGTCGAACCGCTTCGCGCACGCGGCTGCCCTCGCGGTCGCGGAGGCGCCGGCGCAGGCGTACAACCCGCTCTTCATCTACGGCGGCACCGGCCTGGGCAAGACGCACCTCCTGCAGGCGATCGCGCAGTACGTCGCGGAGCACTCGTCGGAGCTCTCCGTCCGCTACGTCACGAGCGAGGCCTTCGTCAACGACTTCATCAACTCGCTCCGCGACAAGCGGATCGAGGGCTTCAAGCAGCGCTACCGCGCGTACGACGTGCTCCTGATCGACGACGTCCAGTTCTTCGAGGGCAAGGAGCGCTTCCAAGAGGAGTTCTTCCACACCTTCAACTCGCTCTACGAGGCCGGCTCGCAGATCGTCCTCTCGTCGGACCGGCCGCCGCGCGACATCGCGACCCTCGAGGAACGGCTGCGCAGCCGCTTCGAGTGGGGGCTGATCACCGACATCCAGCCGCCCGACCTCGAGACGCGGATCGCGATCCTGCGCAAGAAGGTGAAGGTCGACCGAATCCACGTCCACGACGAGCAGGTGCTCACCTTCATCGCGGGCCGCGTGTCGACGAACATCCGCGAGCTCGAGGGTGCACTCACCCGAGTCGTCGCCTTCTCGTCGCTCACCGGCCGGCCGATGACCGTCCAGCTCGCGCAGGACGTCCTCCGGGACGTCTTCCCGCAGGGCGAGGCGGCGGAGGTCTCGATCAAGCGGATCCAGGATCTCGTCGCCGAGCGCTTCGACCTCTCGCTGGAGGAGCTCTGCGGCGACAAGCGCTCCCAGAACATCGTCTATCCACGCCAGGTCGCGATGTACCTCTCGCGAGAGCTGACCGACTCGTCGCTGCCGAAGATCGGCAAGGAGTTCGGCGGCCGCGATCACACGACCGTCATCCACGCCACGTCCAAGATCGCCCGCTTGATCCGTGAGGACAGATCTGTGTACAACCTCGTGCAGGAGCTCACGGCACGTGTGAAGCAGGTGCGCTGACGGCTCGGGCCCTGTGCACTCCGCCGGATCGTCCACAATGACCCTCCACACGCAGATCCGTTCAGCGGAGCCGCGTACGATCGTTTCCCCCGCAATCCACACCGCCTATGACGATTACGAGGACCACTAGATGATCGAGAGTGAGATTCATGTGGGCGCCGACCTGAGGATCACGTGTGCGAAGGACGAGCTCGTCCAGAGTCTCGCGCTCGTCGGGCGCGCCGTCTCGACGCGGACGGCGATTCAGATCCTCTCGGGCATCCTGCTCGAAGCTTCGGGTGCCGAGCTCCGGCTGGCGGCGACGGACATGGAGCTCTCGCTGCGGGCGACGGTGGCGGCGCGGGTCGAGGGCGACGGCGCGGTCGTACTGCCGGGCCGCACGCTCGTCGACATCGCGCGGCTGCTGCCGGCCGAGGAGGTGACGATCGAGCACAGGGCGGCCGAGTCGGTCGTGCACGTCGTCTCCGGTAGCGCGAGCTATACGCTGCACACGTACAACGCCGAGGACTTTCCGCGCCTGCCGGACATCGCCGCAACGGAGACGTTCCCGATCGATCGTTCGTCGCTGCTCGAGACGATCACGCGTGTCGCCCGCGCGGCGTCGCGCGACGAGGCGCGGCCCGTGCTCACCGGGGTGCTCGTCCAGTTCGCGGCCGGGAAGCTCGTGATGGCCGCGACCGACTCGTACCGGCTCGCGGTGAAGGAGACAGAGCTGCCGGGAGCCGCCCCGGACCTCGAGGCGATCGTCCCCGGCCGCGCCCTGCAGGAGCTGAGCCGAGTCGCCGGCGACGCCGATGCGATCACGGTGGGCGTCCAGGACAACCAGGTCGTGTTCTCGGTCGGGGACGTCTGGCTGACGACCCGCCGCATCGACGGGCAGTTCCCGAACTACCGGCAGCTGCTGCCGGAGAGCTTCGAGCACGAGCTGACCGTCCCGCGCGCCGAGCTGCTCGACGTCGTCAAGCGCGCCGCGGTGATGATCCAGCGCGCGACGCCGCTGCAGCTTCGTTTCGCGGAGGGCGAGGTGACGGTGATCGCGCGGACGCACGAGGTCGGCGAGTCGCGCGAGTCGCTTCCCGTCCCGTTCCACGGCGAGCCGCTCGAGATCGGCTTCAATGCGGAGTACCTGCGCGACGGCCTCGAGTCGATCGACGGCGACGACGTCCGCGTGAAGCTGATCAGCTCGCTGCGGCCCGCGGTGCTGCAGGGGTCCGGCGACGACTTCACGTATCTCGTCATGCCGATCCGCCTCCCCGGCTGAGGGCCGGGCGAGCGCGAGCACGACCTGATCGCCGAGACGGTCTCGCTGCGAAGCTTCCGCTCGTACGGGCAGCTCGAGCTCGCCCTTCGCCCCGGCCTCGTGCTCGCGGTCGGCCCGAACGGCGTCGGAAAGACGAATCTGCTCGAGGCGCTTCACGTCGCGACGCAGGGCTTCTCGCCGCGAACGCGGATCGATCAGCAGCTCGTCCGCTTCGGGGCCGACGGCGCTCGCGCGGCCGTGAGCGGCCGCCGCGGCGACGTCCGCCTCGAGCTCGAGGTGACGGTCCGTCCGCGGGAGGGGAAGCGCGCGCGTGTCAACGGCGCGCCGCTGCGGACGGCGGAACAGCTGCGAACGACCGTCTCGGCGCTCGTCTTCACACCGGATCGCCTCGGCGTCGTCAAGGGCGCGCCCGCCGTGCGGCGGGCGTACGTCGACCGTGTGCTCGGGCGCCTGTCGCCGGCTCGGGCAGGCCTGCCGGCGGAGTACGGCGCCGCGGTCGCGCAGCGGAACGCCGCGCTGCGGCGAGCAGCCGCAGGTTTCTCGAGTCGTGATGCGATCGAGCCGTGGAGCGATCGTGTCGTCGCGCTCGGCGGGGAGCTCGTCGCGGCGCGGCTGGACGCGCTGGACGCGCTCGGGCCGCCGTTCCGCGAGCGCGCCGGCGAGCTCGGCCTCGACGAGGCGGCCGTCCGCTACGAGGGCGAGCCGCCGAGTCGTGAGGAGCTCGACGCACGACTCGACCGCGACCTCGATCGCGGCGCCACCTCGCTCGGCCCCCATCTCGACGACGTGCTCCTCTCCGCCGGCGGCCGGGAGCTCCGGACGTTCGGGTCGCAGGGCGAGCAACGGCTCGCGCTGCTCGCGCTCCTGCTCGCGGAGGCGGAGACGATCGTCGAGCGGACCGGCATCCCGCCGCTTCTCCTGCTCGACGACGTCCTTTCGGAGCTCGACCCGGGCCGCCGCCGCCTGCTCGCTGAGCATGTCCGCGGAGCGGGCCAGGCGCTCGTGACCGCGACCGACGCGGCGATGCTGCCGCTGGCGCCCGACCTCCTCGTCGAGGTCCGACCCGGGACGGCGGTGGAGGCCGGCTGATGGAGCCGCTCGGCGAGGCGATTCGCGATGAGCTCCGCAGGGCCGGAGCGGAGACCCGCGCCGCGGACGACGTCGCCGCCGCCTGGCCCGAGGCGGTCGGCGAGGAGATCGCGCGCAACGCCTGGCCGATGCGCACGCAGGCCGACGGAACGCTTCTCGTCCACGTGCGCGACTCGATCTGGGGCTTCGAGCTCACGCAGCGGGCGCGCGAGATCTCGGAGCGGCTGCCGGGCGCGCCGCCGCTCCGGTTCGTGCCGGGACCGCTGCCCGAGCCGAGCCCGGCCCGGGCCGCGCCGGCCCCGGTCGAGCCGACGCCGGAGCAGGAGCGCGAGGCCACCGACCTGGCGGCCGCCATCGGCGATGGGAACCTGCGCGAATCTGTGGCGAAAGCGATAAAAGCAGCGCTCGCACGCCGCCCGGACGACCGCTCCGTCTGATACACTTCCCTGTGCCCGCAAATGCGGAATTTGCAGGGCTTTTTTCATGACTGAACAGGACTACACCGCAGCGGACATCACCGTGCTCGAGGGTCTCGAGCCGGTACGCCTGCGGCCGGGCATGTACATCGGCTCGACGGGCATTCGCGGCCTCCACCATCTGATCTACGAGGTCGTCGACAACTCGGTCGACGAGGCGCTCGCGGGGCGGAACGAGCGGATCGAGGTGACCCTTCATCCGGACCACTCCGTGACCGTCCGCGACTGGGGCTCCGGCATCCCGGTCGACGTCATGCCCGACCAGGGATTACCTGCGCTCACGGTCGTCCTGACGAAGCTCCATGCCGGCGGCAAGTTCGGCGGTCACGGCTACAAGGTCTCCGGCGGGCTCCACGGCGTCGGCGTCTCGGTCGTCAACGCGCTCTCCGAGCGGCTCGTCGCCGAGGTGCGCCGCGACGGCCACGTCTATCGGCAGGAGTTCGAGCGCGGTGCTCCGCTCGGCGACATGGAGATCGTCGGGAAGATGGAGCAGAGCGAGCCGACCGGCACGACGATCTCCTTCCTACCCGACTCCGACGTCTTCGAGGAGCTCGACGTCGACGCGGCGACGATCACGCAGCGGCTGCGCGAGACGGCCTTCCTCACGAAGGGCCTGCACATCAAGCTCGTCGACGAACGGGCAGACGGCAAGACCGTCGAGTTCCACTACGAGGGCGGCATCCGCGACTTCGTCACGCACATCAACGAGGCGAAGGACGCGATCCACCGCCACATCGTCTACTTCGAAGGCGAGACCGACCAGGGCGCGGTCGAGGTGGCGATGCAGTGGAACGGCTCGTACCAGGAGTCGGTCTTCACGTTCGCGAACAACATCAACACCGTCGAGGGCGGCTCGCACCTCTCCGGCTTCCGCAGCGCCTTGACCCGCACGCTCAACGCGAAGGCGCAGGATCTGAAGCTCCTGAAGAAGGAGGAGAGCCTCGACGGCGAGGACGTCCGCGAAGGGCTCGCCGCGGTCGTCTCCGTGAAGCTCCAGAACCCGCAGTTCGAGGGGCAGACGAAGACGAAGCTCGGCAATCCCGGGATCGAGGGCCTCGTCCAGACGACGGTCAACGCGGGCCTGTCCCAGTTCCTCGAAGAGAACCCGCAGGACGCGCGCGCGATCTGCAACAAGGCGATCGCGGCGATGCGCGCGCGCCTCGCGGCGCGGAAGGCGCGCGAGCTGACGCGGCGCAAGTCGGCGCTCGACAGCTCCTCGCTGCCGGGCAAGCTCGCCGACTGCTCGAGCCGCGACCCGGAGTCGACCGAGCTCTTCATCGTCGAGGGCGACTCCGCGGGCGGGCCGGCGAAGCAGGGCCGCGACCGCACCTACCAGGCGATCCTGCCGCTGCGCGGGAAGATCATCAACAGCGAGAAGAACCGGATCAACAAGGTGCTCTCGAACGCGGAGATCCAGGCGATGATCACCGCGATCGGCACCGGCATCGGCGACGAGTTCGACATCTCCGGCCTCCGCTACCACCGGGTCATCGTCATGACCGACGCCGACGTCGACGGCGCCCACATCCGCACGCTCGTCCTCACGTTCCTCTACCGGCACATGCGCGAGCTGTTCGAGAGCGGGCACGTCTACATCGCCGTACCGCCGCTCTACAAGGTGAAGATCGGCCGGCAGGAGTTCTACTTCGAGAAGGACTCGCAGCTCGAGGACCTGCTCGTGCGCGAGCGCTTCGGCGAGCTCGAGGCCACCGACCGCGCGGGCACCGAGGTGAAGCTGACCGAGGCCCGCTGGAAGCGCTTCGTCGGCGCGCTCGCCGAGCTGGAAGGGTGGACGGCGCGGCTGCGTTCCGACTACGGGCATCACGCCGCCGACCTGGCCGTCTCTCACCGGCTGGTCGAGCTCGACGCGACGACGCCGGCCGAGCTCGAGACGGCGATCGCGGCGCTGCCGCCGAACGGGTACAAGCTCTCCGTCCTCGAACGCGACGAGCACGGCCTGCACGTCAAGGTGGTGGAGGAGGAGACGTCGGCCGCGCAAACCGTCGTGCTCACGACCGAGCTGCTCTCGTCTCCGATCTACGAGAACCTGCGACGCGCGTACCAGAAGCTCGTCGAGCTGATCGGGGCGCCGCCGTTCTCCCTCGCGCTCGGGAAGAAGCGGGCCGTGGCGGGCGGGTTCTCCGCTCTGCGCGCGGAGGCGCTCGAGCTCGCCAAGGAAGAGGGCGTCCAGCGCTACAAGGGCCTCGGCGAGATGAACGCCGACGAGCTCTGGGACACGACGATGGATCCCGCCAAGCGGCTGCTGATCCGCGTGGACGTCGAGGACGCGCACGCCGCCGACCGGCTGATGTCGATGCTCATGGGCGAGCAGGTCGAGCCGCGGCGCGTCTTCATCGAGGAGAACGCCAAGGACGTGAAGTTCCTTGACGTCTAGGAGTAGGCATGTCTGAGGTCGAGACCGGAGCGCTCGGGCCGGGCCGCATCGAGCCGCGCGAGCTCGAGCAGGAGATGCGCTCGAGCTTCCTCGACTACGCGATGAGCGTGATCGTCTCGCGCGCGCTCCCGGACGTGCGCGACGGGCTGAAGCCGGTGCACCGG
>Ga0335081_10014087_pt1 | contig 12936 bp, 12 predicted proteins | sample Lox_Sample_35_FD_206713 | JGI IMG/M metagenome (GOLD analysis project Ga0335081, IMG submission 206713) | Soil microbial communities from Loxahatchee National Wildlife Refuge, Florida, United States - Lox_Sample_3.5 | ecosystem: Environmental > Terrestrial > Soil > Wetlands | place: USA...
TAAAGGTCGGGGCCATCGGCAGGTATCTGGAAAGGCGTAGTCATCCCGGCTTCCACGTCCGGCTTCCCCAACTGCCAGCCATCGGGGAATTCGGGCGCCCGCGGTGTTTCGGCCCGGTCGCCTTCCGGTGCGCCGCCAGCCGCCCACCGTGCCAAAACGTCGATCTGCGCGGCGGTCAATTTGCGCTCGTGCTGGAAGCGGGGCTCGCTGGGAAGCCACGGCGGCATGTAACGCTTGGCCGTGACAGTGGCGATCAGGGCTGCGCGTTTGGCGGCGTCGGCATAAGAAATGAGGCTGAACGGCGCCACGCCGCCCGGGCGATGGCAGGCGACACAGTTGCCGTACAGAATAGGAGCGACGTCGTGGGAGAAAGTGACCAGCGCCACCGCGGCAAGCAACACAATTCATGGTAACGCCGGCGGTCTTGCCGCCGGCTTCACAACCGCCGCGAATTGCCGATCACCGAAAGGCTGGAGAGCACCATCGCGCCCGCGGCCATAATGGGATTGAGTACGCCCGTCATGGCCAGGGTAATGCCGACGGAGTTGTAAACCAGAGCCCAAAACAGGTTTTGCCGCACGATACGAAAGGTGCGCCGGCTCAGGTCGAGCGTATCGATGACGGCGGCCAGCGAATTGTTCATCAGCACCAGCGGCGCCGCCTGCATGGCGATATCGGCGCCCGTGCCGAGCGCGATGCCGAGATCGGCCTGTGCCAGGCTGGGCGCATCGTTGACGCCATCGCCGATCATGGCCACGGTCGAACCCTTCTGCTGCATCTCGCGGATGATTTCGATTTTGCGGTCGGGCGTGGCTTCGGCCACCCAATCGTCCGCGCCGATAGCGCGCGCGGTGGATTCGGTGGTGGCAGCGGAATCGCCCGAAAGCAGCAGCGTACGGATGCCGCGGCGGCGCAGCGCGGCGCAAAGATCGGCGGCTTCGGGGCGGATGCGGTCGCCGAAAGACATAGTGCCGCGCACCTCTGCGCCCCAGCCGAAGAAGATCACGGTAACGCCGGCAGTCTTGCTGCCGGCATGGCTCGCCGGCGGCAAGACCGCCGGCGTTACCGAGTGATTCCCCAGGAAATAGCGCGTTCCGTTCACCACTCCGCTGATCCCCATGCCTTTGTAAACTTCAACTTCACTCGCGCGCAACGCGGATTTGCCGAGCGCCCGGCCGATGGGGTGCTCGGAGCAAGCTTCCACCGCCGCCAATTCCGCCATCCGGCTGGTATCGCCTGCAGTTTCGAGCAGCGTGAACTCGCCCGTGGTAGCGGTGCCGGTTTTATCCAGCACCACGGTATCGACGGTGCGAATGGTTTCGAGCACCCGCGTGTCGGCCACCAGGATGCCGCGCTTGCCGGCGGCGGCCACGGCGGCATTGAGCGCCATGGGCGTGGCAATGCCCAGCGCGCACGGGCACGCGATCACTACCACCGCGATGGCGTGCATCAAAGCTTCGGCCGGGCGGCCGGCGTGCCACCACCAGCCGGCGAACGTGAGAAGCGCCAGGGTGAGCACGGCGGGAATGAACAGGCGCGCCACGCAGTCAACGGCGCGTTCCGTGCGGGTTCGATGGGCCGCCGCCTGTTCCACCGTGCGGACCATGTGGGCCAGCGTGCTGGCGGCGCCCGCGCGCGTGGTCTGGACAGCCAGAATGCTGCCGGTGTTGATGCTACCGCAGATCACCGTGTCGCCCGGTTGCTTCGAGCGCGGCGCGGATTCGCCGGTTAGCACCGATTCATCGGCGTACGATTGCCCCTCCACTACAATGCCGTCGGCCGGAATGCGCTCGCCCGGTTTCACGTGAAAAATTGTGCCCGGCCGGAGCGCTTCTACCGAAACGAAGCGCTCGCCGCCATCCACCAACACGCGCGCTTTCGCGGGCATCAGGCGGTACAGCAGCGCGATGGCGCGGTTGGAACGTTCCTTGGCGCCGCGCTCGATCAGTTTGCCGGTGAGCACCAGGGTGACGATGGCGCAAGCGGTGTCGAAATACACGTGCAGATTGCCCGCCAGTGCCTGCACCACGCTGTAACCGTACGCCGCCAGAATGCCCAGCGAAAGCAGCGTCTCCATGCGCAGCACGCGGGCGCGCGCGCCGGCCCAGGCGATGCGCAGGATGGGCGCGCCGCAGTAAAAAACGGAGGGTGTGGCCAGCGCCATCAGCACGAAGGGAATGTAACGGGCAACGCTGCCGGTGATGGTTTCGAAGTAGCTGGCGTAAATCACCAGGCTGAAAAACATCGCGTTTATTGAGAGGAATGCGGCGATGCCCGTGCGAAGCAGCAGATCCTTGCGCTCGGCGCCGGACCGGTCCTCGGGTCCGGTATATTCGTCGGCGCGGTAGCCGAGCGCGGCCACGCGCTCCGGGATGCGGCCCGGTGGAAGGTACTGCGGCGCATAGCGGACCTTCAGCAGGTCGCTGGTGAAGATGACCTTCGCCGACTGCACGCCGCGCAACCGGCTGAGCGTGTGCTCGATCAGCCAGGCGCACGAATTGCACCACATGCCGGAGATGTGGAACACGGCGTCCCGCGTCTCGGTATCGGCGGGAATGGCGTTCTCGGGGACGGCGGGCAGGGGACCGGAAGCGTGCAGAATTCCATAGACGGCTTCGCAGCCGGCGCAGCAGAAAGCCGCCTGCCCGGAATCGAGGCCGCAAAGCGTGCAGGTCATGTGGAACGGATCAGGCGCCCGTGATCGTCCAGCATCTGCGGGTTGGCCCTGCGGGTCTCCACGTAGGCGTAGATCAGGATGCCGATGAAAATGGCGGAAATCAGCGCCAGGAACGGAATCAGGGTGGGAACGCGTTTCATTTAGCCTCCGTGGGAGAAATAAAGGTCATGGGGAACGTGTCGGCCACCTGCTCGGGAATCGTGCTGGTGCGGATCTCAAAGTGGGTGACCAGATCGCCGCGGCTCCCGGCGGGCGATGAAATTTCAAACTCGCCCTCCACCGACCGGCCGGGCTTGAGGGACACCGGGTCCATGGCAAGGCTGGCTCCGGGCAAATGATCGAGCGAGAAGACGACGGCGGCTGGTTTGTGGGACCGGTTGGCCAGCGTGTAACGGAACTTGTTGTAGATGCGGCCATCGGCGCCGGCGCGGTAGAGCGTGGAACGGTCGGGTGAGATGCGCACCAGCACGGCGTGCCGCGTGGAAAGCGTGGCGAACAGGCCCGTGGCATACAACGCCAGCACCAGCAGCAGGACTACGCGCTTGGCATCGAACGGAAAACGGGGTTTATCTTCCACGCCCCAGGAGTAGTGGATCAGGCCGGGGAGCGGGCGTTTCAACCGGCCCAGGATGGTGTTGCAGGAATCGATGCATTCGCCGCAGTGTACGCACTCGATCTGGAACGGCGAACTGCGAATGTCGATGCCCATGGGGCAATCGCGCACGCACTTCTTGCATTCGATGCAGGTGTGGCCTTCATCGCGATATTGCACCAGCAGCGTGTTACCGTCGCTGAGCATCCCCTGGAGATAGCCGTAAGGACAGGCGGTGGTGCAGAACCGCAGGCGCAGCACGCTGAAATCGAGGAAGGTGAGCAGCGTAACCACAGCGCCCGAAATTCCGGCAGCGGTGCGGAGATCGATGGCGAGCAGACGGCGAGCCAGGTCGCGCGGCTCCACGAAATAAGCAATGAAGACAAAAGCGAGAAAGACCGACGCCGCGGCCAGTACGGCGTAGAACAGAGGCTTGTGCCGGCGCAGCCGATGCTCGAGCGCAATGGCGGCTTCGCTAAGAATCATCTGCGGGCACAGATAGCCGCAATAGACACGACCCAGCACCACCGAGGCCACGACGATGAGGAACATCAGGAACATCATGGCGAAGAAGATGATGCCGAATTCGTTGATCCACAGCTCGTAGCCGAAAAAGTAGAAGCGCTGCCGGGGGATGTCGAAGCGAATTACGTTGAAAAAGGGAAGCGCGAGGAAAATCAGAAAACAGATCAGGTGAATCCGTTTTCGGAGCCGATGCCAGTTAACCATGGCACACCGGTTTGCCGGCCAGGCCGCGCCACAGCAGGATAGCGCCGAAAATCATCACCGAGATCGCCGCCACGCGGTTGCTCCAGCGGCCGAAACGGGCCCCGGCAAACGACGATGCCAGTCCCACCGCGAAGAGCGCGCCCGCCGTGCCCAGGCCGAACGCCAGCATGGTGAAGGCGCCCGCAACTGCGGTGCCGGAGTCCAAGGCTTTCAGCAGCGCCGCGTAGATCAGGCCGCAGGGAAGGAACCCCAGCGTCAGGCCCAGAAAAAATTTGTGGCGTGTGCGCGAACCGAGGATCAGCGGACCGAGGAACGGCAGGCGAAACCGCCTGCCCCACCCAAGCTGCACCAGGGGGCTGGACGGAATGATTCCGATCATGAGCACGCCCGCGAAAATCATGGCGGCGCCGGCGAAAATGCGCGCGCCCGATGCCAGCCCGGCGAGTTGCCCCACCAGGCCGATGCCGCGCCCCGCGGTTCCTGCCAGCGCGCCGAGAAACATATAGGTAAGGATGCGTCCGGCGTTGTAAGCGGCGTGCGCCGCCAGTTTCGGCCCGCTGAGTCCGACGCCGTAGGACAGCACGATGGGGCCGCACATGCCGATGCAGTGCAGGCTGCTGGCAAGACCGAGGCCGAAAACGACGCTGAATTCAACCGGGTTCATGGCTGTGGGGCAGGTTGGAAACCTGCGGCGGGTTGGCAACCCGCCACCGGGCGCCGGTTACCAACCGGCGCGCAGGATACCATCCTGCCCCACAGTCTATGCATGGCTCACCTGCACGCTCACGCACTCCGTATAGAATTCGAAATGCTTCATCTCGATGGCGTGAGTCGGGCAGCGCGCGGCGCACAGGCTGCATCGGATGCAGGAGGTTTCGTCCTTGAGCATCACACCCATCTGCTCCAGTTCCTCGGCGGAGAACCCATACAGATCCGGGTTCGGTGGCAGTTTGCTTGCTTGCACCAGGCGAATCAAGCTCTCCGGACACACGTCCACGCAGCCGTTGCAGGCCACGCACTTGGAAGTGTCGAAGACGGTGTTCACATTGCAGCGCAGGCAGCGCGAGCCCTGCCGGCGCGCTTCCGCTTCGGCATAACTCTCCTCCACGATTTCCAGCGTGGCGGCCCTCCGGTCGCACTCGAGAGCCGGCGGATTCTCGCGCGGAATCACGTTCCAGCCATCCGCCATGGTGTAGGCAGCCGGGCTCCATTGTTTGCGCACCACCACTTCGGTCCGGGTTCCGCGCAGGTAATCGTGCATGGAACGGGCGGCGATCTGCGCCGACGCAATCGCGTCAATGAAGAGCCGGGCGCCGTGCGCGATATCGCCGCACGCGAACACATCGGGCGCAGTGGTACGGTAAGTCGCGCGGTCCACTTTGATGAGGCCGCGCTCGCTTTCCACTCCGTCGGCCGGATCGAGGAAGGAAAGGTCGGAAGACTGGCCGATGGCGAAGATGACGCTGTCGGCCGCGATATCTTCCACCTGCGCTTCGTCGAACGACGGATTGAAGCGGCCCTGCGCGTCGAAAACGGCGGTGCAGCGCACTGTGCGCAGCCCCGTCAGCGTGCCGTTTTCATGCAGAATGGCGCGCGGCCCGCGCTGGTTGTGCAGGTGAATGCCTTCTTCGGCCCCTTCCGTAACCTCGATTTCGTCGGCCGGCATTTCGGCGCGGCTTTCCAGGCAGACGACATGTACTTCCTTGTCTGCGCTGAGCCGCAGAGCCGAGCGGGCCACGTCGTAAGCCATCTGCTCGTCGTTGGGCGGCCGCACGGCGGAGCGCGCCACATCATACGCCACGTTGCCGCCGCCGATCACGATGATGCGCTTGCCAAGCGGGAGCGGCCGGCCGGAGTTGAAGGCGCGGAGGAAATCCATGCCGTCGATGACGCCGCGCCCAGGGGGCACCCGTTCGCCGCCGGGCAGCGGCAGCTTGCGGCCCTTGGGCAAGCCGATGCCGAGGAAAATCGCTTTGTAGCCGTCGCGGCGCAAGCTCGCGATGCTGAAATCGCGTCCCAGCCGCATGTTGCATTTGAGCTCGACGCCGAGCGAGAGAATGGCGCCGATTTCGTGGCGCACCAGCTCGCGCGGCAGGCGGAAGACCGGTACGCCCGCGGTGAGCATGCCGCCCGCTTCGTTCTCCGCTTCGAATACCGTGACTTTGTATCCGATGCGCACCAGGTCGTGCGCCACGGTGAGGCCGGAGACGCCGGCGCCGATCACCGCCACCCGTTCGTAGTCCCCTCGTCCGGGCGGCAGCATCCTCAGGTTGGCGGCATCGCGGTGCAGGGCGTAATCGCCGGTCTCGGGCCCGAAGCGCTGAGTGACGAATCGCTTGAGCGGGCGGATGGAGACCGGCGCGTCCACAGACCCACGGCGGCAGTTGGCTTCGCAGGGCGCTCCGCAAACCCGCCCGCAAATGGATGCGAACGGATTGGTGGCGCGGGCGATGCGATAGGCCTCCTCATAGCGTCCTTCGGCGATGGCGGTGACATAGCCGCAGGCATCCGTGTGGACCGGACACGCGTGGCGGCACTTCACCATCTCCATCCAGTAGGCGGTGGTGTCGGGAACGCGGACGTCGTAAAAGCCGTTCTGCATCGGCGGTCCTCAGTCGTGCTTGCCGAACGAGAAAATCACAACGATAATTCCGTAAATCACGATCAGCGCCGCGACGGCATACATCAGGCTGCCGGAGGCTTCGGTGGCGGCATTCATGGCGCGCACCAGCGAACCGCGGTCGGGATGGTTCACCTCGCCATACATATACAGAAAGAAGTAGGCGGCGGCACTGGCCGCGATCACCACATAGGCCAGCTTGAGGAAGCCCGGGACGGTGGTTCCCTCGCGCTCGTTGATCCAGCCGCCGGCGTATTCTTTGAGTTTGGGTTTATCGGGGGACATGCGGTCGCTCCTCGTCGTCGAATACCTGGTACTTCACTTCTTCACCGCTTTTGCTCCAGTAGCCGTCTTTCCAGGAACGGATGAAGAAGAACACGGCCACGGCGAAGCATAGGGCGAAAAAGAAATAGGCGAAATAGACGCTGGGCCAGGTGTAGTCAATCATTAACGTAATTCCTCATCACGCCGGCGGCAAGACCGCCAGCGCTACTGTTCGTAATCCTTATCCGGACGCCAGTCCTTGGCGCGGCCGAGGGTCTGGATATAAGCCACCAGCGCGGTGAATTCGGCCTCGTTGTTGGCGATCCAGGGGAAGGGCGGCATCACCGAGCCGGGCACCAGGTCCCGCGGATTGCGGAAATGCGTGCGATGCCACTGGGTGTTGTATTTGCCGCCTACGCGCGAAAGATCGGGACCGGTGCGCTTGGTGCCGAACATGTGCGGCTTGTCATAGACAAACTCGTCCGGCGTGGAGATGGGTGAATCCACGCCGCGCCAGCCGCTGCGCTTGGTGTCGGCCACCAGCGTCCGGGTCTGCTGCGTGTGGCAATACCAACAGCCTTCGCGCACATAGATGGCGCGGCCTTGAAGCTGGAGCGCGGTGTAGGGCCGCAGCTTGCCCGTGGGGCCCTTGGAGGGATCGCTGTTTTCGAACGGCCGGCCCCAACTTTTATCCACCAGCGGCGGCACCACGGTAGTGATCAGGCCGCCGATGAAGAAGAGGCCCAGCGCCGCAACCACGGCAAAAGTGGCGGAGCGATCGGCTTTGCTAAGCATATTGGCCTCCCTGTGCGGCCTGCGCTACATCGCCGCCGCTGCCAACCACGGTGGCCATGATGTTATAGGCGAACGTCACGATGCCGCAGAAGATCATGCACCCGGAGAAGAACCTCACCAGCCACACGGGCTTGAGCGCCACCACCGTATCGATGAACGGGATGGACGGATTGTTCCACTGCCAGCCCTGCCAGAAGCCTCCCAGCCATAGAGTGACGAAGAACCCGAGGCCTCCAATCATGATGAACCAGAACGTCCAGTTCGCCAGCTTGTCGCTGTAGAGCGAGGTGCGCCACAGCCGCGGCACCACATAAAGAGTGCCGGCGATGGCATAGAAGGAGAAGCAGCCGAGCAGCGCCATGTGCGCGTGGCCGGGAATCCAGTCGGTCTTGGATACGATCGCGTTCACGCTGCGCAGGCTGTGCATGGGACCCTGGAAGCACGTGAGCAGGTAGAACACCGTGCCGGACATCAGGAATTTCAGCGGCACGTTGTCGCGCAACTGCTGCCACTGGCCTTTCATGGTGGCGAAGAAGTTCCAGACCACCGCCCACACCGGAATCAGCAGCATGAGCGAAAAGGTGATGGCGATGGTCTGCAGCCACTGCGAAATGGGCCCGTGGATCATGTGGTGCGCGCCCGTCCAGACATAAACGAACGCCAGCGACCAGAAGCCGATCATCGACAGCCGGTGGCTGAACAGCGGCGTATTGGAAGAGCGCGGAATGAAGTAGTAGGCAATGCCGAGCCCGATGGGCGTGAAGATCAGACCCACGGCGTTGTGCACGTACATCCAGTTGAGGTTCGCCTGGTTGGTGCCGCTGGTGAACTCTACCGCGAAGTTGCCGGTGATGTAGACGAAGGCCGTCCACAGAACGGTGCCCATGGTGTACCAGATGGTGACGTACATCTGCTCGTACTTGCGGGTGGCGATAGTACCGAAAATATTGATGCCGTACATTACCCAGGCGATCACTACCAGCACGTCGATCGGCAGCGGCAGCTCGGCGTATTCCAACCCCTGGTTGTAACCGCCCATCAGCGAAACCACCGCGCCCAGGATGATTACATTCCATAGCGCCGCGGTGGCCACGCCCAGTTTTTCGCTCCACAGCTTCACCCCACAGAGCCGCGGAATGATGTAGTAGCTGAGCCCCATATCCGCCGCCAGCAGCCAGCCGAACAGCATGCCATTGACGTGCAGCGGTCGCAGCCGGCCGTAGGAAAGATACGGCACCGTGCCCAACAGCTCCGGCCAGACGAATTTCGCTGCGATGGTGAGAGCGATGATCCCGACAAGGAAGAAATAGCTGATGGCGCTGATGAGAAACCATTTGGCCGTGGTGTCGGTGTGGACCGGCGGGGCGCCCTGATGCGTTTCCTGCGCCACGGCGGATCCGCTAGTTTCTGGCATATTGCTGGCTCCCTGGTTTTGATTTGTGGGGCAGGTTGCTAACCTGCGGCGGGTTGGTAACCCGACTTGACGCCGGTTCCCAACCGGCGCGCAGGATGCCATCCTGCCCCACTTTTGGATTGAGACTGCGAACGAAGTTCATGATGTCGCCGACGTCGCGCTGCGAGAGGCCGTAGTCGATCCACGGCGGCATGGCCGTGCCTTGTACGCCGTAGAGGATGGATTCCATCATGCGCCGGTCGGCGAGCCGGTCCACGAACCAACTGTTGCGCAGGTTGCGCGGGTGGGGCATGATGTCGAGCGAATTGGGTCCTTTGCCGTCGGCTTTGCGGCCGTGGCAGCCGGTGCAGCGCTGCAAAAAGATCTGCTCGCCGTGGGCGATCGATTCCTTGCTCGTCGCCACCGGGTTTTGCTCGGGAAGGTTGCGCTTGACGGCGCGCTCGGGTTCGTGGGTGAAGGTCTGGAGGACGTAGCCGAGCACGCCGTTCACCTGTTCGTCATCCAGAATCCGCCCCCAGTCCGGCATGGACGTACCGGCGACGCCCTCTTTAATCGAGGCAACGAAGCGCGCGCGCGGTTTGCTGCTCATGAACGACGGCTTGGTGAAATCGCGCGGCGAGGGATCGAGATACCATGCCACTTTGCCGTTGCCGTCGCCCTTGTCGCCGTGGCAGCGGGCGCAGAGCGCCTGGTAGGTTTCGGCGGCGCTCACTCGCGGTGGCGGGGTTTTCAGACTGACCAGATAGGAAGAGATGCGGTCGAAATCCTCCTCGGGGAAACGGAACGACGGCATGATGGAATCGGGAATGCGCGAGCGCGGGCTTTGGAAATGCGCCATCAGCCAGTCGCGGTCGCGGATAATGCCTTCATAGGTGAGGTCGGGTGCGATGCCGCCATCCCGATCTTTCAACTTGTGGCAGGCGGTGCAGGCACGGTCGGCAATGAGTTGCTCGCCGGCTTTTTCGCCGGCACTGCCGGGAGGAATCACCACCGCGATATTGGCGATGTGCGCCTTGTAGCGGTCGAGCGACGTCTCGGCGAAATTCACTCCGCGGCGGCTCTTCAGGAAGATCACCAGCGACTTCACGTCCTCGTCGCCCAGGTTGAACTTGGGCATGAACGACGTGGCCAGGTTCGCGCGCGGTTCGACGATGGATTCCCACAGGTAATCGATCTTGAACTTCTTGCCGGCTTCGGTGAGGTCGGGGCCCAGCGTGCCCTCGCTCAAGCCGTCGATTTTATGGCAGCCGTAGCAGTTCATGGCGTAGAACAGCTTGCGGCCGCGATTGACGTGCGGCGTCCCCGCGAAATCCTCGGCGGTGTGGCACTGCGCGCAGTTGGCCTCCATGTATTCCTTGCCCTTTAAGTGCGGCTCAAAATCCTTGCGCCAGGTCGCCTGCGTGACGTAGCCGAGCAGCGGCTCGGGCCAAAATTCGTCCTCGCCGTGGCTGTAATGGGTTTCGAGGCCGCGGCCCTGCCCGTCGTGGCAGACGGTGCAGCCGAAGTCGGTGAACTTGTGCCGGCGCTCCCAATGGCCGTTGCGAAACACGTCTCCCATGGCGGCGGAGTAGGGGTGCGTTTTGAGCGGTTGGCCGTGTCCGGAGAAGCGCGGATCGTCGGCGGCCATGTGGCAGGTAGTGCAGCGGTCCACGCGCGTTTCGCCGAAATTGGTGACGATGGTCTGCTCCACCTGCGGCGCGCGCGCTTCCAGCTCGGCGCGTTCCTCGGGGCGCGTCGTCATCGAACGCGCCTGCTCGAAATAAGCGGTCTGATGGCGCTCCCAGCGATGCACAAACTGGTTGTAGAACACCACGCCGTGGACGATCAGAACCACGAAGCTTGCAATTGCCAGTGCCAGTCGCATACGGTTGGTCCTCAGAATGGCGAGACGAACGTCCAGTTGGGCCCGCGGAAGAACGTGCCCACGATGATGAAGATCACATTGAGCACTACCAGCGTCAGGAAAACGGTATTGGCCAGCAGGCGCTCGCGCGCGAACCAGCGGCCCACGCCCTTGGGATCGCGATCGATGTAGGGCGCCAGAAACAACAGCAGCACGAAGACGGTGGGCACGCCGATGCCGCCCCAGAACGCCGAGTAACTCACCATCTCCTGCAGGCCGAGGAAATACCATGGCGCCTTGGCGGGGTTGGGCGGATGCATCACGTTCACCGGCTGTTCGAGCGGAGCGTTGAAAAGCAGTGAAACTACCAGAATCAGCGACACCGTAAGGACGAAGACGAACAGCTCCGCCAGCAGCAGGTTGGGCCAGCTATACACGGAATCGTCGGGCACGTTGCCGATTTTGGTGAAGGGGCCGCGCACGAAACCTTGCAGGCCGAAGACGCGCTTTTGGGGTTCGATGTGCAGTTTCACAATACCGGACTCGCCGCCAGCAAGACTGGCAGCGTTACCGGGGCGTGAAAGCCCGCCGTCTTTGCGAATCCTCCAGAAGTGGATGGCCACCAGCAGCGTGAGCACGGCCGGCAGCACGGCGACGTGCAGCACGTAGAAGCGCAATAAAGCTTCCTGGCCCACGGTAGTATCGCCCAGCAGCAAAAACTTCATCTGGCTGCCCACCAGCGGCGCATAGCCGGCGATCGAGGTGCCGACGGTGATCGCCCAGAAAGCCAGTTGATCCCACGGCAGCAGGTACCCGGTGAAGCTGAGGAAAAGCGTCACCAGCAGCAGCACCACCCCCAGCACCCAGTTGAATTCGCGCGGCTTCTTGTAAGCGCCGGTCAGAAAAACGCGGCACATGTGCAGGAACACCACGGCCACCATGCCGTGCGCCGACCAACGGTGCATGTTGCGCAGAAAGATGCCGAACGCCACCGTGCCGCGCAGGTCGAGCATGCGGTCATAGGCCTGGGTGGTGGAGGGGACGTAGTAGAACATCAGCAGGATGCCGGTCACTACCAGAATCAGAAACAGAAACAGCGAGATCAGGCCGAGACCCAGCGTATAAGCGGGGCGCAGGGTGTTGCGGTGTACCTTCACCGGATGGAGGTGCAGGAAAAAGTTGGTGAAGCTGGTCTGCGCCCGCTCCAGGTCGGTGGAGGGCAGGGGATTGCGGAAAACGGAGCTCCAGACGTTGGAGGGCAGCTCGCGGACGGCCGTCCACAAGCCGGGCTTGGCGGTTGGGGCGCTCATACGTTGAAGTAGGTTCCGGGATCGACCAGCGAGTTCTTGTCTACCTCGAGTTCGCCGTTGGGCGCGAGGCTTACTTTGAACCAGGGGAGGGGTTTAGGCGCCGGACCGCCGGTCACGGTGCCATCCTGGTCGTAGCGCGATCCGTGGCAGGGACAGGCGAAACCTGTGTCGGAGATGGAAACGATGCAGCCCAGGTGCGTGCAGGTGGTGGAAATAGCCGCCATGCGATTGCCGTCGCGCACGATGCACACGCGGTCTATGTCGCGCGCAATGCGCGTGCCCGACGGAAAGTCGTCGGGCTTGCCGATGCTGAAGCGCGCGCTGGGGCTATAGGTCACCCGGGGTTTGAAAAACACCAGGTCGGAAACCACGGCCAGCACAGCCGAGCCGAACAGCCCGATACTGGAAAACCAGGCGAGCACGCTACGGCGCGAGATTTGAGTTTTTTCAGCGGCGCTACGATCGCTTTTGACTGCCACGGACATTAGGCTTCTCCTTGGTGGGCTCCTCCAGATCGCTCCAGAAAACTTGGTACTTGGTGTCTTCGATGTTGCGGAAATAGTCCTTCTTTACGGCATAAATAAAAGCGCATACGGTAGCCGCGGCCATCAGCAAACTGGCACAAATGGCGATTCCCGTCAGTTCCATCGAGGGTTCTCTAGGGGAGGACCACTGAGGTTGCGCGACACGGC
>Ga0335081_10014091_pt1 | contig 12934 bp, 10 predicted proteins | sample Lox_Sample_35_FD_206713 | JGI IMG/M metagenome (GOLD analysis project Ga0335081, IMG submission 206713) | Soil microbial communities from Loxahatchee National Wildlife Refuge, Florida, United States - Lox_Sample_3.5 | ecosystem: Environmental > Terrestrial > Soil > Wetlands | place: USA...
GAGCTTCAAAGAGATTGCAGAGCTTACCGGCGAGCCTCTGAACACCCTGTTGTCTCGAAAACGATACGCAGTACTGTTCCTTCGTGAGCAGCTGCAGGAACTTTATGAAGAACTATTTCATTAAAAGGAGAAAACCATGAAACACTGGTGGTCATTAAGAGCCGCGAAATTCATTGCAGTCGCAGCCGTCATACTTCTGGTCGTCGGTTTCGTCGTCATGGCGCTTTGGAACGCGCTGATCCCCGACCTCTTTAAAGGCCCCGTGCTCACCTACTGGCAGGCCGTTGGACTCCTGCTTCTCTCTCGACTCCTGTTCCACGGATGGGTGCGATGGGGTTTTGGCGGAAGCTGGCGACACCGAGACTGGAAACGCCGCCTTGAAGAGCGAATGGCATCGATGACGCCTGAGGAGCGCGAGAAGTTCCGTGAAAATTTGCGTCGGAGGCGCGGATGGTTTCCCGGCGAGGAATCCGAAGCGAAACCGCAAACAAATGTCTGATGTTCAGGTGATAGCACATTTATTCACTCAACGAAGGAGGGAACGATGGAAGGCACGGTGAACGAGCTTCTGAATCTTCTGTTCCGCTGGCTCCACATTATCGCAGGAATATTGTGGATCGGGCATCTGTGGTACTTCAACTTCGTCAACTCGCAGGTCGCAAAAACCTACGACGAGGATTCAAAGAAGAAAGTCATCCCGGAGCTTATGCCACGCGCTCTGTTCTGGTTCCGTTTCGGGGCAGCCTTTACGTGGATCACCGGATTCCTCCTCCTCGGCATGGTGTATTACGGCGGTGGCGTCACCGTCGAGCCCGACCAATCGCTTGGACTTGCCATCGGCTGTGGTATCGGCGCGATGCTCGTCGGATGGGTGATTTACGATCTGCTCTGGAAACGGATGGCCAAGAATGAAGTCGCAGGCACGGTCGTTTCGTTTGTTCTTCTTGCGGGAGCAGCCTATGGGCTCCGTGAGGTCATGTCCGGGCGGGCAATGTTCATCCATATCGGAGCGATTTTCGGAACGATCATGCTCAACAACGTCTGGAACCGGATTTGGCCGAACCAGCGCAAGATGATTTCGGCGGCAAAAGAAGGAACACCGGCGCCGGAAGGAGTGGCAGCCACGGCGGCATTGCGTTCGAAGCATAACACGTACTTGTCGATACCGCTGCTCTTCTTCATGATCAGCAACCATTATCCGACGATCTACGGGGACAATCTGAATTGGCTGTACGCATTGCTCTTTGTCCTGATCGGGTGGTTGATTACGAAGCGGCTTTATTCACTTTCGACCAAGCCGGCTACAACAAAGTACTAACCGGTGAATCCAACCGAAGGATCAACGAGACTTTCTGAAACCTTCGGATGGTTCACAGAAACATTAACACAGAATGCCTTCCGAAAGCTCTTGTGGGGCTTTTCGAACCTTCGGAAGGCTTCAACAAGCACTAAGGGGTTCTTTATGAACAACGTTCTTCCGTTAGCATTTACACCTGCCTCACAGGCAGGATCCTCACCCGACCGAACGCCGCACAACGGCGATCTCGAAGTTCTCGACGCCTATTCTGCGGCAGTCACGAAGGTCGTGGATCTTATCTCACCCTCCGTTGTCAAGATCGATGTGTCGCATCATCTCACGCGACGCGGCATGGGCGGGCGAAGAAGAGACCGCGGACACGGCGATGAACAAATCACCGGAAGCGGCTCGGGTGTTATCTTCACACCGGACGGCTTCATCCTCACGAACAGTCACGTCGTCCACCGCGCAGCGTCGATCAACGTTTCACTGTTCGACGGACGGGAGCTGAAAGCCCAGCTCATTGGTGACGATCCGTACACGGACATGGCAGTCATCCGCGTCGTAGCGGACAATCTTCCTTCGGCGACGTTCGGCGATTCCAAAGCGATCAGGATCGGACAACTCGTCATCGCCGTTGGCAATCCATACGGGTTCCAGGCGACCGTAACGGCAGGAGTCGTGAGCGCGCTCGGCCGGTCGTTGCGGGTCGGCGGCGGACGCCTGATTGACAACGTCATTCAGACCGATGCCGCATTAAACCCCGGAAATTCCGGGGGGCCGCTTGTCAACTCCCGCGGCGAGGTCGTCGGCATCAACACGGCTGCCATCCCGTGGGCGCAGGGAATTTGTTTTTCGATTCCGGTCAATACCGCGAAGCTGATCGCAGGACGGCTGATCAGCGAAGGGAAAATAACCCGCGCTTATCTCGGCATCGGCGGTCAGGTGGTTGATGTCTCGCGGGCGGCGTTACGGGAGCATCAGCTCACCGGAACACGCGGCGTGATGGTTTCGCAAGTCGAGTATCAGGGACCTTCGCAGCGAGCGGGCATCCAGGAAGGAGATGTCATCGTGGAATTCGCCTCCCAGCGAATCGAGAGCATCGATGATCTCCATCGGCACCTGACGAATGAAGCGATCGGGAAAGAAGTGACGCTGACCATTCTACGGCTTGAAAAGAAGCTGTTGGTGAAGATGGTTCCTCTCGAGCTACCGTCGAAATAGCTTCGACCGGACATTCGTCCTCCAAGGAAGCGTCGACAACGAGGCCTGCTCCATTGCAGGCCTTTGTTGTTTCCATGAGCGTTTCCCCCACCGTGTCAATTCGTGATTGATGGTGCAAACGAATTTCGTTACCTTGCCATCACACGTGGAATGAAACATCTCCGGAAGCATACCATCCGTTCCTTCATCGGGTTCATCGCACTTGCGACCGTCGTCGCGCTGAATGGTTGCGTCGTTGTCAACTGGGTCGACTCGGAGTTTTCATACAGCAAGGTCATCGATGAACGGCCCACTCCGAAGTTCGAAATACCGGCAAAGACAACGGGGACGAAGTATCTCCAGTTCGAGGCGGTCGGAGACTTCGGCACCGGTGCGGGCGGCCAGCGCGATGTGGCTGCCTCGATGGCAAAGAAGGCCTCTGAAGATTCAATTTCCTTCGTCCTTGTCCTTGGGGACAATTTCTACGAGTCCGGTGTTCAGTCGGTGAACGACGAACAGTGGCAAACCGCATTTGAAGGGGTGTACGACCAGTCGAGTCTCAACGTTCCCTTCTACGCGGTCCTGGGAAACCACGATTACCGGACGAACCCTCAAGCGCAGGTCGACTACACAAAATTGGGCAGACGTTGGAAAATGCCCGCCCGGTACTATTCGTTCGTGCAACCCATTGACGATTCTACGACCGTCGAAATCTTCTGCCTCGACACAAATCCGCTCGCCTATCTGAGCGTGAGCGAAGCAAAATCCTTGAGGGATACCGGATTTGAGATGAAGCAGATCCATTGGCTTGCCTCAAGTCTCAAAGAATCGACCTCGCAATGGAAAATCGCCATTGGCCATCATCCACTCTATTCCGGCGGCGAACACGGTGATAATGCGACGCTGCAGTACCTCCTTGAACCCCTGTTCACCCAATACCATCTTGACTTCTACATTTGCGGACACGACCACGACCTGGAGCTTTTGAAACCGATCCACGGAGTGACCTACGTCGTAAGCGGCGCAGGAGGAAAGCACAGGGACGTGCGATGGCGCGAGAACACACTGTACGCTGCGACAAACCTTGGTTTCGCGTTCTTCCGATTGTCGCACAGCGATGCACTCGTCGAATTCCTGAACCGTTCGGGAGAGGTCACATTGGCAAACTCATACCACAAACCGGATCAAGGGTCTCACCTTTCTGCTCGCTAATCGTCATGGCAAGGATTAAGCTCGAGCTTCCCAAACACTTTCACTTCTCGACCGAATTGCCCATTCGCATCGGCGACATCAACTATGGAGGACACCTCGGCAACGATGCCGTTCTCGCCCTGGTGCACGAAGCTCGCGTCCGATTCCTGAAACAGCACGGCTACTCCGAGCTCAACATCGAAGGTGCAGGGATCATCATGGGAGATGCAGCGATCGTCTACAGCTCGGAAGGGTATCACGGCGATACGCTCATCATTGATGTCGGCGTCGGAGAATTCCGGAACGCCAGCTGTGATTTCTTCTACAAGCTTACAAACAAGGAGACGGGCAGCGAAGTCGCGCGCGCGAAGACCGGAATCGTGTTCTACGATTACAGCCTGAAGAAGACGGTCGGCGTTCCTTCAAAGTTCCGCGCGAAATTCGAGGTGTGATGACGCTCCCTTGTAACTCTCTCAAATTCTGTTAATATTTGGATGACATTGCGGCGGAAGAACCGCAGGACATTGACATGGATCGAGCGCAAATTCTGAGATTGATTGAAGAAGTGCTTCGCGAGAGCAACGCCAACGCGTGTTGCCACGACGGCATCTGTACCGATCAACTGTGCGTCGTCCATAACAAAGAGGGGGTCCGGAACATCATCAACACCGGTGCCGACCGTATCACCGCCGGCGTGGGCGTACGTTCCGGAAACTTCGACGTCTCGATCGCCCGGATGATCGACCATACCCTGCTCAAGCCCGAGGCCACCAGGCAGCAGATCGAAGAGCTGTGTGCCGAAGCCAAGCAATACAGCTTCGCCAGCGTCTGCATCAACCCGGGTTACGTGAAGCTCTGCGCCCAACTATTGCGGGACACAAGCGTCAAAGTATGCACGGTGATCGGCTTTCCGCTCGGAGCAACCTCCACGGAAGCCAAGGCGTTCGAGACGGAGCGGGCCATTCGGGATGGCGCTCGCGAAGTGGATATGGTCATCAACATCGGCATGCTCAAGTCCGGCGAATATGAATACGTCGAAAGAGACATTGCTGCCGTCACTTCCGCGGCCCACAAGTCCGAGGTGTTGGCAAAAGTGATTATCGAAACCGGGCTGTTGACGGACGAAGAAAAAGTAAAAGCGTGTCTTCTCGCAAAGAGAGGCAGGGCTGATTTCGTCAAGACATCGACGGGATTTGCAAAAGGCGGGGCAACCGTAGGCGATATTGCACTCATGCGGAGGGTCGTTGGCCCGGAGCTGGGCGTGAAGGCATCCGGCGGAGTGAGGACACTCGAACAGGCCAAGGCACTCATTGAGAGCGGAGCGGACCGTATCGGGGCGAGTGCGAGTATCAAGATCGTGACCGGTGAAACGGCATCCACCACCTACTAAAGGCAGCCACGTGACTCAAAACGTCCACTGTTCCGCTTTCGTTGCCACAGTCCTGAGCGCAACGTTGCTGGGGGGATGCATTTCGTCTGAAGGAACGACGCCAGGAGGAAAAAGCACGCAGGGGCCGCAGCAAAGTGTGGGGCCGATCGATACGTCAAGGACGCCGACCGTTGCGCAAGCAACCGTTGAAAAGAAATCGAGCGGGGTTACGACAAAGCGCGCTTCCCGTTCGACCAAGTTCAAGGCGAAACAGGATACGGTGAAGGCATCGCTCGTCCGGAAGCACAGGCCGGCGCTTCGTCTGCCGAAAATCGAGCGACCTGCAAATCCGGCTTTCACGGTGCAAATCGGTGCGTTCCTTGTCCCCAAGAATGCGCTCAGGAATCAGAAAATGGCAAAGTCACGATTTCCCAAATATCCCATCTATAGTAATTTCTATCCACAGTCGAAATTCTACCGGGTGAGCATCGGAAAGTGTATGACACGCCACGAAGCCCTTGCCTTGAGGCAGGAGATTCTGAAAAAGTATCCGAAGGACTATTCAGGATGTTGGATCAACTATATCGCAAAATAGGCTGTCTGATGGCTCCGTTGCTCGTGCTGGTTGCCTGCACGTATGTCGCCTGTTCGTCGGCCAACCCGGACACGACTGAACAGCAGAAACAGAAGCCCGAGGTCCAAAAGGAGTTGAAGGAGCCCCTTTCGAAGTACGAGGCTACGCTCGACCCGTCACAGTACGACGAAGATGTTGAAGTTGTGGTGAAAAAGAAGGAAGAGGAGAAGCCCACCACCGAGCTGCAAATTCCCAAAGACAGCGTTGTGGTGCAGGAAACGTCTCAGATGGGATTCAGGATCCAGATCTTTTCGACGTCGAACATCGATGAAGCGATGAACATGAAGACCAACGTGCTCGCAAAGCTCCCCCAGGATTCCGTGTACGTTGTGTACGATCCCCCCGTGTATAAAGTCCGCCTCGGCGATTTTCCGACCAGATACGAGGCGAGCATCAAGCTCCCCTCGATCGTCAACATGGGATATGCCGACGCCTGGATTGTGCCGGATAATATTGTGCGCAGGAAGGTCGTCCAGGTTCCCCGTTCTTCCGGGCAGTAGAGTTCGATTCGCACTCAGACGAGAAATGGTCGCGTTGCGACCGCGACTCTACGCCACATCCTGATACATCCTCTCGATCAGCTCCGAAAACTTCTTTTCAACCACCTTTCGTTTCACATTCAGCGTCGGTGTAATCTCGCCGTTTTCGACCGTCAACTGAACCGGCAATAACTCAAACCTCCGGACCCGCTCGTAATTGGGCAGGTCCTTCTGAAGGTGATCGATCTCTGTCTGGAAGAGCTGTCTGATCCGGTCGTGCGCCACAAGCTCATGGTCGGTGTCGAATACTATCCCTTCCTTCTGGGCAAATTCTTTCAGGATATCAAATTCGGGAACGACGAGAGCCGTGCAGTACATCCTTCCGTCGCCAATGAGGACAAACTGGTCGATGAACTTGCTATTGAGGAAGTGACTCTCAATCGTCTGCGGGGCAATGTTTTTTCCGCCCGAGCTCACGAAGAGATGTTTTTTCCTGTCGGTGATCATCAGGTGGCCTTCAGCATCGTACTGACCGATATCACCCGTGTGCAGCCACCCATCTTTCCCGATGACCTCCTGCGTCGCTTTGGGATTCCTGTAGTACCCCTTCATGATATTCGGACCCTTGGCCAGGATCTCGCCGTCAGCCGCAATCCTGAGTTCGATACCGGGGATCGGTTTCCCGACTGTCCCGAAGCGGTAGTCGTCCAGCCGGTTGGCGGTGAGGACAGGAGATGTTTCCGTGAGTCCGTACCCTTCGATGATGGTGATGCCGATGGCTTCAAAAAATTCCCCGAGCTCCTGTGGAAGCGCCGCCCCGCCCGACACGAAGAAACGGATTTTTCCCCCCGTGGCCGCCTGCAATTTTGCGAAGACAAGTTTCGAGGCAAGCGTATGTTGCGTCTCAAGCGCGGGACTGATTTCGCCACGCCGCTTCGCTCTGGCGTACTGCTTTCCGACATTCACCGCCCATCGAAAGATCTTCTGACGCACTTTCGGCATCGCATCGACCTGCTTCGTCACGCGGCTATAGATCCGTTCGAACAACCGCGGTACGGTCGTCACGATCGTCGGATGGACTTCCAGCAAGTTGTCGCGGACCGTCTCGACGCTCTCTGCATATGCGACAGTCGCGCCGCACGAAAACGCTGTGTAGTACCCCGCCATGCGCTCGAAGGAATGACAGAGTGGAAGAAAGGAAAGAAACACGTCCTCGGGACCGAAGGGGATGGTATCCGCGGCGGCGATGATGTTGGAGACGAGGTTGTTGTGCGTCAGCATCACTCCCTTCGGATTTCCCGTTGTGCCGGAGGTGTAAATGATGGTGAGAAGGTCGGACGGTTTCGGCTTCTTCAGACACGCGCTGAAGAATTTCGGATTGGATTTCTCGTATGCTTCTCCCAGCGCATAGATCTTCGAAAATCCCAGCACGTCCTTCTCGGCCGGTATCCCTTTCTCCGTCATGATGATAACGTGCTTCAGCGATTTGACCGACGGCCTGATCTTCAGGACTTTGTTGAGCTGAAACGTATTCGAGACGATCGCCACCTTCACGCCGGCATCGTTGAAGATGAATTCGATTTGTTTCGGTGTCAGCGTCGGATAGATCGGAACGTCGATGGCGCCGAGTGCGACGATGGCCATGTCTGCGGTGACCCACTCGGGTCTGTTCTCCGCGATGATGGCGATCTTGTCATCCTTGTGAATTCCCCTGGACGCAAGACCGAGCGCAAAGAGCTCCACGTTGCGACGAAATTGTTGGTAGGAAACTCCGCGATACTGTTTGTCGACTTTGTGCAACAACACCGGCCGCATCTCGTTCGCGTACTTCGTCGTGATGCGGTCGAACAACTCGGTGATCGTGCTGAACTGAACGACAGTTGCCATGGTTTTCAGATCCTTGGGGAATATTGCGACGTAGGAGCGTTGCCAAATTAAATGAACACTCCTTGAGATGCAAGAAAGCGATCGGACAAAGCACAGACTCCGGTGACGGATCGCAAATGTTAATTTTTCTGATCGTTCCGTTCGCGGGAAGACGAACCCAAGCGAAGCGTGCAGGGTCTAATTGTCATACTTTTCGGGGAGTTAGCTCCCGGCATCGGCTTTGGACATGTTGCGTCAAGACAAATCGTCGTTTTCAAAATATTTTCTTTGATTTTTAACTTGACAACATTCGCGCTTCCAATTATATTCACAGCAGTTGAGTCGAGTCTAGCGTTCCGTGTCTGCCAGTACCCCACCCAACGTTTGAGGACGCAGAAGGATAGACTGGCCCTGGTGAAGCAAAAGTTCCTTTCAACTTTGTAATCTCAAGAAAATGAACGCGGTAGCTCAGGCACGCGTAAGCGGGCCCGCAGAGCTTTTTTCGCTCTTTATGGTCGCGACAAATCCGATTTTTTTGTTAACAGAAATTTAACGGGAAGGAGATTTAAAATGCTCGAGAAAGAACTCGCCAATGTGAAGACCGCAGACGAGCAATCGCAAACCGGACAAGAGCAGCACGGACTAAGATTCGAGCGCTACTTCACGAAGCCGGGCGTTCATCCGTTCGAGGAGATCGAATGGGAGCTGCGCACGGCCGTGATCTCGAACGAGAAAGGTGAGAAAGTCTTCGAGCAAAAAGATGTCGAGATTCCGAAGTCGTGGTCGATGACCGCGACGAACGTCGTTGTGTCGAAATATTTCCACGGACAACTCGGGACGCCGAACCGCGAGCGAAGCGTGAAGCAGCTCGTGCAGCGCGTTGCGAATACCATCTGTGAATGGGGATTCAAGCAAAAGTATTTTGCCTCCGAAGAGGACGCGGAAATTTTTTACAACGAGCTCCTCTACCTCCTGGTCAACCAGTATATGTCCTTTAACAGCCCCGTCTGGTTCAACGTCGGCGTTGAAGAGAGGCCGCAATGTTCCGCCTGTTTCATCAATTCTGTGCAAGATTCGATGGATTCGATTCTCACTCTTGCGAAAACTGAAGGGATGCTCTTCAAGTGGGGTTCGGGAACTGGATCGAATCTTTCGACACTCAGATCGTCACGCGAAAAAATCTCGGGCGGTGGTACGCCTTCCGGTCCCGTCTCCTTTATGAAGGGATTCGATGCGTTCGCCGGCGTCATCAAGTCCGGTGGAAAGACGAGACGCGCAGCCAAGATGGTCATCCTCAATGCCGAACATCCGGACATCGTGGATTTCATCAACTGCAAAGCGGACGAAGAGAAGAAAGCGTGGTCGCTCATCGACGCAGGCTACAACGGCGGGTTCAACGTCCCCGGTGGAGCCTACGATTCAATCTCGTACCAGAATGCAAATCACTCCGTGCGGGTGACGGACGAATTCATGAAGGCCGTCATCGAGGACAAAGAATGGGTAACGTATGCCGTCACGTCCGGCAAGCCGGTCGACAAATACAAGGCCCGCGATTTGATGAAACAAATTTCGGATGCGGCGTGGGTCTGCGGAGATCCCGGCATGCAATTCCACAGCACCGTGAATAACTGGCACACCTGCTCCAACACCGCCCCCATCAACGCCTCCAACCCCTGCAGCGAATACATGTTCCTCGACGATACGGCGTGCAACCTCGCATCGTTGAACCTCATGAAGTTCCGCCGTGCCGACAAAGAGTTTGATGTGGAAGCATTCCGGAGGGCAGTCCAGGTAACGATCACGGCGATGGAGATCGAAGTCGACAACGCCAGTTATCCGACGCCGAAGATTGCCGAGAACAGCCACGAATATCGCCCCCTCGGTCTCGGCTACGCAAACCTCGGCGCCCTGTTGATGGCGCGCGGTCTCGCGTACGACAGCGACGAAGGGCGTGCGATGGCGGCAGCGATCACGTCGCTCATGTGCGGAGAGGCGTACAAGCAATCCGCGCTGATTGCCGCACATACGGGGCCGTTCAACGGATTTGCAAAGAACCGCGAGCCGATGCTGAACGTGATGACCAAGCACGGCGTCCACGCCGAGCGGATCAGCAAGGATTACGTTGCATCCGATCTTTGGGATGCTCAATGCAATGTCTGGAAAGACGTGGTGAACTACGGAAAGCAATATGGCATCCGCAATTCGCAGGCGACCGTTCTTGCGCCGACGGGAACGATCGGCTTTATGATGGACTGCGACACGACCGGCGTCGAGCCGGATATCGCCCTCGTGAAATACAAGAAGCTTGTCGGCGGCGGCCTGATGAAGATCGTGAACCAGACGGTCCCGGAAGCCCTCGCGAAGCTCGGGTACGACCAGGAACAAATCGAGCACATCGTCGCCTACATCGACAACAACGATACGATCGAAGGCGCGCCCCATTTGAAGGAAGAGCATCTGCCCGTGTTCGACTGTGCGTTCAAGCCGAACAACGGCAAGCGCTCCATCCATTACATGGGACATATCAAAATGATGGGGGCGACGCAGCCGTTCCTTTCCGGCGCAATCTCCAAGACCGTGAACCTCCCGACGGAAGTGACGCCGGACGAGATTATGCAGTCGTACATCGAATCGTGGAAGCTGGGACTGAAAGCCGTTGCGGTGTATCGCGACGGATGCAAGCGGACGCAGCCGTTGAGCACGTCCCTCGAAAAGAAGGAAGAGAAGCCCACGGCCCGTCCCGCGCGGCGCCGACTGCCGGACGAGAGAGTTTCAATTACGCACAAGTTCAGCATTGCGGGTCACGAAGGGTATATCACCGTTGGGATGTTCGAAGACGGGACGCCCGGGGAGTTGTTCGTGACCATGTCCAAGGAAGGGTCGACGATTTCCGGGATGATGGATTCCATTGCGACGGCTATCTCAATTTCGCTGCAATACGGCGTTCCGCTGAAGGTGTTGGTGGACAAGTTCAGTCACGCCCGGTATGAGCCGGCGGGATTCACGAACAACCCGGACATCCCGATTGCCAAGTCCATCAGCGATTATATTTTCCGATGGCTGGGGAAGAAGTTCATGAGTAATGACGACAAGCCGGCATTGGATCCACAGACGGATAATTTGCTCGAACGGCAGCAGGCGGCAACAAAGCCGGTTGTAAAGGAAGCTCAGAAGTTGGCTTCAAACATCGAGCGGAACGAGAAAGCAGTATTTGCGGCACAATCCGACGCCCCTCCCTGCCACGAATGTGGGAGTATTATGATTCGGAGCGGGTCGTGCTACAAATGTATGGAGTGTGGCAGCACGTCAGGTTGCTCCTAACACGGAGAACGTCACTCCCGAATCCCCGAATGCTTTAAGCGGGGATCAATCGGGAGTCTAACCTAACATATCCCACCGCGGGAGGCGGAAGGGAACGTGAGATTGGAGAACGCCGGTGGTCGCAAGATCAACGGCGTTAGTGTTTTGTATCAACGGGGAACTCACTTTTCAATACTTGAGAAAATATGGATCAGACAATTTTGAATATCTTGCTCGGAGTTGCAGCCAACGCGCTAACCACAATAATTGCGGGCACAACACGCAAGATTGCCAAAGGCCTTACAGGGAAGGAATTGTTGAAACGAATGTCTAGACAGGACTCGTCAATAGAATCGGTCCTGAAGAAGAGCATTGACAAAATGGTTGACGAAGTGCGATGGGAGGAATCATCAGAGCTCAACAACGTGTGCCTATTCTTGGCTTCTCCGGAAGTCGAGTCAATCCTGAGACAATTGTTTGCCACCAGACTTGCATCAGAAGATGCCGCAGATGACATTGATGCGATTCAACAGGAATTTGAGAGACTGTTTGCCAGTTTCGTCCCTTTGACCAAGAAGAAACTCAAGGAATCGTCTTCGAGGTTATTCCAAGAGATGCTCATGATATCTGATAGAACAATCAGTGTCGCTGTTGATGACGGAATGCTTGCCGCACACGAAGCAAAATCAAGTTTCAGGCATCGATTGTTAATGGATGAATTGTCCGCCGTTAAGAAGAACCTCACATTCCTGGGGGAACAAGAAAAACTAAAAGTAAGTGAACTGACCTCATTCGAGAAAAAATTCCGTGAACAGATAGCTGCGCGTCATGGTTTTATCATTCCGCCGTTCTTCGATGCTGCGAAAAAATTGCCTATTGACGATGTCTACGTGCCAACGAGTTTTTTAGCTACTCCAAATAATAAACAGGAACAATCTGAATCGATCGACCTGGAAACATTTCTCTCAAGAAGTTATCGCGGTGTGATATTAGGGAATCCAGGCGGAGGAAAGTCCACTCTAGTCCAAAAAATATGCCATGACATCGCTACAAACTATGATAGAAGAATACTCAGTTCTCGGCTGGTCACCCCTATCATCGTTGTCTTGCGTGATTATGGATTACAGAAAAAGAGCCAAGGATGCTCAATTGTCCAATTCATTACCATTGCGTCGAGCTCGAAGTATCAGATTTCTCCGCCACACGGAGCCATTGAGTACCTGTTGCACAATGGTCGTTGTGTCGTGTTTTTCGATGGTTTGGACGAGCTCTTGGATACGTCCTACCGGCAGGAAATCACTGCGGATATTGAACTCTTCTGCAATCTATATCCGGCAATTCCTGTTTTGGTTACTTCGAGAGAAATAGGATATGACCAAGCCCCTTTAGACAAATCAAAATTCGAGATCTTTCGCTTAAATCCATTTAACGACAAGCAAATAAGTGATTACGCGTTCAAATGGTTTCGAGCCGATGCCGACCTTACATCAGCAGAACAAACTCAAAAAGCTGAATCCTTCATTAAGGAAAGCCAAATTGTCAAAGATCTGACAACAAACCCACTAATGCTTTCCTTAATGTGCAATATTTACAGA
>Ga0335081_10014092_pt1 | contig 12932 bp, 9 predicted proteins | sample Lox_Sample_35_FD_206713 | JGI IMG/M metagenome (GOLD analysis project Ga0335081, IMG submission 206713) | Soil microbial communities from Loxahatchee National Wildlife Refuge, Florida, United States - Lox_Sample_3.5 | ecosystem: Environmental > Terrestrial > Soil > Wetlands | place: USA: Florida...
CGCGGGGCTGCCGGCGCGGCCTTGCTGAATGCGGAGTTGATGAAGTCGGAGGGATATTTATAGCCGCGAATGCACATTAATGATCGCGAACTCTTATTCGCGTTTATAAGCGTTTTATTCGCGGCCAATGAAGGAATCATGATCGTCATGAAATTCGGCGGGACGTCGGTCGAGTCCCGCGAGGCGATTCAGAGGGTCGCTGGAATTGTGTGCGCGCGCCTGGAGCGCAAGCCCGTCGTGGTCGTCTCAGCCATGGGCAAGACCACGAATAAGCTCCTGGCGATCGCTGGGGCGGCCGTGCGCGGCGAGCGCGAGGCGGCGCTCTCTCAATTGGAAGAGCTGCGCGCGTTTCATCTGTGCGAATCGATCGGAGTCGAAACAGAAATCGAGCTGCATTTCACAGAACTGGGCGAGCTCGTCCGCGGCCTGGCGGTGATGGGCGAGATGACGCCGCGCGCCGTCGACGCGGTCTCTTCGTTCGGGGAACGCATTTCGAGCATCATCGCCGCCGAAATTTTCCGCCGCTGCGGCGTCAACGCAACGCACCTCGACTCGCGCCAGTTCATCGTCACCGACGCGCGGCACACGCAGGCCGCTCCGCTGTTTGAGGAAACCAATCGCCGGCTGGCGGCGATTCCGAAAATGCCCGGCGTGGTGGTGATGGGAGGATTCATCGGATCGACCACCGATGGGGTGACCACCACGCTGGGGCGCGGAGGCTCGGACTACACCGCGGCGATCGTCGGCGCGGGAATCGGCGCGGAAGAAATCCAGATCTGGACCGACGTGGACGGCATGCTCACCGCCGATCCGACCCTCCTTCCGGGCGGCTATCGCGTGAAAACCTGCTCGTTCGCCGAGGCCGCCGAGTTAGCTTATTTCGGCGCGAAAGTCCTCCACCCGGCCACCGTCCTGCCGGCGATTGAAAAAAATATTCCGGTGCGGATTCTGAATTCGCGCCGTCCGGAAGTGGAGGGGACCTTGATCCTGGCCGAAGCGCCGGCCTGTTCGAGCGCGATCCGGTCCATCGCCTGCAAGCGCAACATCACTCTGCTAAATGTCGTTTCGACGCGCATGCTCATGGCGCACGGATTCCTGCGCCGCATTTTCGACGTTTTCGATCGCTTCGAAACGCCAGTCGATATGCTGGCGACCTCGGAGGTGAGCGTTTCGCTCACCATCGACAACACGCGCGCGCTCGACGCGATCCGCGCGGAGCTGGAAAAATTCGCGCAGGTGACGGTGGAAGAAGACCAGGCCATCGTGTGCCTGGTGGGCGATCACATCCGCGCTTCGCCGGGCGTGGCCGCGCGCGTGTTCGGTGCGATTCCGCAGATTAATGTCAGAATGATTTCCCAGGGCGCGTCGCTGCTGAACATCAGTTTCGTGGTCGCGGCGGCGGACCTCGAACAAGCGGTAGAATCGCTGCACAAGGAGTTTTTTTCCAACCCGGATCCAGCGGCATTCGAATGAAAAAACTGGCCATCGTCGGATACGGAAAAATGGGCCGGCTGATCGAGTCGCTCGCGCCGGAACACGATTTTTCCATCCACGCCCGCGTCGATGTGAACGATGATTCGAGCGCGGTGCGCGGCGCAGACGTCGCCATCGAATTCACCATGCCGGAGGCGGTGGCCGCGAATGTCGAAAAAATCGCGGCGCTCGGCGTTCCCATCGTCATCGGGACCACCGGATGGCTGAAGGATATGGAGCGCGTCCGCGCGTCGGCCACTCGACACAACGTCGCCGTCGTGTGGAGCCCTAATTTCTCGGTCGGCGTGAACGTATTTTCGCGTCTGGTGCGCGAGGCTGCGCGCATGCTCGCCGACGAGCCGCAATACGGCGCCTGGGCGTGGGAAATTCATCATCACACCAAAAAAGACGCGCCGTCGGGGACACTCGTGAAGCTGGTCGAGGAGATGAAAGCCGGCGGCTTCGCGCGGCCCATTGATGTGAGCTCTAACCGTGCGGGCGCGCACCCCGGCACGCATGAGATCGGTTTCGATTCGGCCGCCGACACCATCACGCTGCGCCACACCGCTCGCAGCCGGGAGGGATTCGCGCGCGGCGCGCTCCAGGCCGCCGGGTGGATCATCGGCAAGACGGGCGTTCACTCTTTCAGCGATATCTTATTCGAGAGGTGATTATGTTTGAAGGATGCGGGACCGCGTTAGTCACTCCTTTCCGCAAGGATCAGACGCTCGATGAAGCCGCGATGCGCCGCCTGGTGCGGCGGCAGATCGAAGCCGGCATCAATTTTCTGGTTCCCTGCGGCACCACGGGCGAAAGCCCCACGCTCACGCGGCAGGAGCACCTGCGCGTGATCGAGATCACGGTCGAGGAGGCGCGCGGAAAAGTCCCTGTGCTCGGCGGCGCGGGCGGATATAACACCAAGGAAGTCATCGAACTCGCCAACGAACTGCGCCACGTCGGCGTGGATGGGATTCTCTCGGTCACTCCGTACTACAACAAGCCCACGCAGGAGGGTTTGTATCAGCACTACAAGGCGCTCGCGTCCGCGGTTCCGCTACCCATGGTCGTCTATAGCGTGCAGGGCCGCACGGGCGTGAACGTCGAGCCCGCGACGCTCAAGCGCCTGGCGGAAATCGAAAACATCGTGGGCGTAAAGGAAGCTTCCGGCAACATCGGGCAAATGGCGCGCGTGATGCACGAAGTTCCCGAGCGCTTCACGGTCCTGAGCGGCGACGATTCGATCACGCTGCCGCTGATTGCGCTGGGCGGACGCGGAATCGTCTCGGTGGTTTCCAACGAAATTCCGGGCGAAATGACCGCGCTCGCGCAGGCGGCTCTCGCCGGCGATTTCACAAAAGCCCGCGCGTTGCAGAGAAAATGGCTGCCGCTGATGGAAGTGAATTTTGTCGAATCCAATCCGATTCCGGTGAAAGCGGCGATGGCGATGATGGGGCTGTGCGAACCGGTATGGCGCCTGCCCCTGTGCCCGCCGTCGAGCGCAAACGCGGCGAAGATCGAAGCCGTGCTTGAAGGCTGCGGACTCCTGCAAGGGGCGCATGCAGGCTGAAATCGAGCGGTTGTTCGCCGAAAAACCCTCCGTCTATTGCGAAAATGATTTCGCGCTGTTCGCGCGCTTCAAGGCCGCGCTGAATGAAGGCCGCGCGCGCGCGGCCGAACCGGATCGTTCCACGCCCAGCGGGTGGCGCGTGAATGAATGGGTCAAGAAAGGCGTGCTGATCGGGTTCCGCATGGGCTCGGTCATCGATATGTCGATCGATCGCGCGCGCCAGCCCTGGTTCGACAAGGCGACCTGGCCGGTGAAACGCATCGGTCTCGCGAGCGGCGTGCGCATCGTGCCGGGAGGGTCGAGCATACGCGACGGGTGCTACGTCGGCAAAGGCGTGACGTGCATGCCGCCGATGTTCATCAACACCGGAAGCTGGGTGGGCGACGGCACTATGATCGATTCGCACGCGCTGGTGGGAAGCTGCGCGCAAGTCGGGCGAAATTGCCACATTTCGGCGGCCGCGCAGATTGGCGGCGTCCTGGAGCCGGTGGGCGCGCTGCCGGTGATCATTGAAGACGAAGTGATGGTCGGGGGAAATTGCGGCGTGTACGAAGGGACAGTGGTGAAAACGCGCGCCGTGCTGGCGAGCGGAGTGGTTCTCACGCGATCGACCCCGGTGTACGATATCGCGCGCGGCGAAATTCACTCTCCGGCGGGAGACGAGCCGCTGGTGATCCCCGAAGGCGCGGTGGTGGTGGCGGGCTCTCGCGCGGTCGCGCGCGGCCGCGGCAAAGAGTGGGGCGTCTCGCTATACACCCCGGTAATCGTGAAATATCGTGACGCGCAGACCGACGCTCGCGTTCAGCTCGAGGATTTGTTGCGTTAAATCTCCCGCGTCACTTGCCGCGCAGCGAAATGTTCGCGCCGAAGGTGTATAATCGGATCAGGTGTCGGACCTAGGAAGTGGGCGAAAGCCCACTTTTTTATTGGATTCGAACCTAAGTAGGAGAAGATGGCGGACCGCAGCGCGATCACACAGAAAGTACAGGAGATCGCCGAACGGGTCGGTTCCGGTGCGGGCATCGAAATTGCCGGCGTGGAGCTGCTCGGCGGCGGGCACGCTCGGGTTCTGCGCATTTTTATCGACAAACCCGAAGGCGTCAGCCACGCCGATTGCGAATTCATTTCGGAGAACGTGGGGACCATCCTTGACGTCGAGGATGTGGTGCCCGGCTCGAGTTATACCCTGGAAGTCAGCTCGCCGGGCCTGGAGCGCAAGCTCACCAGGCCGCGCGACTTCGAGCGTTTCACCGGGAAGAAAGTGAAAGTGGTTCTGCGGGCGCCGGTGGAAAACCAGCGCCATTGGGCCGGTGTGCTCAAGAGCTACACGGAAGGAATCATTACGCTCGAGCCATCGCCTGGGCACAGCGTGCGCTTTCCGCTCGAACAGGTCGAAAGGGCGAACCTCAAGTTCGAGTGGTAATCCCGAAAACACGGAAAAGACCTTTTATATGAGCCTGGGAACGATATATCAGTCCATCGAGATCCTTAGCAAGGAAAAGGGGATCGACCCCAAGATCATTCTCGATGCGGTCAAAGACGCGATGCTGGTAGCAGCGCGCAAGCATTTCCACACCACTGAAGATTTAGTCGCGGATTTCGACGAACAGACAGGCGCGATCCAGATTTACGGCGTGCGCCACGCGGTCGAAACCGTTGCCGATCCGGACAAGGAAATTTCGCTCGAAGCGGCACGGGAGATCAAGCCGGATGCTGAAATCGGCGCTGAAATCCGCTTCGCCAAGCCGACCGATGTGCTGGGACGCATCTCGGCGCAAACCGCCAAGCAGGTGATTCTGCAAAAAGTTCGCGAAGCCGAGCGGGAGAACATTTATTCGGAGTACTCGGGCCGCGTGGGCGAGCTGGTGACCTGCATCATCAAGCGGATCGAGGGCCAGGATCTGGTGGCCGATCTCGGAAAGACCGAAGCGCGGCTGCCCAAAAAGGAGCAATCGAAACTTGAAAGCTTCAGCGTGGGCGACCGCATCCGCTGCGTGATCAAGAGCGTGGAAAAGGCCGGAAAGAACGCGGGCGTGATCGTGTCGCGCGCCGCGCCGGAGCTGGTGATGCGCCTGTTCGAGCAGGAGGTCCCGGAAATCTACGACAACACGGTGGTGATCAAGGGTTGCGCGCGCGAGGCGGGCGAGCGGACCAAGATCGCCGTATCCAGCCGCGACCGCGACGTGGACAGCGTGGGCGCCTGCGTGGGCATGAAGGGCATGCGCGTGCAGTCGATCATCCGCGAGCTGCGCGGCGAGAAGATCGACATCATCGAATACAACGAAGATCCGGTGGTGTTTGCGACGCACGCGCTCAGTCCCGCGAAAATTTCGCGCGTGACCATCCTCGATGCGTCGGGAAAGCACATGGAAGTGATCGTGGACGACACGCAGCTTTCGCTCGCCATCGGAAAAAAGGGGCAGAACGTGCGGCTGGCGGCGAAGCTGCTCGGATGGCGGATCGATATCAAGAGCGAGGAAGAAAAACGGCAGGAAGTGGAGTCGCAGATGGCGGCGCTGGTGGTGCCGGGCGCGCCGGTTTCGGTGCTGGCGGATCATGGCGTGCCCGAGGAAGTGGTGGAGAAGCTGATGACCGCCGGGGTGACCACCGTGGAGCGGCTGGGATCGATGACGCCCGAGCAGCTCGACGAGATCGGCATCGGGGCGGAGATGGTGGAGAGGATCCAGCTCGCGGTGAACGCCTACTACGGCCAGTTCGAATCGGCGCCGGCTGAAGCGCCGGCGGCAGCCGAGCCTGCGGCCGAGGCGCAGGCGGAAACGGCGGAATCCGGCGATGGTGAGCACACGCTTGAGGCCGCGGCCGAACAAGCGCCCGAGAGCGGATCTGTTACGATGGAAAATAGCGAGCATCTGGGCTGATCCTTTGGTCTGAATCCGGATGGCGGAGAGGCGAATCATAACTGCTCTGTCGCCTAGAGTGCGCCAGAGCGCGACCGTATGAGCAAAATTCGCATTAACGAGTTGGCCCGCGAGCTGGAAGTCAAACCCAACGTGATCCTGGAGCTTTTACCCGAGCTGGGGGTTTCGGAAAAGAAGACGCACTCCAGTTCCATCGACGAGGATGTCGCGCTCGAAGTGCGCCGCCGCCTGGTGGGCGAGAACGGAGCGGGCGCCGTGGCGGCGCGTGAAGCGGAACCCGCAGCAGAAGAGACCGCGCGCGCCGAAACGTTCGAAGCGGAACCCTCCGAACACGTTACGACGCAGCCCGCCCCGCGACCGGAAGCGGCAAGACCGGAGCGGAGTGCTGAAGCGCCCAAAGAAACAGTTGAGGCGCCGCCGGTTCCGCGCCCGGTGCATCCTCTTCGTCCGCCGCTTGCCGGGCATACGGGCCCGGCGCATCCCGTGTCACCGATGCCAGTTCAAACTCCCGCGCTTGCGGCCCAACAGCCCCCGGCGACTCAGATTACACCGTCTCCGGCGGCTCCGATCGCGCGTGGAACACCGATTCCGGCGCGTCCGCTGCCGTCTCCCAAGCCGGGGCAGATCCTCACGGGTCCACGCCAGCCGTTGCCCGCCAGTTTGGGCGAGGCTCCAAAAGCGCCTCCCGCAGTGGCGATTCCGGGCGCGCCCCGTCCGGCGCCTGGTCCAGCCGCGATCAATATCCCGCAGCGCCCCGCTGCGCGTCCGGCCGCTCCGGGTGCTCCGGCGCCTGGCCCGGTTGGCGGAGGCGGACCGTTGCGTCCGCCGGCAAAACCGAATCTTGCAGGTCAGCCCGCCGCGCGGCCCGTGGTTCCTCCCCGGCCCGACATGGTCGCGCGCCTGACACGGCCGCCCGCCGCGCCTGGAGTACCCGCTGCTCCGCGGCCTGGAATGCCGAGCGGACGCCCGGGAAGTCCGGTGCCCGGGCAGCCGATTTACCGAGGTCCGGTTCGTCCCGGACAGCCGCTTGCGCGCGGACCGGGGCAAGGTCCCGGCGGCGCGCCCCGGCCCGGCGGCCGCAGCCGTCCGATGGGTCCGCATCCCACATCTCCGCTTCGCGCCGAGCCGGCGACGCTTCCCACCGAAGCCGGACGCCGCCACGCGACCAAGCCGGGCGCGCGCGATCGCCGCCGCGACGTCGATCAGGAAGAGGGACGTATACGGCCGGTGGCGCGACGCACCGAGGCGTTCGAGCCGCCGCCTATCGATCGCGAGATCACCATCGCCGAGGGCATCACGGTGCGCGAGCTTTCGGAAAAACTCGGTATCAAAGCAACCCTGGTTGTAAAACGGCTGATGGAGAAAAAGATTCTGGCGACCATCAACCAGACGCTCGACGTGAAGCTGGCCGAGGAGCTGGCGCGCGATTTCGGCGCGTCCACCAACAAGGTCAGCTACGAACAGGAGACACGGCAGGAAATCGAGCAGACCGAAGTCGAGCAGGATCGGGAAAAGCGTCCGCCGGTGGTCACCATCATGGGCCACGTCGATCACGGAAAGACCTCGCTGCTCGACGCGATCCGGTCGGCGAACGTGGCGGCGTCGGAAGCGGGCGGGATCACGCAGCATATCGGCGCGTATCACATCGAGAAGAACGGCCGCAAGATCGTATTCATCGACACGCCCGGCCACGAGGCGTTCACGCGTATGCGAGCGCGCGGCGCCAAGGTCACCGATATCGTTGTTCTGGTGGTCGCGGCGGACGACGGCGTGATGCCGCAGACGCTCGAAGCGATCGACCATGCCAAGGCCGCCAAGGTTCCCATCATCGTCGCGATCAACAAGATCGACAAGCCGGACGCGCAGCCGGAGCGCATCAAGCAGCAGCTTGCCGACCGCAACCTGCTGGCGGAAGACTGGGGCGGCGACACCGTGATGGTGCCCGTCTCGGCCAAGGCTCACACCAATCTCGATCTGCTGCTCGAGATGATCCTGCTGGTAGCGGATTTGCAGGATTTGAAAGCGAATCCCGCTCGTCCCGCAACCGGTACGGTGCTCGAGGCGCAGCTCGACCGCGGGCGCGGACCGGTGGCCACTGTGCTGGTGCGCAACGGAACGCTGCGCGTGGGCGATTATTTCATTTGCGGCTCGGTTTTCGGACGCGTGCGCGCGATGTTCGACGATCGCGGGCAGCCGGTGCGCGAAGTTGCGCCATCGATGCCCGCCGAAGTGCTGGGTCTCGAGTCGCTGCCCGAAGTCGGCGACACGTTCCAGGTGGTCACGGACACAGCGAAAGCCAAGCAGATTGTCATCTATCGCGAAAGCAAGGCGCGCGAGATGGCGATGTCGAAAACCAACCGCATCACGCTCGATCAGCTTCACGATCAGCTCAAGGAAGGCGAAACCAAGGAGCTGAACATTATCTTGAAAACCGATGTCGGCGGAACGGCCGAAGTGCTCACGGACACGCTGCAAAAACTTTCCACCGACAAGGTCAAGATACGCGTTCTGCACTCCGGCGTGGGAGCGATCACCGAGACCGACGTGCTGCTCGCGTCGGCCTCGAACGCGATCATCGTGGGCTTCAACGTCCGGCCGGAGCGCACCGCGCAGGCGGTCGCCGAGCAGGAAAAAGTGGACATCCGGCTGCACACGATCATCTACGAGCTCGCCGACGAAATCAAGCGCGCGATGACCGGAATGCTCGAGCCGGTGTTCAAGGAAGTGTACAAGGGGCGCGCGCAGGTGCGCGAGGTGTTCCGCATCAGCAAGGTCGGCACGGTGGCCGGCTGCATGGTGCAGGACGGCTCGATCACGCGCGACAGCGAAGTGCGGCTGCTGCGCGACAACGTGGTGGTCCATACCGGAAAGGTGCTGGGTCTGAAGCGCTTCAAGAATGACGCGAGCGAAGTGAAATCCGGGTTCGAGTGCGGAATCTCGATCGCCAATTTCAACGACGTCAAGCCCGGCGACATCATCGAAGCCTTCGCCACCGAGCGCGTCGCCACGGAAGCTTTAGTTTAAGATTTAGCCGCGAATGAACGCGCATGAACGCAAATTCTCATTCGCGTTGATTTGCGTTCATTTGCGGCCATTCTAAAGTGCCTGCCATCGGAGTCATGATCCTTGAGCTGCGGCTGGACGAATCGCATTCGCTCAAGGACAAGCGCCATTTCGTCAAAAGCCTGAAGGACCGGCTGCGGGCGCGGTTCAACGTGTCGGTCGCCGAAATCGATTATCAGGACACCTGGCAGCGCAGCGTGATCGCCGTGGCCACCGTTTCGGCCGAGCAGTCGCACGCATCGCAGATCCTGGAGAGCGTGGAGCGTGACGCGGCCTCGCTGCTTGGCCGGATGCTGGTGGGAGTGACTACCGAATGGCTGGCATGATGTGTCTGGGAGGTACTTTTTACCGCCAGCACTGCAACGTGACATCAACAACATGCGAACGGTTTCGCGTGGCGAAGGACGTGCATGTTACGCGGATATGGCATGCCGGATTCTTTTCACCCTTCTAACGGCGTTCGGGCTCAGCGCACAAGTTCCTAATCCGACGTCGCAAACCCAGCCGGCTCCCGAGCAGGTCACCGGCGGAACTCCGATTTTTCGCGTTGAGGTGGTGGCACGGACGACGCAGGCGGTCAACTATCTGCATCGTGGCGGATCGACGGATATCGATTTTCGCGGCACGCCGCTCGATCCTGACGGTAAAGGGCACGCGAAGGTCGAAAGCGAGCGCGGCGTGATTCGCGTCTCCGCGGAAGTGAAAAATCTTCCTCCGCCTTCCAGTTTCGGACCGGAATATCTTACGTACGTTCTGTGGGCGATCTCGCCCGATGGACGGCCGGTGAACCTGGGAGAGCTTACCTTGAGCGACTGGGGCAACGGATCGTCGAGCAAAATCGACACGACCAGCGACATCCAGACCTTCGGAATGATCGTGACCGCGGAGCCGTATTACGCCGTGACCCAGCCGAGCGACGTGGTGGTGCTTGAAAATATCGTGCGGCCGGATACACGCGGGGTGATCGAATCGATCAACGCGCGCTATGAGCTTTTGCCGCGCGGGATGTACACCGCGCAGGGCCACGCGGCCGGATTTACGGCGATCCGCCCCAGCAAGAAGGATCCGTTCGAGCTGTATGAGGCGGAAAATGCGGTGCAGCTTGCGCGTGTCGCCGGCGCGGATAAATATGCGCCGGACAGCTTTGAGAAAGCCGACCAGGCGCTGAACCAGTCGCTGCGATACCAGGCGCAGAAGCCCGGGCAGAAGCCGGTGATCACGATGGCTCGCGAGGCGTGCGTGCGGGCGGAGGATTCGCGCGTGATCGCGCTGCGCGCGGAACGCATCGAGGCTGAGAATCACGAGCGCCAGGCCGCGCTCGATCGCGAAAACGCGGCTAACGCGAAGGCCGCCGAGGAAGCGCATCAGCGCGCGCTCGCGGAAGCGGCGCGAGAGCAGGCGGAAATCGATCGCGCGAATGCGGATAAAGCGAAGGCGGAAGCGCTCGCGGCCGCTCAGTTAGCCGATCAGGAGCGCGCGGCGGCCGAACAGGCCAAGCGTGAAGCGGAAGCGGCTCGGCAGGCCGCGGTCGAGCAGCAGCAGCAACTCGCCGCGCTGGCTGAAAAGGAAAAAGCCCTTGCGGCGGATGCCGAAGCGCGGCGGCTCAAGGCCGAACAGGACCAAGCGCAGCTTCGCGCACAGCTTTTGCAGCAGTTCAACGACATTCTGCAAACGCGCGATACCGCGCGGGGGTTGATCGTCAACATGCAGGACGTGCTGTTTGATGTGAACAAGTACACTCTGAAGCCGGAGGCGCGGGAAAAACTCGCTAAGGTTTCGGGAATTATTTTGAGCCACCCGGGATTGAAAATCGCGGTGGAGGGCTACACGGACAGCACCGGCAGCGACGATTACAACATGAAATTGTCGCAATATCGCGCCGATGCGGTGCGCAATTATTTCATCAGCGAGGGAATCGCTCCGCCAAACATCACCGCGCAGGGATTCGGGAAAGACAATCCCGTGGCGGATAACGCCACGGCCGCGGGACGCAAGCAGAACCGTCGCGTGGAACTGGTGGTTTCGGGCGAAATTCTGGGCGCGCCGCTGACGAGTAAGACCGGCGGCGACGACCAACACTAGAGGCGCAAGCCGACTGTGTTATTATCGACGATTCGAAAACGCACAGCAGCATGCGACTCCGAATCGAGCCTGAAATTCGCGCGGACACGCCGAGGCCGCATTGCCGGGTGTGACGAAATCCCAAATGGAACATCCGCCTGGAGTGCGCATCCGCGGATGGGAATTTCCGGCGTGGCCCTGGATTTTTCTTTTCTTTTTCGGCACTTCACTGCTTTTTCTGCGATTCGGCCCCTATGTGTATTCGGCGCCCCCGGGCTACATCGATCCGTGGATATACACGGGCATTTTCACGCATTTTCGATATGCCTTCGATCACTACAGCTACACCTATTACGCGTCGAGGCTGCCGTGGGATTTACCCGCCGCTCTGATCTATCAGATCGCCAGCCCGGACGCCGCAAGCCTGATTCTCAAGTCGCTGGTGCTCGCGGTGAGCGCCAGCGCTTTGTATCACATGGTGATGTGGCACTACGGAAAACTCCCGGCGACGCTCGCCACGATCGCCTTGCTGACCAATCCCTACTTCCTTACGAGCGTGTGCTGGGACTATCCGGATGGCCCTTCGATCGCGTATGCGTTGCTGGCGGCGGCCGCGTTCCTGCGCCCTTCACGTGGCCGCGTGCCGAACGGTGTTTTGGGAGGCGCCGGCCTCGCGCTTTCCGGCTATACCAATCTGGCGGCGCTCCCGGTCCTGATCGGCATCGCAGTGATTCCGCTGTGGCGCAATAAAGCGTCGATCCGCGCGCTGGCCCGCCAGGCTTGGCAGGTTTTCCTGGGCGGGACGGCGGTGACGCTCGTGTTTGCGATTGCCGGAAGGATTCTGGTGCGTCGTCTTCTGTTTTTCCAGGCGCAGATCGACCAGATTCTCTACACGCGAACGCACCCCGATTATCTGGCCAACATGTGGGGCCGGGGGTATGCCTGGATTCCGGTCGCCTTTCGGCTGTTTCCGCCGCTGTTGCTCCTGTTTCTGGGCGCCGTGCTGTGGCTGCGGCGGCGCCTCCCGCGGCCGGCTTACATCGAAACTTATTTGTGTCTGCTGGTGACCTGCATTCTGTATTGCATTTTCGAGTTTGGATTGCATAACGTCGGCCTGCGGGTGCACTATCACTCGTCGTACATGGTGACCGTGCTTTTCGCGTTCGAAGGCATGCTCATCGGCGAGTATCTGTCGTCTGTTCGAGACACAGAGGGAGCGCGCTCGCGCGCGGCAGCCGCGTGGGTGATCGTTGCAGTGTTTGGCGCGTCCCTGCCGTTTATCTGGGAAAATCGAGTTCCGTTCCACCTCTCGAACGCGGAGTTCTGGTGGAGCATGCTGTTGCTGGCGCTGGCGACGGCGGCGTTGATGGCCGCTTTCTCCCGTCCGGGTCTGGCTGCCCGCGCCGTATGGTGTTGTCTGGTTTTCGTGGGGATGTTTTTCGGTCCGGCCTATGACGGGAAGTTGGCGTATGTCTGGTCCAAAGAGAATGCCACCACGTTCGACGTCCTGCTGAGACTGGAGCGCGCGATCGACTCCTCGCTCGATCCTCAGCGGACCGCGCGGCTGTGGTTTGAAAAAGACGAGCCGGACCGTCCAGCTCCCGGCGGCGGAAGTCTCAAACCGTTCAATCTGTTTACCTCGGAATACGCGATGTACATCGGCGGCTACTTCGATTTCACCAAGGCGCTGAGATCGGACGCAGCCAAGGGCCTCGCATCCCAGATGGACAAACAGACCACCCTCATCCATGTGAGCTTCACCGAAGACCCGACGCCGGAGCGCGACGAACTTCTTCGAAGCCGGGGCGTGGTCACGGGGAACGAAAGACGCCGCGACGTCCCCACTGAATTCGGGACGGTGCACATTGTTTTGCAGGACGTAATCGATG
>Ga0335081_10014093_pt1 | contig 12932 bp, 8 predicted proteins | sample Lox_Sample_35_FD_206713 | JGI IMG/M metagenome (GOLD analysis project Ga0335081, IMG submission 206713) | Soil microbial communities from Loxahatchee National Wildlife Refuge, Florida, United States - Lox_Sample_3.5 | ecosystem: Environmental > Terrestrial > Soil > Wetlands | place: USA: Florida...
GGCGACGCCGGGCACCTGCGCCTGGCCGCCGAGCTTGCCTTCGGTGCCGACCTCGCGGGCGACGCGGGTGACTTCCGAGGCGAAGGCGTTGAGCTGGTCCGCCATCGTATTGATGGTGTTTTTCAGCTCCAGGATCTCGCCCTTTACGTCGACGGTGATTTTTCGCGAAAGATCGCCGCGCGCGACCGCGGTCGTCACCTCGGCGATGTTGCGCACCTGCGCGGTGAGATTGCCGGCCATCGAGTTGACCGAGTCGGTCAAGTCCTTCCAGGTGCCGGCGACGCCGGGCACGTTGGCCTGACCGCCGAGGCGGCCTTCGGTGCCGACCTCGCGGGCGACGCGCGTCACCTCGCCGGCGAAGCGGTTGAGCTGATCGACCATCGTGTTGAGGGTCTCTTTCAGCTGCAGGATTTCGCCGCGCACGTCGACGGTGATCTTGCGCGACAGGTCGCCGCCGGCAATGGCCGTCGCCACTTCGGCGATGTTTCGAACCTGACCGGTGAGGTTCGAGGCCATCGAATTCACGGAATCGGTCAGGTCTTTCCAGGTGCCGCCGACGCCCGGCACGTTGGCCTGGCCGCCGAGCTTGCCTTCGGTGCCGACCTCGCGAGCGACGCGCGTCACCTCGGCGGCGAAGGCGTTGAGCTGGTCGACCATGGTGTTGAGCGTGTCCTTCAGCTCCAGAATTTCGCCGCGCACATCGACCGTGATCTTGCGCGACAGGTCGCCGCGGGCGACGGCGGTCGCGACCTCGGCGATGTTGCGGACCTGACCGGTGAGGTTCGAGGCCATCGAGTTGACCGAGTCGGTCAAATCCTTCCAGGTGCCGGCCACGCCACGCACCAGCGCCTGGCCGCCGAGCTTGCCTTCGGTGCCGACTTCGCGGGCAACGCGGGTGACTTCCGAGGCGAAGGCGTTGAGCTGGTCCACCATGGTGTTGATGGTGTCTTTCAGTTCGGCGATTTCACCGCGCACGTCGACCGTGATCTTCTTCGACAGGTCGCCCGAGGCGATGGCGGTCGAGACCTCGGCGATGTTGCGCACTTGTGCGGTGAGGTTCGAGGCCATCGAGTTGACGGAGTCGGTCAAGTCCTTCCAGGTGCCGGCGACGCCGAGCACGTTGGCCTGGCCGCCGAGCCGGCCGTCGGTGCCGACCTCGCGCGCGACGCGTGTCACCTCGCCGGCGAAGGCGTTGAGCTGGTCGACCATCGTGTTGATGGTTTCCTTGAGCTGCAGGATCTCGCCCGAGACGTTGACCGTGATCTTCTTCGACAGGTCGCCGCCGGCGATCGCGGTCGCGACGTCGGCGATGTTGCGGACCTGCGCCGTCAAGTTGCCGGCCATGAAGTTGACGCTGTCGGTCAGGTCTTTCCAGGTGCCGGCGACGCCGGGCACCTGCGCCTGGCCGCCGAGCTTGCCTTCGGTACCGACCTCGCGGGCGACGCGGGTGACCTCCGAGGCAAAGCCGTTGAGCTGATCGACCATCGTGTTGATGGTGTCCTTGAGCTCGAGAATCTCGCCGCGCACGTCGACCGTGATCTTGCGCGAGAGGTCGCCGCGCGCCACCGCCGTGGTCACGTGGGCGATGTTGCGCACCTGGTCGGTGAGGTTGCCGCACATCGCGTTGACCGAGTCGGTCAGGTCCTTCCAGGTGCCGGCGACGCCGGGCACGATCGCCTGGCCGCCGAGCTTGCCGTCGGTGCCGACCTCGCGGGCGACGCGGGTAACCTCGGAGGCGAATGAGCGCAGCTGATCGACCATCGTGTTGATGGCTTCCTTGAGCTGCAGGATCTCGCCGCGCACGTCGACCGTGATCTTCTTCGACAGGTCGCCGTTCGCCACCGCGATCGTGACCTCGGCGATGTTGCGCACCTGCGCGGTGAGGTTCGAGGCCATCGAGTTGACGCTCTCGGTCAAGTCCTTCCACACGCCGGTCACCTCGCGCACCTGCGCCTGGCCGCCGAGCTTGCCCTCGGTGCCGACCTCGCGGGCGACGCGCGTCACCTCGGAGGTGAAGACGTTGAGCTGCTTGATCATGGTGTTGACGATCTCGGCCGAGCGCAGGAATTCGCCCTTGAGCGGGCGGCCGTCGACGTCAAGCGGCACGGTCTGCAGCAGGTCGCCCTGCGCCACCGCGGCGATCGCACGCGTCACCTCGGTGGTGGGCCATAGCAAATCGTCGATCAGCGTGTTGACGGACGATTCCATCTCGCTCCACGCGCCTTCGGAGAAACCGAACCGCACGCGCTGACGCGTCCTGCCCTCGCGGCCCACGACCTGGCCGACGCGCTCGAGCTGGCGGGCAATCCGCTCGTTGGCGCCGACGATCTCGTTGAAGGTGTCGGCCACCTTGCCCATGATGCCGACGCGGTCGCCGGCCATGCGCACGGAGAAATCGCCGACCCGCATCGCCTGCAGGGCGTGCAGCAATTCGCGCAGCTCGCCAGATTCGATCTCGCCGAGCTCCGGGGCCGGCCCCGGTGCTTGGGTCATCGGCGTCGAGGAATCGACCGCGGACCCGTTGGCGCTCACGGCGCTGACTGCATCAGACATGGAGATCTCCGAAACCGGCGTGACGCGCCGCGCCAACGGCGCTGCGCAAGACGTTGTTCACCAAGATTTGGCTCAGCAAAGCTTGGCCCAACAAGACTTTGCTCAGCAAGATTTGGCTCAGCAAAACTCGTCTTAGCAAGACAGAGCTTAGCAGGGGATGACTGAGACCGGCTATTGACCGGACCAGGCGAGCGGCCGGCAGACGATCCGCTGCCGCAGCCCGTTCCGGGCGGCGAGGGGAACAAACTGAAAGCGCTCACGAAAGGCGCTACGGCCAATCGTGCTGGCGGCCCAATATTGGCCGCCCCGCCCACCGCTCCGGACGTGAATTTCCCCCTCACGGGATTCCTCCTAAGCCGTAAGCCGAACGCGACGGGCTCCAGAAGGTTCCGACCAGAATCGCCTTTGGTTTGAAAAAGATTTCTAAGGTTCCAAGGGCTTGCGGGCGGGTAAGGCTTATGCCGGCCGAACCGCACGCCCGGGGCTCGCTTCCGGGGAAATTAGCTTGGAATCTCAGTAAGTTCCGTTTGCCAGCGCTGGAGTTCCGCCAACGCCGCTTGCGGGCGCTCGACCGCGATCTGGCCGCGGCCCAGATGGACGGTTCCAGCCTCGCCATCGATCGAGAGCCAATCGCCCTCATCGACCGCGGCCTCAGCAAAGCAGGCGCGGCGATGCGCCAGGTCGATGGTGAGGCCGCGACAGCCGACCACGCAGGGCCGGCCCATTTGCCTTGCGACCAGCGCGGCATGCGCGGTGCGGCCGCCGACGGCGGTGACGATTCCGACCGACGCGGCGAAACCGGCGACATCGCCGGTATTGGCGTTGGGCCGAAGGAGAATGACGGCGTCACCGCTCGCCGCGAGGCGCGCCGCGCCCTCCGAATCGAAGGCCGCCCGCCCGACCGCGATGCCGGCCGATGCTCCGGCACCGCGCGCGACCGGCGTTCCGGCACCGACCAGCCGCCTGTTCGCAAGAGTCTCCAGGTCCACGCCCTTGAGACGCCGCAGCGCTTCCGCTGGCGCGATCCGGCCTTCCTTGACGAGATCGATTGCGAACCGCAGCGCGGCCTGCGGGGTCCGCTTCGCGGATCGCGTTTGCAAGAGCCACAGCTTGGCGTTCTCGATGGTGAATTCGACGTCCTGAACGTCGCCGAATTCCCGCTCGAGCCGCGTCAGCGCTTGCCGCAACTCGGCCGCGACCGCCGGCAGCGCGCGCACGATAGCCTCCTCGGTTTCGGGATCGCGTCTTCCGGACACGACGTCTTCGCCCTGCGAGCCGAACAGGACATCGATCACCGGCTCCGGCGTTCCGGTCGAAGGATCGCGCGAGAACGCGACCCCGGCGCCTGACGAATTGCCGCTGTTGCCGAATACCATCGCCTGTACGGTGACGGCGGTGCCCTGCAAATCCTTCAACTGCTCAAGCTGCCGATAGGTCCGGGCCCGATCGCTCATCCATGAGCGATAGACCGCTTCCCCGGCCGCGGTCAGTTGCTCCATCGGATCTTCGGCGAGCGCGTCATCCTCGCGCTCGATCAGCCGCTCATAGGCCGTCGCCAGTCGCTCGAGCGCTTCGCCGTCGAGGGTTTGATCGCTTTCGAGTCCCTCGGCGGCGGCCAATTCGGTACGCTGCTCGGCGAAGCCCGCCGGGTCGATGCCCAGCACCACGCCGCCATAGCTTTCGAGAAAGCGGCAGCGGCAGTCATTGGCGAAGCGCGGATTGCCGGTCAACCGCACCAGCCCGCGAACCGCCGCGGGCGTGCAGCCGACGTTGAGCACGGTGTCGAGCATCCCGGGCATCGAGCGCGCCGCGCCGGAGCGCACCGATACCAGGAGCGGACGGCGTCGGTCGCCGAACACCTTGCCGGTGGCCTGCTCAAGGAATTCGATTCCCTCGTCAAGCCCGTCCGCCAGGATTTGCTTGGCCGCTGAATCCGCCCGCGTCACCGCGGCGCAGAGCTCGATCGGCAGGACAAAAGCCGGCGGAACCGGAAGTCCGAGCGCCGCCATGCGCGCGAGGTTCGCCGCCTTGGCGCCGACCACGTCGATGGCGGTGCTCTCGGCCGATCCGTCACCTATGCGTATGATCCGCATGTCGGGGCGATCATCTCATGCGGACAGATCGGCGAGCACGTGCTCGCGCAACAGGTGCCCGAACATCGCCAAGCGGTCGGTCGCCCGCTCCAGCGCACGCGCCAGGTCGAGAACCGAGAGCGCGGTTTTGAGGTCGAATTCGCCGCTCAGGATATTCGTCGTCACCAGGCGTTCGGCGGCATCGCCGCGGTGCTCGGCTTCGATCATTTGGCCGACCGCTGCGTGCGCGGCTTCGGAATCGACGCGGTGACCTTCGGGCACCTCGGCCGCCGCCGCCGCGCCGGTGGCAGCGGCCTCGACGCCGGAAATCGCGGCGCCGCAAAGCGCGATGAGCGGATCGAGCAGCCGCGGCGTGACCTCCTTCGGCAGCAGCGAGGCGACAAACGCCGCTTGCTCGAGTTCGTCGATTGCGTCTTCAATTTCGTTGACCAGGCGCACGATGTCCCGATCGGCATTGAAACGCTCTATCTCGCTTCGGGCTTCGATCGCGATCCGATCGGCTTTTTCCTCGATGCGCCGCGCGCGCGCCGCAAGCGCAGCGCCGTCGGCCGCGGCTTGCCGCTTGCGTTCGTCGAAAAGATCGGCGATGCCGACTGCGATCTCGCGCGCCAGCCCGCATTGCCGGATCACCACGGCGAAAAGCGTCGCCTCGACGCGTTGCAAATGCCCGACGAGAGCGGCTTCGATGCGCTCCCGCGCCAGGCGCACCGAACTCCCGGAGCAAAGCGCGTCGGTCGCAATCCGCAGCACGGCTTTGAGGAAGTCGACCGCGGCGTCGCGGCCGAGCGCGTTATCCAGCCGCTCGCCGAAGCCGATGCGCGCCGGCGCGGCGTGATGGACTGCCGAGGCCACGAGCTCGGCGCCGCCAAGCTCGAGGAAGGCGCGGTGGCCGAGGCGATGACGCGCCGCCCAGTCGAGAACGCGGATGGCGTCGGCATTGGCGATCCATTCCCGGAGAACCTTGCGAGCCTTGTTCCAGTCGATCAGAAAGACGAGCGATGCGCCGATCGCTTCGAGAAATGAATCGCGGGCTTCGCCGCCGGCGGCCGGAAAGCGCCCGGTGACCAGATAGAACACGCCGTCGTCCCCCAGGCCGGCCGCGCTCTTGCGCTCGAGGCCGCTCCACTGCACGGCAAAATTGCGGAACAGCCCGGTGAAGAATTTCGCGCGGGCGAGGTGGACGTCGGTATAGGTGATGGTCACAGCATCCGGCTCGATGGCGACCACCACCACATGGGCGTCGGTTTCCCCGATGTCGTTCTGGATCATCAGCCGCTCGCCGGCGCGCGTTGCGGTGGTCGCCAGTCCGGGATGATTGAACTTGAGCTTTCGCGTTGCTTCGAGTCCGCGCATGAACGCTTCGACGGCGGGGCGATCCTGCGGCCGCAATCCGTATGCGCGCGCGCCGGCAATCGTCTCCTCGGCATGGCTGGCGGCGAGGCGGTTGAGATCCTTATGGAAATCCATGATCAGGCGATGCAGGCTGTCGCCGTCGCCGGCGCTCACCCCGGTCAGCTTGGCGATTTGCGCGATCTCGAGCGCATCCGAAGACCCGAGCGCCGTTGCCGCTTTGATCGACGCCAATCGCTCAAGGGCGCCGTCGCCGAGCGCGCCATCGCCGGCTTTGACGGCGCGGACCATGGCAGCCATGTCGTCCCAGATCGCCGTGCCAAGCTTGGCAAGACCGGGCGCCGCAAGGCGCTCGCCAGCCGCTGCGGTTGCGCCATTGACGAGGCTCTCCAGAGGCATGGGATCGATCCCGGCCGCCCGGCACTCCTCGGCCATGGCAAATTGCCGGCGTTGCGGATCGCGGGCGCGGCCGCATGCCGCCTGCAAGATGCTGAGCCGCGCCTTCACGCGGTCATTTGCCGCCAGGCCCTCGCCGATCAGCGAAGGCAGCAGCATGTCGGTGTGCCCCAGCCGTTCGATGATCTCGGATTTCATTGCGCGACCACCCGTGCGTCTTAGTGATAGTACAGCACGGTGTGGTGACGCCATTATTGAGCCAGATCATTCATGGAAGTGTCACATTGGGCCGCTCTTGGCCGCGATCATCCGGCCTTCGTGATCACCGAGAACGTTTTGCTCTTGTCGTCATAGGCGAAAAGCTCGGCGTAGCGCCCCCACCCGATGACGGCGCGCAAGGTGCGCTCGGTATCGCGGCGGGACAAATGATCCTCCATCTCGATTTCAAATCGCAGGCGCGGCGCCCGGCCTTGCTTGCGCTCGCGCAGGACGCGGCAGATATGCGCGCTCAGCGGCACGAAGCGCAGCAGATGCTCGCGGAACAGCCGCTTGCGCTCGTCGGTGTTGCTCTGGGCAAAGACGCGCCCGGCCGCGGTCAGCTTCAGCGCCCGATCCTTGAGCTCGGCGAATTCGAGAATGTGTAGCCCTTCGGCGATCGGAAACAGGTCGTTGATCTTGAGCGACAGTGAGGTTGCAAGCGTATCGAGCTCGGCCTGCCCGCCATAGGGCGCCGAGGCGAGGATTTCGATCAGCCCGCTCATGCGATTGACCGAAGCCGGCGGCAGCGGCCGCGCCAACGCCTCATGCGTCTGCGTGAACGCGCCGAGCGAGGCGACGGTGCGCGCGGTGAGCACCGAGTAGACATTGTCGACGATATTGCCGAATTCCTCGTCGAGCCGGTTGCGCGGGCGCGCCAGCGTGATCGGAATCTCGGCGGCGATCCGCGCCGGGCTCGACGACAGGATGATCAGCCGGTCGCACATCAGCACCGCTTCCTCGATATTGTGGGTCACCATGAGTACCGACTTGGTCGGCAGCTGGTGCTCCTCCCACAAATCGAGAAAATCGGTTCGCAGGGTCTCGGCCGTGAGCACGTCGAGCGCCGAGAACGGCTCGTCCATGAGCAGCACGTCGGGCCGGGTCGCGATCGCCCGGGCAAAGCCGACACGCTGGCGCATGCCGCCGGAAAGCTCGCGCGGATAGGCTGACTGGAAGCCGTCGAGGCCGATCAGATCGATCGCGTCCTGTGCGCGTTGCCGGCTCTCTTGGCGCGGCAGGCCGAGCGCATCGAGGCCGGCCTCGACGTTCTCCAGCACCGTCAGCCACGGGAACAACGCGAAGGTCTGGAACACGATAGCGATGCCGGCGGCGGGCTCAAGCAGCGGCTCGCCGCGATAGAGCACCTCGCCTGAGGTCGGCTTGATCAGCGCGCCGGCGATCCGCAGCAACGTCGACTTGCCCGAGCCCGACCGGCCGAGAAGGCCGAGGATCTCGCCGTCATGGATGCACAGATCGAGGTCGCCCAAAACCGGCAGCGGCTCGCCCGACCGCTTGGCAAAGGCCATGCAGATCTTGCGCAGCTCGATGATCGCACCCTTGTCGTCCGGCAAGGCTGCCCACCTCCCCTCAATCGAGCCGCGTCCGGCGTTCGGCGTAGGCGTAGAGCGGCCGCCACAACAGGCGGTTCATGCCGACGACGAGCACCGACATCGTGGCGATGCCAAGCGCGATCCGCGGATAGTCACCCGCCTCGGTCATCTGCGCGATGTAGGCGCCGAGCCCCGAACCGTTGAGCTTGGTCGGGCCCCAGCTCACCACCTCGGAGACGATGCTGGCGTTCCAGGCGCCGCCCGAGGCGGTGATCGCGCCGGTGACGTAATACGGAAAGATGCCGGGCAGTATGACATCGCGCCACCAACGCCAGCCGCCGATGCGGAACGCCGTCGCCGCTTCGCGGAAATCAGTGGGAAATGCGCTCGCCCCGGCGATGACGTTGAACAAAATGTACCATTGCGTCCCGAGGATCATCAGCGGACTGAGCCAGATCACCGGCGAAAGCTGAAATCTCACGATCAGATAGACCGCCACCGGAAACAAGAGATTGGCGGGAAACGCCGCGAGAAACTGCGCGATCGGCTGCACCTTCTCCGCCACCTTCGGACGCAGGCCGATGGCCACGCCGACGGGGACCCAGATCAGCGTAGCCAGGACAATCAGCACGGCGACGCGGAGCAAGGTGATGCCGCCATTGCGCGCGGTCTCGGCGGCGTCCGTAAACGACAATTCGGCGCCGGCAGATTGCAGCAACTTCCAGCCAAGATAGGCAATGGCAAGAAAAATGACCCCGTACCAACCGACGTCGAGCAGCGCCGGCGGGAGCACCGATGCGGGGCGCGGAGCCATCAGTGACCGCAACGACAGCCTCGCGCGCGCCGCCGCCTGCGTCGCAGCTCCGATCGTCAAGCCGGCCGAGCGCAACAGGCTCGTGCTCCGGAGCAAATCGATGATCCAGCTGCGCGGCACGACCGCGGCGGCGGTTTGCTCATAGCGGAACTTGTCGGCCCAGGCCACCAACGGCCGGAACATGAGCTGGTCATAGATGAAGATCGTCACGGTCATGGCCACGATCGCCCAGCCGACCGCCGCCAGATCGCGCTCCTCGACCGCGCGAGCGACATAGGAGCCGATACCGGGCAGGGCGACATGCAGATCGCCGACCGCGATCGCCTCGGATGCGACGACAAAGAACCACCCACCCGACATCGACATCATCGTGTTCCAGATCAATCCCGGCATCGCGAACGGAACCTCGAGACGCCAAAAGCGCTGCCAGCCCGAGAAGCGGAAACCGCGGCTCGCTTCGTCGAGATCGTGCGGAATGGTGCGCAGCGACTGAAAGAAGCTGAACGCCATATTCCAGGCCTGGCTGGTGAAAATCGCGAAAATGGCGGCGAACTCGACGCCCAGCGCCCGATCCGGAAACAGCGAGACGAAAAAGACGACGGTGAACGAGAGATAGCCGAGCACCGGCACCGACTGCAGGACATCGAGGAGCGGGATCAGGACCGCTTCCGCGCGGCGGCTCTTCGCCGCCGCCGTGCCGTAGGTGAAGGTGAACAGGAGCGAGGCTAGCAGCGCCGCCAGCATCCGCATCGTTGTGCGCAACGCGTAGGATGGCAGCGCGCTCGGCGACAGCGAGATCTCCGGCTGCTGCGCGGCCGTAAACGGCGCGAGCATCTGCCGCGCTCCGGTGCCGATGAGCAGGATGATCGTGACGATCAGAACGAGCGCCGCCAGATCGCGCCAATTGGCGCGCCGCGGGTGCCAGACTCCTCCTCTGAGTAGCTCGGCATGTTGCTCCACAAAAAATCGTCCTCACCCCGCGTCGCCCGGCGTTGCGGATGACTGTCCCGCTGGATTCCATTGAATCGGAATTACAACTGCGGGCTTTGTCCTGAATCAACTCAGATTTGCGGCTCGGCCCTGCCGCGCCGCCGGCACGCCGCGATCACGGTATTGCGCAGGAGGCAGGCAATGGTCATCGGGCCGACGCCGCCCGGGACCGGCGTGATCGCGGCGGCGACGCCCTGCGCCTCGGCAAAAGCCACGTCGCCGACCGCCTTTGACGTCCCGTCCGGGCCTGTGATGCGGTTGAACCCGACATCGATGACGACCGCACCGGGCTTGATCCAGCCGCCACGCACCAATTCGGGCTGCCCGACAGCCGCCACCAGCACGTCGGCGCGGCGCGCCTGCGCGGGAACATCGCGGCTGCGCGAGTGCGCGAGTGTCACCGTGCAGTTTTCCGCCAACAGCAGCGCCGCCATCGGCTTGCCGACGATATTGGAGCGTCCGAGCACGAGCGCCTCGATGCCGGAGAGGTCCGGCAGCATCTCCTTCAGCAGCAGCAGGCAGCCATAGGGTGTGCCGGGAATGAGCGCCCGCGACCGGCCGCCGCTCCAGAGGAGCCCGACATTGTAGGGGTGGAACCCGTCAACGTCCTTCGCCGGGTCGACCGCCACGATCACGCGTTGCGGGTCGATGTGCCCAGGCAGCGGTAATTGCACCAGGATGCCGTCGACGCGCTCGTCGGCGTTGAGTTCTTCGATCAGCGCCAGCAGCGCGGCCTCGCTCGTTGCCTCAGGCAACCGGTGCCGAAAGCTTTGGATGCCCGCGGCCGCCGCCGCCTTGCCTTTGCTGCCGACATAGCTGCGGCTCGCCGGGTCGTCGCCGACCAGCAGGGCGGCGAGCCCGGGAACGAAACCCGGCCCGGCCTTGAGCGCGGCGGTTGCCGCGGTGACGTCAGCGATCAGGCGCGCGGCGCGCGCCTTGCCATCGATCCGTTTGGTCACGAGCATGCTGCCAACCCCAGCACGTCGAAACGGCGCCGCGGCCGCTTCAAGCTTAAGTTTCTACCGGCGAAGCTTGTCGGCTATTGCGGGTCCGGCTTGTTCTTGCGCACGCCGCGGATGATGGCGGTGATAAGCGGAATAAGGACAAGCGGCAGCGAGATCTGATCTCTCAAGCCCGAGAACTCCTCCTCGATGCCGTCGATCGCCGCCTGACGCAATTCAAGCGCCGCTCTGAGTTCGGCACTCGACTTTGCCGCCACCGCGATCGCGCCGACAACGATCGCAATCACGAAGTCGCCGGCGGCCATGGTGGCCGCCGCCCACACCGGCCCCCACAGCGAGCGCAGGGCAAAAAATGCCGCCACGTTGAGCATGCACAGCCCGAACAGCGCGATCAGCCCGGCCAGGAGCAGTAGGATCGAGCGGCGCGCGAGCAGGCGCAGTCGCGCCTCGGCGATGCCCGACTGCACGCGCATGAGAACGCGGATATGGCGAATGAGGCGTTGCAAGATAAATCGTCCTCTATCGATGGAAAACGCGGCCGATCATAATACCGAGGACGAATGCGCCGACGACGCTGGCGAGCCCGTGGCTGGCGATGGCTTTTTCCGCTTCCTCGGCCAATACCGAAATCTCGTGACCAAGCCTGTGCAGCTCATCGTTGAGGTGAGCTGCGCCGGTCTCGAACGCAGTCTCCGCTTCAGCGTCGCCGGCGGCATCCGTCGCCATTCGCTCGCCGCGCATGGCGGCGATCTCGCGGCGCAGCGCCTCAATCTCAGCGCGCAGATCGGCTTCGGCCATGTTCGACGCCTTCAGCTCGTTGTCCTTACTATCCGAACTGATCGGCCGCCGGCAACTGATATCCGGCCTCGAACCGCCAGCGGCTCCTCGACGGATTGCCTCAAATCCGTGCCAAGCTTTGCTCGCTCAGCGCCGCGATGGCGGCCCGCAGATCACGTCGATGGCGCCGGCGGCGAGCGCCGCGAGCTCCTTGCGCGATACTCCGGCGCGCGCGCGCACCGCGATCGTATGCAAAGTCGCGGTCGCGACTTGCGCCAGCACCGAAGGCTCGGCGCCCGCCGCGACCTCGCCGCGGTCGCGCGCTTCGGCGATAAGACCGGTCAAGAACGCGTCGGTCGTGCCGACGCTTTCGGCCAGGAAAGCGCGCACCGCGGGATCGGTTGTCGCCTGCGCCGGCGCCGTCGAAATCGAGTAACAGCCGCGCGCGTCGTCCCCGCTCGACAGATAAACGTCGAGCGCGCCATCGTAAAAGCGCTTAAGAAAGACCCGTAGCGTCGGATGATCGTCAAGGAGCCGAAGGCTCGCGGCGCGGGATTGCTCCCGATAGCGGCGGAGCGTCTTGAGATAAAGGTCGCGCTTGTCGCCGAACGCGGCATAGAGGCTTGGCCGGTTCATGCCGGTGGCGGCGGCCAGATCGTCGAGCGAGGCCGCCGCATAACCCTTCTTCCAGAACACCTTGGCGGCGGCAGCGAGCGCCCGCTCCGGATCATATTGGCGCGGCCGGCCCCGGAGGCGAGCTTTCGCCGGGTTTGAACTTTTTTGTACCATTTCGCAAAAAATCCTTGACTTGGCCTCATCCATAATTTATGCGGGACGGTACAAAAATCAATCATGGAGAACGGTTATGGACCTGTATTTTTCGCCGATGGCTTGCTCGCTGGCGAGCCGGATTGCGCTCTACGAGGCCGGCGGCGAAGCCCGCTTCGTCGAGGTCGACCCCAAGACCAAGCGCACCCTCGACGGCACGGACTATCTCAAGATCTATCCGCTCGGGCTGGTGCCGCTCCTGCGGCTCGACGACGGCTCGCTGCTCAGCGAAAACGCCGCGATCCTGCAATACATCGCCGGCCGCTATCCGCAGGCCGGGCTGGCGCCGGGCGATGACGCCGGCCGCGCCCATTTGCAGCAATGGCTGTGCTTCATCGGCACGGAATTGCACAAGGCGATGTTCATCCCGCTGTTCGACCAAAAGGCGCCGGAGGGAACGCGGCAGCACACGCTCAACAAATACGCCTCGCGCCTGAAGTTCCTCGACGACCATCTTGCCGGCCGCGAATTCCTGCTCGACCGCTTCAGCGTCGCCGACGCCTATCTCTACACGATCCTGAACTGGTCGGCGCCGACCCGGCTCGATCTTTCGCCCTGGCCGGCGATCAAGGCCTACCAC
>Ga0335081_10014094_pt1 | contig 12932 bp, 7 predicted proteins | sample Lox_Sample_35_FD_206713 | JGI IMG/M metagenome (GOLD analysis project Ga0335081, IMG submission 206713) | Soil microbial communities from Loxahatchee National Wildlife Refuge, Florida, United States - Lox_Sample_3.5 | ecosystem: Environmental > Terrestrial > Soil > Wetlands | place: USA: Florida...
TGGATCCTTTTCGACATCTCAAGCGTTGGAGCGACCGGGAACATCCTGATGGCCGCAGCACTTGCGCAGGGGTCGACGATCATCGAAAATGCTGCGATGGAACCCGAAATCACTGCACTCGCGGAATTGCTGGTGAAGATGGGAGCGCACATTGACGGCATTGGAACGAGCAGAATCGAGGTGGAAGGAGTGAATTCTCTCCATCCGGCCGACATTACCACAATACCCGACCGCATTGAGGCGGGGACCATGCTGATCGCTGCGGCGATTGCAGGAAAACATGGCGGCAAAATCCGGATCGAGCGCTGCAATCCGAAACATTTTGGCGCGATCACCGCAAAATTGGAAGATGCCGGTGCGGCACTCACGATCGGCAAGGATTTTGTCGAAATGCAGCCTCCGTCGCAGATTCGTCCCGTGAACATAACGACCGCAATCTATTCCGGATTTCCCACCGATATGCAGGCTCAGTGGATTGCACTGATGTCACTCGCAAAAGGCACGAGCATCGTGACCGACACCATCTATTTCGACAGGTTCACTCACGTGCCCGAGCTCATTCGCCTTGGAGCCAACATCACGCTGAAAGAAAATGTCGCCACCGTGATCGGCCGGGACTCTCTGACCGGCGCGAAGGTGATGTCAACTGATTTGCGTGCCAGTGCTTCGTTGATCCTTGCAGGACTTGCCGCTGAAGGAACGACCGAAGTACTACGCGTCTATCACATTGACCGCGGGTATGAACAGGTGGAGAGGAAACTCCAGGGCCTCGGTGCCGACATTCAACGTGTCGCCGGTGAGGAATTCTAGGTCGGATCGACGCAGTTCCCTACAGACCGCCTCGTTTCACATTTCAACAATTGTCCGGGATCCCCAGGCATTATGATGTCGCGGACCATAGCACGCAAGTCATTCCTCATCCTGGCTATTGCGTTATGTGTTGAGGCTCTGGTATGCACTCAGATCCCGCTGCTGAACTACCTCGGGTTCGAATTCTCCTTTCTTAACGCACTGGTTGCAGGGTTTCTCTGCGGTCTGTTTGCCATATCCCAATGGAAGAACCTCAAGCCTTCAACGGACCATGAGTATTGGAACTATGTCCAATCGACGCTGGGAGCCTCCCTCGTCGCGATACTCGTCCCGCTCCTGGTGATTTCGACGAACGCCGCCTTTGTGAAAAACTGCTCTTTTACGCTCGGCTTCCGCCTGTATATTCTGTACGTCGTTCCGTCAGTCGTTTTTTGCGTTTCTCTTGCAACTGTGTCCTCGGTAGCGGCTCACAAGTACAAGAGATTTCTGTTCACCTTCCTTTGCCTCTGTATTCTCGGTCATATTCTGTACGTCACCCTTACGAGGCCGCAGATATTCGCTTTCAATCCTATTGCCGGCTACTTTCCCGGCTTCACGTACGACGAAACGCTCGGCGGAGAAGTCCGATTGCTTGTCTATCGCGTCAGCACCATCGCTGCGTCGGCCGTGATGTTCACTCTTGCCGTGGTTATGCTGAAATTCTTTGCGAGCAGTTTTGAGCGCTCCCAATCCATCAAACGATCGCTCCACTACGTTGCAGCACTCGTTGTGAGTTTCGCCGTGTGCATCGGTCTCTATCGCATGAGTGATGAATTGGGGCTCTCTTCGTCGGCAGGCTTCATTACAAAACAGCTTGGAGGTGTCCGATACACACAGCATTTCAAGATCATCTATCCGCAGAAGTCCGTCACCGCGACCAGGTTACGTCGAATTATTCTGTTGCACGAATATTTGTACGACCAGTTAAGCGAAGAATGGCACGTGAGTCCGAGAAGACCCATCACGGTCTTTATCTATGGTTCTGCCGGCCAGAAAGAGAAGTTGATCGGAGCGGCAGCAACGGACTTCACAAAACCGTGGCTGAGGCAGGTCAATATCAACCTCGAAGATTTGGGAGGAGCGCTGAAACACGAGCTCGTCCACGTGATGCTGGCGGAAGAAGGCCTTCCTTTTCTCGGCATTGCGCCCAATGCAGGGCTCATTGAGGGTGCGGCAGTAGCGACCCAACGGTTCGAGTACGACGAGTCATTGCACCAGCTTGCGGCGCAGATCCTGGCTCTGGGCATCCAGCCAGACGTGGCAAAAATGTTTTCGGTATCAGGTTTCTTCCAATCGTATCCCGGCGTGAGTTATGTTTTGGCCGGATCGTTCTGCAGATACCTGATCGACCGATACGGTGTCGGAAGATTCAAAGAACTGTATGGGACGGGGCATTACAGGCCGGAGTACCGGAAAGACCTTGATTCTCTTGTTGCTGATTGGAAGAGTATGCTTCGTTCCATTCCTTTGTCCCAGCAGGAACTGGCGAAAGCAGCATACCTCTTCAAGCGTCAACCCATCTATGGAAGGGAGTGTGTGAGAGTTATCGCAAACCTCAATGCCGACACCCGCAAACTGATCGGTCAGAAGAAATACGAGGCAGCTCTGGCATCGGCAGAATGGTCGCTCTCGCTCACCCGGAGTGTTGATGCAGTGTTTCAAAAGAGCTTCGCACTGCTCAGGCTCGGCCACTATGAACAGTCTGTCGATTTTGTGGAGCACGAGTTGGCAGACACGTCGGTCCGCGCATCGTTGTTGCCGCTTCGGATCACGTTAGGAGATGCCTACTGGGCACTCGACAATTTCAAAGAAGCAACACGCCAGTTTTCTTTGGTACTGGACGACAGCCTGAACACATCGATCAACGAAGCGATGGCCATCCGTCTTGAAATCCTCTCCCGTGCTGCTTCCCGCACGGAATTCAAGCCGTTTTTTCTGTCAGATTTGAATGACTCAGCGAGCGTTGCATTTCTCGAGAAACTCAAGGATAACCCCGCTTTGGATCCTCTGGCGCGATATCTCCTTGGCAGGGAATACGCTGTCGAGGGGAAGGATAATCAGGTTGTTCGGGAACTGAGGGACCTTGCACCTTTGGAATCATCAATTCTTGAATATCTTCGCAATTCTCGGATTGCGAGCGCAATGTACGACCTTGGGGACTACGAGCGCGCGAAATTGTATTCGTGGCGTGCGCTCAACCACGTTTCCAACGACGCACAATTGTATCAGCTGGAGGATTTTCTGCTACGATGCACGTGGATTCAGGATCATCTCAGGTAGATTGTATTCCAAATTCCAGGATGAAGTCCAATGCGTATTCATTGATTCTCGGCCATTTTTTGGCTTAATTAATTGCGCAGAGGGTGGATGTGATTGGATGTAGTTCGATGTGTTTGTTGAAACGATGCTTGACGATGCAGCACTTACCCAAACTCGGAGAATGAAGATGAATCGCACTATTACAGATGTGAAAGCAAGGGAAATTCTGGATTCCCGCGGCAATCCCACCGTGGAAGTCGATGTGGAACTCGAGGATGGCACGCTCGGCAGGGCTGCCATTCCCAGCGGTGCCTCCACGGGAGAGAATGAAGCCGTCGAGTTGCGTGATGGAGACAAGAACCGGTATCAAGGAAAGGGCGTGACGAAGGCTGTCGAAAATGTAAACTCGGTCTTGGCGGAAGAGGTCGTCGGATTCGATGCGCTGGACCAGGTCGGGATCGACAAGATGATGATCGCTCTCGATGGTACTCCCAACAAGGGAAAACTCGGCGCAAATGCAATCCTCGGCGTATCCCTGGCAGTGGCGAAAGCTGCGGCCCAGTCACTTAAAATTCCGCTCTATCGCTACATTGGAGGAACGAATGCGCGTATCCTCCCGGCGCCGATGATGAACATCCTCAACGGAGGGAAGCACGCGGACAACAATGTGGACATACAGGAATTCATGGTGATGCCGCTTGATGCTCCGAGTTTTGCAGAAGCTCTGAGGATGGGCGTCGAAGTATTCCATTCGCTCAAGTCCGTCCTTCACAAGAAGGGATACAACACGGCCGTAGGAGATGAGGGGGGCTTCGCGCCAAATCTGAAATCGAATGAGGAGGCATTGGAGGTCATTCTGGAAGCAATCACCAAAGCGAACTACAAACCGGGCGAGCAGGTTTACGTTTGTCTTGATCCCGCGGCCAGCGAGTTCTACGACGGCGACAAGAAGCGGTATGTGTTCGGTAAATCCGACAAGTCTGAAAAAACGTCCGAGCAGATGGTGAAATTCTATGAGAACTGGGTAAAGCAGTACCCCATTGCTTCGCTGGAGGACGGTATGGCGGAAGGAGATTGGGATGGCTGGAAATTATTGACAAGCGCGCTTGGCAAGAAGATTCAGCTCGTGGGGGACGACGTCTTTGTGACAAATGTTGAATACTTGTCGAAAGGAATCGACCTTGGGGTTGCAAATTCGATCCTGATCAAGGTCAACCAGATCGGGACGCTGACTGAAACGCTCGACTGCATCGAAATGGCGAAGAGGGCGCACTACACCACGGTGCTGAGTCATCGGTCCGGAGAAACAGAGGATGCGACGATCGCCGATATCGCGGTAGCGACGAATTCCGGTCAAATCAAGACCGGTTCAGGAAGCCGGACTGACCGTATCGCAAAATACAATCAGCTCTTGCGCATTGAAGAGGAGCTTGACACCAACGGTTATTACGCAGGGCTTGGAGCGCTGAATGTAAAGCTGTAACTCGTCAAGGAAGGAGATGCGTCATGGGAATTCGAAATGTCCTTTTGGCGTGTACCACGATGGCGCTGTGTGCCTGCAACAATGATCCTTCGGGTCCCGGGGAATACCAGTCTTTGGATTTCGAGGCAAATTCAAGCGCAATGTATAGTTGGAACGCCAGCGAAGAAGACTCGACGGGTCAGACAATATTCGTGACGACGGATACGATCGAAACGAAAGTGACCTCCGTTGATGACATCGTCGGAGAGTATACAGGATTGACAAGAATGGAAGCATTCTCGATTCCTCACTATATCGGCACGACCCAAGTGTGGTACAAGCAATACCCCGATAGCCTGATCGAAGTTGCCTATAGTTCGGCAGGTGCCACCCCCGTCGTTTTGCCCAAGCGGGTGCAGGCCTCCGGCTTGTCTGTTCACGCCATCGCACAGACTGGCGTCCCTGTACGGGTGCCGTTGATCGTGCAATGGTTGATGAGGGAGAAGGGAATTCAAGATTCCGTCATTGAGCGGGATGAAAACCGAGTAGTCTATAGATTTCCGCTTGCCGTGGGGACTTCGTGGGCATCGTTTCAAAACCCATTTCTGGAGATGCGTCAGGTCGAAGGGTATGAAATGGTTGCTGTCGGTGACCAGACGTACTGGTGTGCAAAGATACGCACCACGTTGCCAACCCTCGCACCTGACTTGGAGTGGTTTGACTACGTTTCGTCGGTAGGATTAGTGAAAAGGACACTGCTCTTCCCTGGAGTAGCAGTTACGATTTCGGATAATCCAGACGGCGTGGGTCAGTACGTGACGTTCAAAGAATCGCTCATTCTCATGAATTGACAGAAGTATATCCACTTAGCATGATCCCTCAAATCAAATTTGGAACAGATGGCTGGCGCGGTGTCATCGCCGACGATTTCACGTTTGAAAATGTGGCGAAGGTGGCACTTGCTTCCGCATCCTATTTTAAGCGTCACAAGAAAATTAAGAACGGCGTCATCATCGGTTACGACGCCCGGTTCTTGTCGAAGGAGTTTGCTGAAAAAAGCGCGGAGGTAATGGCGAACAAAGGCATCAAGGTTTTCATTTCTGACAAGATTTCCTCGACCCCGATGGTCTCACTTCTTTGCAAAAAGATGAATGCAGCAGGAGGCGTCGTCATTACGGCAAGTCACAATCCCGCTCAATACAATGGGTATAAGCTGAAGGGAGATTTTGGAGGCCCTGCCCACCCGGAAATGATTGCAAAACTCGAACGAGATCTTAAGAGGGTCATCAAGCAGAAGGTTGCAAGCAGAAAAACGTTTGGAAAATTGCTGAAGGAGGGAAAGATCGAGGAGATCGACTTCACGAGCAGATATGTTGAGGATGTGCGCTCAAAACTCGATCTCGACCTGATCCGTTCCGCGGGAATCAAGATTGCCTATGATGCCATGCACGGAGCCGGGCAGGGTGTGCTTGCCCAACTTGTGCCGGTAAAGGTCTTGCTCCGAAACTCCGTCAATCCGTCGTTTGGAGGTTCGCACCCAGAGCCTCTCCCGCAGTATCTGCAGGGTCTTTCCGAGGCAGTCGTCGCACAAGGATGCGACATCGGCATTGCCACGGATGGAGACGCCGACCGGATTGGGGCTTTCGATGAAAAGGGTACTTTTGTCGATTCTCACCGCATCTTTGCCCTCTTGCTCAAATATTTTGTCGAAGTGAAGAAATGGCACGGGGAAGTCGCAAAGTCGTTTTCCGTCAGCCAGCTCATCAACAAGATGTGCGACAAGTACGGACTCGTGCTTCACGAAACCCCGATCGGTTTCAAGTACCTGTGCCGGTTGATGACCGACCGGGATATTCTGATCGCGGCCGAAGAAAGCGGCGGTCTTGGTGTGAAGGGGCATCTTCCGGAACGGGATGGCATTTACGTCGGGCTGTTGTTGTGTGAATTGATGGCTACGCGGAAGAAGAAGCTGAGTGAGCTGGTCGATGAGATCATGCGTGAGTTCGGGTGGCACTACTTTAATCGTTACGACGCCCATCTCACGGAAAAGGAGAAGCAACGTACGCTCGCGGCATACAAAAAGGGGGTCGGCGAAATTGCCGGTCAACGGGTGCAGCGTGTCGAGACCAAAGACGGCTACAAATTGTTTTTCGAGAACGGCTGGGTGCTGGTTCGTCCTTCCGGTACTGAACCGCTGATTCGGTATTACGCCGAGTCCGACACGCCGGAAAAGGTCGAAGCGATGTTGAAGGCTGCCCGGGAAAAATAAGTGTCGATCTGAAACAACCACCACATGCAGAGGCGGGGTAGGCTCTCGCTTCTGGTGTTTCTTCATATCACGTTCGTGCGTCCACTACTGTTCCTGCTTATCCCGGCGATTCTCGTCGCGGGCTCGAATCCGAAGTCTGCCATTGCGGTACGGACACCCACGTCTCCGACGATTGACGGAAAACTCACTGAACCTGAATGGCAGTTGGCAACTCCCGAAACCACGTTCACTCAGTTCATTCCGATTGAAGGAGCACGTCCCAACGAAAAAACGGAGGTCCGATTCCTCTATGACGACGAAGCTCTGTACGTTGGATGCAGAATGTACGATTCGAACCCGGAAGCGATCGTCGCCCGCCTGGCCCGTCGCGACGACCTGGTTGAATCCGACTACATCTCTCTCAGTATTGACAGTTACAATGACAATCAGACGGATTTCCAATTCACAGTCAGTGCTGCCGGTGTCAAGACCGATATCCTCGAATTCGATGATGGGAGCAGGCAGGACGATTCGTGGGACGTGGTCTGGGATGTGAGGACGTCCATCGACAAGCAGGGATGGGTCGCCGAGTTTAAGATACCCTTCCAGACCCTTCGCTTCAGTCCCCAGAAGGAGTATGATTGGGGACTACAGATCGTTCGGACCGTTTCAAGAACGCAAGAGAAGGTGTTCTGGGTTCTGATTCGCAAGAGCGACAACGGCTGGGCTTCAAAGTTTGGACATCTCAAAGGCATCAGCGGCATTCAAACTACCAGTGGCGTCGAATTGCTCCCGTATGTGGTCGGAAGTGAAAAAACTGCACCAACGTCTCCCGGCAATCCCACCGGCAATGAATTCACCCCCGACGCCGGGTTCGACCTCAAGTACCGTCCAAGCGTTGGTATGACAGTGGATGCGACAATTAATCCCGATTTTGGCCAGGTGGAAGCCGACCCTGCTGTCCTCAACCTGACAACCTATCCGACCTTCTATCCGGAGAAACGTCCGTTTTTCATCGAGGGGACGCAGATCATTCACTTCTCAACGTTCGGTGACAATGCCGGGCCGGGTCTTTTTTACTCCAGGAGAATCGGCCGACCCATAAGCGTTGTTCCTCCTGTTGGCGGGTATGTGGAGAGCCAACCGAACTTCGCCACCATCATGGGAGCCGCGAAAGTGTCGGGGAAAACCCAGAGTGGGCTTTCCATAGGAGCCATGGAAGCAATGACGAAGCAGGAAAAAGCTACGCTCGTCGATTCATTGGGGAATAAGTCGGAACAAGTGGTGGAACCCCTGTCGAACTTCGGCCTTGTTCGTTTGAAACAGGATGTCTTCGAGAATTCAAATGTCGGCATGATTGTCACGGATGTGACTCGGGATGCCACACTGCCGGCAGTCACCGGTGGCGTGGATTGGAATCTGAGGTTTTTAAATAGCGTGTACAGAGCCGATGGATTCCTCGCCGGTTCGCGCACGACGACGGCCGATCCCATCGTGCAAAATGCAGACGGCAGTTACCATAGCGGACCGGCCGGGAGAGTGACCCTCAACAAGGAGGGAGGTCCGCACTGGCGTTGGTCACTTGACTACGACTTCACATCGAAGGGGTTCAATGTCGACGACATGGGATACTTCAGACGGCCGAATGACCACGGCTCCGTCAATACCCTCACATACAGGGAAGATATGCCCAGCATGTACATACAGGATTGGTATCTGAGTGCAACATATCACTACCGCTCCAACTTCGACGATGCAGAGATTTTCAATTCGTTCGGCACTGTTGGGTATCTCCAGCTTCCAAGCTATTGGAGCATCCAGTGTTACTGGAGCTTTGACGCCGGCAAGTACGATGATCGGGAGACCCGCGGCAATGGGCTCTACCGGAAACCAATGAGCAGGACTGCGCAGCTCCTGGCGACGTCGGATCCGCGGCTTCCGGTGATAGGCGTGTTTGCACTCAATGCCGCGAATGATACGCACGGCAGCCGTACGTGGGAATTCACGGGGCAGGCAGAGGTGAAGGTTGCTCCAAGCGTTACTCTGCAATTCTATCTCGACAACTATCAGGTGCAGAGATTTTTCGCCTGGGTTGTCAACAGGACGAGTGCGGATGATCCGAGCCTGCCCCCGAACCTCATTCATAGTATTTTTGCGGACCGGACAGTGAGCCAATGGGATTTGGAAGCGCGCGGCTCGTTCGTCTTTGCAAGAGACCTGACGCTTCAGTACTATCTCCAAGTGTTCTTTGCGAAGGGAAAATACGAGAACACGCAAAGAATGATCTCAAATGACACCTTTGTTCCGTATGTGTTCATGCCGTCGGTTTCGGCAAATCCGCTGGATTTCACCGCTCTATCGCTCAACTCGAATATCGTGCTGCGATGGGAATACATGCCCGGCAGCACCGCCTACCTTGTGTGGTCACAGGCCAGGAACGGTTTTGCGGGCACGTATGCGACTCCATTCACGGACAACCTTTCGGATACGTTCGGTCTGCCTTCCACCAATGTCTTCCTTTTAAAAATCAGTTACTGGTTTAGCTATCGATGAAAGAAATCTCACGCCTCAAACGCGGTGATACGGTCAAGCTCGAAATCACCGCTTCGGCATTCGAAGGGAAATCGATTGCGCGACTCCAGGGACTCGTCGTTTTCGTTGAAGGCGCTGTCCCCGGCGACACCGTCACTGCCGAAATCTTCAAAACCAAGAAGAACCTTGTCGAAGCAAGGCTTCTCCAGGTAGAGAAACCTTCGCCGTTGCGAACAAGTCCTCGCTGCGTCCATTTCGGAACGTGCGGCGGCTGCAAATGGCAACAGGTAAACTATCAGAGCCAGCTGCAGTTCAAGCAACAGCACGTCATCGATTCATTCGAGAGAATCGGAGGATTTTCCGATCTGCCCATTCAGCCAATCATCGGGTCTGACCGGATATTCCACTATCGAAACAAGATGGAATTTTCATTTTCCGATCAGGAATGGCAGGAATTTCCCCCTTCAGCACCAGCAAGTCAACCTTTGCCCTCTCGGGTTATTTACCTTGGTCTCCACGTTCCCCAACGGTACGACAAGATACTTGACCTCAAGGAATGTCACCTGCAGTCTGAGGAATCAAATAGGATTCTGAGTTTCACACGGTCCTTTGCCCGCGAGAGGAACACGTCGGTTTATTCGACGGAAACGGACTCCGGGTATCTTCGCTTTCTCGTCGTCCGCCAGGCCGCGCGCACGAACGAGATTATGGTCAATTTGGTGACTCGAACGGATGACGCTTCGTTCATGGAACCATACGCCGAAGGGTTGAAGCGCGAGATCCCGGGAATCACGACGATCGTGAATACGCTGAATACCAAGCGTGCCCAGGTTGCTTTTGGCGATGAAGAACGGGTTTATGTGGGAGAAGGAGTGATTCGGGAGCTGCTGGGGAATCGCACCTTTGTTATTTCTGCCGGCTCGTTCTTTCAAACCAACACAAGGCAAGCAGAGCGATTGTTCGAGACTGCGCGATCATTTGCAGATTTCAAACGATCAGATGTAGTGTATGATTTGTACTCGGGAACCGGTTCGATAGCGTTGCTGGTTGCTTCCGACGTCAAACAGGTTGTGGGGGTTGAATCGATGGAGAGTGCACTCAAAGATGCTGAACGGAATGCGGTGGTGAACGGTGTTACCAATTGTGAATTCGTCCTCGGGGATCTCAAAGACCGTCTGACTCGCGATACCGAGTGGATGAATCGCTACCCAACGCCCGATGTCGTCATCCTGGATCCGCCAAGGAGCGGCGTTCACACGAAAGTACTTGAGCGATTGTCTGAAATCGCACCATCAACGATCGTTTACGTCAGCTGCAACCCAGCGACGCAGGCGAGGGATCTCAAAACACTCTGCGCGGGGAATTTCCGGTTGGAAAAACTCCAGCCTGTGGATATGTTCCCGCACACGTATCACATCGAAAACGTCGCACTTCTCAAGCACACGTAAGCAGAAGGATCCTCACGTTCTTTCGGAGCAGCCGGAAGAGAACGTCTTTGGACTGAAGGCTGTCCTGCAAACCAGCACCGGTCTCAACACGACCCTGCGATGTCACCACAACGTACTGAATTTACCACAGTGCAGGCACGTGCGCCCTGCACATTTCAGGTTCACGGGGTTTCTTCACGCTCTTGAGCAGACAAAACGCCTTACCTTGGCTTGGTCGTAATCAGAATGATCCCTCCCGTATGACCGGCCCCGAATTGCATTGTCGCGTCATTCGAATCAAGGAACTGGATAATGCTGATTGCCTGGACGGAGATCTGTTTCAGGGATTCAAGGTCACCGTAATACATACGGTTGACATAGACGACCGGGTATTCATTCGTCTGTCCGGGTTCAGCCTGAGTAAGACTTCTGGGACCCCGGGATTGCAGGAACCAGGGTCTCTTCAACGCGATGGCATCATACGCGTTTGTGGCTTCGGTCATGGCAATTTCATCTCCCGTTAACACGTCTCGATCTTCCGCGGCAGTGGAGGTTCCTCCGGAATTTCCGCAGCCGCTGGTCAAAAGGAGCGCCCCGGCCAAGCATAGTATGTGCTTCATATTTCCTCCCTTCCTCTACATAAAGTTTGACTCACTCGTTCCCTGTCAAAAAAGAGGCCCCGCATTGCTGCGAGGCCTCTTTGCATCGAACCTGAGTCCGAAGCTACTACTTGACAAACCACGGTCTCGTAAACTGATCCAATACACCGTGCCCTTCAGGCGGGCAATTAGGATTGGAGTTGTGCTCGTCTACCGAGTAAACGAAGCGATACGGGAACGTGTTCGTAGGTGCATTCTTCGGCGTCAGTTGGTAAACTGTGCCAACAGAATCCCTGTAGGTGATCTTGTAATCAATCCGCCGTACCAAGTTGAAAGCCTCGATCTGGCTTATCAGGGCCAGATATTCCTCGTTGAGAATTTCCTGCAACAACGCAGTGCCATTTGCGAAGTCCCCAGCGACAAACGCCGCTGAGTTGTCGCCAAATACGTTATTGTTGTAGGTCCTGGCAAGGTTCACGTCCGCAAGCGCACTCGCATCCACCGCTGCACCGGCAAGGCGCTGCTCCGCTTCCGCCCGCAACAATATTGTTTCCGAAGCTCTGACGATCGGATAACTCGTATTGTACCCGAACGCCATGTTGTCGTTGTAGTTCAGGTCGGTGTAGTCCAGCGAAGAATCGTAGTAGTAATCCAGCCGGTTGGTTTCCGACGTCTTGCCGTCCCAATGCTTGTTCTGAAGCATTGCAACTGAGAAGCACCCAGCGGCGTCCATATAACCGCTGCGATCATACACGCCGAATGAGAACCAGAGATTCATATCGCCGTTGTATGCACCGGTTGTATGAAGGAACATAACGTCGTCTGCGCCAGTGACGTCAGTGATGCCAAGGTTGGCCTCGGCTATCACGCTGGCAAGCGTTGTAGCGTCATATGCATTGACGGATCCGAGACCTCTTGCCATATGCATGTAGTACCGTGCTTTCGCAGAATGTCCAAGCTTGATCCACTTCGTCACATCTCCTGCGGAAGAGAAGATATCCTGAAAGGAGAGCGACGCAGTTGCAGCGGTGATATCCGCTATTCCGGCATCGAGCTTTGCCTGGACGGCGGTATAGACAGACTGCTGCGGATCGTATTTAGGAGATGGGTTTGCCTCTCCCTGGCCACTTTGCGAGTATGGAACATCTCCCCACACAGCCGTGACGGTTCCCATGTGGAGCCCGTCGAGGATCTCAGCAGCACCCTTTACTTTGCGGTTCGACGTTGGACTATTCTCCACAATCTGGAGATTCTTCAGCGCATCCGCGTAGGCAAGACCCCAGTCGTTTCCAAAGTCCTGGCCATTGACAGTATACACATCATAGGCGCCGAATTGTCGCTGAGCGCCGTGCACCTGGTCCGCCCAGATTGCTCCAATCCAACTGCAAGTGCCTTCAGTGAATTCCATGTAACCCATCTGCGCACCGGCAAATGTCAAAGTTGAGTTGGCAACTTGAGGGGCCAGCGGATTTGTATCGTATCCGCTCGTATACTTCTCACATCCGATCAAACCTACAATCAGGATCGCGATGATGAGTATTATTGTGAGATTTCTC
>Ga0335081_10014096_pt1 | contig 12928 bp, 9 predicted proteins | sample Lox_Sample_35_FD_206713 | JGI IMG/M metagenome (GOLD analysis project Ga0335081, IMG submission 206713) | Soil microbial communities from Loxahatchee National Wildlife Refuge, Florida, United States - Lox_Sample_3.5 | ecosystem: Environmental > Terrestrial > Soil > Wetlands | place: USA: Florida...
CCGTTAGCGCCAAGTCGGACGCTTCCGCCTGGCTCTTTTCGAAGCGATCCAGGGCCGCGCTTGCCTCAGTGTATTTCGGCGTCATGTGGGCGGCGCCAAACTGGACCGCCGCCTGCTTGGCCTTATCGCTGGTGGTCCGGTCCATCTGAAACATCTGGGAGCGGAAATTGACATACTCCGCCCAACTCGACCGGGCCTCGGCGAGGTCGGACCTCTCGCTCGGCGTGAGCTGGGAACCCTCGGCTTGGGCGAACGACTGATCGATTTGCTCGTCCAGGCGTGCGACTCGCCCCTCGATCTCCGGTTGCTGTTCGACCGAAGCAATATTGTGTCGCACGGCCCAGAACCGTGCCTCCAGGATGGCGCTTCGAATGGTCAGCCCCTGGATCTGAGGCTTGGTGTGGTTCTCCTGTACCTCTTCCGCTCTTGTCTGGATTAGCGCCATGTTCCCGACCGAGTAGGCGCCTACCAGAATCGTCAAGAGCGCCAGCACCACAAAGCCAAGCCTGAGCTTGGTCGATATGTTCCAGCCGGACACCAGCCTGGCCATAGGATTAAGGTCACTGCGATCGGCCTTCATGCTTCTCTCCTTCTGATCGTCCCGGAAGCTTCCTCCGCCTAGTCCATGACCTGGCGAATCTGGTGCCGGGTTGGCGCCCATTTTTGCAATGGGCCCCTTCTGACCTGACTGAACTAATTGCCCTCCACCGGCGCGGTGCTGGCTCGTGTGCTACGCGGATGGCCCAGTGGAACTCCGAGCTCTAACCAGAACGCGTTTCCCATGGCTTTGTTTTGCACCAGGGTATCCCTTTGGTACTTCGCGATCAGGGCGATGTGGCCCACGTGGCAGCGTACCTGCGGACCAATTGCGAAGTCGCGCCCACGATTGCCGTCGCCAAACCTGACGCCATTTTGCAAATCGTCGGTCACCTGCTGGTAGTAGTATCCATTGGCGCCAATCGCGATCTTCTTGGTGACGTTCTGCATCGCCGCGTATTCCCAGGTAAACTCGTTACCCGAACGGTAATAGGTATCCGGATTGGTGTAGTTCACCAGGTACTGCAGCCTGGAACTGATTTCCGTCGCGCCGTGATGGGGCATATAAGTGAACGCGGCCACGGGCACGGTACTGAAATAGTGCTGCCCGATGTTGACAAGGTCGTTTTTGTGGTAGACGAGCCCCGGCGTCAAGACGTCGAGTCCGTACCACCAATGCCACGATCCGCTGTTGTAGGCCACATAGGCGACACCAAGCTCGGCGTTGCCCAAGCCGGTCTTGTGCCCGATCGCGCCTGGAACCGTCACGTTTTCGTTCAATAGGGGAATCGCGGCCGCACTAACCAGCGAGCCGCCCAGGACGTGGATTCCCCAATTGTGTACCAGCTTGGGGGCGACGACATACACGCTGAGATCAAACCCCGGAACCAGGCTCTGGCCGTTGGGGCCCACAAGTTTGTTGGCCTGGTAAGTGGTGTCGAACTCCTCGAACATGGTGACCCCGGGCGGCGGCGTCAGGCCCGGCATGACCGTCTCCACGCCGACGGGATATGAGCTGGCGCCTTTTTCCGTGGCGCTCGCGATCCCGGTGGTCAATCCAACCAGGACCAGGGAAATCGCGAGGCCCGATAAAAACGCCTTGAGTCTTGCTCCCGCACTCTTTTTGTTAATTGATCCGTTCATGTGTGCTCCTCTTTTTCTTGTTCCCGGGGTCGCGTGCCGAACGCACCGCCAGGGCGGCGCCGGTGAATTCGCTTCAACCACAGGACTCTGTTTCGTCTCGCGGCAGGAAGTGTCAGCGCCTAGGCAGTTATCGGAGGTTTGCACTTCAGACATGAACTCTTTTAGCTACGCTACGTCGATCGCTTTCTCGGTATCCAACACGTGCATCAGGCGGCCCTTCAGCTTGTGGACGCCGCGGATCAATTCCCGCGCCCTCGCGTTAAGCGTGTCCGGAGGGCGTTCAAAAGTGCCTTCATCCACCTCGACCACGTCACCGATTTCATCCACCAGCAGGCTGACTCCGCCGTCGCCGGTGCGCACCACCACGTTCATGGGGAGCTGGCCGTCGGCGCGCTCGTTCAAGTCGAGGCGGCGGCGCAGATCGAGAGCGGTCACGATCTGGCCGCGCAGGTTGATCAAGCCGCGCACCACCGGCGGCGCAAGGGGCACGCGGGTCATCTCCTGATAGCGGAGCACTTCTTGCACTTTCTCCACTTCGATTCCGAAGTAGAGGTGATCCACAAAGAAGGTGGAAAACTGTTGCCTTTCAGACATGAATCAGTTCCTTTGCTTTGGCGTTCTTTTTGGAGGAACGAAGCTGGGCGCGCGCCCGGATCAGCTCTTCCAGGTCCAGAACCTCGGTGACTCGTCCTTGGATCACGACGGATCCCTTGGTCCATTCGCGGCCCGAAGTCTGCTGGAGAGCCACGTTTTCCTCGACGATGTCGAGAATACGTTCCACGATGAGGCCGACGCTGCGCTCCTGGTCGGAATAGACCACTACTTGCACCTTGTCGTCCTTGGTGGCCGCCTGGTGCGCTGCGTACCTGGGCTGGCGGCGTCGTTCCGACAACAGGTTGGACACACGCATCAGGCGCAGGATGGAGCCGCGGTACTGCACCACTTCCTGGTTGCCGGTCTTCTCGATGGTCGAACAGGGGAACTCCTCGAGGCGGGTCACGAGCGACAAGGGAATGGCCATCCGTCCGTCGTCCGGACCCTGGAACAGCAACAGCGTCTGCCGTTCCTGACGGCGGCCTTCCGCGAACGCCACCTTATCTTCCACCAGAGCCCGCTCCCTCGCCTCGGAAACCACGCTGGCACGGTGAGCCAGGCCCAGCACGTCCAGGATTAGCGCCACCTTGCCGTCGCCCATAATGGTGGCCCCGGCGAAGGTGGAGATTCCCTTGAGGTGCTTTCCCAACGCCTTTACCACGATTTCTTCCGTGTCGTTGACTTCGTCAACGACAAGTCCGAACTGCCGGTCGTCAGCCTGCAGCACGACGATGTTGACCGCTCCACTCTCAGACGCGCTGCTCTGGAGTCCGCTGATGAGAGACAGGATCTCGTCGGACATCGCTGCTAGTCTGGCGAGCTCGCGCTCGGCTTGATTGGCATCTCTAAACCGCTTGGCAACGATCACCTGCTTCGCCTGTTGGTGGAACTCGGTGTGGGAGCTTTCCAGCTTTTTCAATTCGCGCAGGTAGCCGTACTGCCTTATCTTCGGAGAATGGAGCCACTGGCCAAGAACACACTTGTCGTTTCGGCCTACTTCTTCCTCGTCAAAACTTCCTTTCCCGTCGAGGAATTCTCGCAGCCTGGATTTCCAGGCATGGTGTGCCTTTTTCGCCGCTTCAAAGTCGAGAGTCAGGAAGTCCAAGCGGCCACTGGCGGGATCGCCTGAACCGTGATCACCGCTGCCGGCTGACCCGGCCTGTGTCCCCGCCAGGCCCAGCTCCTGATTCAGATGAACCAGGGGAAGCAGGTTTCCCCGGAGCCGATACACGGGCGCGCCGTGGATGTTCTCGATTCCCTTCCGGGCTGCGTCGCCTTCCAGCCGGACCAGCTCAACCAGGCTGATTTGGGGAATGGCGTAACGATCGCCGGCGCTGGTCACGACCAGGGCGGGAATGATGGCCAGGGTGAGAGGAATCTTGATCTTCATTGTCGTGCCCTGGCCGGGCTTACTCTGAAGGTCGACCGTCCCGCCGATCTTCTCGATGTTAGTCTTCACCACGTCCATGCCGACGCCCCGGCCGGAGACGTTGGTGACTTTGGCGGCGGTGGAGAAGCCGGGCAGAAACAGCAGGTTGATGGCTTCGCGCTCGCTCATGCGGCCGGCCTGCTCGGTGGTGACGATGCCACGCTCAATCGCCTTCTGCTTGACGCGGCCAAGATTGACGCCGGCGCCGTCATCGGTGATTTCGATGTTCACCTGGCCGCCCTCGTGGAAGGCCCGCAGAAAGAGGCGGCCTTCAGCGGACTTGCCGGCGGCCACGCGCTTGTCCGGCGTCTCGATGCCGTGGTCAACCGAATTGCGCACGATGTGGGTGAGGGGATCCTTGATCGCTTCGATCAGGGTCTTATCGAGCTCCGTTTCCTTGCCCTCCATCTCAACTCGGACTTGCTTGCCGCACGACATGGCCAGATCGCGCACCACCCGCGGGAATTTGTTCCACACGTTGTCGATGGGCTGCATGCGGGTCTTCATCACCCCTTCCTGCAGCTCGGTGGTGATCAAATTGAGGCGTTGCGTGGTGCTGAGAAAGGCAGGATCCTGCTGGCTGGCGCTGTACTGGAGGATCTGGTTTCGCGCCAACACCAGTTCTCCCACAAGGTTCATTAGTTTGTCGAGTTGCCCGACGTCGACGCGAATGTTGCCGCTGGAAAGAACCGAGCCGCGAGCTTCCTTTTGCGCTTGCAGAGCCTCCAGTACTTCGACGGGTTGAACCAGCCCTTGTTCCACCAGAATCTCCCCCACGTGCCGCGGGTCGCCCTCGAACTGAAGGTCGAGGGCTACGGCAACCTGCTGCTCTGTCACATGACCGGCGCTTTGCAGGATGGATCCGAGGGGGGCGGAATTGTTGGACGTTGGCGGTTCGGTTTTGCGCGCCGCTGGGTTCGCGCGAGGTGGCTTGGGTTCCAAGGCTGGGGAATCGACCGCTGTGTTTGCCTTGCCTGACGCCGGTTTAGGCGCCGTGGGTACGGGGGCTTCCGCCTTGGCCGTGCTGGCGGGGATACTCGCCGGCGGCGCCGCAGCCGGAGGCGTAGCTTCGGAGGCGGGCGCCGTTTTTGCGGCAGAAGTTTGAACAGGTGAAGCTGCGGGCGTTTTGCCAGAACCGACCAGTCTGCCCAGAGTTGCGATCAGGGCGCCGTAATCGCCGCCGCCATCCTGGCCGGTCGCTTCGATGCTCAACAGCATTTCCCGCACCGCGTCCGCGGTGGCCAGGAGAGCGCTGGTGATCTCGGAATCCAGGGCCAGGGCCCCGTCCCGCAAACGGCTTAGAAGATTCTCTCCCGCGTGGGCCACGGACTCCAGCCGGGAAAAGCCCAGGAAGCCTGTGGTGCCTTTGATGGTGTGGATGGCGCGAAAAATGCGGGCCAGGATCTCGCGCGACGAGGGCTCCTTTTCGAGGCTGATGAGGTCGCGGTCCACCTGGTCAAGGTTCTCGAAGCTTTCGACGAGAAAGTCCTTAACGATGTCATCCTGCACGTCCATCCGATTTCCCTCCCGCTACAGTGTCCTGCGTTCGCGGAACTGCCGGCCCTCGAACGCGCCGCGCTTCACTCACCGGTCAGCAGGCCCAAAGCTCAGCAGGCCCAAAGCTCACGTCCACCGGTGAGCGCGGCAAAGAATTTGCCAGGAGCGCCCTGTAACACTCCGTCGTCGTATCCGCCAGCTCTCGCACGGCCGGTCGGATTGGGGTCAGCAAAGGCAGCCGTACCCAAAGGTCTTTATCGGCGGATGGAGGGGTTTCTTTAAGGTAAATTTCATATAGATAAAGGAGAGACGGCAATGCTGGGGCCGGCTCATCCGATAGGCACCAAGCGCCGCTTAGCCCCGCTTCCAGCTGGATTCGCCTCTTAATTCGTGTACCATATACCGTCGGGTAATGGCGCCGAGGAAGGGTAGTGGCGGCTTTAGGCCGCCAATGCGCAAGAGCGCGCGGGACGCCCCGCGCTCCCATGGTTTGCCTCTGACCCGGGAAGAGGGATCGCAATGAAGATCGCCGCACCAAAGGGAAAACGGAAACACCCAGCAGAACTGCAACGGCCGGCGGCATTGGGACCAGCAGGCGTGGCTCACGACGTGAACAATCTGCTGACTTCCGTCCTGGGTGATTGCGGATTTTTGCTTCGCCAGGTCCGACGAGACAATCGCCTTCGCACCATGGTCGAGGGAGTGATGAACGCGGCGGAATTTGCTGCGCTTCTCACCCGTCAACTGGTGGCATCAAGCGGCGCCGGCATCCGTTCGGCGCAACCCGTCGAGGTCGGAGAAGTGCTGACCAAAATGACCGGCACTCTGCGCGCGGTGTTGGGGTCGAAAATCAGCCTGAAGATCCGCGCGCAACCCGACGCCGGGGCTATACACGCTGATCCCGGGAACCTCACGCGTCTCATCCTCAACCTCGCCTTTAACGCTCGTGACGCCATGCCTGAGGGGGGAACGCTCATTCTCGCCGCGGCGCGCGCCGAGTCTGGCGGAAAGCGCTCCCGCGAGCCTCGTCCCGCGGGACCGGCAAGTTATGTGCTCTTGACCGCGTCCGACACCGGATGCGGCATAGATGACGCAACCAAGGCCAGGTTGTTCGAGCCTTCTTTCACCACCAAGGCCGCGACGGGTCCGGGTAGTCGAGGTATGGGCTTGGCCACCATCCAGGAAGTGGTGAGAGCGGCCGGCGGATTTATCGAGGTCGCGAGCCGGCGCGGTCGCGGCACGACTTTTAGAATTTACTTCCCGCGGTTACCCAGCCCGTCGCGGGGTACGCCTCTGGAGCAACATGCGGCCGTGCCCCGGGACACGTGGCGGGCCACGATTCTAGTGGTGGAAGACAACCAAAGCGTACGCCGGGCCGTTTGCCGAACGCTCGAGACGTGCGGCCATTTGGTCCTCGCCTGCGGAAGCTCGTCCCAAGCTCTGGAGATTGCCCGCCGCACACCCTCGCCGATCCATCTGCTCCTCACGGATGCCCAGTTACCGGGAGCGAACGGGCTCGTGTTGGCCCGGCGTCTCAGGACGCTACGTCCCGAAACCAAAGTGCTCCTGACGTCGGGGTATCGCTACCGAGGCAACTCGGGCCGGGGTGCGGTCGCAGGCTTTTTGCTCAAGCCCTTCAGCCCTTATACGCTCGCCAAGAAGGTATCGGAGGTTCTTGCAGGAACCAAGGAGTAGAGGCGCTCACCCGGAGGCTAGGCAGTCCAGTCGATGGGTTCGCCCGAAGATGGCGGTGGAATGGAGCTGTAGGGGTTGGGCTGAGCGGCGGGCCCAAGTACCTTCGCGGCCGTGGCTACGTCCTTCTCCACCTGCTCCCAGGCCTCCCGCATGGAGAGGAAGTCCTGAGCAACCTCCTGGATCAGTGAGGCGGAGTTTCGGGCGCTAGCGGTGATGATGCGCGTGCGGGCGAGGTTGTAAAACCGCTCCAGATTCCGGGCGATCTGCGGCCCGGCGTTGAAGTCGAGGGCGTTTTGAAGATGCCCTACCAGCAATAAAGCATGGTTCAAGTTTCTGGTCTTGTCCTCGATGCGGCGGGCTTCAATGGCGCGAACCGCCGCGTAAAGGGAGTTGAGGATCTGGTCGTAAGACTGGACCACCAGGTTCACTAAACTAGCGCCTTGACCGGCCAATTGACGATAAGTACGTGCGGGATCTGACATTGCCGCTACGCTCCTGAAGAGGTTGAGAGGCCAAGCTCACTGTCGATCTGCTGAATCGTCAGCGGCAACTGCTGCAAGGTCGCGTTCACCTGGCTGTACTCGGTGGTGAGCTGCTGCTGCTCGATGGTAATGTTAGCCTGAAAATCGTTGATCTCATTGCCGACTGAGGTGAGGCTGTTGTTGACTCCCTGTAAGTCGATGGCCATCGGTCCACTGACCACGTTCGTGAGGTTGGTGAGATCGTTGTTCAGTTGGACGGCAAACCCGTTTTGACCGGTGACTTGCTGCAGGAAGTTTTGAACCGAACTGAAGTTGTTGGTAAGGGCGGTAGAGAGCGTACTACTGTTAACCTGGAGCGTGCCGTCGTTTTGAAGTTCAACCCCAATCGATGCCAGGTTGGTGATTCCACTATTGCCGGTGAAGGCGGTGTTGATATCGCTGTTCAGCGTCTGCTGCACCTGCTCCAGGCCCGCGTCGGCAAACAGCGGAGGTTGGGACGACGCGCCGGCGGTGTAGGTGAACTGGGTGTTGATGGCCTGCACGACGGCATTGTAAGCAGAGACGAAGTTGTTGATCGCGGTGGTCGCGCTGGCGGTGTCCGGCGTGACACCCACCGTCACCGCCGAACTCGACGTCCCGACCAGGTTCAAAGTGACTCCGGGAATGGCACCGGTAACGGTATTGCTGGTGCTGGTGATTGGCACCCCGTCGACCGTCAGCGAGGCGTTGACACCGGCAATCGCATTGGGCTTACCGGTGGTCGCATTATTAAAGTCCAACCCGGTGGTGTTGCTGACGACAGTGATGTTGCCCGGCTGGCCGGAGCTGTTGCTGACGATCGAGAGACGGGAGCCCCCGGCATCGGTGATCACGCTGGCGGTGACCCCAAGTGTCTGGCTATTGTTGTTGATATAAGAAGCGAGACTGTTCAGGGTGTTGTCGTTGTTCGTGGTGTTGTCGACAGGGATGGTAACCGTATTCGAACCGACCTGTAGTTGGATCGTGCCGCTGCCGAACGCCGTGTTGCCGTCGGTCAAGTCGTTGGTATAAACGGACGAGGTGGTAGCCAGGGTTCCCACCGTGATGGTGTGGTTGCCTAGAGTCGCTCCGCCGGTGGTAGAGGCTGTCAGGACGGCCGTATCCGACGAGTTGGCCACCTGGTCCGTAAGCACGCCGTGGGGATCCTGCAGCGCCTGCACGGCGGTTTGCAGGTTGGTGAGCAGGCTACTGATGTTGCTGATGGCCGAACTCTGGCTCTGAAGAAACGTCTGTTCATCGAGCATCGGCTGCTCGGGCTCCTCGAGGGCCTGGACCAGTGTGGCGACCGTGGTTTCCACATTGATCCCCTGGCCGAGGCCAAGCCCCGTGGTGTTGAGGTTGATTCCGAAGGTTCCCATACTAATGATCCTTCCCCTTAACCGTGGGCGCGGCGGGCGGCGCAGACTGAGCCTGCAGGTACTGCGCTATTTTGGCTTCGTCGTTCAAGACATCTTGCGGTGGCACCTGCGAGATGACCTGCCCGGATTGCGGATCGACCACCTGGAAATACAACTGCTTTGTCTGCTCGTCAATGTGGTAGGCCAGGACGTATTGCGCTGGCGTCGGCTGCTTTGACGTCGGCGCCGATGGTTTCTGGGCCTGTGAAAGTTCCGCGTAATCGGCGTCCGGCTGGCTTTTGGCCGGCGCGGAGTCTCCCGTTGGGGCAGACCTGCCCTTCGTTGGGACGCTGGGAGACACTTGTTCTGCCGCCGTCGCGGGCGAGGACGCTTGGACTGGATCGGCCGGCATAGGACTGCTCCGTGCTTAAAACATCGAGAAGGCGGAGCGCGCGAGCGCCCCGCCTTCCGTCTGTACAACCTCGAGGGTTACCTGAACAAGCCCAGAATATTCTGCAGGGCGTTGTTCGCCTGGGTCAAAGACGAGATGCCTGTCTGATCGAGCACCGAGTACTTGGACAGGTTCGCCACCTCCTGTGGGATGTTGGCGGCGGTGATCCCGTCCTCCGCAGCGGTCAGGTTTTGCACCTGCGCCGTTTCAACGGCGGACGCAGCGTTCAGCCGGTTGATGGAAGCGCCGAGACTGCCTCGGGTGCTGGCGACGGTTTGCACCGCGGCCGTGATCGCGACCAGCGCAGCGGCGGCATTTGACTGGGCCGCAGCGGTTGTGCCGCCGGTGAGTGAGGTGGTGTTAAGTGCGAGAGTCGTAGCACTGAGCGCGCCGGGAGAGACTGCGATGGTGGCGGTCGCCAGGGTCTCTGCCGCGCCTCCATCACTGAGGAAGATGCTGGTGGTTCCCGCGGCGAATACCGAGGTGCCGTTATAGGTGGTGTTGGTGCCGATCTGGGTGATTTCGTCTTTAATCGATTGAAATTCGGTGTCCAGAGCACCGGACTGAGCCAGGGTGTTGGTGCCGTTGGCGGCTTCGGTGGCCAGCGTGGTAGCCCGGTTGAGCAGGTTGGTGACCTGGGCCAGCGCGCCGTCGGCGGTCTGGGCCAGGCCCACACCTTCGTTGGCGTTGGTCGCCGACTGATTCAGTGCGGTGATGTTCGCCTGCAATCCGTTGGCGATCTCCAGGCCGGCAGGGTCATCGGCTCCGCTGTTGAGGCGGGAGCCGGAAGATAGTTGGAAAAGAGTGCTCTGCAGGTTGTTGGAAGTCTGGTTGAGCTGGTTCTCGGCTTGCAGCGCGGAAATGTTATTCAAAAGACTGATGGCCATTGAGTTCTCCTCTCAAAATTGGGGTACCGTTCGGGCCTCCGAGAACCCGCGCCGGGGTTAGATCCCGGCGCTGTCAGCCCTCTGTTCCACTTCAGGCACCGCTTTCTAAAACCGAGTACCCTATCGGCACGACTTCCGATTTCTTTAATTGAGAGGCTGATCCTCTATAGTACTTTCGTACTCCCGGCGCTCGCTTCCCGGCGGCGGATGCCGAGGCGCTGCTTGGCTCCGCCATCCATTGTGATACCGGTCCTCGCCGATTATCGGAAAAGCCCCAGGATGTTCTGCAGCGTGTTGTTGGCCTGAGTCAAGGCGGAGATGCCGGTCTGGTCGAGCACCGAGTACTTGGACAGGTTCGCCACCTCCTGCGGTATGTTGGCGGCGGTGATGCTGTCTTCGGCGGAGGTCAGGTTCTGCACCTGGGCGGTTTCCACGCCCTGCGCCGCATTCAAGCGGTTGATGGAAGCGCCCAGACCGGCTCGGGAGACAGCCACCGTCTGGACCGCAGCCGTGATCTGGGCGAGCGCCGTGACCGCATCCGCCTGGCTGTCCAGGGCGGTGGCGAGACCCAAACCCGCTGAGCTCAGCGAACCCGGGTCAATTCCGATGGTCGCGTTCGCCAACGTCTCCGCCGCGCCCCCATCACTCAAGAAAATGCTGGTGGTGGTGGCAGTGAACACCGAGGTGCCGTTATACGTCGTGTTGAGTCCGATCTGATCGATCTCTGCCTTAATAGAAGTGTACTCGGTGGCGAGAGCGCCGAGTTGAGCGCCGGTATTGGTACCGTTGGCGGCCTCGGTGGCTAGCGTGGTAGCACGGTTGAGCAAGTTGGTGACCTGGGCCAGCGCGCCGTCCGCGGTTTGGGCCAGGCCCACGCCTTCGTTGGCGTTGGTCGCCGACTGGTTCAGGGCGGTGATGTTGGCTTGGAGTCCGTTGGCGATCTCCAGGCCGGCCGGGTCGTCGGCTCCGCTGTTCAGGCGCGACCCCGACGAGAGTTGGAAAAGGGTGCTTTGCAGGTTGTTCGCCGTCTGGTTGAGCTCGTTCTCGGCTTGGAGTGCCGAAATGTTGTTCAGAAGACTGATAGCCATTGATTTCTCCTCTCACGACTGGGTACCCGTCTTGGCTCTGAGACTCCATGCCGCGCCCGGCGCCGGCTCTTCGAAAGTCCCCTGCTCCACTTCAGGCACCGCTTTTCAAACTACGCGCCCTGATCGGGCATCCTCCGTTTTCAGCGTTGCAATTAGGATACCAAGGTTCTGGGTTTACCTCAGTAGCCCGGTTTGGTTTTGATCTTGCCTGCAGTTACAGCCAATCCCTGCCTGCCGCCGATTTTCCGACCGGCGCCGGCTTCCAACTTACTTGAACAGACCCAGGATGTTCTGCAGGGCATTATTGGCCTGGGTCAAAGCCGCGATGCCGGTCTGGTCGAGCACTGAGTACTTGGACAGGTTCGCCACCTCTTGCGGGATATTGGCAGCCGTGATCCCGTCCTCGGCTGAGGTCAGGTTCTGCACTTGAGCGGTCTCGACGCCCTGGGCTGCGGTCAGCCGGTTGATCGAAGCGCCGAGGCCGGCGCGGGAAGCAGCCACGGCCTGCACCGCTTCCGTGATCTGGGCGAGCGCGGTGACGGCATCAGCTTGCGAATCGAGAGGCGTGGTCAGGCCCAACCCGGCCGAGCTCAGCGCGCCCGGGGTAATCCCGACGGTAGCGTTGGCGAGAGTCTCGGTGGCGCCGCCATCGCTCAGGAAAATGCTGGTAGTGCTGCCCGTAAACACCGACGTGCCGTTGTAGGTGGTGTTGAGGCCAATCTGATCGATTTCCGCCTTGATGGACGTGAACTCGGTGGCCAGAGCAGCGAGCTGGTTGCCCGTGTTGGTGCCGTTAGCAGCCTCGGTGGCCAGCGTCGTAGCCCGATTCAGCACATTCGTCACCTGGGCCAGGGCGCCGTCGGCGGTTTGGGCCAGGCCGATGCCTTCGTTGGCATTGATCGCCGATTGATTGAGGGCGGTGATGTTGGCTTGCAGTCCGTTGGCGATCTCCAGTCCGGCGGGATCGTCGGCTCCGCTGTTGAGGCGCGAGCCCGAGGACAGTTGGAAGAGCGTGTCTTGCAAATTGTTCGCCGTCTGGTTGAGCTCGTTCTCGGCTTGCAAGGCCGCGATGTTATTCAACAAACTGATCGCCATCGATTACTCCTTTACGGAACTTCATCCCTCCGATTCAATACACACAGGTCAGGAGGGCCAGCCTGTGACCGGAGTGTGCTGCTCTTGCCTCAGCTCCGCGTCACAACTTCCAGCCTCTGTATTGCAATTGTGGTGCCAACGTTCTACAACACGGCCCTAGCCTCGTTGATTGCTCCTACCTCGCGCTGCGCTTCCAGCAGCTTCGGAGCATGGGGGAAAAGTTCGAGGCCCTTCTCGATGAGCAGGGTGGTGCGCCGGAAATCCTGAAGCTGGGCGCAGATGCTGGCGGCACGAAGGAAAAACTGGGGTTGCGGCTCGACGGCTTGCAGCTTGGCCTCAGCGATCTCAGCCGCTTCCGCCAGCCGCCCCAGCGACACGTAGGCCGTCACCAGGGTATCGTAAGGCTCGGGCGAAGCCGGCTCGCGCTCGATAGCACGGCGCAGATAGCCAAGCCCTTCGGCAGCGTGGCCGCTACGGACCCCGGCCAGCCCCAGCTTGCGATCCAGGGCGGCACTGGCGCCGCCGTATTGGTCGGCGCGCCGGTAACAGCGCCGCGCGGACTTGAAGTCGCTGAGCCTGTAATGTGCATCACCCTGGCACTCGAACACCAAGGCGCTCTTCGAACCTAACTCCTCAGCGCGCCGTAGCTTGAGC
>Ga0335081_10014097_pt1 | contig 12928 bp, 15 predicted proteins | sample Lox_Sample_35_FD_206713 | JGI IMG/M metagenome (GOLD analysis project Ga0335081, IMG submission 206713) | Soil microbial communities from Loxahatchee National Wildlife Refuge, Florida, United States - Lox_Sample_3.5 | ecosystem: Environmental > Terrestrial > Soil > Wetlands | place: USA...
CCACGGAGTGGCTGAAGGGGAAGACGGTGGACGAGGCGCTGGCCATCAAGAACACCGACATCGTCAACGAGCTGAGCCTGCCTCCGGTAAAGATTCACTGCTCGGTGCTGGCCGAAGATGCCATCAAGGCGGCCATCTCCGATTACAAGCGGAAGCAGGAAGAGCGGAAGCCGGCCGAAGCGCGAGCCTGATGACGGAAACAGACCAAGTCGTGCAGTTGACGCCCGGCCCGGAGGCCTCCAGGCCGGAGCCGGTAATCCAGGTGACGCCGAAAGCCATCGCCAAGATCCGGCAGGCGTTTGCGAAGCAGGGAGTGGAGGGCGTTCTGCGTCTGGGCGTTCTGGGAGGCGGCTGCTCGGGTCTGAGCTACCAGTTCAAGTTCGACACGAAGCAGCGGCCAACCGACAAAGTCTTCGAATTCGACGGCGTGAAGATTGTGGTGGATCCCAAGAGCCTGCTCTATTTGCACGGCATGACGCTCGACTACAAAGAGTCGCTGATGCAGTCGGGCTTCGTGTTCGACAATCCCAACGCGCAGAAGAGCTGCGGCTGCGGCACATCGTTCTCGTCGTAGGAAGAACGGTGACAGGCAGCGCCGTCCACGCGCCGACAGGGCAGGACGATGTGAATTCCCCATGTGACTCGGCTTGGGACGGCGAAGCCAGTCACCATTTTTCCTACGACGAGAAGATCTCCGATGAATCCTGTTTCGTCCAACTACTACGATTTCTTTGGCCTGGGGCACAAACTGGATCTGGATCTGGCGGATCTGGAGAAGCGCTTCTATGCGCTGAGCCGCCAGTATCATCCGGACCGGTACACGTTGAAGAGCCGCGAGGAACAGCAATACGCGCTCGACGCCACCGCCATTCTGAACGACGCGTATCGCACGCTGCGCGATCCGCTAACACGGGCCGAGTATCTGCTCAAAGAAAACGGGTTTGATATCGGCGAACAAGGGTCGAAGAATGTTCCTCCGGAGTTACTGGAGGAGGTATTCGAGCTGAACATGGCGATCGAAGAACTGCGTGGGGGCGACGATTCGGCGCGGGCGGGGCTGGAAGATGCGCGCAAGAAGTTCGTGGCCATGCGAGAGCAGATTGATGCGGAGTTGCAGAGTCGATTTGCCGGCTACGATCACGCAGGCGACCGTAACCTGCTTTCCGAGATTCGCGGACTGCTGAATCGCCGGCGGTATGTTCGAAATCTGCTTAACGAAGTAGACCACGAATTGACCGGAGCCGCGGCATGACGCCCATCCAGATTGATTTCGGCAAACCAGAGCGGGTGGTAGGCATCGATCTGGGCACGACAAACAGCCTGGTGGCCTACATGGATGCCGCCCAGCACCCCGTCGTCATTCCGGGCGAGGACGGCGACAAGCTGGTGCCCAGCATCGTCACGCTCACCCGGAAGGGCGACATCATCGTGGGAAACAAGGCCCGCGCCGCGCTCATCGATGAACCCGACCGCACCGTGTACTCCATCAAACGCCTGATGGGCCGCGGCGTAGGCGATGTGCAGGATGAGCTGAAGCTCTTTCCGTTTCGCGTGGCGGAGGGCAGCGAGTCAGTCATCCACGTCCAATTGGGCGAACGCACCTTCACGCCTCCCGAGATCTCGGCCTTTATCTTGCGCCAGCTCAAAAAGAACGCCGAGAGGTCGCTGGGCGAGGCGGTCACCAAGGCCGTGGTCACGGTTCCCGCTTATTTCAACGACGCACAGCGGCAGGCCACCAAGGACGCCAGCCGCATCGCGGGCCTGGAAGTGCTGCGCCTGGTGAACGAGCCGACGGCGGCCGCTCTGGCTTATGGGCTGGATAAGCGGCGCGACGGGATCGTGGCGGTTTACGACTTGGGTGGCGGAACATTCGACATCTCGATTCTCAAGCTGCACGAAGGAATCTTCGAAGTACTCGCCACCAACGGCGACACGCATCTGGGCGGCGACGACATCGACAACCGCCTGGTCCACATCGCCCTGGAAGACATTCACAGCGAATGGGGCAAGGACATTTCGCATTACGGTGACGCCGTGCAAACGCTACGGCGCGCGGTGATCGAGGCCAAAGAGCGGTTGTCGTTCGTGCCATCCACGCAGCTCGAGTTCGCCTACAAGGGCAAGACCTACCACCGTGAGATCACGCGCGAGCTTTTCGAAAAGCTGATCGCGGACATTGTCGACCGGACACTGGGACCGTGCCGCAATTGCATCAAGGATGCGGGCGTGACCGTCGAGCAGATTGACGAAGTGGTATTAGTCGGCGGCTCGACGCGTATTCCCATGGTGCGGAATGCGGTGGAAACGCTGTTTCGCGCCAAACCGCACACGGATCTGAATCCCGATGAAGTGGTGGCGCTGGGCGCCGCGGTGCAAGCGGGCATCCTCTCAGGCACGGTGGAGAACCAGTTACTACTGGACGTGACGCCGCTTTCGCTGGGAATCGAAACCATGGGCGGAGTGGTGTCGAAGCTGATCCACCGCAATTCGACCATCCCGGCGAGCGCCACCGAAACTTTTACCACAGCGGTGGATGGCCAGCGCAATGTTCTGATCCACGTGCTGCAAGGGGAGCGCGAGCTGGCCAAAGACAACCGGAGCCTGGCGCGCTTCGATCTGAAAGAGATCGATCCGCTGCCCGCCGGCATGGCGCGGATTGAGGTGAGATTTCTCATCGACGCCAATGGCATTTTAAACGTCACGGCGCGCGATGCGCGCACGGGTAAGGAGCAGTCCGTGGACATCAAGCCGAGCTACGGGCTCACCGACGAGCAGGTGGAAGCCATGTACCAGGAAGCGGTGGATCGCGCCGAAGAAGATTTTCGCGCGCGCCAAGTGGCGGAAGCCCGCGTGGAGGCAGACCGCATCCTAGCAGCGGTCGACAAAGCCAAACGGAACGACGCGTATCTCGATCTGACGGACGAAGAGCGGAACGAGATCACGCGGGCGCTGAATGAACTGCTGGTGGTATACCACGCCGACGACCATCAACTGATCCGCGCCAAAATCGACCAATTGAACAGCGTCACCATGAAACTGGCCGAGAATATGATCAATACGGCGGTGTCGAGCGCGCTGAAGGGAACGAAGATCTGATGCCTGGACTCACCTGGGATCATACCGAAGATATCGCTCTGTCGCTTTACGAAGCCCATCCGGACGTCGATCCGCTTAAAGTGCGGTTCACCGACATGCACAAGTGGATTACGGAACTCGAAGACTTTGGCGACGACCCGAAGAAGTCCAGCGAAGGCAAGCTCGAAGCGATTCAGATGGCGTGGTACGAGGAGTGGAAGGAAGGGCAGGAATAGTGACTGTCGCAGCGTCAACCGCTCCCTTTGGTCACGGCTCGGTTTCGGGCTGCGCTTGACTGAGCCGCTCGTCGGATGTCATGTTACGGCGGATTTCGATCGGCGCCTGGAAGGCACGCCAGGCGGGCCATGCTATAATCTGAGTTTCCGCAGTTCCCCCGAGGGACATTTTTTATGCCGAAACTCAAGACCCATAAGGGTGCGTCCAAGCGATTCAAGAAGACCGGGACGGGTAAAGTCGTACGCGGCCATGCTTTCGCCCGCCACATCTTAACCTCGAAGGCGCGGAAGAGAAAGAAGAAGCTGCACGAGCAGGTGGTGGCCGACAAGGCCGACCAGGCAAAGCTGCAGCGCATGATTCCTTACTAGCAGTCGAGCGCGCGGACGGAGCGCGTGGCACGTGCCCGAGCCGCCGCAACAAATCCAATCAGGAGTTGAAACGTGCCCAGAGTCAAACGAGGTACCAAACGCAGAGCCTCCCGCGCGAAAACACTCGAGCGGGCATCCGGCTATTTTCTAACCAAAAGCAAACTGCATCGTGCGGCCCAGGAAGCTGTGGAGCGCGGCCTGAAGTTCGCTTACATCGGCCGGCGCCAGAAGAAGCGCGATTTCCGGGCGCTGTGGATCGTACGCATTGGCGCAGGATGCCGCGCGGCCGGAATCTCCTACAGCAAATTCATGAACGGCCTCAAGAAGGCTGGCATTACGCTCGACCGCAAGGTGCTGGCTGAAGTGGCCGCGAACGACGAATCGGGATTCAAGCAACTGGTCGAGCGGGCCAAGGCGGCGCTGGGGGTCGCAGGGTAATGGCTGCCGCACCGCAAGAGATCGACGCGCTCGCATCGCTTGAAGACCGCATCCATAGGGCGGTCGAGCTGGTGGCGCGACTCCGCGCTGAAAGAGAAGCGCTGCGCGAGGAGAACGAAAACCTGCGCGGCGAGAACAAGGCCCTGCACACGTCGAACGACGCCGCCCTGCAAGAGGCCGCAGAGGCACGCGCCCAGGCGGAGCAGCTCGGCGGGGAACTGCAAACGTTGCGCGGCGAGCGCAAGCAGGTGCGCGGCCGTATCGAAAAGCTTCTCGGCCAACTCGACCAGCTCAGCGCCGGCTAGGGCGCCATCCTCATGGATGAGAAACGCCCCGTTCGTGTCACGATTCTAAATCAGCAGTACACGCTGGTGGCGGGCGAGGATCCTCGTGAAGTGGAGGAACTGGCGCGCAGCTTGGACGAACTTCTGCACTCCATTTCTGAAAAGGCTCCTAACGCCGACTCGACGCGCGTTGCCGTGCTGGGTTGCCTGCACCTGGCGGACCGCCTGCGCGAACTCGAGCGCGACCTTGCTGCTCTAAAACAACGCGTGGGCCACAAGAGCAAAGAGTTCGCCGGATTGCTCGAGCGGGCGCTCGAAGGGTGAGCGAGGGCTATCCATGACCTGGCATGTTCGCCCTGCTCTGCTAGCTACGGTTCTTGGGCCAGCGCTCCTGTCTTGCCTTTCCCAGGATTTGCCTGCGCCGCAGGCGGACCGAGTCGGCTTTCCCAAGGGCTACCAGTCTTCGTTCCGGCAACTTCGAGTTACCGATTCCGCCGACGCCAAAACCGTCATTGTGGTTTACGGGAACCCGCCCGCGGCTTCCGCGAAGGGCGGCAGGCACCCCTACGGTTCCGTGATTGTGATGGAGACCTGGAGCACGCTGCAAGATGCCCAGAAAAAGGTGCTGCTTGATGGGGCCGGCCGTTTCCGCAAAGACAAGGTCACCGGACTTCACGTGATGCGGAAGGAGCACGGTTTTGGCGAGGCGTATGGCAAGAACCGAACGGGCGAATGGGAATACGTGGAGTACCGTCCGGACGGCACATATATCACGCCGCCGGCAGCCTCCGCGAAGTGCGCCAGTTGCCATCTCAAAGCCGGGGAAGCGAAGGATTTCGTTTACGGCGGAAGCCGGAAGCCTTAACTTCTTATTCCGAGCGCAGAGCAGGCAGCAGTGGCAAACGCATCATGAGCAGGCTGGAAAGCACCACTGCGGCAAGCCCGGTAGCAAGGATCACCGCCAGCCAGACGGCCATGGAGAGCGCCGCGACATGTCCACCGCGTGATGCGAGGGCAGGCACAATGGCCACCAGCGCGCAAACCGTGCCGATGGCGAGCCCGGCCGCCAGCACCAGCGCGTTCTCAGCTATGATCATCCCGGCCAAGCTGGCACGGCGATAGCCCACCGCGGCCAGTAAGGCCAACTCGCGGCGGCGTTCCAAGACGTTGCGCGCCAGGACCGCGGCCAGCCCAACAGTACCCAGCACCAAACCCAGGGCGCCGAGCGTCTGAAAGGTCGAGATGTAGGTGTTCTCGACGCGATGGTAAGCAGCCAGACGATCCGCGGTCGACGTAACGTCGAAACCGTAGTCGGAGAGTGCGCTCTCGAGCGCCGCGGTGACGCCGGCGGCCTTCGCAGGCGAAGACTCGATCAGGAAAAACCGGTAGCCCGGCACGTCCGGAAAAAGGCGCAGAAAATTACCTTCGGAGATCAGCAGCTCGCCCTGAAAAATGCTGTCAGAGAGCGCTGCGACCATGCGCAAATGGATCGGGGGGCCGCCCGCCGGCTCGATCATGATGTCCTCGCCCAGCTTGCGGTGCAGCACGTAGGTCATCGAGTTGGCGTCGGTAATCGCCGGAATGGCGCGGTCATTGAGGCGCGATTCGAGGAGCAGCCAGGGATTGTCCCTCTGCTGGGAAGTTTTCGCCAGAGAGTCCTGAAACGCGAAACGGCCGCGCGAAAGGAAATCGCCAGTGGGCGCCAGGATGCGCGGCGAACGGGGCTGATAGAGGTTGAGGCAACTGGCATCGTCTCCGGGCCGCAAGCGAAAGCGCGTCAAACGCACATCCCGCAGCGCAGGTGCACCCAGGTTGAGCGCTTCCCTTCCCGGCCCGGGATTGGGATCGTGAATCAGGGGCAGCAGGGACTCAGCCATAAGCGCGAATCCACCGGTACCGGACTTTGGATCGAGTGCCGGCCGTTCTTCGCGGCGAAAGGCGTCCACGGCGATGACGAGGAAAGTGGCAGACGCGATGAGCGCAGTACACAGGATGCTCCGGCCCGGCCGCCATGCCGTGTTCCGGAAGCCCAAGGTCAAAACGCTGTGCAATGACGCGCCACTGCGCCGGCCGAGCCAGGCGCGGCCTTCAAACAGCGCCGCCGCGAGCAAGAGCGTGCCTCCACCGAAGAAACTGCCCGCTGCGCCAATCCAGCTCGACGAGACCAGCAGCAAGACAGCGGCCGCAACCGACGCCAGACCCAGCCAGACGGGCATCCTCGAGTCAAGGCGCCGGGCCGTCATCAGCCCGCGCGGGGTGATCTTGCGGAGGCCGCGCAAGGTCCACCAGATGCAGAGAAGCGCGGCTGCGAGCCCCGCACCGGTTCCCATAGCCAGCGCGGAAGGTGCGACGTGAAGGGAAAGCAGTTTCGTCCCCACGGCCCCGGACCAGCGCGTGCGCAAGCCATGCACCATAAGCGCGCCATAGCCAGAAGCGCCTGCAAGCCCCACGATGCAACCAGCCAACGCAAGCGCGCTTCCTTCCATGAGGAAGAGGTTGCGGATCGCGGCATTCGAAAATCCCATGGCGCGAAAAGCGCCGATCTCGCGCAAGCGCTGCTCGATCCCGAGGCGGAAGAATAGCGCGGCCAGCATCAGAGCGGCGGCCATCAGGAAGAAGCTGAAATAGACGAAGTACTCGCCGAAGTCGGTGGCGCCTTCAGAGGCAGCCAAGGCCTGCGCGCGAGCTGGAAACACGGTGAAACCGGCAGAGGCCGGATCGAGTTTTGTTCTCAGCTGGGCCGCAAATTCGTCTGACGCGCCGTGCACGCGAATGGACGTCAGCTTGCCGAACCGCGATGCCCACAATTTCTGCCCGACGGAAAGCGGTAGGAAAGCTTTAGGTGTGGTTCGGTATTTCTTCCAATAGTCGTCATCGCGCGGCCGCACGCGGCGAAGATCGATGGGGAACGGCGGATCCCAATCACGCAGGCTGTTTGTGTTGCTGATACCCGGATAATCGGGCGCGAGATCGCGGTCGGCCGCCGAGCCGGTAAGCGGCAGAATGGCCTCCAGCCGAAATTGCGCGGACTGGGTATCGAGGCGGCCATCGTTTTTCCAGACGTAATAATCGAGCGTGATCGTGTCGCCGGGGCGCGCACCAAGCTCTTTAGCGGCCCAGTCATTCAGCAGAATGCCGGTGAGATCGGCTGTGGGAAAGAACTCGTCATCGGCCGTGATCAGTGAATACGGAATCTCGCGTGGGCCCAGGCGAAGGGTGTTCGCCAAGTACGTGTAGACCGGCTCGGTGCGGAGGCGGAGTCTTCGCGCGGTAGCCAGGGCGGCAGTGGCAAGCGAATCGCTCAGGATTCCACCGGACGATTCCAGCGAAACACCGCGCTGCGGGTCGAGCGCCCGCACTCTCAGGCCAATATCGTCGAGCGTGAAGGACTCGCGCAGCCGTGCCTGGACGGGTGCAGCCGCGTCTTCGCCCCCAATGAGAATGGTATTCACTTTGCCCGACTGGCGGAGGTCGCGTGCGAGCCTGCCCAGCGGAACAAAGATGGCGCGCACCGGGCCCTGCTGCGGGCGGAGCGAAAATTCGCTCAGCGCCGAAGCCACCAGCGGCTCGCGAGCCGTGAAGCGCAGGGTACGACCCACGTCTTCCTTCCGGCCAAAAAGCGACTCGATGGGAATCGCCGAAGGCTTCTGGATGCGCAGCAGCACGGTGTCGCCGGGGTGGCTGCCGAGTTCCTCCGAAAGCGCGGCACTCATCGCCGGCAGCCCCGGAGCCGGAATGCCGTGAAATCGCCAGAATCGCTCGTCTACTCCGTAAACCTGGACCCGCGATGCCCGGCGGCCGCTGGATTCATGCGTGACCAACCCTTCGAAAACTATGAGCGGAGCGGAAGACCAGTGCCGGCCCTGGGCTAGTTCACCCGGCAGACTGTCATGAAAGAAATTGGCGGCGGAGATGACCACCTCGGTCTTACCCAGGCGGTTGAGGACCAGATCGCGCAGGCTCGCCCGAACCGAATCACCTACGACCAGGGCCCCAGCGAGGACAGCCACGGCCGTCGCGACACCGAAGACCACCGCGACATTCGTCCGCCAAAAGTAAGCCAGATTGCGGCGGATCAGCGTGACGATTCGCATCTAGTAAATGGTCCAGCAACCGGGGGTGATGAGTTCCACCAGATGGCCGTCGGGATCACGGAAGTAGACGCTGTGACCGCCGCGAGGCCAGGAAATGCGGCTTTCAATGGCGACGGCGTTTTGGGCCAGACGCTCTTCCCACGCCGCCAGGTCGGCCGCAGGCACGGAGAACGCAAAATGCGTTTGCCCGGAACCGTCGTGCGGCGGAAGAACGCCGCCCGGCAGCGGCATGGGTTGCAGGGTGCCACCCTTCTTGAAGATCAGGAAGACCTGGCGTCCAGCGACGCTCAGCGCACAGAACCGGTTATCGCCCTCGAGCCGCTCGAAACCGAAAATGCGCCGGTAGAACTCGGCGGATCGCGGAACGTCATCGACATAAATACTGCTTTCCAAAACTCCGGTGATGTTCATACTCTCTTTAGATTTTTGCCGGTTAGTTCCAGCCGAACGGGAAATTTCGCGGCCAGATCGGGGTTATGAGTGACAACGATGAGGATGGTCTGCCGGCTGCGCTGCAAGTCAAGCAGCAAAGTGGCTACCGTGTCGGCTGAGGCGCGATCCAGATTGCCGGTGGGTTCATCGCAAAGCAACAGCAGCGGTTCGCGAATCAACGCCCGGGCCAGCGCCACGCGCTGCTGCTCGCCGCCGGAAAGCTCACCGGGAAGATGGTCGAGCCGCTCTTTCAATCCAACCTGTTCGAGTAACGCCCGTGCGCGGTCGCCAACGCCGTTTTGCGACTCCGCCACCAGCGTCGGCACCAGGACATTCTCAAGTACCGAACATTGTGGCAGCAGGCAGTGATCCTGAAAAACGAAACCAACCTGGCGGTTTCGAAACGCGGCCAGTTGTTTCTCCGGCAGCTCAAAAGGATTGCGGCCATCCAGCGTCATCGTGCCGGAAGTGGGTGGATCGAGCGCGCCGAGGATGTATAGCAGGGTACTCTTGCCGCTTCCCGAAGGTCCCATGATGGAAGCCGCATCACCGCGCGCAAGCGAGAGCGAGACGTCGGAGAGCACTTCGAGCTGTCCGCGCGGCGTGGGGTAACTCTTGTAAAGACGAGTGATCTCGAGCATGAACCGGCTACCCGGCCATTACATCACAGCCGCGGCACCCACGATCGTTCACTCCCACTGTACCCCGCGCGACGCGAGTTCCTGCTGGATCTGCGTGCAGGATTCAAACTGCACGGCGTCGATTCCCTCACGTTTGGCGCCGGCTACGAAGTCCAGAATGTCGTCGGTGTAAAAGCATTCTTCGGGAAGGCACGCGGCGCGGGCGATGGCTTCGCGGTAAATCACAGGCGAGGGTTTCATGGCGCGTACGCGATATGAAAGAATCCTGTCGTGAAAGTGCCGGAATAACGGATAGTTCTGCTCGATCATCTGAAAGTGGATTGCATTCGTATTGGAAAGCAGCAGCAGCCGGTAGCGCCGGCTGATGCCTTCCAGCATCGTCTCGGGAATCAGGGGATCGGGCAGGAAGATGGAACTCCAGACCTGGCAAAACTGGTCGTAACCGATATGCAGGTCCAGGATGGCGGACAGTTGTGCGACGAAGTCCTCGGGCTCCACGAGGCCGGTTTCGAAACGCTTTACCAGATCCGTCGAGCCGATCCGCTTGGGGATTTCGGCGGCTGGATATTGGCAAAATTTTTCCAGGGCCTGGTAGCCTCGCTTGAAATCAAAAGGGATGATGACTTTGCCGAGGTCAAAAATGACGGTCTTGATCACTTTCCTACGGTAGCATCACCAGATTCCGATCAGCTTCCACCAGGCGAAGCCGATGGTCGACCAGATCGCCAGGTTGGCGAATGCCACCACAAATCCCACTCTCCACCAGCGTTCGAACGAAACATACCCGAGGGCAAAGAACATGGGCGACGGCGTGGTGCCGTAGTTTGTGAGCCCAGCCGCAAGATTGGTGAAGCACGCGAAGCTGAAGATCACCAGGCCCGCCGGCGCGCCACGGGCTATGAGGACGGCGGCGAACGGCGGGAACATCGCCAACATGTGAGCCGTGATGCTGGCGAAACCGTAGTGCACATAAAAATACACGAGAAGCGCGAGGCCGAGCGGTACGATCCATCCCGCTCCTGCGAACCATGCGCCCACTACTTTGGCGAACTCGCGGGTCACGCCGGCGTCGTTCAACGACTTGCCAAGCTGGAGCAAGCCACCGTACCAGATGAAAATGTCCCAGGCCGTACGCTCGCTGACCACGTCGTTCCAGGTCAGGACGCCGGTAAGAAGCAGGGCCGCGGAGCCTAACAACGCCGTGAGCGTAATATCCAGGTGATGGAACGGAGTGGTGATCCAAAGTGCGCACACCGAGACGAAAATGACGGCGACGATGCGCTGCCCACGGTCCATGGACCCCATGCGGACGAGTTCGTTTTTGGCGAAGGCTGCAGCTTCCGGCGTCCGGCGGATTTCCGGCGGGTACATGCGATAGACAATCAGCGGCACCACCAGCATGGAGCACAATCCGGGTACGATTCCCGCTGCAAACCACAACGCCCAGGTAACCGGATAGTGAAAGAGTTCGCCGGCCATCTGCGCGGCCAGCGGATTGCTGGCTTGTCCGGTGAAAAACATGGCCGCCGTTACACAGATGCTTTGATACACCCCGGTCATCAGAAATGAGCCGACGAGGGCTGCGGTTGGTCCCGGGAACGAGCCGTACAATTCCGATACGGAGCGGAGAATAGGGAGCACGACGCCGCCTGACCGCGCGCCGTTTGACGGAATGATGGTCGCCAGCACCAGGTCGGTGGCCGATAGCGCGTAACATACGCCCAGAGACGTTTGCCCCACGGCGCGGATGAAGATCAGGGCGATGCGCCGCGCCAGACCGGTCTTAATGAGCGCGGCGGAAATGAAGAACGCCGCCATCACCAGCCAGACCGTAGGATCCCCGTAGCCACCGAGCGCATGCTGAATCGTGAGGCCGCCGAAAAGAGAGGCGAGGATCAAGGCGATCAGAACGGCGGCTCCGCCGGGTATCGGCTGCAGCATCAGCGCGCCTACTGTGGCGGCGAAGATTCCGAGCAGTCGCCAGCCCGCCGGTTGCACCGATTCCGGCCGCGGCATCAAGAACTCGATCGCCAGATAGACAGCCAGCAGCACTGCACCGCTCCGCAACCGGCGGCGCAGCGACGGGGCCCGCACGTGGGCCGGTTGTACGGCGGGACGCTCGGCGATCGAATCCAAGAAGACATCTTCGCACGGTATTGCCGTCTAGCCCACCTGGGATATACGGGCAAATGGTGGTTTCTGGAGGCTTGTGCTGCAGTCGAGGCGGAGAGCACTCCATTGAAGCAGCTGTGCATAGGAATTTTGATGATTGCCGGTATTCTGGCAGCGGAGCCGCGTTACATCGGCATGATTACGGCGGACGGGCGCTTGTGGGTCGATAGCGCCGGAGTCTCGAATCACGCGACCATCTTTGAAGGCAGCGTCGTCGAAACCGAAGAGGTTCCGGCCAAGCTGCAACTGGCCGGCGGAGCGAGCGTCTGGCTCGACGTGGTGTCGCGTGCGGATATATTCCAGGACCACTTGCTTCTGCAGAAAGGCCGCGCGCAACTCGATGGCGGCGCCGCCTTCCGGATCGAAGCCGGAACATTACGTGTCGCCCTGGCCTTGCCCGAATCTCGAGCCATGGTCAGTGTGCGGGATTCCGGCTCGGTCCAGGTCGGGGCGCTGAGTGGCGAAGTGCAGGTCAGGAATGGGCAGGATGTGATGGTTGCGCGAGTGGACCCGGGACGTCCGGTGGAGTTGCGTCCGGATACAGGCGGTGCGTCTCTGGTGACGGGTTGTGTTTCGCGACTCGGGAAATCCCTGGTGTTACAGGATGAAGTCTCCGGCGTCACGGTCGAATTGCGCGGCAAGGAACTGAACAATTACCTGGGCAAGCGGATTCAGGTTAACGGTCCGGCAGCGGAGTTGGGCGGCACGGCGGCGGCTCCACAAGTCATTCAGGCAAGCGCGCTCAAGGTGCTGGGAAAGAACTGCTCGCTGACCGCCTCGAAAGGCGCTGCGGCGGTAGGGTCACGGGAGAGATCCGCGCCCGTTGGTTCCGGAGCGGCAAGTGGCGCGAGCGGCGCTGGTGGCGCCGCGGCGGGAATCATAGCTCCCGCTGCGGTGCTGGGTGGCATGGCAGTTTCGGCCGGTTCCGCGGTAGCGCAGATCGTAGCCGCCAAGAAGCCGAAGCCACCGGTCAGCGGCGGACGTTAGTCCCTTAGCGTCACGCCATTCCCAGCAGCGCATTCACCACTATGGCGCCCATGCCGATCGGGATCATGTATTTCCATCCGATATTCATGAGCTGGTCGTAACGGAAGCGCGGGAAGGTGCCGCGAAACCAGATCAGCAGATAAATGATGAGCGCCACTTTGAACAGGAACCAGAACACCCCGATGGCGGCGTTGTTGAAC
>Ga0335081_10014098_pt1 | contig 12928 bp, 12 predicted proteins | sample Lox_Sample_35_FD_206713 | JGI IMG/M metagenome (GOLD analysis project Ga0335081, IMG submission 206713) | Soil microbial communities from Loxahatchee National Wildlife Refuge, Florida, United States - Lox_Sample_3.5 | ecosystem: Environmental > Terrestrial > Soil > Wetlands | place: USA...
GCTCGTTCCTGTGGAAGTTGTTCAGCGATCTGTTTCTCTATTCGGCCGGCGTGGTGCCGGAGATTTCCGACCGCGTGGTGGAAATCGATCGTGCCATGCGCTGGGGGTACGCCAACAAACTCGGGCCATTCGAGCTGTGGGATGCGCTGGGCTTTGAAGCCACCGCGCGCCGCATGGAGAGCGAGGGACGGTGGTTCCCGGAAAATCTGCACCGCATGCTTTCGTCGGGCGCGAAATCGTTTTATCGCCCGGCAGTCCACGATGCCTCGCCGCATACCGAATACTTCGATCTGGGGTGCGCGGCCTACCACACGCTCGAAGATCGTCCGGGCATTCTGGATCTCGGCGACATCCGGCGTGCACGCGGCGTGGTGAAGAAGAACGCCGGGGCGTCTCTCCTCGACATCGGCGACGGTGTGCTCTGTCTCGAGTTCCACAGCAAGATGAACTCTATCGGCCAGGATCAGGTGAGCATGATTCAGGCGGCGATCGATGAAACGGCGCGAAACTTTCAGGCGATGATCATCGCCAACGAAGGCGACAACTTCAGCGCCGGCGCCAACCTGATGCTGGTGCTGCTGGCCGCGCAGGAGGGCGAATGGGATGAGCTCAACGCCGCCATTCACGCGTTCCAGCAGGCTAACATGGCCATCAAGTATGCGCCGCGCCCGGTGGTGGCGGCACCCTTCGGGTTGACGCTGGGCGGCGGATGCGAGATCGCTCTTCACGCAGCGCGCGTGCAGGCCTCGGCGGAATTGTACATGGGAATGGTGGAGACCGGCGTGGGCGTGATTCCGGCGGGCGGCGGCTGTAAAGAAGCGCTGCTGCGCACCGGCGATGCCAAGCACGCATTTGAGTTGATCGGCTACGCGAAGGTCTCGGCAAGCGCCGACGACGCGCGCACCATGGGGCTGCTGCGCGACGGCGACGCGATTTCCATGAACCCGGAGCGGCTAATTGCCGATGCCAAGGCGCAAGCGTTGCTGCTCGCCGAAACCCATGCGCTGGGCGTGCCCCGGCAGGACGTCAAAGTCGGCGGCAACAGCGTCTACGCGCTTTTGAAGATCGGCCTGTACATGGCGCGGCAGGGGAATTACATTTCCGAGTACGATACCGTAGTGGGGGAAAAGCTGGCACACGTCTTGAGCGGCGGGCGCGCCACCGGCGAACACATGGTTTCCGAACAGTATTTACTGGATCTCGAGCGGGAGGCATTTCTAAGCCTATGCGGCCGGCCGGAAACACAGCAGCGCATGCAGCACATGCTCAAGACCGGAAAGCCGCTGAGGAATTAGCGGATGAAAACCGCGCCCGCGCTGGTTTCGATACCTGAGATCTCGGAGGCGGCGCTTCGCCATGCCGAAGTGCACCGTGAGGCCTTCGTCCACGCCGATCCTTTCAAGCACGTGATGATCGATAACTTCTTTGAGCAGTCCTTCGCGGAAAGACTGCTGGCGGAGTTTCCCAAGTTCAGTCGCCAGTTCGTGACCAACGAGCTCGGAATGGAAGGCAGAAAGGCGGTGAACACCAACATCCGCGAGATCAGCCCCGCCTACCAGGAACTCTACCGCCTGATCGCCTCGCCGCAATTTCTCGATTTCGTAGGACGGCTCTCGGGCATCCCTGGGCTGGTATTCGATCCCAAAATGTATGGCGGCGGCACTCACGACAACCAGCACGGCCAGGAACTGGATCCGCATGTCGACTTCAATTACGACGAATCGCAACAACTGCATCGCCGCTTGAACCTGATCGTCTACCTGAACAAGGACTGGCAAAGCGAGTGGGGCGGCGCGTTAGAAATTCACTCGAATCCGCGAGAGCCCCGCGAAAACCGCATTCGCAGCTATGATCCGCTGTTCAATCGCTGCGTGATGTTCGAGACCAATGAGCATTCGTGGCACGGATTTCCGAAAATCAACCTGCCCGAGAATCAGCGGCACCTCAGCCGCAAATCGATTTCGATCTATCTCTACACCAAGGACCGGCCCGCCGAAGAAATCGTTCCCATGCACGGAACCTTCTACGTGCAGCGGCCGCTGCCGAAGCAGGTCGCGGCTGGCCACACGTTAACGGAGCAGGACGTTGCCGATTTGGAGTGGCTCTTGACTGTGCGCGACGGCTGGATCCGGTCTTACCAGCGAATGGAGCTCGAGAAGAACCAGGAGATCGCGGACAAAGCTCATTGGATTCGGGATCTGCAGCATCATGTCCGGGCGCCGCTCACCGGCTACATCCTCCAGGAAGGCCCGGCCGCGGGATTCTACGCCGATGGCTGGGTCGCGTCTCATGCCGAGATCCAGATCCGGCCGCTCCTTCCGGTTTCGGGACTGCTGCTGCGCGGGTATCGTCCGGAGTCTTCGGCGCCAGGCCGCCTCCGCCTAACGATCAATGATGCCGCTGTGGCGCAATCACCGGTCGAATCCGGCGTATTCGAAATCAACGTCTCCCTGCCGCAACCCGTTCACGAGACATTTCACGTCAAGTTTGTGTTTGGTATTCCCAATCGAGACGCGCCCAGCGGAATCGATCGCGACCTCGCCTTCGTCCTGGTAGAATTGCGCGGACGTCACCCGGACACCGGGCTGCTGGCCGAGATGCAGCAGGATTTATCGAGACAGCTCGCTAACGCGCGCGCGCGCATTGGTGAGCTGGAAGTGCAGGCGGAGGCGGCGGGACGGCTTGCCGCCGAATTGGAAGACAAGTGCCGCGAACTGGCGCAGGCCGTCGATCATTTGCATGCGGCCGAGCGCACCATCGAGGAGCGCACGAACTGGGCGCAAGGCAAGACAGCCGAGGTGGACGAATTGCACCGCCAACTAAATGCATTGCTGACGACCCGATGGGCGAGGCTGGGGCGAAAGCTGCGGCTGCTGGCCGACGGAAGTGAGAACTGAGAGATCAGGAGGCAGAATGCAAGAAGCCGTGATTGTGGATTGTTTGCGCACCGCGGTGGGCAAGGCGCCGCGCGGCGTTCTGCGGAATTCACGGCCGGACGATCTTGCCGCGGCGTGCATTGCCGCGCTGCTTTACAAGCATCCGCAAGTTCCGAACGACGAAGTGGACGACGTGATTCTGGGCTGCGCCATGCCCGAAGCCGAATCGGGAAACAACATGGCCCGTCAGGCGGCGTTACGCGCCGGGCTGCCGGACATCGTTCCGGGCGTGACCATCAACCGCTTCTGCAGTTCCGGCCTGCAATCCATCGCCATGGCCGCTGACCGCATCCGGTCCGGCGGCGCGCATATTATTCTGGCCGGAGGCAGCGAGTCCATGAGCCTGATTCCGCGCGGCGGCAACAAACTCGCGCCGAATCCCTGGTTTGTCGACCACCGTCCCGAAATCTATCTGAACATGGGTCTCACCGCCGAAGAGTTGCAGCGCAAATACGGGATCTCGCGCGAAGAGCAGGACGCCTTCTCGCTGCGCAGCCACCAGAACGCACTGGCCGCGCAGGCTGCGGGCAAATTCAACGATGAGATCGTCCCGTTTGAAGTCGAGACTTTGACCCCCAACGGCGCCAAGCCGCACGTCTCCAGAACCGTTTTCAATCGCGACGAAGGCCCGCGCGCGGATACAACGCTTGAAGCGCTCGGCAAGCTCAAGCCGGTGTTTCACGCTCAGGGCACGGTGACGGCCGGGAACTCCTCGCAGACCAGCGACGGCGCAGCGATCGCTCTGGTGATGTCGGACCGGCGGGCCCGCGAGCTCGGGCTCAAACCGATGGCGCGATTCGTGAGTTTCTCGGCCGGAGGTGTGCCGCCGGAGATCATGGGCATCGGCCCGGTGGTGGCGATTCCCAAGGCGCTGGCGCTGGCGGGCCTCAAGCTGGCGGACATTGACGTGATCGAACTGAACGAAGCATTTGCCGTGCAGGCGCTGGCGGTGATTCAGCGCGCAGGATTGAATCCCGACAAGATCAACGTGAACGGCGGCGCCATCGCGCTGGGCCATCCGCTGGGCTGCACAGGCGCGAAACTGACGGCCACCATTCTGCGCGAGATGCCGCGCCGGAATGCAAAATATGGCATGGTGACGATGTGCGTGGGCGGCGGACAGGGCGCCGCGGGAATTTTCGAAAGGATCTAACGTATGGCCACAGCAGCAGCCACACTTCCCAAGACCAAGGGCGGCGCCTTCCTGATTGAGGAGCGCACACCGGACGAGATCTTCACGCCTGAGGATCTGACCGCGGAGCATCGCGACATCGCGCGCACCGCCGACGAGTTCTGGCGCAAGGAGGTCGAGCCGCGCCTTCCCGAAATCCTCGAGCACAAGCCCGGCGTCGCCCTTTCCATCCTCCGAAAAGCGGCGGAAATCGGCTTGACGGGCATCATGATTCCGGAAAGGTTCGGCGGGATGGAAATGGATCTGGTCTCGGCCATGGTGATGGCGGAGCAGATCTCGCGCGATGGCTCGTACTCCGGCTGGCATGGAGCGCACACCGGCATCGGCACGCTGCCCATCCTGTATTTCGGCACCGAAGACCAGAAGCAGCGCTACCTGCCGCGGCTGGCCAGAGCCGAGCTGCTGGCCGCCTATGCGCTCACCGAACCCCACGCGGGATCGGATGCGCTCGCTGCCAAAACCCGCGCCGATCTGAGTCCCGATGGCCGTCACTACATCCTTAACGGCCAGAAAATGTGGATCACCAACGGCGGCGCGGCCGATCTGTTCACCGTGTTTGCCAAGGTCGGCGGCGAGAAGTTCACGGCGTTTCTGGTGGAGCGCGCGTACCCCGGCGTCAGTTCCGGCCACGAAGAAAAGAAGATGGGCATCAAGGGCGCCTCCACCACCGCGGTGTATTTCGAGAATGTCCACGTGCCGGTGGAGAACGTGCTCGGCGAAATCGGCCGTGGCCACATCATCGCGTTCAACATTTTGAATATGGGGCGGCTGAAGCTGGGACCGGCGACCGTGGGCGGCTCGAAAAGTGTGCTGGCCATTTGCCTCAAGTACGCCAAAGAACGCAAAGCATTCGGGACCACGATCTCGCAGTTCGGCATGATTCAGCACAAGCTGGCGGAAATGGCCATCCGCATCTACGCCGCCGAAAGCATGACGTACCGCGTGACGGGCCAAATCGAAGCGCAGCTGGAAGGCTTTTCGTGGAATCAACCCAACGCCTCCGAGACGATGTTGAAGGCTGTCGAGGAGTACGCGGCCGAGTGCTCCATCATCAAGGTCTACGCTTCAGAAGTGCTGGACTACGTGGTGGATGAAGGCGTGCAAATTCACGGCGGCTACGGGTATCACCAGGATTACGCGGTGGAGCGCGCTTATCGCGATTCGCGCATCAACCGTATTTTCGAAGGCACCAACGAGATCAACCGCATGCTGGTGACGGGCATGCTGCTTAAGCGCGCCGCGCGCGGGCAGCTCGGCCTGGTGAAGGCGGCGCAGGGAGTGCTGGCGGAAGCGCTGGGCGGCCCCGGCCTTTCGAATGGCGCGGGCGACGGTCCCTTCGCCGAAGAAACCAAGCTGGTTCTCAACGCCAAGAAGATCGCGCTGCTGCTGATGGGCGTGGCGTACCAGAAATACCTGGCGGAACTCGACAAGCAGCAGGAAATACTCGCGGGCATCACCGACGTCGTTATGGACGTCTTCGCCTCAGAGTCCGCGCTGCTGCGCACGCGGAAACTTCGCGCGCAGTCGAAAGGCACACAGGCCGCCGACATGACCGCGGTGCTGGTACGAGACGCCATGGCGCACATCGAGACCACCGCGCGGACAGTGCTGGCGGCGTGTTCGGAGGGTGACAACCTGCGGGCGAATCTGGCCGTGCTGCGGCGCTTCGCCAAATACGAGCCGGTGAATGCGATCGAGTTGCGGCGCACGATCGCCGGCCGGCTGCTGGATGCCGAACGATACATCGTCTGAAACGCAGCGCATCGTGGTGCTGGTCGGGTTGCCGGGCTCGGGCAAGTCCACTTATCTGGAGCGACTGGGCGTCACGCCGCTGTCCTCCGATGGAATTCGCCAGTTGCTGGCCGACGATGCCACGGATCAAACCATCCATGCGCGCGTGTTCCAGTCGCTGCGTTACCTGTTGCGGCAGCGTCTGGCCATCGGCCGTCCGGCGACGTACATAGACGCCACCCACTTGACGCCCGCCGAACGCGCGCCCTACATCCGAATGGCCGCACGCCACCACGCAATCGTCGAAGCGCTCTACTTCGACGTCCCGCTCGACGTCTGCCTCGCGCGCAACCGCGGGCGCTCGCGCGTGGTGCCCGAAGAAGCCGTGCGCGCGATGGCGGCAAAGCTGGTACCACCGTCGGTGGAAGAGGGGTTCAGCCGGGTGACCGTGGTGAGATAATCTGAAACAAATGACGTGCCCGATCTCCTCCGCCAGCGCCTCGCCGAAGTCCGCGCCTCGGACTAGCTAATCCAGCGTCCGCTCGTCCGAAGCATCGCCACAAACCGGGTCCACCGCGACACGCAGAATTCGCGATTGCAGTAGCGAGAATCCGCCCCGTGCATCGCTCCAGAAGCGGCGAGAGTCCCAACCCGCCGCGCGAAAGACCCGGCGGTGCTGCTGCCATAGCAGCAAAGCCGTCGAGTGGAACAGTATCGAGTGACCGAGAGATCGGATCGCGCGTGCCCTGTCAGAGAGGGGGCGGCGGATCAAGCCGATCGTTAGAGCTTGATAGTTCAGGTGGGCGGCTTCATCACACAGGACCCGCACACAGATCGACCGGAGCAGATGCGAACGCGTCGCATCCCGGAGCGCCTGATAGAACGGAATGGCGAGAACCTCCGCCGTAACCAGAACGGTCGCGCAGACCTCCATCCCGGCTAGCTTGCGCAGGCGGCGAAACACTCCGTCGAGCCAGTGGTTCGTCAGCCGCGGAATCCCCTGGCGATCCAGGAAGCGTCCCAGGATACCGCTGTGGCCCTGTTCCTCTGCGACGAAGAGTTCCACCGCGGGGATGAACCACGGGTCAGCAGCGAGGACCGGATGGGCCGATGCCCTCCGTTTGAGGCCCCGGCCGCGTGCCCATTCGCCCAACTGGAACTGTTGGATGGAGCGGGTAACGAGCCGGCGCTCGGCCGCACTGAGCAGATATGGATCGTGCCAGGGCAGAGCGCCTGAACCTCCACGGTTTTGGAGAAAATGCCGATACCAGCGCTCGTAGCGGGAACTTGCCATAGCCGCGGCACACGGTATAGCGGATGCCATGAAAATATTATAAAGACCTTTGTATAGTAAAGTCAAGACAAGCGCGCCACTAGCCAATGTCTCAGAGCTATCGTTACCGGCTTCTGAAATCCTCCCGTCAAACAGGCCGTGTACCGTGGAAGAGACCTCAGCCGTGTGACCGTGGTGAGATACTGAGACAAGTGCTGATCAACGCGCACTACGAAAAGCACGTGGACGAGCTAATCGAGCTGGCAAGTCGCTTTGCAGCCGCATTGTCGAAGGCAGGCATCGAATATCGCATTGTGGGCGGGCTAGGTGTCTACCTTCACGTGAACGAGGTTGATCCGATCGCAGCTCGCCTGACACGCGACATCGACGCTGCGGTGAGCCGCGCAGACATGGAAAGAATAGCTCAGGCCGTCAAACCTTTTGGCTTGGAATTCCGCCATGCCGCCGGCGTTGACATGCTCGTCGACGCTGAGCAGCCGTCCGCACGACGAGCCGTGCACCTCGTCTGTGTCAGGGAGAAGGTACGTCCCGAATATGCCGAACCGGTTCCAGGATTTTCTGAGGCGCCTGCAATTCACGGCCTGCTGGTTGCCCCCGTTGCCGACCTGGTCCGTATGAAACTTACCAGCTTCCGCCTCAAGGACAGGGTCCATATCCAGGATCTGGACGGCGTCGGCCTGATCACGCCCGAAATCGAAGCACAACTGCCGGACTTGCTGCGGCAGCGTCTCGCCGAAGTCCGCGCCTCGGACTAAAATCCCCCCGGCACAATCCAGAAACTTTCCCGCCATGTCCCGCCGGGCGGAATGCTTTGCAGTTCGTTGTAGACTCCCGTGTGCCCCAGATTAAACCCATTGGTGATGGCGGACATGGGCTCGAAGCAGATGAAGCCCTTGCCGGGCGGAGCGAACACCACCGCGACGGTGTATTTCGGCCCGTACGACACCGAAATCCTCCGCCCTCCGCCCTCCACCCAAAACTCCGCGCGCCCGTCTTTACCGCGCACCAGGTTCGTGAAAACATCATCCAGAGGCGTGGTGGCGAGCGGTGCGGGATCGGGCAGCGCCACCGGCTTGCGCGCGCCCGTGGGGGTCAAATTGGGCAGAAGCTCGACATGCTCGCGCGCCGCCACGTGAACCTTCCACTGATCGCGCGGCGTGTCGGGCAATTGAAAGTATGGATGGTAGCCTACGCCCACCGGCATGGGCTCGCTCGCCTGATTCTCCAGCAGGATTTCCACTTCAAGCGCGCCGCCGGCCAGCCGGTAGGTCATCTCTACCGCGTGCGCAAACGGAAATTGCGCCATGAGATCGGGATAGCGCCAGAATTCCATCCGGCTGGTTACGCGCGCCGACTCGCCGTCAGCCTCGAGCCGGGTCACGGTCCAGTGTGGAGAGAAAAACAGCAGGCCGTGAATCGGCAGTTGATTCGCATCTCTCCGCAGGTTGCCCAGCTCCGGATTGAGCAGATACTTTTTCCCGTTGGCGTAAAAGGCGTCCTGGTCCAACCGGTTGGCCCACGGCGCGAGAAACGGCACGCCGCAGAGCACGGGCTTGGCTTTCATCTCGGGCAGGCTCTTGAAGGGAAACCAGAGGATATTCTTCCCGTGCACCGTCATCGCGTAAGCGATATTTCCGATGGAGGGCACAATCGAAACCTCGGTGGCTTGCGCGCGATCGCTGAGCCGTACGATCTCAATGCCGTCGGCTACGGCTTTGGCGGCGGAGTAATTGGCGGCTTCAGACATAACAGGGAGAACCAGCGCCCAGGCCAGGCGCTTCATTCGTCTTCCGGCTTCAAAGCCAGCGCGGTTTCCCGCTGACAACACCAGCATGGGCCGGGTTCATACTGGCGGATGGAGCACACGTCGCACCAATAGGTGATCAGCAGACGTTTGCCGTCCTTCATCACGTGGAGCGCGTGCGTGTGGAAGGGATCGATCTGAAAATGGTCCGCGGCTGTGAAATGCCCTTTGGCTTCCAGATCCACGCCGGCCAGGCGCTTGTCGTGCAGCACGTGTACCGTCGACCCGTCGCCTTCGAGCACGATCAACTTATGTTCCGCGGTCTCGACGGCCGCCGGCTGATTTTCGCGCTGGATCAGTTTGCCGCGCACCACGGCCGCGGGCGTATCCGCTGTTTTCGGTGACTCGGCAAAACAGATCAAAGAAGAGACAGTAAGCAGAAGGAGGCAGACCGGCCGCACTTTTTCATTCTACCGCCGGCAAGGCCCCTTCCTGCTACAATCGGCTCTTTCCGCCCATGCCGGCCCGCGTTTCGCTATTCGTCACCTGCATCGTCGATCAGTTGTTTCCCAAAGTGGGCATCGCAGTCGCCGACGTGCTGGAGCGGCTCGGCTTCCAGGTGGACTTTCCGGAGCTTCAGACGTGCTGCGGGCAGCCCGCTTTCAACAGCGGTTACCGCGGGGAAGCCAGGCAGGTGGCGCGACATTTTCTCGATGTATTTCGCGATGCCGACTACGTGGTCGTACCGTCAGGATCCTGCACGTCGATGATTGCTCATCACTTCGAAGACATCTTCGAGAAAGAGCTGGACTACCTGGCGCTCGCTCGCCAGCTCGCTCCCAAGGTGTACGAGTTCTCACGTTTTCTGATCGAGATTGCGGGTGTAGAAGACGTCGGCGCGCGACTCGATGAAGTGGTCACCTATCACGACAGTTGCCACGCGTTGCGTGAATTGAAAGTCAAGAACGGCCCACGCCGCCTGCTCGGCAACGTGCGCGGGCTCGAGCTGCGCGAAATGGATGCCGCCGAGGAATGCTGCGGCTTTGGCGGAACATTTTCCGTAAAATTCGCCGAAGTCTCCGGCGGCATGGCCCGCACCAAGATCGATTCCATCCTGCGCACGGGCGCATCGGCTGTGGTTTCGGTCGATTCCAGTTGCCTCATGCAGATTCAGGGGGCGCTGGCGCGCGCCGGCCTGCCCATCCGCACTTTGCATCTGGCCGAAGTACTGGCCAGCCGGTGATCCATGTCCGCGATCTTTGAAGAAAAAATTCACCAGACGATGGCCGACCCCAAGCTGCAGCTTGCCATCTTTGCAGCTACCGGCCGACTGATGGAGAAACGGCGCAAGGCCGTCAACGCCGAGGTTTGCCCGGATTACCAGCAGCTGCGGACTCAGGCTAACGCGGTCAAGCGCCACACCATCGGGCATCTGGATTATTACCTCGAGCTGTTCGAGCGCAACGTCGCCGCGCACGGCGGCAAGGTGGTTTTCTGCAAGGACGCCCATGAGGTTGCCGACTTCGTCCTGGGCCTGGCGAAGGAACGCCGCGCCAGCCTGATCGTCAAGTCAAAGTCGATGACCACCGAAGAGATCGACCTGAACGAACGCCTGGAACACCATCAACTCGAAGCGGTCGAAACCGACCTGGGCGAGTACTTGATCCAGTTGGCGCACGAGCGGCCGTATCATATCGTCGCGCCGGCGCTGCATAAGACCAAGGAACAGGTGGCCGATCTGCTCACCGAACGCCTGGGCGTGCCGCGGGAAACCGTGATCGAAAAGCAGACCATGATCGCTCGGGCCGTCTTACGGGAGAAATTTCTGGCGGCGGATATCGGAATCAGCGGCGCCAATTTTCTGGTGGCGGATTCGGGCGCGATCGTGCTGGTAGAAAATGAGGGCAACGCGCGGCTCACCACTTCGGCGCCGAAGATTCATATCGCCATTGCGGGAATCGAAAAGATGATCCCCCGCGCTCAGGACCTGGGCGTATTTCTGAAGCTGCTGGGACGCAGCGCCACCGGCCAGCCGCTCACGGTGTACACTTCATTCCTTTCCGGCCCGCGGCGCGGCGAGGAGATCGACGGGCCCGATGAATTTTACGTGGTGCTGCTGGATAACGGCCGGACCAAAGTTCTGGCGGACCGCGACAAGCGCGAATCCCTGTACTGCATCCGTTGCGGCGCGTGCCTGAATCATTGTCCGGTGTACCGCAAGATCGGCGGCCATAGTTTCCCGTGGGTTTATTCCGGCCCGATCGGCGCTATTCTGACGCCGCAGTTTCTGGGTGTGAATCATGAGCCCGGCTTGCCATTCGCTTCCAGCCTGTGCGGCGCGTGCGCCGAAGTTTGCCCGGTGAAGATCGACATCCCGAAGATTCTGCTGGACTTGCGTTCAGATGTGAAGAAGACGGAGTTGCGCGAGGGCGCCAACCGGCTGGAACGCCTGGCCTTCCGAGCTTGGGCCTGGGTGATGCGTCATCCGCGTCTGTACGAAATGGCGGGCATGGCGGCCGCGTCGCTCGCGCCCTCAGGCGACGGCGGAGGCTGGGTACGAAGCGCGCCGGCATGGGGGATCAAAATAGCGCCGCTGGATGCCTGGCTCAGCCAGAGGGACCTGCCATCCGCCCCGACGAAGAGCTTCCGGCAGTTGTGGCGGGAGCGCCGCTGATGTCGCGTGAAAACGTTCTCCATAAGGTCCGGACGGCACTGGGCCGCAGCGCTGGACAGCCGGTGCAGGATTCGCCGCCGGTTTACTTAACCGTTCCGGAAGCCGGCGTCGAAGCCAGAATTGACGTCTTCTTTGAGCGCATCGAAGCGCTGGCGGGAAAGACGCATCGTGCTCAATCGCTCGAAGACGCCCGCGCTTACGTCGAACGTGTGATAGCCGGACGAAAAGCCATCGCTTCGAACGCGCCGGTTTTGCGTCAATGCGGCATCACGGCCCTGGCCGGGGTCGAGAGCGGCATCACGGATGGCGCACAACTGCGCGGTCTCTCGGCTAGCGCGGCCTGCGGAATCACAGGCGCCGATTACGCCCTTGCCGACACCGGCACGCTGGTGATGCTCGCCAGCCCACAGGAAGCTCGCCTGATTTCGCTCCTGCCCCCGGTTCACATCGCGGTCGTCGAGCACGAGCGTTTGCTGACCGGCCTCGACGAGTTGCTGAGTATCCTTCCGCATCCCGCCGAACAGACCAGCTCGATGGTGCTGATCACCGGGCCGAGCCGCACCGCCGATATCGAGCAAATTCTCGTCCGCGGCGTGCACGGGCCGGGAGAGATTCATGTGGTAGTGGTTTGAGGCGCCGTCCCTTCGAGGCCCAGTTCCGCCGCCCTGGCTTGCATAGCGCGAATACAGAAGTCGATATGTTCGTCGAGATCGATGCCCAGGCCGGCCGAGCCGTTTACGATGTCCTCGCGGCTCACGGATCGCGCGAAGGCCTTGTCTTTCATCTTTTTCCGTACGGATTTGGCATCCACCTCATGCACGCTGCGCCCCGGTTTAACCAGTGAGACGGCGGTGATGAAGCCCGCCAGTTCGTCGCACGCAAACAAGGTTTTTTCGAGAGCCGATTCGCGTGTCACTCCACTATAGTTAGCGTGCGACAGGATGGCGCGCCGAATGTCCTCGGGAATGCCCCGCCCGGCTAGAATGGGCTCTCCCTTCATGGGGTGGTCGGGCGCGTTGGGGTGCATCTCGTAGTCGAAATCGTGCAGCAGGGCTGTGACCGACCACTTGGCTTCATCCTCACCAAACTTCAAGGCGTAGGCCGCAACGCAAATTTCCACCGCTAAAGCATGCTTGCGGAGGTTTTCCGATTTCGTGAACTCGTGCAGAATTTCGAGCGCCTGGTCCCGTGTGATCATGACGGCTTTGGAAATTCCAAAACTGGAATTGCCCTGGAATAATTTAACAACAGCCCATGCTTTGACATACGTGAGGGTTACACCGGGAAGATACTATGCTATGGTACACTTTCTTAAGTCTAGACACGACAGGCTTCCAAAAGCTGTAACGAGAGGCCT
>Ga0335081_10014099_pt1 | contig 12928 bp, 8 predicted proteins | sample Lox_Sample_35_FD_206713 | JGI IMG/M metagenome (GOLD analysis project Ga0335081, IMG submission 206713) | Soil microbial communities from Loxahatchee National Wildlife Refuge, Florida, United States - Lox_Sample_3.5 | ecosystem: Environmental > Terrestrial > Soil > Wetlands | place: USA: Florida...
CTGTGTCGACGCCTGCCCCGTCGATTGCATTCATCCGAAAAAGGATGAGCCGAACCACGCGGAGGCTGAGATGCTGTACATCGACCCGGTGGAATGCATCGACTGCGGAGCGTGCGTCCCCGTTTGCCCCGTTTCTGCCATCTTTGCTTTGGACGATCTGCCGGAGAAGTGGTCGGAATTCACCGCGAAGAACGCGGCGTACTACGGCCGGTAAGTCGCGCAGGCAGTATCCGTCTCCCACAACCGGACTGACCCTACCCGCACGTCTTGCCGTGTCTGCAGACCCTTGCAGACTTCGTCGTAGATGTACCGCGCCATATTCTCGGCGGAGGGATTCAGCGTGTCGAACGGCGGAAACTCGTTCAGCCACTGGTGGTCCATGCGGTCGAGCACGCCGTGCACCACGCGCTTCAACTCGACGAAGTCCACCAGCAGCCCGACGGAATCCAGCTCCGCGCCTTCCAGCGTCACCTGGCAGCGGTAGTTGTGGCCGTGCACGTTCTCGCACTTGCCGCGATAGTTTCGCAGGGCATGGCCGGCGGCGAATGTCTCTTCAATGGTCACTTCAAACATCGAAAAACTTCTCCACGTCCTCGATCCGGGTGGTGAATCTGTACTCGGGCAGGCTGTCGAAGAACACCTGGCCATACCGCTGCTTGGTGATGCGGTTATCCAGCAGCACCAGCACGCCGCGGTCGGTTCTGCTGCGGATCAGCCGGCCGAACCCCTGCTTGAGCGCGATAGCGGCCTGCGGAATCTGGTACTCGTAAAACGGATTTCCCCCCGCCTTGCGGATGTTCTCCACGCGCGCGTTCACCACCGGATCGCTGGGCACCGCAAACGGCAGCTTATCTATGATAACGCAGCTTAACTGTTCGCCCGGAACATCCACGCCTTGCCAGAAGGAGGAAGTTGCGAACAGCACGCAATTGGGCGTGGAGCGGAACTCGTCGAGCAGCGCGCTGCGCGGTCCCGTGCCTTGCAGCAGCGTGGGGTAGTCGAGATCGAGCGACACCTCTTCGTACACCAGGCGCATCTGTTGATAGCTGGTGAAGAGCACGAAGGCCCGGCCGCGGCTGTGCTCCAGGATGCGCATCACTTCCTGCGCGGCGGCGCGGGTGAACGCCGGGCTGCGCGGATCGGGTATATGCTGCGGAACATAGAAGAGCGCCTGCTTCTGGTAATCGAAGTGGCTGCCGACGATCAAGCTGCGCGCTCCGTCCAACCCCAGCCGTTTTTCGACGTACTCGAAGCCGCCCGAGACCGCCAGGGTCGCGGACGTCAGAATGGCTGTATCCACCTTGTTGAAAAGCTGATCGGAGAGAATGCCGGAGACCTCGATGGGCGTGGCCTGCAGGAACCAGCCGCGGCCGCGTTTTTCCACCCAGAACACGTAGCGATCGTCGTCCTCTTCCAGGATGAAACGCAACGCCATGGAGAGCTCATTGGTGCGGCGAAACAACGGGATGACTTCCTCGGGCGGGTTCTGGAGCAGCTTGAGATGCGAGGCGACGAGTTCGAGCGCCGCCAGAAGATCGGTGTAGGTTTCTTCGTTGTCTTCGCGGAAGGAGTCGCGGCCATGAAAAGCCACGCGCCGCTCGGCTTCCCCGAACAGGCCGAAGAACTGGTTCGTGAGCTCTTCGAGCCGCGCGAGAACTCGTTCGAGTTCGGGCGTGCCGAATTTCTTCATGCGGCCGAATACCGCGATGTCGCGGCGCAGGTCCATGAACCGGTAGTTGCTCACGGCCACGCCGAAGTATTGGCCCGCCACGTCCTCGATCTCGTGGGCTTCGTCGAACACCACCGCGTGATATTCCGGCAGCACGCCGCCTTCGTAGTTTTCGTCCCTGAGAGACAGATCGGCAAAGAACAGGTGATGGTTGACGATGACGATGTCGCTCTCGGCCGCGCGCTGGTGCATCAGGGTGATGAAGCAGCGGTCGAAGTTGGGACACTTCTGGCCGCCGCACAGATCGCTGCGTGCATCGAACTTGGCCCACGCGGTGGAGACCTCCGGAAGAGTCTTGATCTCGGCCCGGTCGCCGAACTCCGTGGTCTTCTCCCATTCACGGATGATCTCGAAATCCGCCACTTCTTCCAGCCCGCTGAGAGCCGGTGTCTTGTCGGCGTCGTAGATCTTCTGGCGGCAGGCGTAGTTGTTGCGTCCCTTCATGTAGCAGACCTTGAGCGGGCGCGGAAAATGCTTCTGAAGGAACGGGACGTCTTTGAAGAACAGTTGCTCCTGCAAATTCTTGGTGCCGGTGGAGACGATGATGCGTTTGCCGGAAAGCAGGGCAGGGACCAGGTACGCGAGGGTCTTGCCGGTTCCGGTGCCGGCTTCGACGATGAGGTGGCGCTTCTCCGCCAGGGCCGATTCGACGGCTTCCGCCATGTCCCCCTGCCCGGCGCGGTATTCGTAATTCGAGTGCCACTTGGAGAGCGTCCCGTGGCGCGCGAAGAACTGCCGCGTGCCTGAGGTTTTTGCCTGGGTGGGCATCCGGATGCTTTGATTCTAACAAGCCCCCTGTTCGAGTCCTCGCGCTAGAATAGAACCCGGCTTGCGAATTCTCGATCTGCCCGACATCCGCCGCACGCTGGTCCACTCCGAAGTGATCGCCCGCATGCGCGACGCGGTGATCGCGAACGCGCGCGGCGAGTGCGACACGCCGATGCCCATGCACCTGGATATCCCACCGGAGCAAGGTGAGATCCACATGAAGTCCAGCTACCGGCTCGGCGGGCGGCATTTTGCGCTCAAGATCGCTTCCACTTTCCCCACGAACGTGGAGCGCGGCCTGCCGACCGGCAATGGCATGATGCTGCTCTCGTCGGCCGAAACCGGCGAACCGGTGGCGTTCCTGGCCGACGCAGGCCATCTCACGGACGTTCGCACGGCCGCGGTGGCAGCCATGGTGGCACAAGAGCTGGGGCGGCGGGATCAGGCCATCGGGATTCTGGGCGCCGGCGTGCAAGCGCGGCTGCAAGCGCAAATGCACGCCGAGGTGCTCGATCTGAAACAGGTCTGGATCTGTGGCCGCAATGCGCAGCGCGCCGATGAATGCCGCCGCGATTTGCGGACGCTGCTTCCCGGGGTCGATGTGGAGACCGCAGGCTCGCCCGGCGAGGTTGCGCGCCGCGCTCGGCTGATTGTCACAGCAACCGCTTCGCGGCAGCCGCTGCTGGTCGCGGACGATTTGCAGCCTGGCACGCACATCTCAGCGGTCGGCGCGGACTCTGTCGGCAAGCAGGAACTGGACGCTGGAATCCTGCGCCGCGCAGCCCTTGTGCTGGCGGATTCGCGCCGGCAGTGTGAGAAGCTGGGAGAACTGCAGCACGTCCCGGACATTTGGGGCAAGGCAACCGAGATCGGCGCTTTCTGTGAATCGCCCGCGATGTGGAACCGCGACGGCATCACCGTCTGCGACTTCACCGGCTTGGGCGCCGAGGATCTGTACATTGCCGAATATGTGTGGGAGAAGATCGCCGGCGACACGAGGAAGACATGAAGATCGAACCGTTTGAAATGGAGCGCATGCAGTCGACGTGGGAGAACGTCGTCGAAATGGACTTGAGCGAGAGCGGCGTGCGGCCGGTCTCGCTGCGCGAGTTGATGGGGATGGGCCTGGACATCGAGTCCATCCTTTCCATGCCGCTCGGGTACAGCCAGTCCAACGGCACCATTCCACTGCGCGAGAGCCTGGCGGCGCAGTATCCCGGCGCGACGCCGCACCACATTGAGGTCACCAACGGAACCTCCGAGGCCAACTATCTTCTGGCGCGCACGCTGGTGCGCGAAGGCGACGAGGTGGCCTTCGAGGTGCCGAACTACATGCAGTTCGGCGGCCTTCCGCAGAGCTACGGCGCGCGCCTGCGCACCTTCCGCCTGCGACTCGACCACGACTGGGAGCCGGATTGGGACGAGTTCGATCGCGCCGTGACGGAAAAGACGCGGGCGGTATATGTCACCAACCCCAACAATCCGACCGGCTCGGTGCTGCCCGAAGAAGCCATGCACCGGATCGTGAAACACTGCGATCAAGTGGGTGCGTACTTGATCGCCGACGAGGTTTACCTGGGCGCGGAGATCTACTGCCAGCGTACGCGCAGCTTCTGGGGCATGAGCGACCGAGTGATCGTCACTAGCGGACTGTCAAAGGCGTATGGGATTCCGGGCGTGCGCATCGGGTGGATTGTCGGGCCGCCCCAACTGATCGCCGAGTGCTGGAGCCAGCACGACTACATCACCATCTCGCCGAACAAGATCTCTGACGCCGTGGCGCGCACGGCTGTGGACCCTGGGAACCGTGAGAAGCTCTACGCGCGGACGCGAGCCATCCTGCAGGAGAACCTGCCGATCGTGCGGGAGTGGGTCGCGAACTTCGACGGGTTTCTCAGCTTTCGCGAACCGAGGGCAGGAGCGCTGTGCCTGGTGCGGTACAACGCCAAAACGCCGAGCGCACCGCTGTGCGAGCGCATTCGCGTGAACCACAGCGTGCTGATCGTGCCGGGCGTGCAACTGGGGCTCGAAGGGTACCTGCGAATCTGGCTGGGCGGGAAGCCGGACTTTCTGAAAGAGGGACTGCGGCGCGTGGGGATCGAGCTGCGGAAGGAAATGGGGACCCGGTAGCGTGGGCACTCGCGCGAGGGCCGTGGGGCAGCCAATTCTGGCTGCGGACCCGCTTTCTAGCGGGTCCCGCCGGCTGAGAGCCGGCTGCAGGCAGGAGTGCCTGCCCCACGGGACGAGGCACTAACGCATGACCCTGCGCCGCGAGCTCGGCCTGCGCGACATCTCGCTCTTCGCCATCGCCTGCATCGTTGGCACGCGATGGATTCCAGCCGCGGCGCACGCCGGATCGGGATCCGTTACTCTGTGGCTGGCGGCCGCGCTGTTCTTCGCATTGCCGCTGGCCGTGGCTGTCGGCACTCTGAGTGTGAAGTACCCGGGCTGCGCGGGTGGGCTTTACGTGTGGGCGCGCGGCGACTTCGGGTGCTGGCACGGGTTCCTCTGCTTCTGGATCTACTGGATGGGCATCGCGTTCTGGCTGCCCACGGCGGCGCTGTTCTACATGGGAGCCGGTTTCGCGTCGCTCGGTCCGCGGTACTCGCATCTTGCAGGCAACCGGCCTGCTCTGCTGGCCGCCGCGCTGGTGGCGATCTGGGTGGCGCTCGGCACCAACCTGCGTGGTGTCAACGTCGGCAGGTGGACGCAAGCGTCGGGCGCCGCGGCTAGCTGGCTGCTGGGCGGCCTGCTGGTGGCGTTGGCGTGGATCATCGGCGCAAAGCGCGGCGTGGCTACTCCCATGCGTGCGATTCCCCAATGGGATTGGGGCACGGTCAGCTTCTGGTCGAACATCGCCTACGCCATGACGGGGCTCGAAGCAGCCGGCCTGATGGGCGCCGAGATCCGCGATCCGGAGCGGACGCTGCCGCGCGCGGGCTGGATCGCATCGGGCTTCGCCACGGTCTTCTACGCCGCGACGACCGTGGCCATGCTGGTGCTGCTGCGGCCGGAACGGATCAGCGAGATGACAGGCTGGGCCGATGCGGGCGAGTATGCCGGCCAGGCGCTGGGAGCGAGTTGGCTGCCGCCGCTGATCGCGGTGCTGGTGCTGCTTTCGGCAGTGGGACAGATTGGCGGGCTGGGCACTTCGGTCTCCCGGCTGCCGTTTGCGGCTGGAGTCGACAACCTGCTGCCCAAGGCCTTCGCCCGCGTGCACCCGCGGTGGGGCACGCCTCATATTTCGGTTCTGACGTTCGGCTGCGTGTCGACGTTCTTGCTGGTGGTGTTCCAACTTGGGGACTCGCTTCGCGCCGCGTACCAGGAGTTGATCTCGCTGATGGTGATCACGGGCTTCGTGCCCTACCTTTATATATTCGGCTGCGCGTGGAAGGCGGGGAAGCGGCTGTCGGCGCTATCCGGACTGGCGGTGACGGTCATGGCGCTGGTGTGCACGGTGGTGCCGACAGCCGAAATCACGAACGTGACGCTCTTTGAGAGCAAGCTGGCTCTCGGAACGGTGGCGGTTGTGGCATCGGCGTGGCTGGTGTACCGAAGGAGCGCGGCGCTCACTCCACAGTGAAGGAATCGATGTCGATGAACCGCCCAGTGGACCTGGGGTCGCTCTGCCCGGTCACGCCGATCACGGCCAGATGGGGGCCCGGCGCGAAACAGCAGAACCGCGTATGCGCCTGCCATTCGATCGCGGACGAATAGAGGTCGACCGTGCCGCGGCTTTCACCATCCACCGTTACAGAGGCTACGCCGCGATTCGGCGCCTTGGTGTACTGATAGGTCAGCGCTTTTCCGGTGAAGGCAATCTGGACCTCCGAGCCGAGGACATCGCTCCAACTGATGGTATGGCGATCCGGGCGATCGAACGAGGTGCTCTTGGTCCAATCGCCGCGGAAGATGAGCGCGGGGTCGAAGTCGTCATAAGAACCGGGTCCGAGCACAACGGGCGCGCGCTCGTCGGCGGACCGGCAGGCGGGTTCGAGACGGGAGAGGTAATAGTCGCCGGCCTCGAACTCCGGCGCGGTGCAGCGTTCCACCAACTCGCGCAGCGCCGTGGGCCGGACTTCATCGCCCGCCCGCGGCTTGGGTGAGATAAAGTAACGCACGCGCCAGGTCTCCATGAGCCGGAGCATGTCGGGAACGGTGAGCGTGTGGCGGATGCGGTCGAGCGTGTTGAACTGGTGCCAGTGATTCTCGTAGACCTCGCCGGTGAGGCCGGCGATGGTTCCGTCGCTGGTCAGAAGCACAGCGGAGTTGGGATGCGCCCGGTTATAGTAGGCGATCACCTCGCGGATGGGCGCGGCTGCCGCGCGGAAGCGGTCGCGCTCGGCTCGAGAGAAGGGAAGCCGCAGACAGAAGTCGCGGTGATAGTAGCTGGCTGACGGCAGAAAGTAGAGGTTCAATCCGGCGCAGGCGATCGCGAACACGAGCAGCCCGCGGTAGAGCCAGCGCTGGTTTCCCGCCCAGCGCAACAGCGCGGCGACGGGAACGGATAGCAGGGGCAGGGCAGGATACAGATAGCGTGCGTTGGGCTGCGAGCGCATGATGAGGATGCAGGCGCCAAGGGCGACCACGGTGGCGCTGACCAGCGGACGGCGCCGCAGGAACAGGAACGCCACGACGGCCAGGGGCGCCATGGCGAGGTACTGAAAGCCGAAGGAACCGTTCTGGCCCTCGTAAGTCTTGTTGCTGTAGAACGTCAGATCGAACGGCGTGTTCCAGGTGAGTGGCCGCAGGTAACGCTCGTCGACGATGTCGGCTTTGGGCGAGAGCAGCGGGGAAGGGAACTTGTCGAACAGAAAAGGGAACAGCGGGTTGCTGGTTTTCCACCAGGCGATGGCGTAGGTGGGAATCGCGGTGGCGATAAGCAGCAGGGCGGCCAAGGCGCACACCGCGAGAGGCCGCGGTCCGAGCGACTTTCTGCGGCGCACCGCTTCGTAGACCATGAACGGCAAGGCGAGCGCCACAAATGCGAGCGCTCCGAACTTGGTTGCCATTGCCGTTCCGCCCAGAGCGGCCGACAGGTAGAGGAACCGCTTTTCGCCGGTCTCGCCGAAGCGCCAGAGCGCGGCCATCATCCCGATCACCATGGCGGCGAGCATGTTCTCCACGAAGAGCGATCCGGTGACCAAGTAGACCAGCGGAGTGGTGGCGAACAGCGCCAGCAGCAGGAACGCGGCGGCTCGCGTGACCCAGCGGCGCACCGCGTAGTACAGGACTGCTTCAAGGATCAGCAGCAGGGTGAAATCGAGCAGGTGAGCCGCATACTCGCCGCCGAGCAGGTAGACGATGGAGTAGCTGAAGTCGGCGCCCATGGGCATTACGGCCCAGAGGATTCGGCTGGGCTCGAATGTCATAGCGTGGTTGGCGGCGATGTTGGCGGGGACGGCGAGGTGCATGGACAGGCCGTCAGCGCTGGTCTCGGGCAGGAGGGCCACCAACCAGTGCGCCAGGAGCACAAAGACCAGAAGGGCGAAGGCGGCGCGTGTGGCGCCGCGGGGCAGCTCGGCCGTGCGCAGGATGTGGCCCCAGCGAGTGATGCGGCGCCATGTGCCACGAAGGTCCAGCAGTATCGGGACGGCGAGCACGGCAGCCCAAGCTGCGGGATAGTTCACGTGCGTCCGGGCCACCAGGGTCATCAGGAAGATCCAGACGCCGATGCCCAAGAGGGTGGAGAAGATCTGCGAGTCCGGGGAGTCGTCATGCTTACGGCCGAGAAGCAGGGAGCCGAGCGCGCACGAGGAGACAAGGTAGAAAGCCACTGCAAGCATCGGCTGCAAGCCCACGGAAGCGGCGGTGCCGGCCACGGCGAGCGAGGTGATCAAGGCGGCGAACGTCCATGGCACCATCAACAGAACTGGGACCGCGATCGCGAGGAACATCCCGATGTAGCGGGTGAAGCGCTTGAACCCGATGGGCTCCCAAATGTGCTGCGAAAAGATGGATGCGGTGCGGAAACCATACACTTCGAGCGCGATCGCCGCCAGCAGCACGAGCAGGACGGTAGCGGAGATCAGCGGCGCCGGAAAGGCCCGGCGCGGGCGCGGGCCTGCCGCGGCCGCGGGTCCATCCGGCTGGAATATGAAGAGGCGCTGTACGGCGAAGTTGACGAAGAAGAGGATGGTCTCGACCAGCAGTTTGGCGGGGACCGCCGGCATTCCCAGAGTCGCGGCCAGCAGCCGGATGCCGCCATAGGACACAGACCCGCTGGCCAGCACCAGCAGCAGGTACTTCGGGAGAACGGTCTTGTGCCGCTGGTGGGAATAGAAGACCGAACTGCGCACCATGGTGTAGTTGAAGGCCACGGCGAGGACGCGACCTAAGACCTGCGAAGCCAGCACGTGGCCGGTCTGGCGATAGGCGAGGTAAAAGACCAGGTTGTCCAGCAGGGCGGTGAGAAGCGAAACCGAGCCAAAGCGCAGCAGGACGAAGTAGATCTTCATCGAATCGACGACCGGGTTGAAGTGCGAGGACTTGTTGTCCGGTTCGTAGATGGTGCGGATGGGCTCTTCGACGATGCCGATGGAAAGCTGGTGCGCGGCGATCAGCATCTCGAGCTCGAATTCGTAGCCGGTGGCTTCGAGCTTGAGAAGGCGCACCGCGAACGAGGACGGGATGCCGCGCAGTCCGGTCTGGGTGTCGGTCATCTTGCGGCCCATCAGGGCGTGCATGATGACCCGCGTGGCGATGTTGCCGAAGCGGCTGCGCAGCGGCACCTCAGAGTGGAAGGTGCGGCAGCCGAGGACCAGGCTTTGGGGATTCGCCAGGAGCCTTTCGCCGATGCGCTCAATGTCGTCGGGGTGGTGCTGGCCATCGGCATCGGCAGTGACCACGCCGGCGAGATCCGGAATAGAACAGAGCGCGTGGTTGATACCCGTTTTGAGGGCGGCGCCTTTGCCGAGGTTGGCGGCGTGGCAAAGGACCTGGACGCCGGGGGATTGGGCGGCGCGCTCGAAGGTTTCGCGGAAGCCGGGGCCGCTGCCATCGTCGATGAGGATGATGTACGGGAAGTGCTTCTCCGAAAGGGCGCGCACGACATCCACCAGGGCGGAGGACGGGCGGTACGCGGGAATCACTACGGCGACGGGGCCGGCATGTTCGGGAAGCATCGGCAAGTTCAGGGAAACCTCAAATAAAGCACGCGAGGGAAAAGGAATGCAAGCGGAGCGGCGACCGGAGGCGCTGCAGCGCGAAGGAATGTGGCGCACGCGCCCGCCTCGGGATGACGGCCGGCGGCAGCGGCTATACTCGTAAAGTGTCTTCACCCGCGATCCTGGTTCGCGCATTGAGGAAGTTCTATGGGCATAAGCCGGCAGTGGATGGCGTCGACCTGGAGGTTCCACGCGGGTCTTTCTTCGGATTCCTCGGCCCGAACGGCGCCGGCAAATCCACGACCATCCGGATACTGACGGGGCTGATTCCGTACGATGGGGGTTCGGTTGAGATCCTGGGCTTCCGCCTGCCGGAACAGGACCTCGAGATCAAGCGACGCGTGGGGCTGGTGCCGGAAGAATCGCTCCTATTTGATCGCTTGACCGGGGTTGAATTCCTCGAATTCGTCGGGCGGATGTACGGCCTTGAGCGGCCGGTGGCTATCGAGCGCGCGCGCGGCCTGATGGAACTGTTCCAACTCAAGGCGGACCGCAAGATCATCGGCGAGTACTCCAAGGGCATGCGCAAGCGCGTGGCAATGGCGGCTTCGCTGATTCATCACCCGGAGCTGTTTCTGATGGACGAGCCGTTCGAAGGGGTGGACGCGGTGGGCGCGCGCCTGATGAAGGACATCCTCATCGACCAGGTGAGCCGCGGCGCGACCATCTTTCTGACGTCGCACGTGCTGGAAGTGGTCGAGCGGCTGTGCGACCGGATTGCCATTATCAACGAGGGCAAGATCGTGGTCAGCGGGACGCTGGAGGAACTGCGCTCGGGCGGCGAGTCGCTGGAGGACGCCTTCGTGCGCATCGTGGGCGCGGAGCACCAGATGGAGCGGTTGAGCTGGCTATGATCCGGGCGATCCTGCGGGCACAGCTACTCAGCATGCGGCCGGGATCGAGCCGCGGCGTGGGCATTGGCATCGTCGCGGCGGTGTTCTGGTATAGCTTCTGGTTCTTCGTGGCGTGCTGGGCTTACGTGTTCACCTTACGCACCAGCGCGGAGGCGGCGAGCTACGCGCTGCCCATCGGCCTGTTGGTGGTGTGTTTTTATTGGCAGGCCATGCCGGTGCTTTCGGCCAGCATGGGCTCGGGGCTCGACCTGCGCAAGCTGCTGGTGTATCCGGCGCCGCACGACAAGCTGTTCCAGGTGGAGATTCTGCTGCGGCTCACCACCAGCGTCGAGATGCTGATGGTGCTTACCGCCGGAGTCATCGGCTTGCACCGCAACGCCGCGGTGAACGGCGCCGCGACGCTGCCGCGGCTGGTGGGCGCGACCACGGTCTTCGTGCTGTTCAACCTGCTGCTAGGCTCGGGCACGCGCAGCCTGCTGATGCGGCTGCTCTCGCGGCGGAAGATCCGGGAACTGGTGGCGCTGGGGATGGCGGCGCTGTGGATGGTCCCGCGCGTGCTGATGATGTCCGGGGTCGAACCCAAATGGCTGCACGCGGTGGGCGGACGAATCGGGACGTTCGGCTGGCCGTGGAGCGCGGCGGCGCGCGCGGCGATGCCGCCGGCGACAGGCGGACCGCAACTGCTGGCGTGGCTTTCCCTGTGCGCGTGGACGCTGGTTGCGGGCTGGTACGGCCGGGCGCAGTTCGAGCGCAACCTGCGCTACGACGCCCTGGCGGCGCAGGCCACTTCGCTCAAGCCCACGTCGCCGCGGGTGCGATCGTGGTCGGAGCGGTTCTACCGGGCGCCGTCGCTTCTGTGGCGCGACCCGCTGGCGGCGATTGTCGAAAAGGAGCTGCGCTCACTGGCCCGTTCGCCGCGCTTCCGCATGGTCTTCGTAATGGGCTTCTCGTTCGGGCTGATGGTCTGGCTTCCGCTGATCATCGGGCGCAGCGCGATTCACTCCGGAACGATCTCGCACAACTTCCTGACGCTGGTGTGCGTGTACGCGATGACGCTGATCGGCCAGGTGACCTACTGGAACTGCTTCGGCATGGACCGGTCGGCGGCGCTGTTCTACTTCGCGGCGCCGCAGGCCATGGGCTGGACGCTGCTCGGGAAAAACATCGCCTACCTGTTCTATATCTACCTGGAGGCTGCGATCCTGATGGCGGTGACGATGGCGGTGCGGGTGAACTTCGGACTGGGCCAGGCGCTGGAGACTCTGGTGGTGCTCGGGATCTGCGCGGCGTACCTGATGGCGCTCGGCAATATCAGCTCGGTGAATTATCCGCGCTCGCTCAGCCCGGAGCGGATCTCGCAGGGCGGGGGAGGCAACCGCGCGCAAGCGCTGGTGATGCTGCTGTACCCGGTGGCGCTGCTGCCGGTGATCCTGGCATACGTGGCGCGGTACGCGCTCGGCAGCCAGGTCGCGTTCGCGAGCGTGCTGGCGCTGGCGGCGGCGATCGGCGGCATGCTGTACTGGCTGGCGATGGAATCGGCGGTGAAGGCGGCGGCGAAGCGCCGGCAACAGATTCTTCAGGAATTGGCCAAGGGCGACGGGCCGATCAGCTCATAACGGAAGCGCAGACGGCGCCGCCTGCGCCACCACGAGCTCTTCAACAAGCCCTCAGAGTTTCTTTTTCATTACGTCGACCAATTCCTGCACGGCGGAAGCGCTCTTGTTCAGCAGCACGAGTTCGGCGGCGGTGAGCTGGATTTCGTAGATCTTCTCGACTCCGGCCGCGCCCAGTTTCACGGGAACTCCCACGAACAGGTCGCGGATGCCGTACTCGCCTTCCAGGTACGCAGCGCAGGGCAGGACTTTCTTCTTGTCCTTGAGGATCGATTCGGCCATTTCGACGGCTGCTGCCGATGGGGCATAGTAGGCGCTGCCGGTCTTGAGGTACTTCACGATTTCGGCGCCGCCGTTGCGGGTGCGATCGACGATCTTATCAATGGTGGATTGGTTCATCAGCTCGGTCAGCGGGATTCCGGCGACGCTGCTCAACCGGACCAGCGGCACCATGGTGTCGCCGTGGCCGCCCATCACCACGGCGGTGACGTTCTCCACGGACACCTTCAGCTCCTGCGCGATGAAGGTGCGGAAGCGGGCGCTGTCCAGGATGCCAGCCATGCCGACGACGCGCTCCTTGGGGAACTTGGACACCCAGTACGCAGCCTGGCACATGGCGTCCAGAGGGTTGGTGACGACGATGAGGATGCAATTCGGCGAGTACTTGGCGACCTGCTCGGTGGCAATGCGGATCACGTCGTAGTTGGCGGCCAACAGATCGTCGCGGCTCATTCCGGGCTTGCGCGGGAAGCCCGCGGTGATGATGGCGATGTCGGAATCGGCGGTGAGCTCGTAGTC
>Ga0335081_10014100_pt1 | contig 12928 bp, 14 predicted proteins | sample Lox_Sample_35_FD_206713 | JGI IMG/M metagenome (GOLD analysis project Ga0335081, IMG submission 206713) | Soil microbial communities from Loxahatchee National Wildlife Refuge, Florida, United States - Lox_Sample_3.5 | ecosystem: Environmental > Terrestrial > Soil > Wetlands | place: USA...
TAGGAATTGCTTTCTATAGCGGTCAGCCGGATGGGGCGCAGGGAAGTTTATTTCATCTGCTCAATCATGGGATGATGAAGGGTCTGGCGTTTTTGTCAGCGGGAGTCATACTGTACGCTTTGTATATTGCAAGCGGGGATCATGGGCCCTTATTGATCGAAGATTTATCCGGCGCCGCGCGGCGTTATCCTCTTGCGGCTCTGACGCTCAGCTTGGCGGTACTCGGCTTAGGAGGCCTGCCTCCGCTTGCTGGTTTCATGTCCAAGTGGCAGATTTTTGCAGCAGGATTCGAGACACGCAATCCTTGGCTGGAAGCACTGGTTATCTTTGCTGCGCTGAACAGTGTGCTCTCACTGGCTTACTATGTACCACTCATTAATGCCATGTATAGGCTAGAGCCATCCGAAAAAGTGAAGAATGGGGTAGGCATGCCGCGTGTTATGGTTATCCCGCTCTTAATCCTTGGCTTGGCCATAGTAGTGATTGGTGTTTGGCCCAGTTTGATGAACTGGTTGACGTTCCCGGCTGCCCGAGTATTAATGGCAAATCTCGGCGTTTGATATTGAGGAAACATGCAGATTCTTTTCACTCCTCTGATTGCTTTTCTTATTTTCCTGGCGTTGGCTGTTTTGATTACCATTTTGGGAAGAACGCTTGCCGGACCTTCGAAGTATAGCCGGATTAAATCCAGCACTTATTCAAGCGGCGAACTGCCACCAACCTTACTGGCCGCGCCGGGCTATCGCCCCTTCTTTCTAGTGGCTTTGTTTTTTGCTGTGCTCCACTTGGGTGTATTGGTATTGGGAAGCGGTGTTGCTTCGCCTGTGATGCGAATCTATTTATTGGGTTTAATGCTGGCATTGCTGGCTTTGATACTAGGCTAAGAGGTATAAATATGAATGACAATAATTTATGGAAACAAGTCACAGATGGTCTAAAGACATGGGCACGCGTCAATTCGCCCTGGGTTATCCATTTCAACAGTGGTTCCTGTAATGGTTGCGATATTGAAATCCTGGCTACCTTAACTCCGCGCTATGACATGGAACGTATGGGTGTCAAATTGGAAGCTACCCCGCGCCATGCGGATGTTTTGTTGTGCACCGGTGCAGTAACCCGTCAGGCGCGAGAGCGGCTGATCCGCATTTACGAGCAGATGCCTGAGCCAAAGTTCGTGGTTGCCGTTGGCTCGTGTGCCATTTCCGGAGGAGTATTCCAAGGCTGTTACAACGTCATGGATGGGATTGACCAGGTCATTCCAGTCAATGCTTACATCCCTGGCTGTCCGCCGCGGCCAGAGGCGATCATCGACGGCATAGTCAAATTACTCGACAGCCTGAGTTCAAAGCCTCAGGCGCGAGCCGCTCACCAGGCTAAGCCCGAGAAAGCCGCTGCCTTATGAGTACGGAAGAAATCTTGTCCCTAGCTGAACAGATTGTCAAGTCTTGGGATTGGGCAACCGAAGTTTCACGTCCAAAAACGAACCAGCTAAACGTGAAGGTCAATGTATTGAATGAATTGCTTCCAATCGTAGTAGGGCTTCGGGTTAAACGCCTCGGTTATCTTTCTGCCATCGTCGGCGTAGACCTTGGCCCTCAGACCAATGAAATCGAAGTGCTTTACTATTTTTGTCCGGGCGATGCTGTGATTGTTCTGCGCGCGTGCGTACCGCACCAAAACGGTACCCTACAGAGTTTGTCCGAGATCGTGGCAAGTGCTGAAGTCTTTGAACGCGAGCTGCGCGAAATGTTCGGCATTGAAATTACCGGACTGCATGAGACCGAGCACCTCTATTTACCGGATGATTGGCCGGATGGCATTTATCCTTTACGCAAGGATTTCGAACCAACCATAATTTCCGCTCAAACTGAAAAGGCATAATTTTATGGATACAAACTTCCCTCAAAATAACTTCACCGTCCCCATCGGACCGCAGCATCCAGCCTTGAAAGAGCCGGGGCTTTTCAAGTTCGTAGTGGACGGCGAGATCATCACTGGTGCATCTGTCCGTTTGGGATATGCTCATCGCGGCATTGAGAAAGCCGCTGAAGGGCGCAATTGGGTGCAGAACTTATACCTGATCGAACGAGTCTGCGGGATCTGCTCACACATTCATGCCTTAGCCTATTGCTTGGCAGTTGAACAACTGGCAAATATACAAGCCCCGCCACGTGCTCAAGCAATCCGTACGCTGGTGGCTGAACTGGAACGTATCCATAGCCACCTGCTATGGATGGGAGTTTCTGCTCACGAAGCCGGCTTCGATACCCTTTTCATGTACGCCTGGCGGGATCGGGAAAAGGTTATGGATCTGCTGGAAGGCCTGACTGGCAATCGCGTCAATTATTCGGCAAACCTCCTGGGAGGAGTTAAGTTCGATATAGGCACGGCGCAAGCACAATCCATACGTGAAGGCTTGAATTTCATCGAGGATCGTGTCCGTCATTATCAGGATGTTGTAACTCACGATGAGATGTTCCTTCAACGTACGCGCGGCATTGGTGTGATGACGCGCGCTCAAGCTGAGGTTATGGGTGCTGTCGGCCCCACAGCGCGCGCTTCGAATGTCCCGCGCGATTTACGCACCATCGCTCCCTACGCTGCTTATTCACAGTTCCCCGTGCAAATGATTCTCGATACGCGCGGCGACTTGGAAGCTCGTTTTGAAGTACGCCTCGATGAATTATTCGAAAGCATCCGGTTGATACGCGAGATTCTGAATGCGCTACCGGAAAGTGAACTAACCATTCGCATGCCGCGTCGCATCCCCGCCGGTGAGGCGGTTGTGCGTCTTGAAGCGCCGCGCGGCGAGGTCTTCTACTTTATAAAAGGCAACGGCACCGATAAACCCGAGCGGCTTAAAATACGCACTCCAACCATCTGCAACCTGAACTCCGTTGTCCATCTTGCGATCGGTCACCAGTTGGCAGATGCTCCAATGATCTTGGCTGGGATCGATCCATGTTTTTCCTGTAATGACCGTATGGTGCAGGTCAGCAAAGTCAAGGACGGAAGTGAGCACGATATGACCTGGAAAGAGCTGCGCCAATATGGCATTGATTACTATAGGCAGTTATCTAAATGAAACCCATCCTCACTATCATTGCCCTGTGGCTTTTCCCTAGCGGACTCTTTTTGCTGATAGCGGGTCTGCTCTACCAATGGTTTGACCGTAAGCTGCTTGCCCTGCTACAGAATCGAATCGGTCCACGCTGGTTCCAGCCATTTGCAGATACACTCAAGTTGTTAGCGAAGGAAGAGATTATCCCAGAAGGAGTCAATCCCTATCTATTTGTCGGTCTTCCACCGGTAGCTCTCGCGGGGGCATTGACTGCAGCTCTCTATGTGCCGATTGCCGGTTTGGCACCCTCTTATGGATTTTCCGGTGATCTGATCGTGGTGCTTTACTTGCTGAGCCTTCTCACACTTTGTATGGGTTTAGCAGGCACTAATACCCTGGATCGTTTTTCATTGATTGGTGCCACTCGTACGCTAACGCAACTCTTTTCCTACGAAGCGCCTTTTCTACTTGCTATGCTTGGACCTGCCATGGCTGCAGGTAGCTGGCAGGTCGGTACGATTACGGCATATGCAGAAAATCACTGGTTGATCCTAACTCAACCTCTAGGCTTTATCGTTGCGCTGGTCGGGCTAATGGGTAAGCTCGAGATGCCTCCTTTTGATGCGCCTGAGGCCCATACCGAAATTGTATCCGGTGCGCTAACTGAATATAGCGGGCGAGGCCTGGCAACCTTCAACCTGGGGCGGGCGGTTGAATTGGTCGTGGGCTTAACCTTGGTGTCGGCTTTTTATCTAGGCGGTGTGTCTAACCCACTATTGTTCGTAAGCAAGACTCTCGCCCTCTTGTTTGTGATGGTAGGCTTGCAAGCTCTCTTGACTCGCCTGCGGATCGATCAGACCGTGGGCTTGTGGTGGCGTTATGGCACATTGTTGGTACTCGTGCAATGGTTCATTATGATTTTAGGATAGAGGTGAAATGATGGGCGTTTTTGGGACAATGTTCGGTGATATATCTGCTTCACTGTTTCGCCGTCCGGCGACAGAGCAGTATCCCTTGAAACGAAGGGAAGCTCCGCTAACATTACGCGGCTTGCTTAATTTGAAAGTGGAGGCTTGTACGGGTTGCGGTTTATGTGCCATGGACTGCCCCGCAGATGCCATTCAAGTGATTATGCTTGATCGCAAAACCAAGCGCTTTGTGATGAATTATCACATTGATCGCTGCACATTCTGCGGTCAGTGCATGGAAAGTTGCAATCGGGACGCTCTTAGCATGTCGAGCGATGAGTGGGAACTGGCCGCATTGGATAAAACGCCGTTTTTGATTCATTTTGGAAACCCAAACGATGTTGAACAATCCTTGGCAGGAACGCCTGAAGGCGGACCTGCAACGCCTGAACACGACTGATCATCCGGCTCGCCTAGCTGTGCTGGGGATTGGGCATGAGTTGTGCGGCGATGATGCGGTTGGCACGCGAATCGCTGCGATGCTGAACACCATGCTCCCAAATGAACCGCGGCTTCTGGCAATCGAGGCGGGTCCGGCGCCGGAGAACTTTACCGGATCTTTGCGTCATTACAAGCCAGATCTCATTCTGATGATTGATGCTGCCCGATTGGATGAGGAACCTGGGACAATTCGATGGTTAAACCTTCAGGAATTGGATGGCTTGAGTGCATCCACGCACACTCTTCCGCTTGATCTCCTAATAACCTATCTTAATGCTGAACTTGGCTGTGGCGTGGAACTGATTGGCATTCAGCCAGAACAAACTTTTGCCGACATGCCGCTCACGCCCAGTGTTCAGAAGGCAGCGGAAGAGATCCTCGGAGTGTTAGTGGATTGCCTGAGGAGTCAAGGTTGTTTGTCCAGCAAAAATTGAAATTGTGTCAGAAAGGAAAAAATATGCCCAAGATTCTGGTAATAGATGATGACCCTGATATAGTCACAGCCGTGCGCATGACGCTGGAGAGCGCCGGACATCAAGTGGCTTCCGCCAGTACCGGCCACGAGGGCTTGCAAAAGATCAAGTCCGAAGTTCCCGATCTCATCATTCTGGATGTTATGATGGAGACCCATACCGAAGGTTTTCAACTGGCGCTCAAACTTCATAACCCCGATCCCGCTTCTGAATGGAAGCAGTACAAAGACACGCCAATCCTAATGTTGACAGCCATCCATAGTACGACTCCGCTTCGGTACGAACCGGATATTGATTACCTACCTGTGGAATTGTTTGTAGATAAACCGATTAATCCCGATGATTTAATTGGAAAGGTCCATTGGATTTTCGAGCATCAGAAGGTTTGAGCTTCTTTGACAGCTATTTGGGTAGGCGCAAATCACTGCCAATTTTGGAATCCTGCATTGCTGCGCCGACTGGTAGGTCCGTGTTGATCGGAGGTTCGATTTGGAAAATAGTCGGATAAGCCGTTTTTTTTCGAGATTCTTCGGCGGCCGTCTGATCAATGTATTGATTGCCTCATTTGTCTTTGTGGCGATCTTGACTGCGGTTCTCAACACCGCGGTCATCTCGCGCTTGATCCAAGACTATCTTAACCAATCTCAGGCGGATCGCGTCGCGCGCGACCTGAACCTAGCGAATGTCCTCTATCAACAAAAACTGCAGGAAGTCGAGGGTATCGGGGAACGGACAGCGACCGATCCACAAACCATCACGTATTTAGCAGCAGCCCTTCGGGGAGATTCGGGTGCTATTGGAGAAGTCGATCAAGTGATTAGTCGCAAGGTTACTGTACCGAGTCTGGGAAGCTCAGAGTTGATTCTGATTCTCGATAGACACGGGAATATTCTGATCGGACGTGAACTCTCATCTGATGATCACTTGTCTTCTCCCTTTACACGAGGCAGTTGGGGAAGCCTGCCCATCGTGGCTGATGCATTGTCTTCCCTAAAACCCACGATGGGTACGGAGGTGATTCCCGCCTATTTTCTCGATCAAGTCAACTTGGAACAGCAAGCCTATATCCCGTTGCGAGAAACATCACAAGCTGCGGCCCAACCTTATGACTTTCGCGAGGGTACTGCCGGTCTGGCTCTGGCGAGCGTCTATCCGTTACAGGATAACCAGGGTCATGTTCAAGGGGTAGTAGTCACCACCTATTTGTTTAATAACGACTTCTCTTTTGTAGACCTCACATCCAGCGTAGGGAATATTGAGACCATGACAGTTTTTCTGGGTGACTTGCGCATCTCCACCAATGTTCTGGATTCTGATGGTACGCGGGCCGTTGGAACGCGGGTATCGCAAGCAGTTTATGATCAGGTGCTATTAAAAGGACAAAATTACGTTGGCCGGGCTTTTGTTGTTAACGACTGGTATATCGGCCGTTATTTGCCTCTACGCGACCATCGGAACAACGTGGTGGGTATGCTTTATGTTGGAGCAAAGCAAGCTGATTTCGATAACCTGGTCAACGATTTTAATATTCGTGCAGCGTTGATCGCACTCATTTGCATTGGGGTAGCCGGCATTATTGCAATTCCTATCGCACGATTGATTACGCGACCACTCATTGATCTGGTCGATGCCAACCACAAGCTAGCACAGGGCGATATGAACGTGCGCGTCCAACCCTACGGAAGGGGTGAAATTGCGATGCTTGGCCACTCCTTCAATAATATGGTTGAAACGCTGAAGGATACTGAGACAGAGCTATTACACAAAGATAAACTCGCTTCGATGGGCCAGCTTGCGGCAGGCGTTGCCCATGAACTCAACAACCCTCTGGGAACGATCCTGCTTTTCTCGGATGCGATGTACCGAGATGCTGCCGAGGATGATCCGCGCCGCGATGACTTGAAGATGATCATCAACGAAGTTTATCGTTGTAAAATCATCGTAGCCGACCTTTTGAACTTTGCGCGTCAGCAAGAAGTGACGACGCAGGCTACCGATTTGAATGCTTTGTTGAAGGAAATGGTTGACAAACTTCGCAATCAGCCAAACTTTGAGCATATCGAAATCAGATCCCGCTTCGATTCACAACTACCCATTATTCAATCCGATCCTGCTCAACTGGTGCAGGTCTTTCTTAACTTGATCAACAATTCAGCTGATGCGATCGAGGGTTCGGGCACTATTACAATTTCCACATATCTAGTGGACAAAGATACCGTGGAAATTCGCGTTTCTGATACAGGTTCTGGTATTGCACCAGAGAATCTGGATAAATTATTTACTCCTTTTTTCACAACCAAGCCTGCCGGCAAGGGCACTGGGTTAGGGTTAGCCATTGTTTATGGAATTGTTAAGATGCATCGCGGCGAGATTCAGGTGAAGAGCCAACCGGGTCATGGCGCTACAATCATTATCACCTTGCCTGTTCGTTTGCCAGATGAGCAAGTCGATCGTTCGACTCAAAGGATAGATCTAATCGGGTAGTCGGAGGGATGGCTGTGAACAATAAAGGAAGGATTTTGATTATTGATGATGAGGAGGGAGTTCGTAAAGGTTGTTGCCGCGTTCTGCAACCCCAAGGATATGTAGCGGAGACAGCGATCAGCTTCCGGCAAGGGTTACAAAAAATCCAGGAGGATGGGTTCGATCTCATATTGCTGGATGTCATAATGCCCGATGGTAAAGGTATTGACCTGCTGGAACCAATTCTTGGACGAGACCCCGAAGCGGTGCCGGTTCTGATCACCGGATATGCCAATGTGGAATTGGCCGTTGAAGCTATAAAGCGCGGCGCGTATGATTTTATCTCCAAACCATTTACCGCTCAGATGTTATTGCTGACTGTTGAACAAGGCCTTCAGAAGCGAAAGCTTTCCATGGAGACAAAGCGGCTCCAAGCCATTGAACGACACGCATCAGAATTGGCGGAGGCTAAGAAACAAGCTGAGAAGTTGTCTGAGTTCAAGTCAGCTTTTGCAACTATGATCGCCCATGAACTGCGTTCACCGGTTGGTGCAGTTCAAAGCTTGGTGCGAACGCTTTTGCGCGGTCTAGCTGGAGGACTTAATGAAAAGCAGACTGAGATTCTAAATCGCATAGAAATCAGGTTGGACTCTTTACTTGAATTGATCAATGACTTGCTAACTTTGGCGGCTAGCAAATCCTTGGAATCAGAGAAGCCTTTGCAAGCGGTGAATCTACAAAGCGTTCTGAAGCATGTCCTGGAACATTTTAATAATGATGCTTTGGAGAAACAAATTGCTTTGAAGTGTTCGGTTCCAGATCAAGTCATTAAAGTCGAAGCAACCGAGGATGGACTTGGAACAATTCTCGAAAACCTAATTGGAAATGCAATTAAATACACGCCGACCGGCGGTTCAGTTAATTTAGAAATAACAGTAAAGTGGGATAATGTGCAAGTCAGCGTAGTTGATACAGGGATCGGTATCCCTGACCAAGATCTTCCTCACATTGGCGATGAATTCTTTCGGGCGGGCAATGCTTATCAATGTCATATCGCTGGTACTGGTCTGGGCTTAAGCATCGTAAACGCGTTGGTAAAACGGTTTGGAAGCCGGTTAGAGATCAAAAGCCAAGAAGGCACGGGAACAATCTTCTCGTTTAACCTTTTGCTCTGGAGAGGTGAATAGAGCTAACCGGGTTATAAAATAACCTATGTCAAACTGAATTCAATATATTTGGGCTACCGCGATGTTTCAGCCAGCGTGAAATCCATTGTAGCAGAGACTGATAGAAAGGATTCGATTCTCTGCCAAATGGTTTATATCAGCGCGTCAAAATGAGACTCGCTATCAGGGAATTGCCAAGAACCTTTCTTCTGAAAAGTCGATAGTGAGAGATGGCAGGTCATCGCAACAGTTGAAATGTTTATGCAAAGATGAGCAACCTCATGTTTTGAACCGGGAATTAAAATTTTCCAAAACCTATTGATTGATGTAGGTATCCAGCATAGACGACAAAGAAAACAATTATTAAAAGTTGAGCCAGCGGATAATAGCTGGCTTTATCAAACAACTTAGCTGCCTGTCGGCTTTCTCTCGATTGGTATAGTTGGAAACCGGGTTTCAAAAGCAGAAAATATCCAGCAAGCAGACTTGCAAGTAAGTAGGGTAAACCGAGGCGGATCGGAGAAATCAACGGCAAAAATAAGCTCATAATGGTTGAAAGCGTCAGCGAGATGACGACGATAAGCCCTGCCTTTTCCGTGCCAAATAGAAGGGGAATGGTTTTGGCATTGACCCGCTTATCTTCCTCGACATCGTTCCAATCTGCGGGGATATTTTGCCCGCCGACTTCCCAAAAGAGCAACCACATTATTTGCAGAAGCAATAAACGCCAAGGTGGATTAGCAGCTACAACAAATACTGCCGCCAGTGGACCGCTGACCTTGACCAAACCGCTGACCAGTGTCCGCAAATACGTTACCTTGAACAAAAGGCAATAAATGATTTCCAATCCGGTAGCGGCGACGAGTATCACAATGATTGCAGGATTAAGCAAATAGGCACCGATGAAAGCCAACACGAACCAGAAGAAGAACCATATCAAGCCACTCCGATAACCGAGCACGTGCTGTGCAAGAGGATATCGCATATCGGAGGCCTCCACCGCGTAGCCCTGATTGATTCCCTCACCGGAAAATTTTTCGCGATCCATCCGAATGCCGACCAGATCATTCAACGCATAGATGGCAGTATAGCCGGCAAATGCCGTAAATAGGGATAAAAGTATGACTTGCCACGGTGGAAATTTTCCCAACCATAATAGAGCGCAAAAGGCTGGCGCTGCGATATCCAAAATACCGTGCGTCGTCCTGGAGAGTGCTAAGAATGGTTTCATGTGCCGGCCTCCAAGTTGAAATCATCTCTTGATAAAATGCATCATGTAGTTGACATCTTCTTTTCCTTCGGCAACTTTAAATTTTCTAGTGAAGGGATTGTATATCAGGCTGGCAAGTCTTGCAAACTCCAAGCCATTTACTTGCGCCCATTTCTTTAACTCTCGGGGACGGATTAGCTTATTGTACGTGTGGGTGCCTCTTGGCAGGAGGTGCAAAATATATTCTCCGCCCACGATGGCAAATAGAAACGCCTTCGGTGTGCGATTAATCGTCGAGAAAAATGCATGTCCATTTGTTTTAAGCGCCTGCGAACAAGCGGCTATAATTTTTTCCGGCTCCGGCACATGTTCCAGCATTTCCATACAGGTCACAGCGTCAAAACCATTTGCGTTTTTTAAAGCAACTTCTTCAACACTTTCATACCGGTAATCAATGCTCAAGGCCTGCCCTTTGGCGTGTTGCCTCGCCACTTCAAGAGCTGCCTGAGATAAATCGATCCCGGTCACTTGTGCGCCTGATTTGGCAAGTACTTCTGATAGAATACCGCCTCCACAACCTACGTCGAGAATTTTAGGCGTGTGCATTTGGAGATTTTCCATAATGAATTTTATGCGTAGCGGATTGATAGTTTGAAGAGTCCCCATTTCCCCTTTCGGATCCCACCAAATCTTGGAGACCTTGTCAAACTTATTGATTTCCTCGGCATCAACGTTCGTGAACTTCGTCATGTTTCACAATCATTTCATTTCTTAAAATTCTTGTGGCTGATTGAATCTCATCCAATCTTACATCGTTGACAAAAACACAGTTTCCAATTCCTTCTGGCATCGGCACTCTTTGCAATCCGTTTCGGTGGCAGATGCGCTCTTCCAAAGATTGCCACAATTGCTGCGGATCGAGCATATCCGTGTTCAGCGTAATTCCGAGTCTGGCAATCAGATCGAATATCCGACCCGTATCATCTACTGATAATAAACCTCGGGCTTTGGCGATCAGCACTGAGATGGCAATATCGAGCAAGACGGCCTCACCATGAAGCAGATGAGCTTCATAATGAGTTTCAAGACCATAGCTGAAGGTGTGACCAAAATCTACCTTACGCGCTAGGTTTTCTTCAAATAAGTTGGGTTGTAGCTCCTCGAGCATTTCAGTGATCGCACGATTCAGAATAGAACCGCCCATCTCGTCCTGAAAGCAGCAAGCGACACTGTTTGCTCCGTATCGTTCCAGCAGGGTGAACAATTCAATGTCTTTGATGATAGCCAATTTGATGATTTCGCATACGCCATTCAAGATGTGGCGTCTTGGCAGAGTCCTCAGAAAAGATTTATCCAAAAAAACCTTGAGCGGCGGTTCAAACGAACCCAGACGATTTTTGTGACCTTCGAAATTGATACCAGCTTTAATCCCCAGCGAAGCGTCAACATAACCCATCAGGGTTGTCGGGACCTTGATGTGCGGCACGCTCCGGCGATAACTGCTGGCTACAAAACCGACTACATCTGTCAACACGCCGCCGCCAATGGCAATGATCGGCTCATCTCTGCGGTGAATCGGAAAATTATCCAATTCTCGCAAAACGGAAAGATAATTTTTTATGGATTTATTTTCCTCTCCCCCGGGGAACGTGATTATTTTTGAGCCGATCCCGTGATGTGTAAAGTACTTCCGTATCTCATCAGAATAGTATCTTTCCACATTGCTGTCGACAACGACAAACCGGCGGGCATTTTCTCTTTTACCCACCGATAACAAAGCATCGTTTTGTGGATCGAAAAGGTTGGGCGCGTTTACAATTTCATATTCAATAGGACGTTGAAATGTAACATGCCACTTGGAGACTTCATTTTTCATACCACTTGCAGCCAGTTGGATTCAGCATCCAACACCCTCCTGGCAACTTTCTGAGCAAGTTCAAGGTTGTGATTCTGATAATTCCCGCATTCCCGGATGCTGGCATAAGGTACTTCTTTTGCATTCAACATATCTTTCAAAATACCTTTATAAACACTGCAAATTCTTTGCGCATTGCCCTCATTCAGTAAGATAAGGTAAAAGCCGGTCTGGCAGCCCATAATTCCCACAGACAGAAAATTTTCCGGAAGGTATTTACGAAATCCTGCCAGCAGGAAATGTTCCATGGAATGCAATTCGGTTGTAGATAAATAAGCTGTATTGGGGCGATTAATCCGAAGGTCGACGCAATAAACCACATCACCCTTCTCACCTTCTGTAAAAGAGCGCAATTTAACATGCGGCGCTTTCAATAGACGGTGGTCAAGTTCCCCGATAGTGCGGACATTCCAGCCCAATTGCTCAACATTAACCATACATTACTCCTGTATTATCGAACTGATCAAACCATCGGCAAATAGTGGTTTTTACCATTTGCTTACACATATTGAGACAAGTGCCGATAACTATCCGTTAAGGCTTTTTTCCATGAAGCAACATGATGATATAACTCAACTGAGCCATACCCTGAAAAACCGTTTTCGGTCAAAGCGTTGAAGCTGGCAGCGAAATCGAGGGTCCCTTCTCCTGGAATTTCATGAAAATGAACGATGCCGGTTAACGTGTTGGCTATCATTTTCTCTACCAGTGGCTTGCCGTTTGCTGTTTTCACTCCGCGCAGATACGCGGCGATGGGTTTGGCTCTTTCCAAGACATCGAAACTCAATCCTGGAACCGAAATCAGGTAAGTGAAAATTTCATCATCGAACGGCGTCAAACCAGCGTACAAACCGTTATAATCCACATATACTAGTGCCTGTTCAATACATGCCTGGTTCAATATTGAGTCAATGCGATGTTGTTGTTCTCTGGTGGGCTTTTCGTCGAAAAAATAAATAGGATGATTTCTATCCACCAGTAAATAATCGGCATTTTCGGGGAAGTAAATTAGGTAGCTCGCAAAATCCAAGTCAAGTATCAGGTTTTCAGTCATCTTGACTATTTTCAAATTGTAGCCCTCTTGTGCATCGGATATATGTAAATAGCGAGTATAGGAGGCAGCTTGGGCCAAAGCAGCGACATAGTTATGCTCCGAGCAAAACATATGGCATAGATCCAAATGTAATTTGAAGCGCGGGGAATTGACTTCGTTGATCAGATCAATACCCTG
>Ga0335081_10014101_pt1 | contig 12928 bp, 11 predicted proteins | sample Lox_Sample_35_FD_206713 | JGI IMG/M metagenome (GOLD analysis project Ga0335081, IMG submission 206713) | Soil microbial communities from Loxahatchee National Wildlife Refuge, Florida, United States - Lox_Sample_3.5 | ecosystem: Environmental > Terrestrial > Soil > Wetlands | place: USA...
CGACGGACACGGAAATTTCAAGTCGCACTTGATTTGGGGCAGCACCAACGAAGACTACGGCAGCAGCGGCATCCGGCTGGTAGACCTCAACCAGGACGGCCTGGTGGATATCCTGTACACCAATGGGGACGCCTTCGATTACCTGCCCCCGCGCCCTCGTCCCTGGCACAGCGTCCAATGGCTCGAGAATAAAGGCAATTTCAAATTTGAACATCACGCCATCGGTTTGTTCCCCGGCGCCAGCGCCGCTGTGGCAGCCGATTTCGACGGCGATGGAGACCTCGATATCGCCGCCGTCAGTTGCTACAACTTCTGGGAACGGCCCGACTCTCAGAGCATCATCTGGTTCGAGAATGACGGCAAAATGAATTTCACTCAGCACGATATCAGTCACTCTCCGACTCATCTCATCAGTCTCGAAGCGGCAGACATGAACGGAGATGGCAAGCCCGACCTGGTTTCCGTGCGGATGGATGTTTATCAGCCGTTCACCAACGACGGGCGCGTTGTGCTCTGGCTCAATCACTGGGGCCAGCCTCCGCCCAAGCTCGCGCGGCTCTTTCCGTCTTCGCCCGCCGAGTTCTTACGGAGGCCCATACCTTGAAACCGGAACCCCAGGATGAAGATCGTGGCCAGGGGAACACGAGGCTCTTGAAACTGCTGGGGCTTGCCACGGTTCTGGCGGTGGCCACGTGGGTACTGTCGAGCATTCTGCTCCCGGCGAAACTGCCTGCGGATTTTCCGAAGCTGCCCGACGCGCAGGCGATGGGCCCGGCTGTTCGCAACCTGCTGGTCAGCGCGGATCGAGATGCCCGCAAGCACCCGGCATCAGCCGAGGCCATCGGCAAACTCGCCATGGCCTATCACGCCAATGAATACTTCGAGCAGGCTGCCGGCGCCTATCGGGTTGCCGCCCGACTGGCTCCTCACGACCCTCAATGGGTGTACTGCCAGGCGTTGCTGTGGGAGGAGCAGGGAAACGAAAAGAAGCAGTTCGACTTGTTGCAGCAGACCGTAACACTCAAGCCCGATCACGTTCCCGCTCTTCTGAAGCTGGCTGACGGATTCTTTAAGCAGGACAAGCTCGACGAAGCCGCGCGCCATTACGATCTCGCCGCCAAGGCATCCGCTAAGGACTCCTCCCCGCAAGCTGGTTTCGGACTCGCGCGCGTTGCCGCGCGTCGTGAGGAGTGGAACAAGGTTGTCGAGTATGCCGCCCCGCTCTGCCAAGCCTATCCTCTGGTGCGGCCGCCTTACCAGTTGCTGCAAAAAGCCTATGAGGCATTGGGACAGGCGGACAAAGCTGCGGCAATCCGGGAAGCCATCCTCTCCGGCAAACTCACTGACGTGCCTCCCATCAAAGACCCTTTGGACGATCGTTTGGCGGACCTCTCCTATTCTTCGACGCGTCTCCTCAAGGAAGGGGGACTGCTGAGCCGTTTCGGATATCCCGACCGCGGCGTTCAGGTTGCTCGCCGCGCCGCCGAAGCCAATCCCACCGACCCCGATATCCGCAACTTCATCGCGCGCACGCTGCTTACCTTCTACCCGGACAAACCGGATTCCATCGAGGAAGCGCTGACGCAGCTCGGTGAGTGTCTCCGGCTTAAGCCGGACGATCCCGTGCCTTTGTGGAGTTTCACCAATGACTTTTTCGAGGCTCCCAAAACGCCTGCCGCCGTTCAACGGCTTGGCGTCCTTATGCGCCCGTATGCCGGCCGCGCCGATGCCCATTTCTATCTCGGCCTGGTCGCCGAGGCCCAGGGAGAGAACCAGGAAGCGGTGTCCCAATACCAGGCTGCCCTGAAGAACAATCCCGGCGACTCCAAGGTCTACAACAAGCTGGGCCTCATGCTGGACAAAGCCGGGAAGCTCGACGGGGCGATCGCCTATCTGCAAAAATCCGTCGAACTGGAGCCATCCAACACGGTCGCCCGTCTCAACCTGGGTGTTGCCCTGATGCAGCAGGGAAATTACAGCCGGGGTTTGCAGGAGCTCGGTGAAGTGCTCCGGCTCCATCCGCACGACGCGGCCACGCATTTCGTCATGGGATTCGCGTACTTGTACACGAAGAGAATTGATGAGGCCGTTGCCAGATTCCGCCAGGGGTTGCGCTACAAGCCGGATGACGCCGAGGCACACTATGGCCTGGGCTCCGCGCTATCCATCCAGCACAAGCGGGAAGACGCCGTGGCCGAACTGCGGGAGGCCCTGCGGCTGCGCCCGGGTTATCCGGAAGCGCGGGAACTGCTTCAGCAAATCCAGCATTGAAAGCCGCAGAGACCTGCGCAAACCGCCGTCGCGCAGCCCGGCCGCTTCCACCGCCCCGGCTGCCGCCGGCAACGGAATCCCGAGCTGAGCGTCCAGACTGTTCCAGCCGATAGGCAGAACTTCCCAGGCCGTCGTCAGTTGCCTTTCGCCGGCACCGATGAGCGCTGCGCGAGCATCCGCCGGGGGGTTCTCCCACGGGCCTCTCGCTCGGCAGCCGTGGGAAACGGGTGAAACTGCGGCCGTGGGTCGAGCCTGGCCGCGATCTGTTCGGGGGGCCAGGCCGTGGTCAGAAGGTTACGCTTCCCGGGTAGCTGCGCGTCCGCGGCGGACAGAGGGCTCGCCAGCACAGCAGGGCCTGCGATGAAGGCGCGGCGGGTTACTGGCAGCAGGACAAAACTTGTACCGCAATGCGAAGTGCAGTGCCAGGGGAGCAGCCCTTACACCATCAACCCCATCAGGGCGATGGCCGCACCCGCGACCCCCGCCGTCAGACCCAGAACCGGAAACATCCTCTTGTGCGAGATGAAGTACAGCGAGCTGAGCACGAGCGCGATCTCGAGCAGTCCCTCGCCGAAATCGTAACGCAAGGCCCGGCTCTCGTCCGATTTTGCCAGGTCCTCGTCGTGCTCCGCCTCGCTCTGGATCCGTTTGCCCTCTTCTTCGTACTTCTTCTTTTGCTCAGCGGTATCGGCCAGCATCTTTTCCGCGGCGGTTCCCTGGGCGCCGAGAATGGCGGCGAGGTTCTCGCCTAATTCGAGATTGTGGTACTTGACGCGCGCCGACTGGTAGTGCGACCACGCATCATTAGCCGCCGAGTTGTGCAGGATAGCGCGGGTGTGCGTGCGGTGCGAAGCGATGGTCACGACCGCCAGCATCACCGCCAGCACGGCCGCAAGCACCCCCACCTTCTGCCCGGTGGGATCGACGGAGTGTTCCGGCTCGGTGTGAATTTCCAGTTCAGCCATGACGGCGGCTCCCGGAGAGGTCCACTCATCACGCCACAAACGAGTAGATGAGAAGCAGCACGACCGCTCCCACCAGGGCCATCAGGAAGCCGGCCGGATGCCCTTCTTCATACATACCCGTTGCACGCCCGATGACCCCGCCCAGCCAGGCGCCCGCAATGCCGAGAATCATGGTCATCAAGAGGCCCATATGCTGCCGTCCGGGCAGAATGGCGCGCGCCACCAAACCGATGATCAAACCGAAGATCGCGTGTCCGATCATGTGCAACATGCGGATACCCCCCAGTCGGCGTACACTACCGATCGTACACCAGTTTGGCTCGCTCTTTATGCAATGAAAAGGACCTCGTTGTGGTCTGGGCAAGCTAAAAGCGTGCCCCACCAGGTGGAGCATGCTTTAGCTTTGCTTTAGCTTGCCCAGATCTACTCACTCTGGCGTACAGGCTACGCTCAGAAACCAGTCATTTCCCGCGAAAACGAACGAACGCTCGATTTCTACGGCCCGGCCCGTAAAGCGGCCCCCGTACCCCGCACGCGCCTACCCGCTACAAATCCCGGATTCCCCCTTTTTCATTCGCTGTACGAGCAGGATCAACTCACGGTCTCGCGCGTTGCTGCAGGGCGCGTCGCACACCTCCAGGTCCTCCAAGTGGAGGCAGTGCCCCCGGCATTGCTCGGTGCCCAGCAGCCTGGCAGCCGGGCCACCGAATTGCGGTTCGGGCAGGAGGTGGCGCAGCCGCCTGCAAAGGATCGAGATGGAGCTGCCGCAATCATGCTCGAATACAAGCAGATTGAAATCCGGCAGGGTGATCTCGGACTGCAGGCCCAGCAGGCGCACGGCCGCATCCCGGACGAACCCGTCCCACGTCGACCACGTGCGTCTGCACGACCCGCAGACCTGGAAGGTGCCGGCCGCGCGCACGACGTCCATAGCCGGAATTATAGCGGGGCTCATATACGATTGCCAGGAAGAGCCGGCTTGGCGGGTCCGCGGGGGTCCGCTCCGTTGCCGGCGCTACTGGTAGTGGATGGTGATTCTGGTGTTGCCGTTGGCGTCGGCGTCCAATGCGCGGGTGGCGCCTTTGGTGATGGTGACGTGGGAAATCTTGGCGGCCTGGTTGTTGTGCTCCAGGATGTTGGCGTTGGCTCCCCGGTGGAAAGCGCCGAACGGGCGCATCGAGAGTCCTTTGCCGGCGGCGCCGGTGGAAAACACGATGTGGGCGGAGGCGTAGGTTACGTCCACGTTGCAGGGCTCGTTGTGGAAGGACACGGCCTGCGACGTGCCGTTCATCGTTACTTCCACACTGGTGACCGACTTGGTGGAGTGAGGGTGGCTCTTCAAATCTCCGGGGCCGGTGTACTGGTTCCACGGGACCGCGGAATTGATGGTGAGTGACCCGTCGGAGATGACGATGGGGGTATCGCCGGGCTGGGCCCAGATAAGCGCGGTGAGGAGCGCCAGGATGATCCCTGCCAGGCGCAGTTTCTGCTGCGTTCGCATGCGAAAAGCTCCTTTCTATTTGACAGCCGCCAGCCGCTCCAACTGGGTGCGGTCGTACCGGACATCGGGACGCGTCAGGTACGTTTTGTAGCTATCAGGGTCCCACTTCTGCTGGAGACCTGCAAGCAGGCCGAGGGACTTGCGGGCGTCGTCGCGCGACTGGGTCGTATCGTGAAGGGCGGCGGCGGCGCGGGAGGCGGTGAGCCAGGCGCGCCATTCGGAATCCTGGTTGCCTGCGCGGGCGAACCATTGCTGGGCGGCGAGCGCAGACTCCCGGGCTTTGACCGCGTCGCCCGAGGCGAGCAGGGCTTCGGCATGCGCCAGCCCGGTCAGTGCGATCATCCAGGCACTGCCGGACTTGCGGGCGAGGGCGACGGCTTCGGCGGTGGAAGTCAGGGCGTCGCTGCGCGCGCCGGTGGCGATTTGGGCGCGGCCGAGAACGGCGCGGACGCTGGCCGCCGAATCCGCGTTCAGTCCGGCTTGGGAGAGGGTGCGGCGGCTGATCTCGATGGCGGCGGGGAATTCACGCCGGCTCAGGGACATGGCGGCGCGTATGGCGTCGGCCACGGCGACGGCGGCTCGCGGGGCGCCGGCGGCGGCCTGGTCCAGCGCCTGGCGAGCTTCGTCATAGCGGCCAAGCTGCCAGAGGGCGTCGCCGCAATCGGCCAGATCGTAGGCTATGCTGAGCTTGTCCCCGGCCTTGAGATCCGCCTCGTATGCCTGGCGGTGACGTGCCAGGGCTTCGGGCAAACGGCCTTCCACCTGGAGGACGATGCCGCTGCCCTGCTGGGCGAGGGCGATCTGCGCGGGATCTCCCAGCGTGCGTGCGATCTCGAGCTGCCGATCGAATGACTGGAGCGCGGCTGCGTAATCGCCTCTCTGGCGCTGGGCGCGGGCGATGAGAATGAGGCCCTGCGCGGTCTCCTTTTGATAGCCGCCACGCTGATACCAGTCGAGGGCCTGCTGGATGTCGCGCAGGCCGCCATCGGTGTCTCCGTAGTGCATCTCGAGGCTGCCGAGGGAAAACTGGGCGCGCGCCAGGTTGCGTTCGGAGTGGGAGCGGCGGGCGTAGTCGAGACTTTGGGTGTAGAGTTTACGGGCTTCCTCGGCTTCGCCTTTGAGGAAGAAAGCATTGCCGAGGTCGACCAGGCCGCGGGTGGTGAGGTTCTCGAGACCGTTGGCGCGCGCCAGGTCGATGGCCGCGGTGGCGTCGGTCTGAGCCTCGGCGAAGTGGTCGGCACGGCATTCGAGGGTGCTCAACTGGAGAAGCACGACGATTTGCTGGGAGAGGCTGCCGGTGCTGCGGGACAACTCGAGAGCCCTTTCCAGCCCGGCGCGGGCGTCGGCGCTCTTGCCCAGGCGGCTGGCGAGCACGGCGCTCTGATACAGCACTTCGGTCACGCCCTCGAGATTGCTCAGACCGCGGTAGATCTGCTCGGCCTTGCCGAAAGCGTCGGCGGCCTTGGACTGGTCCATCTGGCGTCCGTAGAGGATGGCGAGGTGGAGCCAGGCGGCGGGATTCTGGGACTGGAGGCGGCTGGCCTCCAGGTAGGCGTCGAGCGCGTCCCTGGGCTTTTCGTTCTTTTCGTAGGCCAGGCCGAGGTCGAGCCAGGCGTCGGCCTTGGCGGCGTTGGGCGTGCGGGAGACAATGTCGCGATAGCGCGCGGCGGCAGCGGCGAAATCTCCCGTGAGGGTGAGTTGCAGGGCCTGCAGGTAGGAGCGTTCGGCGCGGGTGAGGCGGGGATTGGAGCCGGGAGGCACCGCGCGCAGCATCTCCTCTTTGGCCTTGTCGGCGAAGTCGAGTTCCAGCAGGGCCTCGGCGAGGCGGGCGTGGGCCAGGGCGAACTGGGGGTCGCGGCTGACGGCCTGCTCGAGCGCTTTGCTGGCCCGATAATAGGTGCCGTCCCGCAGGGCGGCGACGCCGACATCGTACCAGCGAAGAGCTTCTGGCCGAGGCTGGTACGCACCTCCGGAGAAAAACCACCAGGCGGCGAGGAGGGCCACCAGGAGGAGCGCGGCGGCGGCCGCGGCGCGCGAGCGGCGCAGGGGGGCGCTCAGGGTCTGCAGGCTCCTGCGGACGGAGCTGAAGTGGCTGGGGTGTGTGGATCCCGGAACGGCAAGCAGCTCGGTCTCGTCGCCTTCGGGCTGTGCCAGGGCGGCGCGCGCGGCGCGGAGATCGGCGATCATCTCGGCGGCCGACTGATAGCGCGCCTCGGGATCTTTGGCGAGGGCCTTGGCGGCGATCTGATTGAGGACAGCGGGGAGTTCGGGCTGGAGTTGGGAGGGCGCCGGCGGTTCGACGTGGAGGACGGCGGCGAGGATTTCGACGGAGTTGACGCCGGAGAAAGCCGGCCGGCCGGTGAGGCACTCGTAAAAGACGGCGCCGAGGGAGAAGAGATCGCTACGGGGAGCCAGCGGCGCTTCGCAGGCCTGTTCGGGCGACATATAGGACGGCGTGCCGAGAACCGTGCCGGCGATGGTTTCGCTGGTGCGCGTGGCCGCGTGGGGGCCGGATGGCGCGGCTTCGGTAAACTGCTTGGCGAGGCCGAAATCCAGCACCTTCACCTGGCCGCGCGAGTTGACGACGATGTTGGAAGGCTTGATGTCGCGGTGGACGATGCCGTGGCGGTGGGACTCGCCGAGGGCTTCGGCGGCCTCCTCGATGATGCGCAAAGTCTGCAGAGCGGAAAGAGGGCCGCGGGAGAGGAAGCGTGCAAGGTCCTCGCCGCTGACCAGTTCCATGACGATGAAGGGCTGGCCGGCGGCGGTTTCGCCGTAGTCATAGATGCGGGCGATATGGGGGTGGTTGAGAGCGGAAGCCGCGCGTGCCTCGCGGAGAAAGCGGGCGCGGTATTGGTCGTTCTCGGGAGGGGCGGTGGAGAACTTGATGGCGACCTGGCGGGCGAGGTGGGTGTCCTCGGCGAGATAGACCACGCCCATGCCGCCGCGGCCCAGCTTGCTGAGAACCCGGTAATGAGAGACGGTTTGGCCGACCATGAGGCATCTCCATTCTCGGTCAACGGAGAGGGGAAAGACAACGCGCTGGTGCTATCCGTAACCCCTCGGTAAGGACTTCACCGCAAAGACGCGCCGAAAGTCTGGCATTCGCGATGGCAGCCTCTATTGGCCTGGCCCAGGATGGCCCGTACAAGGTGCAAAAAACAGCCAAAGTCGGTGGCGCCGGCAGCAACCTGGTAGTGATGTTTGACCGCGAGACGCTGGCGGTCATCAAGACCATTGAGGTGCAGGGGAATCCGGACGGCTACCTGTACGACCCGTTCAACGACCGCATCTACGTTCTGAGCCACAGCAAGCCGCACGCCACTCGGATCAACGCGGCCGACGGCGCCATTGTCGGCACGATTGACGACCTGGGCGGAGCACCGGAACAGGCCGCCTCCGACGGCTGACCGTCAAGACGCACTACGACCTGGCGGGCAAAGGCGAGGGGTGCGCCGGCCTGGCGCTGGACGTGAAGAACCAGATTCTCTTCGCGGCCTGCCGCAATCCCCAGAATATGGTGATCCTGAGCGCCAGGGACGGCAAGATCCTCGATGCCCTTCCGCTCGCAGGGGGGTGCGACGGCGCCGTCACACAGCGGCGCGATTCTCTTCGTCCGCGCGGGACCCGCTGCGCGCTGCGCTACAATCGCTCCTTCATCGGGAGGCTCACGTGAGATCATTGTTATCTGTCGGCGCGCTGGTGTGGGGCGTGATCTGGCTGGCCTCGGGGCAGACCGGGCCGCAAGCGCCGCCATCGTCCAGGCTTCAGGCGCTCATCATCACCGGGCAGAATGCGCCCAGCCACGACTGGCGCTCCACCACTCCGGTGTTGCGCCAAATCCTGGAAGCTACCGGACGATTCGAAGTGCGCGTGACCGACGAGTTTCGCGGAGCTGGGCCGGAAACGCGCACCATACGACCTGGTGGTTCTGAACTACTACGAAAAGAAGCAGGCAGACTTGCGGTGGGGCGAGCGCGCGGATGACGCGCTGGTGAGCTCTGTGAGAGGCGGGAAGGGCCTGGTGGCGTACCATTTTTCGCTCGCGGCGTTCGAAGGCTGGACGGAATTCGAGAAGATGTGCGGCGGTAACTGGCGGCCCGATAACGGTCACCATTCGACGCGGCACGATTTCACGGTGACCATCCAGGATCGGGACCACCCCATCACGCGCGGCTTCAAAGCCACGTTTCCGCAGGCCAACGACGAGCTGTACGCGAATCTGAAATGGCAGCCGGCGGGGACGTTTCACGTGCTGGCCACGGCCTGGGACGATCACTCGCTCTACCGGCCCGGGGAGAAGCAGCCACTACCCGGTCCCGGCGCCAACGAACCTGTGCTGTGGACGGTGGATTACGGTAGGGGGCGCGTTTTCGTCACTGCCATGGGGCATGACGTCGAAGCCATGAAGTCCGCGGCCTTCAGCGCTACACTGGCGCGGGGCGCGGAATGGGCCGGTACTGGGAAGGTGACCATTCCGGTGCCGCCGGAGTTGAAATAGGGCGGATTGGTCACTTTTCCGGCTCTTCTGGAGGCAGATTTCGCCGGGCCGCTTCAGGCGCTGTGGCGACCGCCACGCGTGATGGCTTCCACAATGATCGAAGCGACCTCATCCTCACCCAGTTCGGAGCTGATCAGCATGTGATAGAGGTGCGGATCCGACCAGTCGCAACCAAAATGGAGCCGGATATAATCGGCTCGTTGCCGGTCGGTGGAACGGATCAGCCCTTCAACGTCCGTCTCGGCCGGTATGCGCTGCCGTATGCGCGCGATCCGTTCGCGCCACGGAGCATAAATGAAAACATGAAACGCGTCGGCGCGATCCTGGAGTACGCATTGGGCTCCCCGGCCGACAATGACGCAGTTGCCCCGCTCGTAGGCTGCCTCGATCACGCGTCGCGCCAGTTCGGCCGCAGTCTCGGCATCGAAGAAATCTTCTTCCGCCACCGCGGCGACACCCTCGAATGCCCCGTGCCACAGGCCCCTGCGGCTGATGCGGTGCAGCCAGGAGTCCACGCGCTCGTCGTACTGACGAACCAGCTCAGGCTCCACCCGCATCGCCTGGGCGATTTCCAGAAGGAGCGCCTTGTCCAGCAGGTCCCATCCCAGCCGTTCAGAAATCTTGAGGGCGATCGACGCCCCGCCGCTGCCATATTCCCTGGCGATCGTGTGCACGCGAAACATAAGCCCTCGCTGCCCGTCTCTTCCAAAGATAATCAGTATGTTTTGTCTGAAATTATGGTAGTACGCATGCAAGCAGGATTCAACGGCATAAGGTTGATTCGCTTGAACCGGCTCAGAGCCATTCTGAAGCCGGAGGGTTCCGAACTCGCTGCCGCAAGAGCTGCGCGCGGCGCCCCTGGCGGTGTACGGCCTGAGTGCTGGTACGCCACCGGTACTCACGGGACTCGCCACGGACCCGGACTCGTGGTGGAATCGTCTTATGGTGCTGCTGGGAGCCCTGATGATCGTGTTGACGCTGGTCGTCGTTGGGGCAGTTCTCTACATTCCGGTCCTGCTGGAGCAGGCGAAAGAGAAGCGGATCGAATCGCGCATCTGCCGCGACATCCGGCTGGCAATCGCATCCCTCCCACCGGCCCCCACTGAGCCGCCAGGCGCCTGAGCGGGGGACCAGGCGGTGAACTTACTTTCTTCCAGCCAATCCTGAGCGCTCTTTTGCGGCGCCGGCGACCCCGCGACCGCCGCTACGACCTGGGGCGTTATCAGGCGTTTTTCCGCCCGTCATCGCCTGAACGCGTTCCTTACGACTTCGTTCGTCCTGCCGGCGCCGGCCCTCGGAGCAGCGGGCGCGGCGGGCGTCGTTTCGTTTTCGGTCATCCTCCGGACCCCGGAGATCGCCATCCGGACGGCCCTGGGCGCGACGCCGGAGCGCGTGGTGCGCGCGGTCGCCGCCGGCGGCCTTCGGATATGCCTGATCGGACTCGTCGCCGGTCTGACCGGAGCCGCTGCGCTCGGCCGGCCGGCGCGAAGGATCGCCCGCATCGACCCCGCCGCCGCACTCCGAAAGGAGTGACACCTGCTGGGCCCGGCCAGCCCGGCGAGCCACACGAACATGCCGAGGCGGCTGCGCCCGGCGGCTGCAACTCTCCTGGCGGGCTCGCCACTCACTTCGACCTGGCGAATGACGGCGTCCTGCCCGCAGGCTTCACAGGCTTGAAGTTCGATCTGGGCTTGAAACAGTGCCCAGGTTGCGAAGACTCAGTCTGACGCAGCGGCTCCGGAAGAGAATGGAACGGTGGATCATCGCGCCGCCGGCTAAGGCCAGCCGAAGAACCCCGTGACAGAAGGATTGTGGATGCACAGATCTAGTACAATTGGCAGTCATAGAACAGTCGGTTTGAGAGGCGGCGAGCCCTGTTTATGGCGCAGCGGAGCTTCAAGTTCGACTTTTTCATAGCCCACGCCGGCGCCGATCGCGAGCAGGCAGAAGCCCTTTATGACCTCTTGGCGCCGCGTTGCCGCGTGTTCTTCGACAGCCGGTGCCTATTGCTCGGGGACGATTGGGACAGCGCCCTCGCCCAAGCCCAAAGAGACTCAGCCGTAACCGTAGTCCTGATCTCCTCCCATACCGAAAAGGCCTACTACCAGCGAGAAGAGATCGCCGCGGCAATTGCCATGGCGCGCTTGGATTCCGAGCGCCACCGCGTGGTCCCCGTCTATCTCGATCCGGCCGCTGAGACCGGCACCGAAGTGCCTTACGGTTTGAGGTTGAAGCACGGCCTATTTGTCTCGACTTCCGGCCATCTGAGCGGTGTTGCCGAGAGTCTGCTGGACCTTCTCCGCAGACTGCAGGAAATCGAGGGAAAGCAGCCGTCCCTGGCCACGGTGGAATCCCCGCCGCGAAACCACACGGCAGCGGCGGTGCCTCCGCCCGAAACCGCCAAGGCCACCGGCTGGTGGGCCATCGTCCGCACGGTCATTCGCAATCCGCGGCTTCTGGGGCCGGTGCTGCTGGCGGCGGCCTGTTATGGATTTTTCCAGGTGTCGCGTCATCCGGTCGACCGCGCGGCGCTTGCCGACAGACTCACCCTCCTGCTGGATGGAAAGAAACCGGCGAACTTCGAGAATTCGAACGAGCGGCTGCCCGCGGACCTGCTGGCCAGCGAGCTCTATGAGGAACGAAGCCCCGATGCCGTGGCAGCCCGCTGGTACTGCAACAATGCAAAGGGGCTCTTTTCGTCCGAAACGCCGCCGAAATGGCCCGATCAGATCGAGCTGCGCGGACCTGGCTACGCCTTCTTGAAGGCCGGGCTGGAAAAGAGCGCCTTTTACGACTTCCAGGCCGAGGTGTTTGTGTACCTGGTGCGCGGAAACGCATTCGATCTGTGTGTGCGAGTGTGGCCTCGGCCGTCATCCGATCCGCCGAAGCCTGGCGAGCCGTGGCGGGCAAGATTTTACCGCTTTCAGTTTGAGGTGCAGCATCCGGATACGCAGGGAAGCCTGATCGAGTTGAGAGGCTATAAGTGCAGTTCGGTGGACCCGCTCTCCTGCGAGCGCTGGTATGCAACCGGCGAGCCTCCTTCGGGTAACCGGGTAACAGACAATTGCGGCGAGCCAAAGGGATTAATGGTCACCGCGAAGGCCTTCCGCAAGACCGTCACCATCGCCGCCACCGTGACTCGCGACGGACACTGTCCGCACACCGGGGCTACCATAACGGGCCGCTACGAGGATCGGAACTGGCGTGCCTTTGCCCGGTATGGCGGCATCGGTTTTCGGGCGGCAGATGAGAATCAGGTCGTAGGCATTGGACCGCTATTCGTCTACGACAAGAATCACAAAATGGGCTCCGAGCAATGAATAGAGAAGCTTTCATCTCGCTGGTTGTGGCCCTTCCCGCTGCTGCGCAGATCATGTCGATGAGCGGCAACGTGATGGGCCAGGTGCACTCGGGTCCCGATTCAAGGAGCTGCCAAAACAGCCCTCGAGTCAGCGACCGGCCCATCGGCATCCTGGCTATCTCCACTCGAACAGGCTGGACAATTCCCGCGGTGACCTTCGACGGGGAAATCCGGTTACAGGGTCTGCAGAGGTACGGCGCCCAAAACTGGGAGATTAAGGTAGACAAGCCGCTGATCCAGCGAAGCGTCAACATATATGATCCAACCGGAGCCAGCCATGCGGGCCTGCTGACGGAGAAGATTGTCTGCTTTGATGAGGCAATACCAAC
>Ga0335081_10014102_pt1 | contig 12927 bp, 6 predicted proteins | sample Lox_Sample_35_FD_206713 | JGI IMG/M metagenome (GOLD analysis project Ga0335081, IMG submission 206713) | Soil microbial communities from Loxahatchee National Wildlife Refuge, Florida, United States - Lox_Sample_3.5 | ecosystem: Environmental > Terrestrial > Soil > Wetlands | place: USA: Florida...
GTTGAGAGGAGTTGGCCCAGCTTGTAGCGCTTCGTGTACTTGATCTCGCCACCGAAAAACGTGGCCGACATTTTGTGGGCCTCGTCGCACACGATCAGATCCCACCGGCAATCCGGTGCCTGCAATTTGAGTTGCACGTCTTCATCGCGGGAGAGCTTATCCAAGCGCGCGATCACCAGACTTGTTTCAAGGAACCAGTTCCCAGTGCGCGCTGCTTCCAACTTGTCGTTCGTCAGAATCTCAAATGGCAAATGGAATCGCTGGTAGAGCTCATCCTGCCACTGCTCCGCTAGGCTGCCTGGACAAACTACCAAGCATCGCTGCAGGTCACCGCGGGCCAGCAACTCCTTCATGAGGAGGCCGGCCATGATCGTTTTGCCCGCGCCGGGATCATCAGCCAGCAGAAAACGAAGCGGCTGGCGAGGAAGCATTGAGTCGTAGACAGCCGTGATCTGGTGAGGTAGGGGCTCGACCAGTGACGTGTGAACCGCCAGGACCGGATCGAAGAGGTGCGCCAAACGGATACGGTGCGCTTCAGAAACCAGCCGAAATTTCGCACCCTCCCCGTCGAAACTCCAGGGCCGACCGCGCTCAACTACCTCAATTCGCGGTTCGTCGTGTCGGTAAAGAAGCTCGTTCGCGACCTTGCCATCGGGCGTCTTGTAGGTCAGTTCGACGGCGGTCGAGCCGTACCATTGCGCATTCACCACCGTGACGAGGCAGTCCTGCAGGATACCCTTGACGGTCGAGTTCGGCCGGAGATCTTCGAGCTTGTTCATTTTGTCGAGCGGGGGAAATTGTCAGGATAAGCTAGAACTCGTGTAATTCCAATAGGAAGAATAGGTTGGCAGGCCACTTGGATGCTTGGATGTCCAGCTTTAGCCCAATCCGCCTGCCTAGCGGATTGACATTCCATCGGTGTCCGGCGCGCCGGACCCCGCCCCTTTCCGGGATTGGAGTGTCAAGAGTGTGCCCAAAACCTGGAGACATTTTTCGATTAATTGACCGATCCGCCTGCCCCCGTCGCCGGATGGACCGAGACGCTAGCGTGCAGTGAACGTGTCAGGAAATGCGAAACACAGCGGGGGCGGATATCATCTGTGCATGAGCGTAGAGGCGGCAATCGACGGCGAAAGCCTTGAAGTTCAAATCACGACGTCTGCATACCACGAAGCGGGGCACATCGTGGTGGCTGCGGCATTGGGACTCCCCCTGCGGCCGGAAGGAGTAATGATTGGCGAGGACGGGAAGGGTTTCGCCTGTCATTGGAAAGAGCCGGACCTTACGGATTCATCGGTCGAGGCCAACGTCCTTGCGTCCTTCGCCGGATTCTGCGCCGAAAAGCGCCTTCGTTCAATGCGCGGGTTTCAGCCTCGGGAGCACTTGGGCGTCATCTGGAGCACGGATTGGAAGGAAGCCCGCGCGCTGGAGGCAAGATTCTCGAACGCATACTTGGGCGCCAAAAGCATCCCTGCAGTGCATGAGGAGCTGGAGGCGAAAGCAGACGAGATCGTTGCTCAATACTGGTCGGCTATCGAGAAAGTCGCAAAGATTCTGCTGGCGCGAAACTGGGAGCCGAAGAGAGCGTTCGAGAGCGGCACGGAGTGGAGCGAGTCCGCAAACGCGAAGTACATTACGGGTGAAGAATTGGTTACGGTTTTCGTTGGCCTGGGGATTGCAGCACAGGTGATGGCCGCTCGGTGACCTGCCGACCGTCTTCATCAGGCGGACCAACGGTGGAGGCCTTGGAGCCTGGCCCACAACCTCCCGCCATCCAGGGGGCTTCGCTCAGTTTGTTTCCCGTCGGCTTGTCCGACTCGCGGCAAGCGATGCCCCAGAAGACAACGCCCTGTCCGAACTGCGCGGCGTACATGAAGAAATCCTGCTCGTCCTTATAACCGGACATGTACCGAAAACGCTCCCCGTATTCCTTGATGTTGGGTCGAGTGCCAGTCACGCGAGAAAGCCCCAGAGAGACAAGTAGTTTGGTCAAATCGGCCGTTTCCGCCTGTTGCGGCTGGTACATCCCCGCAAAGAACTGATGGCGCTCGGTTAGGAATCTCTTGGTCTCGCGGTAGTAGAGCGCGTGCGCGAGTTTAGCGCCGGACACTTCGATAGCCTCCTGAACCGCGGGAATCATCTTCACTGAAAGCGCGTAAGGCGCTGGGGTGATGATGCCGCCGCAGCGATCCATGGGGAGTGCCTTCGGCAAATCCGGGAGGGCTTCCGGATAGTTGTTGCGAATCCCTTGAATTAGTTTCGATATTTTCCTCCGGTCGTCCTCGCTTGCGAATTTTGCAGGATCAAAGTCCAGGATCATCGAATAAAGCCCGAAGATCTGGTCCTGCTTATCGGTTCCCTGATTGCAAGCACTGCATGCCGGAGATTCAAATCCCTCGGGCGCGAACCCGTCCGGAAAGCAGGCGCGTGGCGGAACGTGGTCCACTGTAACAGCAGGCCGTGCCCCGCCACAAAAATAGCAATAGGGATGTTGTTCCAGGAATCGCTGCGTACGGTTCCTTCGGCCATTGCTCTCGGACACTGCAATATCCCCTCTCCTTATTGTAGAAGCGGACGGTTGATGGAGAGGGCCGACATCTATCAAATCGGTAAGAACTGTCGCACGAGCGTGGGGAAGATCGAGAAATACTACGCGGTGCACATCAACATCTTCACTCGACGCCGGTGCTATCGATGTCGTCGGCTCGAACAAAGACCTGCGCAATCAGCCTCTGGTATTCACCTTCGTCACTCTCTGTCAGATCGTACTTCGGGTGCCAGTCTCTGATGAACGCATCGTCGATGACAACTGGTGAGAGTGGTTGTGATGGCACGCCGGAAGTATACGCTTGTTGGTCGGTCTGCTTTGGCAGGAAGGTTATCGTTCCGAAACAGAACTAGCGTTTAGGGCAATTTCGCTCCCCCCATTTCTTTAGCGTGTAGCGATGGTACTCCCGCAGCCATTTGTATTTCGACAGAATGGAAGGTTTGCTCTGGTACCGCTTTAAGCCACGCTTGACAAAGTCCTCGTGCTGTTCGAGCAATGCCGGATACTCACTTCTATCATCGAGTTCCTGTTCGATGATCCTGAGATAGTCGACAAAATACTCGCCGTCAAAATCCCTGCGTAGCAAACGTTTGGTTTCCTTCAGGTCGTATTCAGCGTCGTGCACTACAAGAGCAGGATTAGTTCTCAATTCCTGCAAAACTTCCTCGCCCACTACGACACGCGGAAAGCGCGCGATTTGGCTTTCAATCGCGTAACCGCGGACGACAGCCGGGCCGAAGAGTTGGCCGTAGCTCAGCGCCACGTCGCCGACGGTGATGCCTCCGCGCAGCAGAATGCCTTCGTCAAAGAGCAGATTCGTCTGGACATGGACCACGTGCAGGATCTGGGAGAATATCTCGCCGCTGGCTGGAAACTTGCCTGGACTGGCGATGACTTTGCGGATGATGCACAGGTCCGAAAAATTGCGGAAGTCGGCTTCCGGGATTTCTTCGATTGCATTCTTGAAACGGCGGGGTTCGGCGGCTTCGCGAACGACGCGTATCGAGCGGGAAATGTCGCCGGCTGACTTGTTTTCGATGAGATCGCTGAATCCCAGAATATCGAGGTAGGTAAGAATCGACCGCTCGTAATTGACCGGTCTGCGGGTCACGGTCATCTTGCTACCTTTGGCGAAGTCATAGTCGTCAGAGATTCACATGATAAGCGAATTTGGACTATGCGGTTTCGCCGTGAATAGCAACCTTATTCCTCAATCGTCGCGAGTCAGGACGTTGCGGAGGCTTTGGCGAGGATGGGGGCAAAGGGCTGAAATACGGGCGAGCCACTTCTCTGATTCTAAAGAGCTGATACCCAGATGCCGCGATCTAGGAATACCCGCACCTCAGTGGCGCGAATAATCATTTAGCGTACATGTCATCTCGGTCGAGACGGAGCCGAGGTTCGCTCTTATCAGGCAGAGGCGGAATCTGGTCTGGAGTGAACGCTTCAGGTATCGAAAGCCCAATGTTGGATAACCCGTATGCGACAGCAACGAATGGCAACTCGTTCTTGGATACCTTCGTGTTGTTGATGTGCGCGAGGTCTGCGGGAGACTCGAGGAGAGCCAATTCAAGTGGTGTTCGCGACCCAGGATGAATCCGGTTCGCCTCGGCCAAAGTCGAGACGAGGCTTCCGCCGCCAATAACAAACACCTTGTGGGTGCGCCAAGCAGTTAGTTCCGCGACGGTCTCGTTGATTTTCCTGTATGTTTCTATCCATGCCTTACGGTAAGCGTCGTAAATATCCTCTTTGACGGGAAGGAGCGCTCCACGAGCCTTACCATCGGCTCGGAGAATGCTCTCTTCCAGCCCGCGTAGGCTTAGACAATCACCGCCGAGTTGCTGGCTGATTGCGATGGCACTATCGACTGCATCCATTCCCACTGGCACCGACACCGCTCCAAAGAACGCCAGTCCCGTTTTCACGCCATCCTTCTGTACTATGCGAAAAAGGCTTGCGTGCGTTGTGCCAGCCCCAATGTCTACCTTTGCGTAAGGACCCGCCGCGACGGCTGGTGACTGGAAGGGCCACCACATTGCCGCCTCCGCCTCGGAGCGAATCCACTCCCGAAGCTCGTATTCGGGTGTCGGCGTTGCGGAGGCAGCGCGGTGCTTCTCCAGCATTCGTCGAGCCTTTTCGAAGGGCAAAACTGACAAGATCGTTCCCTCGTTGCGATACAGCGCCCAAGCTTGCTTAGCGATGGCTAGAAAAGACTCCTTAAGTTTTTGCTCCTTGAAAAATGCCATCGGAATGCCCATCGTCATTCCCACGCTGACACCTTCCATGCGCCCTTTGAGGTATTCCGCAACGCCGCGATGCCCCTCCGAAATTAGGAACCAGACCGTCAGCACTGCCAGATCGTGGGCAGTGAACGCATCGGGCAGTCCAACGGCTGGGCCGAAATAGTATTTCTGATTCCCGGTGACTTCGACCGCGACGCGCATCTTTAAGCTCTCGTAGATATCGCATTCATCCGAGCTTTTACGGTCGTCTCCAAAGATGAGTTCGTTGGCGGTAGCACAGACCCTTGAGGGAATCCGAAATGATCCGTCCCGAAGCACGACGAAAGCCGCCTCGCCACCGGGAGCGCCATAGTCGCGCAGGACGATCTTCGATGTGCTGGTCCCGTAGTCGATCCCCAAATGCACGCGGCGTTTAGGCGACGTTGGCATCCGTTCCCGGGACCTCCAAAAAGCCCACGGCGATTTCTTCATGTTCGATTGCGCCCCAATCTAAGTTCCTGCTTTCCTTAAGTGCCAGTTCCTTTTCTTGCTCGGCTTTTGATAGCTGCGCCGTTGTCATCCTGATCGCGAACTCGTTTGCTCCCGAGGCTTGAAACTTCGCGAGTCTATCCCGAATGCGGTTGAGACGGAAATCGAGGATTGCGAGTCGGGATACCGACTGCTGTTCTAGTCTGGCTTGCTCCAACTTGGCTTCGCGCTTTTCCCAATCTCGCTTCAATTCATTGAGGACGGTGACGAGGCGTTCCTTGATCGCGACTGTGCCCTCCAACTCTGGCAAGTTTCTGAGGTCATTTCCCCTCTCCAGCATCTCGATCAGCAGCGCAGTAGCCTCGTCCGGGTCAGCCCATATCTTGTCGCCGTCCCAATCAGCAAACAACGCGACCAGCTTCGTCAACGACCGCTGAGTTCGGACGTGGATTAGCGATACGAGAAAGCCATACCGTCCAACAGGCAAACGCTTTGTCGAAAGCGAGAGAGCAAAAGCGGAGTTTTTCAAACTCTTCTCTTTTGTGATCCCAGAGACCGCAAAGCGTGTCAGGGGATGCTGAAGATGGATTAGTTCGGCACGCGGATGGTGGTACCCAGCCTCGCGAGAGAGCGTCACATCCACGGGTCCTGTGCTAATCCTTCTTCCGAACATCGCCGCATCGTGACCGAGTTCGGATGCACTGCCCTCAAGCGCAAAGCCGAGCGTACTCCCAAGATTCACAGACACCACCTCGTCAACCACACGAGATGGAAGCTGTGTTCCAGGGTAACGGCTCGCAAGAAACGAATTCAGGAACAGAATGAGTTCGTGCTCTGATGGTAGCTGCCGTTCTCCGATAATCGCGTTGATCTCGTCGATGAGCGCCTGATCCGCTGCCAGCAGACCGTCCACCCTCGTGAGCATCTTTTTGGCTTCGAGGACTCGGTGCGCTAGTGCGTCGCCCTGCTGCTCAACCAACCTGTCAAGTTCATCGGGAGAGAGATCACCTTGCAGTGCTCGCCCTGTCAGCCGTTCGATTTCCTCGCCGATGATCGGGTCAGGCTCTCCTATGGACTCCTTGAAGATTTCGATCTTCGTGAGAAGCCTTGCAAGCACGCGTTCTTCAATCGAACTCTCGACAACGAAATTCAAGATCACGAGCCGCTTTGCCTGCTGTCCGATTCTGTCGATCCTGCCGATGCGCTGCTCTACGACCATTGGGTTCCACGGCAGGTCGTAGTTGAAGAGTACCGATGCAGCTTGCAGGTCGATACCTTCGCCGCCCACTTCGGAGGTCAGCAATATGAGAATATCGTTGCGTTCCAAGAAGTCGTCGATGGCGGTTTCGCGGTCGTCCACTGGAACACCGCCGTGAATCATGCGGTTCGGTATCCCGCGTTCCTTGAGCGCCCTCGCTAGGTACTCAAGCGTCCTGCGAAAAAACGAAAAAACGACGATCTTGCGTCGGGGCTGCTTGTTCTTCTGGTCGTCTTCCCAAATTTCATTAAAAGCCCGAACCAATTCCTCCAGCTTGGAGTCGTGTTCCGGTACACGATAGGCGAACTCGACAATCTGTTTCAGCGCCTCCCGCGCCGGGCCCACCCATGCGGTCATCTCCTCCGCTTCCTGCGCTGCGCTGCCGTCCTCTTCCGACAAGGGCGTGGCGGCTTCCTCGGTCTCCTTGAGCTTGTCTTCGAAATACTGAAGTGCGGCAGGAATGCAGCTTGCCGTCATTCGGTATGCCATCATGAGACTCATCTGGAAGCCCCACGAATCGCTTGTTCCCGTCCACCGCTTGCGGCAGATGTCTTCGACGCCGTCGTAAATCGCTCGTTCTTCTTCGGTGAGAAGAACGCGCTGCCAGTGTGGATCGCGTTTCGGGCGGTTTGGCAGTGCCTCGTTTTTCCGGGTTCGAGAGATGATGTGGCTGGTAGGACTGAGCCGGGAGATGTCAGCCTGTAGCTCCAGACACTCTCGACGGTCAGACGAAGCATCCGCGAGTCGTTCGAGAATGGTCGCAAGGAACTGCCTCCCAGCACGCTCGGGGGCGTGTTGTCGAATGAACGATTCAACCGCTTCCTTCGCATCACCGTAGTTTGGGGGGTGATTGGCGAGTGCATTTTGCGCGGCAAGAATGAGGCGGTTGCCCTTGACCTGATCCTGAAACAGCGCCCATTCGCTGAATTCGTCCGGGGAGAGCAGCTTCAGGAGATTCCACAAATCCTCCAGCTTGTTCTGCACAGGCGTGGCTGTGAGAAACACAACCGCAGTTGCAGAGCGTGTCAGCACGGTGCCCACCTTATGCTGAAGCGTCTCAGGGTTCCGTAGACGGTGAGCCTCATCCACAATCAGAACGTCGATGGGAATAAGCACCTCATCGAGTGCTGATCGGACTTCCTCCGACCGGGCGCTCTCAAAAGAAGTAATCCAGCGGAACTCCTCCAACTCCCGACCCTTCGCAACCCGGTTCGCCTGCTCGATCAGGTCCGCGCCCCTGACTTGCTTGAATTGTTCCCCAAAGCGCTGCTTAAGCTCCTTCTCCCATTTCGATCTCAGACGTGCGGGAACGACAATCAGCACGCGCTCAATCGCCTGATGCGCATCCAACTCTCGCAAGATGTACGCCGCCTCGATGGTTTTTCCCAGACCTACGTCGTCGGCGATCAGCACGGACTTGCCGGGATTGTCGAGGAATTTCAAGAGAGGCTTGAACTGATAGGGGTAGAACTGCGTGCGAGCCGTAGCGAAGGAGTGCGCGATGCGGGCGGGGGGACTCTTGAGGCGTTCATACGTGAGGGTAAAAACAAAGTGTGTTTTGCCAGATAGGCTGCCCTGCTCGAATGATTCCCACGGGCTTTGAACAACGCTGACAGTTTCGAGGCTTTCTTCGGGAAGCGCACGAAGTTGCGCTCCAAACTGCACGAGGTAGTTCCAGCTTTCGACCTGTGCATCCCAACGAAGCTCGCGAACGATACCAGCCAGTTCGGGCTGATTCACCCGCTGAACGTAGTCACCCACCTTGAACTTCGCTTCAACGGTCATGCCTTCGTGTGCAGTCATGGCGGTGCGGTTGTGCTAAGTCGTGAGCAATTCGTCCTATCGGTCGCGACACCATTATCCACGCCAAGCCGTTGTCTGCAAAACCTTAGCATCGAGGATAGAACGGGAGAATCGGTTATTGCAGCTGTTCAGCGTGAGAGTGAACCTCTGCATGACCACATGGGTCGGGCAAATACGAAGTGAGCCATTTCCGTATTTGATCTTTGATCTCGCCCCAGTTAGCAATATTGATGCCGCCGGCTTGCGGATATGATTGATGTTGCAAAATGCTGTTTGGCATGCTTCGTGTCTCCGAATCCGACTGCGCGGCCGAACGGCTCGATGCCGCTCGGGAATTCCTTTCGGGATTTCCCGCAAGCACCGAAGTCATTGTGGTAGGCAACTCCCGAGATGCCGCTGACGACCTCGTTCGTGCCGTGTCGATGAGGTCGCCTGCCACCTTCGGCTTACACCGGTTCAGCTTGACACAACTGGCGGTGCGTCTTGCCGCTGTCGACATGGCACGTCGAGGCCTGGCGCCGAGCACCGCATTGGGAACAGAAGCATTAGCTGCGCGCGTGGTGTTTGAGGTGATGCAGCGCGGCGAACTGAAGTACTTTGCCCCTGTTGCCCCCCGTCCTGGTTTTGCACCTGCCCTGGCCGCGTCACTCAGGGAGCTGCGAGCGTCCGGAGTCGCTGCGGACGCCTTGGAACAACTCGGCGATGCAGGTATTGATCTCGCCCGGCTTTTGCGGGAATTTGAAACCCAATTGTTGTCCATTGGGCTTGCTGATCGTCCGGCACTGTTCGAAATGGCGACTCAAGCGGTCAAGAGCCGCACGGACGCCCTCGTTGGCGCGCCCGTTCTGCTGCTGGATGTAGCAACCGATTCGCGTGCAGAGCGCGACTTCATCGCGACCCTCTGTTCGTGCGTACCACGCGCTCTAGTTACAGTGCCAGCCGGTGACGAGAGGACGTTGTCGGCGCTGGAGAAGATACAGTCAGAACGCAGCATAACACCGCGCAAGTTCCAAACCTCTCTGCAACGGCTGCAGAGCTATGTTTTCTCCGACCTGCCATCAGACTCATATCCCAAGGACAGCCAAGTGCACATATTCTCCGCGCCAGGCGAGGGACGCGAATGCGTGGAGATCGCACGGCGACTTCTTGAGGAAGCAAAGAAGGGGGTTGTTTTCGACCAGATGGCGATACTCGTTCGAACCCCTGAAACATATGCCCCATTGTTGCAGACAGCAATGGACCGTGCCGGCATACCCGCCTACTTCGCGCGCGGCACGAGTCGACCGGATCCCGCAGGGCGCGCTTTTGTAGTCCTATTGGCGTGCGCGGCTGAAGGCTTTTCAGCCAAGCGATTTGCCGAATACCTGTCACTAGGGCAAGTGCCTCTGTTAACAAAGCAAGGAGCACCGCCCGCGGATCGCGACGTGTGGTCACCGGCCACTGACGAGGGGATCCCATCAGCGCCGCAAGTGGAAGTGCCAGCTGAATCTGCAGACGTTGCGGGTCACCGAGTAGACTCCGACCAGGAGCCAGTTGTCGCGGGAAATTTGCGAACACCACGAAGGTGGGAGGAGTTACTGGTGGAAGCCGCCGTTGTAGGGGGCAAGGAACGTTGGAAACGGAGGCTCGATGGGCTCGCGGCCGAGTTACGTCTGAAAGTCCGCTCCCTTCAGAAAGTACAGCCGGAGTCGGCAAGGCTGATTGGCCTCGAACGCCAACTCATCAATTTGGAGCATTTGCGGCGATTTGCGCTACCTGTCTTAGAAGAATTGGCCGCATTGCCGACGCAAGCCAACTGGGGCGAGTGGCTACTAGGTTTAGAGCGGCTAGCGCCGATGGTGTTGCGCTACCCAGAGCGCGTTCTGAGTGTACTTGCGGAATTGAAGCCGATGGCGACCGTCGGACCGGTCACACTTGATGAAGTGCGTCAAGTGCTGGCTGATCGGATGATGCAGCTCGAAGTGGAACCACCCCACCGCCGTTTCGGACATGTATTCATCGGCACACCCGAACAAGCGCGTGGCCGCTGCTTCGACACGGTGTTTGTGCCCGGCTTAGCTGAACGTATCTTCCCACAGAAGCTCAGAGAAGACCCGATTGTACATGACGACCTCAGACGGCGAATCAGCATGGCTGATCCCCCGTTGATGACGCGTAGCGACTACGCCGGGGCGGAGCGTTTGCGCCTACGGCTTGCTGCGGGAGCTGCGCAAAGGCAGATATACTTTTCGTATCCGCGGGTTGAAGTCGCTTTGGCCCGGCCGCGAGTGCCATCCTTCTACGCTTTGGACGTTACTCGCACGACGCTAGGTCACCTCCCCAATGTGGACGTATTTGAGCGCCAAGCCGCCGACGAGTCGAATGCCTTGCTTGCTTGGCCAGCACCTGTTGACCCCCTGCAGGCCATCGATGACATTGAGCACGATCTGGCGACGTTGCGACCGCTGCTGCAAGCAAAGCCGGAAAAGGTCACTGGTCGCGCCCGCTACCTCATGGAGCTGAATCCGGATCTTGCTCGCTCACTGCGCAGCCGCTGGCAACGCTGGCACAAATCGTGGACATCTGCAGACGGACTTTGCCAGGGCACCGACACAACACGAGCAGCTCTCGCCGACTATCGCCTGAACGCTCGGGCTTACTCGCCGACAGCGTTGCAGACCTTTGCCGCGTGTCCATACCGCTTCTTACTTGCAGCCATCTATCAACTCGCACCGCGCGAAGAACCTGTGCCGGTGCAATCAATTGATCCTGTTACTCGGGGCGCCATTTTCCACCGCGTGCAAGCGCAATTTGTACGTGAAGCCCTAAAAAGGGAGTGCCTGCCGCTCTCACCAGCTGGACTGCAAGATGCCCAAGTGCTGGTAGATCAAATACTCAGCGAAGTAGCGACGGAACTGAAAGAGCAACTGGTGCCAGCCATCGATCGCGTATGGGAAGACGAAATCGAACAACTGCGAAGCGATTTCCGGGGATGGCTGGTTCGACTCACAGAGGGTAAGGACTGGTCTCCAGTGCTCGTTGAGTTCGCGTTCGGCCTCCAAACGAGCGATGGCTATGATCCGGCAAGCACGGCTGATCCGGTGCAACTCGCTGATGGCTTCCTTCTACGTGGCATTGTCGACTTAGTGGAGCACAATGCCAACGATTCGCTCCGAGTCACCGATTACAAAACTGGTAAGAATCGCACCGAAGAGAACATTGTTGTCGGCTACGGAGAGCTGCTGCAGCCGGTGCTTTATTCGCTTGCTGCGGAACGAATTTGTAAACAGAACGTGGCTGAAGCACGGCTATGGTATTGCACCGCAACGGGCGGTTACACGGAACGAGTTATCTCGATTAACGACGCGACACGTAGCTGCGGTGGCGACGTGCTGCATATCGTCAACGGCGCCATCGAAGAAGGATTTCTGCCTCCGGCGCCGAAAGAGCGCGCGTGCCAGTGGTGCGATTTCCGAGTGGTTTGTGGACCTTATGAAGAAATCCGAACTGCTCGCAAAGATCAAAAACCACTTGCGGCCCTGTTCCGGCTCAGGGAGATGCCATGATGCCGCTGGTTGACCAGAAAGCACGCGACATCATCCGTACAGGACTGGACACCACCGTCGTGGTGGAAGCCGCTGCGGGGACAGGGAAAACGACGGAGCTCGTGAACCGCATCATCAGCATTCTGGCCGAAGGTCGTACGACGGTAGACCGCGTTGTGGCAGTTACGTTTACCGATAAAGCCGCCGGCGAGCTAAAACTTCGCCTTCGGAGCGGCCTCGAGGAAGCGCGTGCCCAAACAGGCAGTGACACGCATCGCCGGCACAATATTGAGCAAGCTATTGCTCACTTGGAGGAGGCGCGCGCCGGAACAATCCATTCCTTCTGTGCGGACCTGCTCCGTGAGAGGCCGTTGGAGGCTCGGGTTGATCCCCAATTCGAACCGATGGACGAATCTGCCGCAGAGCAGTTGTACGGAGAAGTGTTCCGCTTCTGGTTGCAGAGAACGTTGGAAAATCCACCCGAAGGAATACGGCGTTCCTTGCGCCGGCGCGCCATGGATGACAGTCCTATCGACCGTCTGCAACGCGCGGCATGGACGCTGGTAAGTTGGCGCGATTTCCCCGGTGCGTGGCGCAGGGCTCCCTTCGACCGAAATAGCAACATTGACAAGCTAGTTGAACAACTGCATCAATTCGCAGATTTCACTCGCCAGGCCGCAAAGTTTGATCACCCGATCTACGTGGGATCTTGGCGCGCGCGACAGGTTAGCGATCATATTCGTGCTACCGAACGCACTCATCCCCGAGATTACGACGGCCTCGAAGCAGAATTTGTGTTCCTAAGTCGCCAGCGCGATTTCTGCAAGTTCGACCGTCTGGGTACCCGCAATTACGGCTCAGGTATGACTCGCGAAGATGTGCTCGCCCAGCACGCGGTACTCGTGGCCGCCGTCAAGTTGTTTGCGGAGCACGCCGACGCTGATTTGGCAGCATTGCTACACTCCGAGTTGCGCAACAGCATCTCGGACTACGAGGAGCTGAAGGTTCGCACCGGGCGACTTGATTTTCTTGACCTGCTGTTGCGTGCTCGCGACTTGGTGCGTGATGACTTCGCTGTGCGTA
>Ga0335081_10014103_pt1 | contig 12927 bp, 12 predicted proteins | sample Lox_Sample_35_FD_206713 | JGI IMG/M metagenome (GOLD analysis project Ga0335081, IMG submission 206713) | Soil microbial communities from Loxahatchee National Wildlife Refuge, Florida, United States - Lox_Sample_3.5 | ecosystem: Environmental > Terrestrial > Soil > Wetlands | place: USA...
AGCGGCGCACGTCTACACGGTGGTACGGGTCGCGCAGGTGGCCTTCGACCCGCTCGTCCTCGTCGTACCACTCGTCCATGGCGCCCCAGTAGAAGCCGGCGTACCCCCGCAGCCACCGCGACTCCTCGTTGGGCTCCGGATAGGCCCAGATCGCGTTCTCCGCGACCTGGGCCCCCGCCGTCACGGTCCAGTAGGACGCGGTGCCCTTGAACGGGCAGTACGTGTGGTGGTCGGTGGGCCGCAGCAGATCGGCCCGGATGTCGTCCTGCGGCACGTACAGCTGCGGCGGCAGCCCGGTCTCGTGCAGGAGCATGGCGCGGACCGTGTCGACCACGGCCTGGCCGCCGAACGTCGCCCGCACCCGGCGCGGGAACTGCTGCATCAGCAGCTTGTGCGCGGGACCGTCGATCCGGTAGTTGACGGTCTCCGGCGGGCGGCCGGACAGCGGGCCGGAGGAAAAAGTCAGGGACATCGAGGGTTCTCCTCACAGATCGTCGACGGCTGTAGTAACCCGCTCGCGCACCCCCGTCATTCCGCGCCCGCCGCCCCGCCATTCCGCGCCCGCCGCACCGCTGGCACGGCCGGGCCGCGCACAGGAATGTGCATGGATGTGACAACCTGCACGCTAGAATGTGCAGGTTGTCACATCCATGACGTTAACCATGGGGCCTGACCGCTTCGGTCAGGGGGCTGTGAGGCCCGGGTGATCAGTGGTGCGTCCGGCCAGCCCGTGAACGTCCCCTCTATCCGGAAGCCGGGAAAACCAGGCACTATCTGAGGTCGGCGGGGGTGGTGTAGTCGAGCAGGCGGGCCCGGCCCGGGGCCAGGTCGGCCCAGTCGCCGGGGAAGTCGAGGACGGCCACGGCGGCGGTGGGGAACCGGAGGGCCGCGCCGTTGCCGTCCGACAGTTCGGCCAGGCTGTCGGCGAGTTCGGCGATGCCCGGGTTGTGCCCGATCAGCAGCGCGGCCCGGCACGCGGCGGGCAGCTCCCGTACCAGGTAGAGCAGGGTCAGCGCGCTGGCCGCGTACGCCCGTCGCTCGAACGTCACCGACGGGGACCCGCCGAGTTCCGGCGCCACCAGCTCCCAGGTCTGCCGGGTCCGGCGTGCGGCCGAGCACACCACGACCTCCGGCAGGTAGCCGTGGTCGTGCAGCCAGCGGCCGATGACCGGGGCGTCGCGACGCCCGCGCTTGGCCAGCGGCCGGTCCCGGTCGGGCACGTCCGGCCAGTCCGACTTGGCGTGCCGGAGCAGCATCAGCCGCCGCGGCGTGTCACTGACCACCTGACCAGGGTGCCACGTCCAGGGGAGCAGTTACCGTCCGCCCGGGAAAATGAGCGGGTTCAGAGCCAGCCCGCGCGGATGCTGACCGGCCCGGCGTCCGGCGTGCCCGCCGTCACCTCGTCGCCGGGCGGCTGGCCCAGCTGGCCCGATCGGACCTTCTCGAGCAGCCTGCCGGTCACCTCCACGATCTCCGGCGCGACGTCGCGCAGGCTCCGCGCGTCGTCCGGGCCGGCCACGCCGGCCGGGAAGCCGGCCGCGGCGAGCAGGCCGTCCAGGTCGGCCAGCCTGGCGCCCAGCCAGCCGAGCGGGTCGGCGGACAGGTCCCTGACGAAGACCCGGCGGCCGGGCTCCCAGCCGCTGAACGCCGGGTGGTGGTGCGTGCGGTCGAAGCTGCCCGGCGGACCGCCGACCGATTCCAGCAGGTCGACGCGCCAGACCGGCTGGCCGACCTCGATCGGCTGAGCCGAGTAGATCGACCCTTTCAGCGCGCCGCGGCCGAGAACCCTCAGCTCGAGCCGGACACCGTGCTCGGCGCCCTCCTGCCCCGGGCCCGGCCGGGGATCGACGAAGTACAGGTCGCCGACGACCACGCCGACCCGCTCGAATCCGAAGGCGTAGAGCATTCCCGGATTTCCTCTCTCGCTGTCCTATGCAAAGTTAGCGTTATGCAAGAACCCGCTGCGGTTGCTGCCCGTGCTACCTGCACCGTGCTGCCTTGATGCTCGCGTCATCCAGGTACCCGCTATGGTCCGCGCCGTACCCGGGGCACCGGCCGCTCGCACGGGCTCACAAGGCCCGTGCTCGCTGGGCCGGTCCTGGATGACGCTCCCGGGCCGCTCGCGCAGGCCCAGAAGGCCTGCACTCGCAGCCGGTTTTGCATAACGCTCTCGGGGGCCTCAGCTGCCGTCCGCCGGCCGGACCAGCATGAAGTTGATCGCGGTCGCCCGCATCACCGTCCGGTCGTCCTGGTTGACCGCCTCGATCATGGTCTTGATGATGCCGTGGTCCGGCTTGCTCAGCGAGCGGCGCGCCTCGACGACCGTGGCCCGGACACGGAGCGTATCGCCGGGCCGCACCGGGTGGGGCCAGCGCAGCTCGTCGAGGCCCGCGCTGCCGAGGCTCGCCTCGGCGGACAGGTAGTGGTCGACGAGCAACCGCATCACCAGAACGGCGGTATGCCAGCCGCTGGCGATCAGCCCGCCGAACGGCCCGGCCGCCGCGGCCGCCGGATCCACATGAAACGGCTGCGGATCGAACTCTTTGGCGAAAACTATGATGCTGGCTTGATCAATGTCGAAACTTCCGCAGTCGTAGGTGGTCCCGAGCGCGTAGTCCTCGAAATACCTCAGGCCATGATCGTTCACCACCGCAGTATCTCAGCTCAGCCGCCCCGCTAGCTCCAACATCACAGATGAGTTACAGAAATACGTCGATTTACCTGCGGGCCGCGAACGGTTGCTGCCATGCTCTCGCAGACAGCACAGACCACCGAAGGCGAAGAAGAACTACATCGGTAGCAGACAGTGACTGAACAGGCTCGCCGAAAGGCCTCCGAGCTCGGTAAGCGGGCGCAGAAACTACTTGGGGAGTTCTGTGGATTCAGCGTATGGGCACGGGCATCGTCGGCCGCGGAAGATCCGGCGCACGGGCCGGCACACCACGCCGTCTCAGGTGGAGAAGGTCGCGGAGGTGGCCGGCAAGGCCGCCCCGGCCATGGCGATCGCCGGCGTGCTGGTCGCCGCGGCGCCGCAGGCGCACGCCGCGGTGCGGACGCCCGCCAAGGCCACGACGGTCACCGAGCAGCAGGCGCGCACCGACGCCCTGGTCCGGCACGCTCAGCCGGCCACCCGCAGCTACACCGTCCGCCCGGGCGACACGCTGTCCGCGATAGCGCGGAAGTTCTACGGCAACTCGGGCCGCTGGACATGGATCTACCAGGCGAACAGGTCCACGATCCGGAACCCCGACGTCATCTACGTGGGCGAGCGGCTGACCATCCCGTACAGCGCGCCGAGCGGCGCGACCTCGTACACGCCGCGGCACGCCAAGGCCCAGCCCCCGTCCACCGTGCTGACCTCCTCCTCGGGCAAGCTGAGCGGCACCCTCGGCTGCTCCGGCCTCGAGGCCCTGTGGGAGGCGGCGGGCGGCTCGCACGCCGAGGCGTTCATGGCGGCCGAGATCGCCATGGCGGAATCCGGCGGCCGGCAGTACGCCCTCAGCCCCACCAACGACTACGGCTACTGGCAGATCAACGGGTCCCACGGCCCCGCCATGGCCACCTTCAACCCGATCGGGAACGCCAAGGCCGCCATCGCCATCTCCGGCAACGGGCGTAACTGGTATCCCTGGACCACCTACGTCACCGGCGCCTACCACGGGCGCTGCTGACCCCGGACCCCTAACCGGGACCCCTAACCAGGGAGCACTGAGCGGGAGCACCGCCGGCACGGCGTAGGTTCAGCGGTATGGACACACCGGACGTGCTCGCGTGGCGGGACGGGCATATCGAGGCCCTCGACCAGACCGCGCTGCCGCACCAGGTCCGCGTGCTGCGCATCACCACCGTGGACCAGCTGGTCGAGGCGATCACCTCGCTGGCCGTCCGCGGCGCGCCGGTGCTGGGCGCGGCCGGCGCCCTCGGCGTGGCCCTGGCGGTGCGCCAGGGCGGCCGCGAGGGCTGGGACGAGGCCCGGCTGGGCGCGGAGGTCAAGCGGATCGCCGACACAAGGCCGACCGCCGTCAACCTGCGCCGTGAGGTGACGGCGGTGGCGGCCCGGATACCGCTGGGCCGCCAGGCCGTCGAGGCCGCGGCCCTGGCCGTGACCGCCTTCGCCGTCACGGCCAGCGAGCAGATCAGCAGGCGCGGCGCCGCCTACCTCAGGCAGGCCTGCGGGAGCGGGCGGCTCCGCGTCCACACGCACTGCAACACCGGCAGCCTCGCCTGCCTGGGCTGGGGCACGGCGCTCGGGGTGATCCGCGCGCTGCACGACGAGGGCGCGCTCAGCCACGTGATCGTGGACGAGACCAGGCCGCTGCTCCAGGGCGCCCGGCTGACCTGCTGGGAACTCGGCCAGCTCGGCATCGAGCACCGGCTGGCCTGCGACGGCGCGGCCCCGTTCCTGATCAGCCAGGGGCTGGCGGACGCGGTGGTGGTGGGCGCCGACCGGGTGGCCGCCAACGGCGACGTGGCCAACAAGATCGGCACCTACGGACTGGCCCTGGCCGCTCACCGGGCCGGCATCCCGTTCCTGGTCGCCGCGCCCGAGTCGACCCTGGACTCCTCGACGCCGTCCGGCGCGGCGATCCCCATCGAGCAGCGCGCGGACGAGGAGGTCGCCGTCCCGGCCGCCCCGGCCGGGACCCGGGCGCTCAACTTCGCGTTCGACATCACCCCGGCCGAGCTCGTCTCGGCGGTGGTCACCGAGTCCAGGCTCATTCTCCGGGCGGACGCTCGAAGGTGAACTGGCTCTCCCGGTCGGCGAAACCGCAGGCCCGGTAGACCCGGATGGCCCCGTCGGCCGGGTCGGCCACGATGACGAGGGTGCCCGCGCCCAGCACCTCGTGCCCGTACCGGCCCGCGTGCCAGACCAGCGTCCCGGCCAGGCCCTGCCGCCGGACCGCCGGGTCGGTCTCGACATCCTGGTAGCGGGCGAGCCCGCCGCCGGCGTCGCACATCCCGAGCTGCGCGACCAGGCGCCCGCCGCTGAACGCGCCGAACCAGGCGCCCCGCCCCGTCCGGGTCAGCCGCCGCCGCGCCGCGATCCGCCGGTCCCGGTACTCCGGGGACCCGTCGTCGCCGTAACAGCGGACGCCCAGGTCGCCGGACTGCTGCCAGTCGGCGTCCGACGCCAGCGGCCGGATCTCGGCCTCGGCGTTGGGGTGCGGCGGCGGGCGGATCGCGGTGCAGGTCAGCACCGTGGCGCGCTGCGGTTCCAGCCCGGCGGCCAGGAAATCCGCGGGTGCCCCCGCGGGCTCATCCGTGGCGTCCACGCCGAGCGCGACGTGCCGGGCCGCGGGGAACTCCGCCGCGAACCTGGCCAGCCACGTGCTCGCCGTGCCCGGTCCGGGCGGCGTGCTCATCAGGACGAAGTTCCCCCACCAGAAGTCCGGGTTCTCCGGGGTGCGGACGACCAGGTAATCGCCGCGGTCGGCCACCTCGGCGCCCTCCAGCACGCGCAGCGCCACATCGGTCCGGAAGCCGAGCGAAGTCACCCCCACCAGGCCGAGCCTAGGGCATTTCAGCTGCGGGTGGCGGTGTCCCCCGGCGGCACCGGGCAGGTGAGTCCGGTGCGGAGAGGTAGGTTCCTGGTGTGGGCGTGACAAGGGAGCGGGTGCAGCAGATCGGTTTCGCCAGCCTGATCGGCGGGCTCGCCGGGGTGTCCCTGACGGCGCACCGGGGCCGGACGGCGGCCGTGGCCGGCGCGCTGGCGGGCGCGGCCGGGCTCGGCGCGGCGGAGGCGGTGGCCCGGGCCAGGCAGCGCCCGGGGGAGATTCCCGCCCTGTGGTCGCGCATCCTGGCCACCGGCGCGCTGGCGGCGCCGCTCGGCTGGGCGGCGGACCGGCTGGGCGGGGTAGGCCCGGTGCCGGTGGCCACCGCGGCGGGCGCGGCCGCCGGGGCGCTCGGGCTGCGGCCGCAGAAGGTCCTGCTCGGCCCGGCCGTGGGCGCCGCGATCGGGCTGGGCCTGGGGCGGAGCGGGGTGACGGCGGGTTCAGTGGCTGCCACGGCCGCCGTGGTCGGCTACCGGGCGACCTCGGCCGTGCTGTTCCGCGACCCGCAGCTGAGCCTGCTCGCCGAACGGGTGAAGGCGCAGGACGTCCCGTTCGTGGTGCCGCTGGCCAGCCAGACCTCCTACGTCGGCACCGGGTACGTCCGGACCCTCGCGCAGGTCCTCGGCGGCACCTACACGCCCGACGTGGCGGACATCGGCATCGTCGCCTCGCTGGACGAACTGGCCGGGCCGTCCTTCGACCCGGCCGGGGTCGACCCGCTGGTCCGCGAGTTCTACGAGCACACCACCCGGTTCGCCCTGGACATCGTGCCGGAGTGGCGGCTGTGGGTCCGGCCCGGCTACCTGCTGTACCGGACGCTGCTGGCCCGGCCGCTCGGGCAGGCCAACGTGCCGATGAGCCAGCGGGAGGCGCAGCACGGGGTGCGCAGCCGGATCGACACCATCACCGGCGGGGACTGGCCCCTCCGGGGAGACGGGACACCGGTAGCCGCTGACGCGGTGACGGTGCGCGGCTGGATCCGGTCGCGGGCCGACACCGGCGAGCCCATCTACGTGGGCATCTACACGACCTACCGGCACCAGGGGCGGGGCTACGTCAGCGTCGGCTTCCCGCTGCCGCAGGCCAGCTTCACCGCCACGCTGCTGCCGCAGGCCCGGCCGGGCGCCGGGAACGGGCGCCGGGAACGGGCCCGGGAATGGGCCCGGGAATGGGCCCGGGAATGGGCCCGGGAATGGGCAGGGCCTGGTGCTGGACAGCCGCAGCGAGCTCGACCAGCCGGGTCACTACCTTACGTATATCGACGCCCAGACGGCCGAGCTCACCACTGCCGCCGTGCACGGGTTCGCCGAGCGGCTCGACGTCTACGTCGAGGCGGGCGAACTCCGGGCCGAGCACGCGTTCTGGGTGTTCGGCTTCCCGTTCCTGGTGCTCCATTACCGTATGCACCGCAAGCAGCCGCCCGTCCGGTAGTCAGTTCTGCAGCGGCATCAGCTCGCGGACAAAGCCCTCGACGAACGGGTGGAAGGACGGCGCCCCGTACCGGGGCACCGCCGCCGGGCGCACCACGAACTTGCTCAGCCCGGCCTGCACGTACTGCCCGATCATCCGGCGGGCGCCGTTCCAGCCGCTGGCGACCAGCGTCGCCGGATCGGCCTCCGGCCGGCGACGGAGGATCGAGGCCAGCAGCGTGTCCGGGATGCCGCCGTCCAGCACGACCGGCAGGCTGAGCCCGAAGTGGTCGGGCTCCACCTCGCGCCCGATGTCCCAGGCGGTCTCCTGGATCACGCGGACCGCCGCGCCCGCCTCGGCGGGCGTCAGCAGCGAGCCGAGCCATCCGTCGGCCAGCCGCCCGACCCGCCGGAGCGCGGCCGGGGCCGAGCCGCCCAGCCAGATGTCCAGCGGCTTGGCCGGCAGCGTCCCGACGCTGGCCCCGGAGACGCTGAAGAACGTCCCCTCGAAGGACACGACCGGCTCGGTCAGCAGGAGCCGCAGCAGCTCCAGCGCCTCGTCGAACACGGCGGCGCGCTTTCCCTCGGGCACGCCGAACAGCTCCCGCTCGGCGTCCTGGGCCGGCCGCAGCCCGAACACCGGGAGCACCCGCCCGGGGGCCAGCCCGGCCAGCGACGCGAGCTGCTTGGCCACCAGCACCGGGTGCCGCCCGGGCAGCACCGAGATGCCGCTGCCCGCCTTCAGCCGGCTGGTCCGCGACAGCGCGAACGCCATGCCGGTGAACGGCTCCACCAGCGGGGAGTAGACGATCTCCGGCAGCCACAGGGAATCCACCCCGGCCTGCTCGAGCATGTCGACCGCGTCCGCGAACACCTCGGGCGTTCCGGCCGGTCCCAGGGATATCCCGATCCGGACCTTCATGGGTCCTATCCGATCACAACGGCGCCGCGGTTACCGCCGCCGGATCACCAGTACCGCGGCGCCGGCCCGCGGCGGCCGTAGCTTTCCGCGGCCGATCGGGGCAACGGGATTTCCCCGGCGCCGCGGGAAGTGCGACGCTAGGGCGGTGAACAGCGGAGCCGACCTTGTCTTCGCCGGCGGGAAGATACGCACGACAGCGCACCCATCCGGTTTCGTCCAGGCCCTCGCCGTCCGCGACGGCGTCATCGCGGCCGTGGGCACCGACGACGAGATGCGGGAACTGGCCGGGCGCCGCACCCGGGTCATCGACCTGCACGGGCGGCTGGCGCTGCCGGCCTTCGGCGACGCCCACGTGCACCCGGTCAGCGGCGGCCTGGAGAGCCTGCGCTGCAACCTGACCGGCCTGCGGTCCCGGCAGGAATGCCTGGACGCGGTGGCCGCCTACACCGAGGCGCTGGCCCCTGGCGCCTGGGTGCTGGGCGGCGGCTGGACGATGCCGGCCTTCCCCGGGGGCCTGCCGACGGCGGCCGACCTGGACACCGTGACCGGCGGCCGGCCCGCCTTCCTGCCGAACCGGGACCACCACAGCGCCTGGGTGAACACCGCGGCGCTGACCATCGCGGGCATCGACGCCGGGACTCCCGATCCCGCGGACGGGCGGATCGAGCGGGACCGGGCCGGCCGGGCCACGGGCGCGCTGCACGACGGGGCGATGCGCCTGGTCGCGGCGCGCGTGCCGGCCGCGTCGGCGGCCGAGCTGCTGGCCGGGCTGGTGGCGGGACAGTCCCACCTGCACTCGCTGGGCATCACCAGCTTCCAGGACGCCTGCGTCGGCGCGGCGGGCGAGCTCGGCATGCCGGACTCGTTCGGCACCTACCTGATGGCGGCCGACTACGGCCTGCTCAGCAGCCACGTGGTCGGCGCCCTGTGGTGGGACCGCGACCGCGGTCTCGGCCAGATCGACGACCTGCTGGCCCGGCGCGAGCAGGCCGGCGACGGCCAGTTCCGGGCGACCACGGTCAAGCTGATGCTGGACGGCGTGTGCGAGACGTTCACCGCCGCGATGTCGTCGTCGTACCTGGACCGTGCCGGGCACCCCACCGGTCATCAGGGCCGCCTGTTCATCGAGCCGGAAGAGCTGGCCGAGGCGGCGCGGCGGCTGGCCGCCGAGGGATTCCAGCTGCACTTCCACGCCATCGGCGACCTCGCGGTCAGCACCGCGCTGGACGCCCTGGCGGCGCTCCCGGCCGCGCAGCGCCAGGCCGCCCGCCACCACCTCGCGCACCTGCAGTTCATCACCCCGCCGGATATGGGCCGGTTCGCCGAGCTTGACGCGGTGGCCAACTTCCAGCCGCTGTGGGCGTGCGCGGAAACGCAGATGGAGGAGCTGACCCTGCCGTTCGTCGGGCCGGAACGCGCGTTGTGGCAGTACCAGATCGGCTCGCTGCTGCGGGGCGGAACCCGGATCGCGTTCGGCAGCGACTGGCCGGTCTCCAGCGCCGACCCGCTGCAGGAGATGCACGTCGCGGTCAACCGGGTCCTGTCCGGGCGCCTGGGCCGGCCGGGGCAGCCCGAGTGCGAGAACCCGTTCCTGCCCGGGCAGGCGATCACCGTCGACGCCGCCGTCGACGCCTTCACCTCCGGGGTCGCCTGGGTGAACCACGCCGAGGACGTGGCCGGCCGGCTGCTGCCCGGCATGCGTGCCGACCTGATCGTGCTTGACCAGGACCTGTTCGCCATCCCGGCCCGCGACATCGGAAGCACCTCGGTGGTGATGACGGTGGCGGGCGGGACGGTCGTCTACGGCGACCGGTGAAAGGTTTTAGGGCCAGCCCGCTGGTGACCAGGTCGCCGGGATGTGCTGTGCTAGTGGGGTGACTACTGCATCCGCCAACGAGTTCAACGCGCTCCCGGTGGACTGGGCGTCGGACCCGGTCCTGATCGCCGGCCTGACGGTGGACGACGACGACGAGCACGACGACCCGGTGCTGCGCTACGCGGACGGCCGCACCGTCGATACCTGGCGCGAGGACTACCCGTATCCCGAGCGGCTGACCCGCCCCGAGTACGAGTACCTCAAACGCCCGCTGCAGGTCGAGCTGGTCAAGCTGCAGAACTGGGTGAAGTCCACCGGGCAGCGGATCATCTTGGTGTTCGAGGGCCGTGACGCGGCCGGCAAGGGCGGCACGATCAAGCGGTTCACCGAGCACCTGAACCCCCGCGGCGCGACGGTCGTGGCGCTGACCAAGCCGAGCGCGCGGGAACGGACCCAGTGGTACTTCCAGCGTTACGTGCCGCACCTGCCCGCGGCGGGTGAGATCGTCATGTTCGACCGGTCCTGGTACAACCGGGCCGGCGTGGAGCGGGTGATGGGCTTCACCACGGAGCCGGACTACTGGGAGTTCATGCGGGAGGCGCCGGAGTTCGAGCGGATGCTGGTCCGCTCCGGGCTGCACCTGACGAAGTTCTGGTTCTCGGTGACGCCGTTGGAGCAGCGGACGCGGTTCATCATCCGGCGGATCGACCCGGTCCGGCAGTGGAAGCTGAGCCCGATGGACATCGAGTCGCTGGACAAGTGGGATGACTATACCGAGGCCAAGGAGGCGATGTTCCACTTCACCGACTCCGAGCACGCCCCCTGGACGGTGGTCAAGAGCAACGACAAGAAGCGGGCCAGGCTCGAGGCGATCAAGCACATCCTGCTGAAGTTCGACTACGAGGGCAAGGACGAGACGATGATCGGGGAGCCGGACAAGCTCCTCATCGGGCCGCCGTCGGTGCTGTCCGAGCACAACCCGGACCGGGTCTACCCGGAGCTGTAAGCCATGGCCTATGAGGAGATCGGCTCGCCCGGGGAACTAAGGGAACTGCTCGGGGTGGCCTCCGGGCGCGCGGTGACCAAGGAGCGCACCAGGCTGCACGCCGTGGACCGGGACTGGCTGGCCACCTCGCCGTTCTGCATCCTGGCCACCTGCGACGCCGACGGCAACTGCGACGCCTCGCCCAAGGGCGACCCGGCGGGCAGCCTGATCCACGTGCTCGACGACACCACGGTCGCCCTCGCGGAGCGCCCGGGCAACCGGCGGGCCGACGGGTACGGCAACATCCTGGCCAACCCGCACGTGGGCATCATCTCCATCATTCCCGGGCGGAACGAGACGCTGCGGATCAACGGGCGGGCCCGGCTGCTGCGGGAGGCGCCGTTCTTCGACGAGATGACGGTCCGCGGCCGCCGGCCCGTCCTCGCCCTGCTCGTCGAGATCGACCAGATCTTCTTCCACTGCCCCAAGTCGTTCATGCGGTCGCAGCTGTGGCAGCCGCAGACCTGGCGGCCCGACGCCCTCCCGTCGCCCGCCGCGCTGGTCAAGGCGGTGCAGGAAACCCCGGAGACGCTCGAGGAACTCGAGGACTACTACGCCCCGGCGAACTACGCGGAGCGCTTGTACTGATGGCGGCGCCGGGCCGGAAGGTGACCATCCTGGGGGTGCCGACCAGCGCGGGCTCGCACAACCCCGGCCAGGAGAAGGCCCCGGCCGCGTGGCGGGCCGCCGGGCTGGCCGGGGTCCTGCGCACGGCCGGCCTGGACGTCGAGGACCGCGGCGACCTGCCCGCGGCGCCGTTCCGCCCGGTGCAGCCGGCCGACGGCCTGCGCGACGCCGACCGGGTGGCCGAGGTGGCCCGGCGGGTCGCGACCGAGGTGGCGGCCATCCGGGCCGGCGGGCGGCTGCCGCTGGTCCTGGGCGGCGACTGCACCATCACGCTCGGCGCGCTGGACGGGTCCGGCGGCGGCGGCCTGGTGTACTTCGACGGCGACGCGGATCTCAGCACCCCCGAGCGCAGCGTCTCGGCGGTGGCCGACACGATGGGCATGACCCATATGCTCGGCGGCGGGTCACCGCGGCTGGCCCGGCTCGGCTCCCGGTACCCGCTGCTGCGCCCGGGGCAGGTGGTGCTGTTCGGCTTCGACCCGGCCGAGCTGGACACCGGCGAGTGGACCGAGCTGGTGAGCAGGCACCTGTACGCGGCTCCCGGCCCGGCCGTTCGGTCCGATCCGGGCGGTCAGGCCCGCGCGGCCCGCGGCTACTTGGAGCGCCGGGCCGTCACCTACCTGGTGCACCTGGACGTCGACGTGCTGCACACCGGGCTGTTCCCGCTGGCGAACTTCCCGCACTTCGCCGGCCTCACCCTGGAGGAAGTCAGCGTCTGCCTGACCGAGTTCACCCGCGGAGAGAAGTTCGGCGGGCTGGTGATCACCGAAGTCAACCCGGACCACGATCCCGACGGCAGGCTCATCAAGGCCCTGGCGGCAGCGGTGGCCAGGGCCCTGGCCGCCTAGCCGCGCGGCCGGACGAGATAGGTCGCAGTGGCGAGTACGCGAGTAGCGCCGGTCTTCGGCGTCAGTGACCTGGCCGCCGCGCTTGCCTACTACCGCGGGCTCGGTTTCGGTGTCCGCGAATGGCACGGCGGCGGATACGGCTTCGTCACCTTCGATGGCGCGGAGATCGAATCCGCTGTGTTGCGGGAGGGGCGCGTGCGGGGAGGGGGGCGCGAGCGGGGAACTTGTGCCGTGGCCAGCGGCGCTCGGGCTGGGTTATGGTCCTGACATGCCAGGGATCATGATCGCGGGGGCGGCATTCGGCGGCATCGGGACGGGGATCGCGTGAGCGCGAGGCGGAAGGCGCCGGCCGTGCGCCGGGCCGCCGACGTCCCGGCCCGGCCGCTCGGGCCGGGGGTGACGGCGGCCGAGATGCTCGGCGACGAGCAGGGCTGCCACGGCCTGCACCAGCGGCGGCTCAGGTTCGCCGGCGGCGCCGGGCTCACCGCCGTCGCGGGCGGCCAGGGTGAGGCCTGGTACGTGGTCACCGGCACCGGTCTGGCGGAGACCGAACGGACCGGGCGCGTCGCCCTGGCCCCGGGTACAGCGGTATGGCTGGAACCGGGTCTCGGCTACAGGTGTCAGGCCCGGGCCGGTGCCGGCCTGGAGGTGCTGGCGGTCACCGTGTGCGCCGATTCCTCCGGGGGGCCGGCCCGGCCCGTGGTACGG
>Ga0335081_10014104_pt1 | contig 12927 bp, 7 predicted proteins | sample Lox_Sample_35_FD_206713 | JGI IMG/M metagenome (GOLD analysis project Ga0335081, IMG submission 206713) | Soil microbial communities from Loxahatchee National Wildlife Refuge, Florida, United States - Lox_Sample_3.5 | ecosystem: Environmental > Terrestrial > Soil > Wetlands | place: USA: Florida...
TCTACCCGGCCGGCTGCGGCGTTCCAGCGCAGGCGGCGCCCCTGCTTGAGCGAGAGATTCGCCATCTGCACCACCAGCGCGGCCTGAAACGCTATGCGCATCGGCGCGGCCGGTTGCTTACGCGTACGCACGCAATCCAGGAAATTCTGCACGTGCAGATCGGTGGCGTAGCCGAAACCGCGCGCGGATTTTTGGACGAGCGACGGCTCATCTTCGGCGCCCTTGGAGAACAGCTTCAGCTCTTCGCGGCCGATGTCCATGCGCGCCAGGTCGCCATCCAACTGGTTAAGTTGATCGTTGCGCAATTTATACTGCATGGCCGCGTAGTTGATCGAAAAAACGGCGATGAAATCTTCGGGGTATTCGGCGATCGCCACCACGGATTCGGGTTGATCCACACCGGGTTTGTGCGGCTTGCCGGCCGATGCGTTCACCGCCGCCGGGTAGCCGGCGCCCATTAGCATGTGAATGCCGTCGAACACGTGCGCGCCTTGGTCGGCCACAATGCCGCCGGCGTAGTCCGAATAGAACCGCCACTGCCGGAAGCGGTTGGCGTCGAACTCGCGCCGCGGCGCGGGGCCCTGCCACTGTTCCCAGTCGAGCGGCCCATCCAGCTTTAGCGCAACGCCGCCGCCCAGATAATTGTTCAGCCACCACGAACGCACCATCCGTACTGTGCCGAGCTTTCGAGCCGCCACCAGTTCGCGGCCCTGTTGAAAAAGGTCGTAGCTGCGGCGCTGCATCCCCACCTGGATGATGCTGCGGGTTTTCTTTTCCGCCTCCACCAGACTGGCGCCTTCTTCGGGCGTATGGCAGAGAGGTTTTTCCACGTAAATGTCCTTGCCGGCCGCGAGCGCATCCAGCACCATCTGCGCGTGCCAGTGTTCCGGCGTGGCGATGAGCACTGCCTGCACGTCCTGGTCCGCCAGCAGGTCTTTGTAGTTCCGGTAGGCCTTGGGTTTGCTGCCGGGAATCTGGGATGCGGTCGAGATCGCCTTTTCCAGGTTCGGCTCGTAGACATCGCAGATGGCGCCCACACGCACCGACGGGTCCTTTTGAAACACCGTCATCACAAACGTTCCGCGGCTGCCGCTGCCGATCACGCCGAGCACCACCTGGTCCGCCGGTGGCGCGGCGTGGACCGCCATGGCGCCGCCCGCGCTGAGCAGAAAGATTCTTCGATTGGCGTCCATACTGATTCCGCAACGTATCATAGCAGCCGCGGGTGTACTGTGGCCGTGCCGCCTACCTGAAGGGCACAGCCCCTCCAGTTGAAACTGCGGCGCGGACATTATACATTCCCTCTGTGAAGCTTTTCTGTCTGTGTTTGCTCCTGGGACTCCCTATTCCTCTGGCCGCGCAGGAGATTCCCACCGGCGGCGGCCGTGGAGGGCGGGGCGGCGCCGCCGCAACCCGCGATTTTCTGGGCCTGGGCGCCGCGCCCGATCCGGCGGCTGCCGAGCGCGGCGCCAAAATTTATGCGCCCAACTGTGCGTTTTGCCACGGCGAGAAGGCCACTGGCGCGGATGGACCCGACTTAGTCCGCTCGCCCCTGGTGCTGCACGATGAAAAGGGCGAATTGATCGGCCCCGTGCTGCTCCAGGGACGCACCGAAAAAGGGATGCCCGCGTTTTCCTCGCTCACTGCCGAGCAGATCCAGGACATCGCGCAGTTCCTGCACATGCGCGTGGAACTGACGGCCAACCGCGGCACGTATCGTATACTCAACATTGTCACCGGCGACGCCAGCCGCGGCCAGCAGTTTTTCAGCGGCGCCGGCGGCTGCGCTTCTTGCCACTCCCCCACGGGAGACCTGGCGCACATCGCCGCACGCTTCCCGCCCGAACAATTGCAGAACAGGTTCCTGTGGCCTGCCGGCCGCGGCGGGGTCCGCAAAGCCACCGTCGCCTTGCCCTCCGGCGAGAAGATTACCGGCACGGTGAAGCGGCTGGACGATTTCGTGGTGGAGCTTTATGATGCCTCCGGCGTCTACCATTCCTACGCGCGCGAGGGCGGTGTCAAAGTGGAAATCGAAGACCGGCTGGCGGTGCACCGGCAGTTGCTCGACCGGTATACCGATGCCAACATTCACGACCTGACCGCCTACCTGGTGACGCTCAAATGAAATTCATTTTTACCTTCGCGCTTGTGGCCGTATCGGCCGCCGCCCAGGGTCTCGATCCCCAAAGCCTGCGCCTTTTCGAAATGCCGGGCGATGCCTGGCCCACTTACAACGGCGATTATTCCGGCCGCCGTTTCAGCCCGCTGAAGCAGATAGCTTCCTCCAACGTACAATCGCTGCACCTGGCGTGGATATACCGCATCGGCGGCATTGGCCCGCAGCGCGGCGTCGGCAATCCGGTCATCAAGTCCACTCCGCTGATGGTGAACGGCGTCCTGTACTTCACCGTTCCCGATCATGTTTTCGCGCTGGATGCGCGCACCGGCGACCTCATCTGGCAATACGACTGGCAGGACCACGGCGGCCATCTGGTGGGCAACCGGGGCGTAGGGATGTATGGCAATTGGCTCTATTTCCTGGGGCCTGACGGCTGGTTCCTGTCGCTCGATGCCCGGACCGGCAAGGAGCGCTGGCGCAAGAAGGTGGCAGACGAAAAACTGCAATACTTCACCACCATGGCGCCGATGATCGTCAAGAACCACGTCATTGTCGGGGTAGGCGGCGATGCCATGGATGTGCGCGGTTACCTGGAAGCGCGCGATCCGGAGAACGGCGAACTGCAATGGCGCTGGTGGAGCGAACCGGAGAAGCCGGGCGACCCGGGCGCCGATACCTGGCCCAACAAGGCGGCCATGGATCACGGCGGCGGCATGACATGGCTGCCCGGCACTTACGATCCGCAATTGAACCTTCTCTATTGGGGCACCGGCAACGCCAACCCGGTGTATGCCGGGCAGAGCCGCAAGGGAGCCAATTTGTGGACGGCGTCGATTGTGGCGCTGAATCCCGATACCGGGAAACTGGCATGGTGGTTCCAGGCTTCGCCACACGACACGCACGATTGGGACAACGTGGAAACGCCGGTGCTGTTCGACGCCGTCGTGAATGGCCAGCCGCACAAACTTCTGGCACAGGCGGCGCGCTGCGGCTATTTCTTCGTTCTCGACCGGACCAATGGCAAGAACCTGGTGTCGAAAGGGTTCGTAGGCGTGAACTGGTCGAAAGGGCTGGATGCGAAGGGGCAGCCCATACCCGACCCGGCCAAGGAGCCGAAAATCGATGGCTCGCTGATCAACATCCCTGGTGGTGGCGGCACTAACTGGCCCCCGCCCAGTTATGACCCTGATACACAACTGTTCTATGTAAATGCGCAGCGGGGTTACAGTATCGCCTACCTCACCGACACGGACGAAAACCCCGAAGGCTACGGCGGGCGCGGAGCCGGATTACTCGGCGAAGCGGTGCTGGAAGCGTTGAGCCCGAAAACCGGAGAAGTGGTTTGGAGCCATGTTTACCCTTCCGGCCTTTTCGGAAATTCCGGAGCCGGCATCCTCACCACCGCGGGCAAACTGCTCTTCACCGGCGATCCATTGCAGAACCTGATCGCCTACGATCCCGTTTCCGGCAGTATCATGTGGCATTTCCGCCTTCCGCAGAGCGTCAGCAACGGGCCCTCGACTTACTTGTTGGACGGGAGACAATATCTGCTGGTTGGTGCGGGCGATTCGATTTATGCTTTTACCGCGGCCGCCAGATGATCGGGGCGCGGCTGAGGCTTTAATTTTGCTAAATCGTCTGTTTAACCCAGTTCACTTGACCGTCTCATCCGCCAGCGGTTACATTTGAGATCAAAAGGACCCATTCGCTGGAGTGTCAAGGGGCAGTTCGTGAAACCATACGACGGCATTACTCTGGAAAAATTCTCATTAGGCGTGGGCGACCGCTTTGCGCACCAGGCCAAACCGCAGTTGGCAGCCTGTATGAAGGCCGCGGAAAAAGGATTCACCGTGGTCCCGGTCTGGAATAAGTCCAACCGTGAGCACAAAATTGTCGGCAGCGAGCCGACCCAGACGCGCGCCGCGGCCGATGCCGCGGTGGACCAACTCGGCTGGAAGTATTCCTGGTACCTGGATGCCGACCACATCAACCTGGAGACGGTGGATCGTTTCGTTTCGCCCTGCGACTTCTTCACTCTCGATGTTGCGGATGCCATCGGTAAGCGCCCCAAGCCCGGCACGGTGGAAGCGTTTCTCAGCCGGCACCACGAACTGGTGGGCCGGATCGAAGTCGCCGGCCTGCCCGAGCCCATTACCGTCACGCGGGAAAAGGCTTTTCACGCCGCCGGCAAATATCTGCATGCGGTGAGCGAGGCGGGCGCGATCTATCGCCACGTCGCCAAAAAGAAACCGCGCGGCAGCTTCGTCACTGAAGTTTCTATGGATGAAACGGACTCCCCGCAAACACCGGCGGAGCTGCTGATGATTCTGGCGGCAATTTCCGATGAAGGCATTCCCATCCAGACCATTGCCCCCAAGTTCACCGGCCGCTTCAACAAGGGAGTGGATTACGTGGGCGATGTGCAGCAGTTCGAAAAGGAATTCTCCGGCGACCTGGCCGTGATCGCCTATGCCGTGGAGCGCTATGGCTTGCCTAAGAACCTCAAGTTGAGCGTGCATTCCGGCAGCGACAAGTTTTCCATCTACGAGCCGATTCGCCGCGCGCTGCGCCAATTCGACGCCGGCGTGCACGTGAAAACCGCCGGCACCACCTGGCTGGAAGAGCTGATCGGGCTGGCCGAAGCCGGTCCCGAAGGCCTGGCGATGGCCAAACAAATCTACGGCGAAGCATATGGCCACCGGCAGGAGCTGTGCGAACCTTATGCCGCCGTGATCGACATCGATCCGTCCCGGCTTCCCGAACCGGATGCCGTGTGTAAGTGGACGTCCGAACAGTTTGCCGGCGCGTTGCGCCACGACCAGAAGAACCCACTGTTCAATCCGCACCTTCGTCAACTGCTGCACGTGGGTTACAAGATCGCAGCCAAAATGGGAGATCAGTACACCAAAATGCTGGACGCCTGCGAAGAATCGATCTCGCGCAACGTTACCGAGAACCTGTTTGAGCGGCACATCGAGCCGCTATTCCTGAGAGCATAAGGCGGGTGCGCGCCCACCCATCGGTCACTGGCCAGGAATAACCTTCGACAACGTGTTTTTTGGTCAGTTCGGGGGCAATTCTATAGTATTGAGCGCTTTTTGGGCCTCCCCGGGGAAAGGGAACAGTGCGTGCAATCGAAGTGTGTAAGTCAAATAAGCAGTTATGAGCTTCGGGCTCGTAGCTTTACAAGGTTAGTCGAATCGGGGCACAGCGCCCCGTGTTAGAAGGAGTTATGAAATGAAACGCGGCCTCGTGGCTCTCATAGCCATTCTTCTGCCTTTGGCCTTATTCGGCCAGGAGTTCCGTGGAACCATTAGCGGCATGGTGACCGACCCGTCTGGCGCTAGCATCGGCGGAGTCAAAATCTCCGTCACAGAAGTCCGCACTGGGACTAAAACACAAGCGGTCTCGGAGCCTACAGGTCAGTACAACGTCCCGTTCCTGGCTCCGGGACAGTATGAGATTGCGGCCCAGATGCAGGGGTTTAAGGAATACGTGCGCAAGGATGTCAACCTGGGCGCGGGCGATCACCCGGTGATCGATATTCGTCTCGACGTGGGCGATACGTCTACCACGGTGGAAGTCAAGGCCGATGCGCCACTGCTCAACACCGAGAACGGGTCCACCGGCCAGGCCATCACCACCAAGGAAGTAGAAGATATCCCGCTCAACGGCGGAACGCCGTTAATGGTGGCGCAGTACGCCCTCGGCGTGATTGCCACCGGAACGCCCACGCTGGTCCACCCGTTCGATCTCGGCGGACCGGCCGCGTTCAGCATCGCCGGCACGCCGTCCCAGACCAGCGAACTGCTGGTGGATGGCGTTCCCGACGCCACCTGGGATGGCCGCGTGGCCTACAACCCGCCGCGCGATGCCGTGCAGGAAGTGCGTGTGAAAGCGTTCGACGCGGACGCCTCATTCGGCCACACCGGCGGCGGCACCATGAACCAGGTTCTCAAGAGCGGAACCAACGGATTGCACGGCTCGGCCTGGGAATATAACCAGCCTTCCGACATGGTAGCCAACGACTTCTTCCGCAACCGTGCCGGCCAGGGCCTGCAGATCACCCACTTCAACCAGTTCGGGGTGACCGCCGGCGGCCCCGTGCTGGCGCCGAAATACAACGGCCGCAACAAACTGTTCTGGTTTTTCGCTTACGAAGGCTTGAAGGACGGCCAGCCCAGCCCGGCAATCGTCACCGTCCCGACGGACGCCGAAAAGCAGGGCAACTTCTCCGCGCTGCTGGCGGCGGGCTCGCAATACCAGATCTACGATCCCTACTCGGCCACCCTGAGCGGCACTACCGTCACGCGATCCCCCTACCCCAACAACGTCATTCCCACGAGCCAGCTTAACCCGATCGCGCTGGCGTATTTGAAATTCTATCCGGAACCGAACGTCACGGTCGGCCTCTCCGCGACCGCCGTCAACAACTTTTCGAGCAGCGCCACCACGGTGGACAACTACAACAACGAGTTGGGCCGGCTGGATTGGAACATGAGCGACCGCAGCCGCCTGTTCTTCGACGTTCGCAACGCCGCCGAAACTCAGGAAAAGAATAACTACTTCGGCAACCCGGCGGAAGGGTCTTTGCTCTTCCGCAACCCGAAGGGAGCGAGCGCGGACGAAATCTACACCATCACCCCGACTACCGTGGCCGATCTCCGCGTGAACTTCACGCGGTTGGCGGAAACCCATGCGCTGCCCAGTTCGGGCTTCAACCCGACCACGCTGGGCTTTCCGTCATATCTCGCCGGCGATTCGCAGTATTTGCAGATGCCCGGCATCTCGCTCAGCACTTACCAAAGCCTGGCCGGCAGCGGCGCCAGCAACTGGCCGTCGCAGTCGTTTCAGTTCTTCGGCGATATTGTGAAGATCAAGGGGAATCACACCATCAAATTCGGCGCGGATCTCCGCCAGTACCGCATGAACTTCATCACCTACGGCAACTCCACCGGCACCTTCAGCTTTGCCAGCAACACCTGGGATAAAGCTTCCAGCAGCGCGTCGAGCACGGTCGCCCAGGGGCAGGACCTCGCTTCGTTCCTGGTGGGACTGCCGGCCAGCGGCTCTTACGACCTCAACAGCTACTCGTCGTTCTACTCGTATTATGCCGCCGGGTTCGTGCAGGACGACTGGCGCATCACCCGCACCCTGACCCTCAACCTCGGCGTGCATTACGATCACGACGGTCCGGTGAACGAAAAGTGGGGCCGTAGCGTCGATGGCTTTAATTACACCTCACCGAGCCCCATCGCCGCGCAGGCCATCGCCGCTTACGCCAAGAGTCCCGTTCCGCAGATTCCGGTAGCCAGCTTCGAAGTGCCTGGCGGCCTGGAATTCGCCAGCCCCAGCAACCGAGCGGTTTACCAGAACACCTCGCACCTGGCCAGCCCGCGCGTGGGTTTCGCCTGGAGCCCGGCTGCGCTCCACAATAAGACCGTCATTCGCGGCGGCTTCGGCATGTTTGTCGCGCCCGTTACCATCGCAAGCCTGTCCGTCACGGGAGCTTACTCCACCAGCCCCATCCTGGCGCAGGAAGGCTACAGCCAGAGCACCACCATGCTGGTGACGAACAACAATTACGTCTCTCCGGCGGCCACCCTGAGCAATCCGTTCCCCACAGGTCTCGTGGCGCCGGCTGGATCGTCCGCCGGATTGGGCACTTTCCTCGGCCAGACCATCAACTTCCTCAACCCGGAGATGAAGAACCCGTACTCGCTGCGCTGGAACCTCGACGTGCAGCACACTTTCGGGGCGAACACCATGCTGGAAGTGGCTTACATTGGGAACCATTCGGTGCACACTCCCATCACCGTCACGCAGATCAACGCCATCCCGGCTCAATACCTCAGCACGCTGCCGGTGCGCGACGCTGCGGAAAACACCACCATGAGTTCCAACGTCACCAACCCGTTCTCCGGCCTATTGCCCAACGGCGGCAGCCTCAATAACTCCAGCACCGCCCTGGCCAACGTGCTGGCTCCGTATCCGCAATTTCCGGTAGGCACCAGCGCCGGCGGGTGGACCGGCAGCGGCGGCGTCCTCGAACAGGATCTCGATCTCGGCCGCTCTTACTTCCACAGCTTGAACGTCCGCCTGGAGCATCGCCTGTCGCACGGCCTCTCGGTCATCGGCAATTACGGCTACTCCAGGCTGATCGAACAAGACACGTGGCTCAATGCCACCGATCCGGTTCCGGAAAAGCGCGTTTCCCCCTTCGATCACCCGCAGCGCATCGTCACGGTCATCAGCTATCAGCTGCCGGTGGGCCGCGGCCGAAGCTTGAACGTCAACTCGCGTTGGCTGGATGCCTTGGTGGGCGGCTGGAACATTAACAGCGTTTATACCTGGCAGATCGGCCAACCGCTGGTGTGGGTCAACGGCAGCACCACCACCCCCGGCGACTATGTCTATTTCGGAGGCCCGGGGGCGCTGGCAACCGGTTTCGACAATCGCGAAACCAATACCACCACTGGCGGCACGGCGCTCTCAGTGTTCAACAATTCGTTGTTCCAGACCAACTCGGCCAACACGTTTTCCTATCACATCCGGACTTTCTCGACTACCTTCCCGAATCTCCGGCAGGACGGGCTGAATGAGTGGGATCCTTCCATCCTGAAGAACATCGCCTTCACGGAGAAGGCGTATCTGCAGCTCCGCTTCGAGTTCTTCAACGTGCTCAACCATCCGACGTTCACCGCGCCCAACCTGGCGGCCACCAATGCCGCTTTCGGCACCATCACCTCGGTGGCCAATCGCCCGCGCACGGTGCAACTGGGCGCCCGGATGGTGTTCTAATCGGCAGCGCCGGTGGTCCTTCCGCCGGCGCTACAATTTTTCCGCCGCCAGCATCGCCGCCCCGGATACCACACCGGCGTCTCCTTGCTGCAGGAAGACGATGACCCGCTGGCGGCGCGTCTTTTCCGGCAAAGCGACCTCGCGATGGAATCGTCCCTCACTGTCAATCCTGCCGATCTTACGCAAGCTGCGTGCGATGGCCACGTGGTGCAGTTGACGCCCGCGGTTCTCGCCGGCGCCCACTTGGGATTCGCCGCTATCGTCGGCAATCGCCAGAAAAACCCCCGCGCCCGTACGGGCGCTCTCGATTTTCACCTGAACGCCCGTGCTGCTACGCTCGAGCCGCACGGCTGCTTTGGGCCGATCCTTCGCCAAGGCCAGCTCGTGAGCCGCGCGGGTGACGTTGCTGCCGGTGAATTCCACCGAGCCATCGACCACCATCTGCGGTGTATAGGGTCCGTCCAGCTTAAAATGCCGGCCGTAGGTTTCCTGGCGCGCGGTCCACTCCGCCGAGGAAAAGGGATCTGTCCAGCCATCATGGTTCCAGTAATCGACGTGCTCGCTGAGCACCACGAAGCGCGAATCGAGTTGTTCCAGCAACCGGTCGGCGGGCGGACAACTGGAACAGCCTTCGGAGGTGAACAGTTCGACGAGGATGGGGGCGCGGGTCTCTGAGGCAGAGAAAAGTATAGTTGCGCTTGCGGTAAAAAGAAGAAAAACAACTATGAACTTTGAGCCTTGAGCCATGAGCTAAAACCCCTCGCCGCCCACGCCGCAGGCGTGGTCAAGAGCTCATAGCTCGTAGCTCACGGCTCGTAGCTAAAAGCTACCGATTCACCTTCCGCTTCGCCAGCTTCCGGTTCTTCACTTTTCGCCCCTTCGCCGCGGGCTTGTACTTCCGGGCCTTCTTCATGCTCTTGACCGTCGGAGGGGTGCTGTGCGGACCCTTCTTCCTGGCTTCGGCGCCCGCCGTCAATGCCAGACCCATCGCCAACGCCAGCGCGAGCGTGCGAAATCTCATATTCCTTATCTTATTGCGTGATGCGGCTGAACCACAAGTACCACAAAAGAAAACTCAATACCGTTAACACTATGCCAAGCCACGCAGCCACTCGCCAAAGCCGCTCGGCCGGCGCTCCCTCATGCCGCGGCAATCCGGCCAGGTAGGCCGCGCCGAAACCGGAAGCCATGCCGCCCACGTGCGCCGCCATATCCACTCCCGGGAAAAAGAAGCTCCAAATCATCAGGTAGATGGCCCAACGGACATATTGCCCGCGGATGGCCGAGGCCGCCGGCCCGGTGTGCGTCACTCCTAACGCGATCATGGCGCCGATCAACCCGGAGAGGCCGGCCGATGCCCCAATCGATGGCGCCATCGGGTTCCACAGGTCGCTCACGTAAAACCCGCAGATGCTCGATAGCAGGTAAATCACCCACATGCGGCTGGCGCCGAAGATCTGCTCGACCTCCGCCCCCAAATCGAATAGCACCCAGGAGTTCATCAGAATATGCAGCAACCCGCCATGCAGAAATCCGGCCGTCACCAGCCGCCACCATTGGCCCAACGAGATCAGCGGTCCATATTTGGCGCCGAAATCGACCAGCGTCCGGCCGTCCAGCTCCCAAAAATTGCCCTGCCCGGTCTTCATGGAGTAGAGGCCGCTGGCCAGGTATAGGCCGAAGTTGACCAGCAGGATCACCATGGTGTTGAAACGCGCCTGCGGAATCAGCCCGCTCACCAGCGCCGACGTATCGTGCAAGTCGATGGCGCGTGGTCCAACGCGCTCGTTGCAATACGGGCAAACCTTGTCTTTGTTGGTGATGAATGCCCGGCAGTGCGGGCACATGCGGCGCGGATCCATGCCACTCTATGATAGCGGCTTGCGCCCGGCCGCAAGAAAGCCAATTTGCGCCACCAAGGAGGCGCGCTTTTCATGGCAAACTGTAAAGGCGTACCGCAAAATGCCCAAAAAAGCACATGCGCAGGCTGCCGTGATGGCGGAGACGGATGCGCATGCGACCCATACCGCCGAACCGGACCTCAAGGATCCCTCCCTTTACCTCAACCGTGAACTCAGCCTGTTGGCCTTTCAACACCGTGTGCTGGAAGAAGCCGAGGACGAGAGCAATCCCTTGCTGGAGAGGGTGAAATTCCTGTCCATTCTCGGCTCCAATCTGGATGAGTTTTTTATGGTGCGCGTGGCCGGCCTGGCGGCGCAGATGGAAGCCGGCACGCTCGAGGTGGGGCCGGACGGCATGAGTCCGCGCGCCCAGCTCGTGGCCATCCGCCGCGAAGTGAAGAAACTGCTCAACGAAGCCCGCCGCTGCCTGGAACGGCTCTCGCCGGCGCTCATCGCGCAGGGCATATTCATCCACGAATACGCCGACCTGAGCCCCGCGCAGCGCGAGCGGGCGGAGAAATATTTCAACGAAACCGTCTTTCCCGTGCTGACGCCGCTGGCTTTCGACCCGGGCCGGCCATTCCCGCACATTTCCAACCTGAGCCTTAACCTGGCAGTGCTGATTCGCGACCAGCACGGCCATGAGCATTTCGCGCGCGTCAAGGTGCCCGATTCGTTGCCGCAACTGGTACCGGTGAGCGCTCCCGGCAAGCCGCATGCCAAGGGCGGACGCCCCAGAAGGCTCGACCTGGTATGGCTGGAGCAAGTGATCGCGGCTCATCTCTCCGTGCTGTTTCCGGGTATGGAGATTCTGGAAAGTCAGCCCTTCCACGTCACCCGCGACGCCGATATCGCCATCAAAGAGCTGGAAGCCGAAGACCTGCTGGAAACCATCGTGGAAGGCGTGCGCCAGCGGCGTTTTCAAAACGTGGTGCGGTTGATGGTCACCCAGGATATGCCAGCCGCCATGCTGCAAATCCTCATGAGCAATCTGGAGTTGGGACCAGGCGAAGTCTTCCGCACTTTTCGTCCGCTGTCGTTGAAACGGTTGATGGATCTGCACAACCTGGACCGGCCGGAGCTTAAATACGCCCCATTTATGCCGGCCATTCCGGCCGACCTGGCGGAGAAGGATGACGAGGATATCTTCGCGCTCATCCGGCGACGCGACATTCTGCTGCACCATCCCTTCGATTCGTTTCAGCCGGTGATCGAGTTTCTGCGCAAGGCGGCGCGCGACCCGGCGGTGTTGGCGATTAAGATCTGCCTCTATCGTGTAGGGCGCAACGCGCCGGTGGTCGAAGCGCTGCTGGAGGCGGTGGAAGAAGACAAGCAGGTGGCCTCGCTGGTGGAGTTGAAGGCACGTTTCGACGAGGAGAGCAATATTGAGTGGGCGCGCGCGCTGGAACGCTCCGGCGTGCACGTGGTCTACGGGCTGATCGGGCTGAAAATTCATTGCAAGGTAGCGCTGGTGGTGCGGCGCGAGCAGGACCGCATCGCGCGCTACGTACACCTGGCTACCGGCAATTACAACGAAGTAACGGCGCATCTCTACACCGATCTGGGAATGTTCACCTGCGACGAAGAACTGGCCGACGACGTGAGCGACCTTTTCAACTACCTCACCGGTTATTCCGAAAAGACCGATTACAAATCGCTGCTGGTGGCGCCGGTGAACCTGCGGGCGCGCTTCGAGTCGCTGGTGGAGCGCGAAATCAGGCACGCGAAAGCGGGGCGCAAGGGACACCTGATTTTCAAGATGAACTCGCTAGTGGACTCCAAGCTGATTCGCACGCTGTACAAAGCGTCGCGCGCGGGAGTGAAAATCGATCTGCTGGTGCGCGGCATCTGCTGTTTGCGCCCCGGCGTCGCGGGCGTGAGCGACAATATCCAGGTAATCAGCGTGGTGGGCCGCTTCCTGGAGCACAGCCGCATCTACTATTTCCGTAACGCCGGAGAGGAAGAAGTTTACATCGGCAGCGCCGACCTGATGCCACGCAACATCGATCACCGGGTGGAAGTGCTGGCGCCGGTGCGCGATCCGGCCATGATCCGGCGCCTTTGCGACCAGGTGCTGGCGGCGTATCTGAAAGACAACGTCAAGGC
>Ga0335081_10014106_pt1 | contig 12926 bp, 12 predicted proteins | sample Lox_Sample_35_FD_206713 | JGI IMG/M metagenome (GOLD analysis project Ga0335081, IMG submission 206713) | Soil microbial communities from Loxahatchee National Wildlife Refuge, Florida, United States - Lox_Sample_3.5 | ecosystem: Environmental > Terrestrial > Soil > Wetlands | place: USA...
GACGTGAACGACAGCGCGTCGACGGAACAATTGGTCGAGGCGAGCATGCGTGACAGCCCGATGCGCGCGCGGATTGCGCGGTTCCTCGAGCAGCGGGCCGGGGCTACAGCGTCGGAGTTTCGCAAGGAGTGGGCGGCATTTGACGCTCCTGGCCAGGAGCTCTGGTGGACGCGATATCTGGCGCGAAACGCGCGGTAGGGCTTTGGATTTGGGCGCAATACGGAAGCCCCGGCAAGCGGTGATAGACTTCAAGTATGGACCGGGTCGAGGACATCGAGGCAGCGATCAAGGCCTTGCCGCCCGAGGACTACCGGCGCTTCTCCGAGTGGTTTCGCGAGCTTGAGCAGAGCCGCTGGGACGAGCAACTGGACCACGATTCCGCCTCGGGCAAACTGGATTGCCTGTTCGCCGAAGCTGAGAATGAATCGGCGCAGGGACTTATTCAGCCGTGGCCGCCACGGCAGTGAACTCCGTCGCCACCCGCCGTTTTTGGGACCTCTTCCGCGCGTTGCCTGAAGATACTCAGAAGCTGGCAATCAAGTGCTATCACATCTGGCGACGGGTCCGCGTTCGGCAGCCCACAAAGACGATGGCCTGCCCCACTACTCGATCCAGCCGCCGCCTAGCACCAGGTCTCCGTCGTAGAAGACTGCGCCCTGGCCGGGTGTGATCGCGCGCTGCGGATCGTCGAAGATCACCTTGACGCGTGTCGCGTCGCCGGTGGCGTGCAGCGTGGCTGGAGCGGCGGCGTGCTTGTTGCGGATCTTCACTTGCGCGCGGACCGGGGCTTCGAGACCAGCGATCGAAATCCAGTTGACCTGCCTGGCGAAGAAGGCAGGGCATAGCAGGTCGCCATTGCCGCCGACCACCACGCGCTGCGATTGCGGATCGGTGGAGATGACGTACAATGGCTCGCCGGTGGCCACACCCAGACCGCGCCGCTGGCCGACGGTGAAGTGGTGAACGCCCTCGTGCTCGCCGAGGGTCCGTCCATCGGTGGTGACGATGGCGCCGTGCGTGCGCTTCGGCTCGACGCCCTGATCCTTCAGATAGGCATTGAGGAACGCGGCGTAGTCGCCGTTGGGAACGAAGCAGATCTCCTGGCTGTCTTGCTTGGAGGCGACGGCCAAATTCATAGACCGCGCCAGCTCACGAACCTCAGGCTTGGTGAGCTCCCCTAGTGGAAACAGTGTCCGGGCGAGCTGCTGCTGAGTGAGTCCGAATAAGAAATAGGTCTGGTCTTTGGAATCGTCCGCCGCGCGGAGCAACTGGTAACGGCCGGTGTCGTGGTCGTAGCGGACACGCGCGTAGTGGCCGGTGGCGATCTGGCGCGCTCCCACCGCGTCGGCCATTTCCAGGAAGCGATCGAACTTGATGTAGTTGTTGCACAGCGTGCAGGGAATGGGCGTGCGGCCGGCCAGGTACTCTTCCACAAACGGCTTCACCACCTGTTCCTCAAACTGCCGCTCAAAGTTGACCACGTAGTAAGGGATGCCGATCTGTTCGGCGACGCGGCGCGCGTCGTAGACGTCATCGAGCGAGCAGCAGCGGCCGGCGGTGGCTCCTTCCGCCATGAGTTCCGGCAGCCGGCGCTGGTTCCAGAGCTGCATGGTCATGCCCACGATGGCGTGGCCCTGCCGCACTAGCAGCGCGGCGACCGTAGAGCTGTCGACGCCACCGCTCATGGCGACGGCGATGGGCGGAGATCCGTTGGTTTGGCGGACCTCAGGCATGGACGGAGATGCGGCGCAGGTGCGCCACGGAGGCTTCGAGCGCATCCACCAAGGCATCCACCTGTTCGGCGGTGTTGGAGCGGCCCAGCGAAAAGCGCAGGCTGGAGCGGGCACGGTCGGCGGAGAGGCCAAGGGCGGTGAGGACGTGCGAGGGCGTGATGGCGCCGGAAGAACAAGCGGAGCCGGTGGAAACGGCGAAACCGCGGAGATCGAGCGCGATCACCAGCGCTTCGCCGTCGATTCCGTCGAAGTAGAGATTGCTGGTGTTGGGCGTGCGGTTCCAGCGCGCGCCGTTGATGCCCGAGCCGGAAATGCGGTTGAGCACGGCGTTTTCGAAACGATCGCGCAGCGCGGAGAGGCGCTCGGATTCGGTGGGTAGGGAGCGAGCCGCGAGATCGGCGGCCGCACCGAAGGCCACGATGCCGGGCACGTTTTCCGTGCCGGCGCGGCGGTCGCGCTCGTGATGGCCGCCGAACGTGGTGGGAGCGAGCTGCGTGCCCTTGCGGACGTACAGCGCGCCCACACCCTTGGGGGCGTAGAGCTTGTGGCCGCTCATGCTGTAGAGATCGACACCCAGGGCTTCCACGTCGACGGGGATCTTGCCCAATGCCTGGACACCGTCTACGTGCAGCGGCACGCCGGCCTCGCGGGTAACGCGGGCGATTTCGGCGATCGGTTGGACGGTGCCCAGCTCGTTGTTGGCGTGCATGATCGAGACAAGTGCGGTCTCGGGACGCAGAGCACGGCGCACGTCGTCGGAATTGACCATGCCGCCGGCATTCACCGGAAGGCGCGTCACGGATACGCCTTCGCGCTCCATCTGGTCGCAGGCTGCAAGCACGGCGGGGTGTTCGATGGAGCTGGTGATGACGTGAGTGGGTCGACCGGAAGCCGCGCCATTGGCGGCGCGCGCCGCGCCCAGCACCGCCAGGTTGTCGGCCTCCGTACCGCCGCCGGTGAAAACTGCTTCGGCGGGCTGGCAGTGAATCAACGCGGCGATCTGGCGGCGAGCGGCCTCCAGCTTCTGCTTGGCGGCCTGGCCGAAATGATGGATGCTGGAAGCGTTACCATACACTTGACCGAGACACGACACCATCGTCTCCAGAACCTCCGGAGCGACAGGAGTGGTGGCGTTGTGGTCGAAATACGAGTGCTGCACTTACATCTATCTTAACAATGCCGATACTGACGCTGACTACCGACTTCGGCCTTTCGGACCACTACGTGGGCGCGATGAAAGGCGTGATTCTGGGTATCTGTCCGCGCGCGCAGTTGGTGGACATCTGCCACCAGGCGAGTCCGTTCGAGATCACAGAAGGGGCCTACTTGATCGCACAGGCGTACCGTTGTTTTCCGAAACGGACGGTGCACGTGGTGGTGGTCGATCCGGGAGTAGGGACGAGCCGGCGGCCCATCATAATGGAAGCGGCCGGGCAATACTTCGTGGCGCCCGACAACGGCGTGCTTTCCATGATCTACTCGCGCGAGAAGCACAAGATCCGGCTGATCGCGAACGACCGTTACTTTCGCAAGCCGGTGAGCCGCACTTTTCACGGCCGTGATATTTTTGCGCCGGTAGCGGCCCATTTGGCGGCAGGCGTACCGCCGGCGCGCATGGGCAAGCCGATTGTGGATTATCTCCGGCCGGCGCTGGGGAAGCCGCAGCAGACCGGGAAGCGAACCTGGGCGGGACGCATTCTAAAGATCGACCGCTTCGGCAACATCATCACCGATTTTCACGTGGAGGACTTTCCTAACCTCGAGCAGCAGGCGTTCTCGATGGCGATCGGTGGAGTCGAGACCGGCAACCTGCTGCGGAGCTACGCCGAAGGCAAGCCGGGCGAGTTATTCGTCATCGTCGGCAGTTCCGGGTACCTGGAGGTGTCGTGCAATCTGGGGTCGGCGGCGAAGAAGATCGGGTGCGAATCAGGAGCGGGAGCGGAGTTGACGATCTGGTGAAAGGAAGAAGCTTTCAGCTACAGCCGGCGCAAGTGCAAGCTGATGGCTGAACGCTGATTGCTCATCGCTGCCTGCTCGCTCTGCGCGTCCAAATCCACATACTCAGCTACAATGATGATGTGCCCCGTTTTGTGGTTCCAGCGGTTCTCGCGCTCGCCGCTGGTTTGTCCGCGCAAACTCCGCTGTTCCCTTTGAAGGATATCCGGCCGGGGATGCACGGCACGGGCCGTACGGTTTTTTCCGGCAATCGCATCGACGAATTCCAGGTGGAAATACTCGGCGTGCTGGAAAACGTAGGGCCGAAGGAATCGGTTATCCTGGCGCGGCTTTCCGGCGGACCGCTGGCTGAGACCGGGGTCGTCCAGGGCATGAGCGGCAGCCCCGTTTATATCGACGGCAAGCTGGTGGGCGCCGTCGCTCTGGCGTTCGCTTTTTCCAAGGAACCGATTGCCGGTATTCGTCCCATTCAGGATATGATCCGGCCTGCCGCGATTCGGGCGGCCGCGCCTCCGCCACGCGCGCCCGTGGCGCTGGCCGAGAACGACCTCGTCCGCGCCCTTCCCCGCCCCGAACCTGCGATGGCCGGGAGCGCGCAGATGGTCGATATCGCCACGCCGATCTCATTCGGCGGATTTACGCGCGCCACGCTGGAGACCTTCGCGCCACAACTCCGCGCGCTGGGATTGGAGCCGCGGCAGGGTGTGAGTTCGGGCGGAGACCTCGATAGCATCATGGGCAATCCCGCCGACCTAAAACCGGGATCCATGATCAGCGTGCAACTGCTGGCTGGCGACTACGACGTGGGCGCCGACGGCACCGTCACTTACATCGACGGCAACCGCGTCTATGCGTTCGGTCACCGCTTCCTGGATGTGGGCGCCACGTCCCTACCGTTTGCGCGCTCCGAAGTGATCACGGTGGTGCCCAGCACCAGTACTTCCTTCAAGCTCTCCACTGCGAAACAGTGGATGGGCGCCATGAACCACGACGGCAATACGGCGGTTGCCGGTGAACTGGGGCAGCGCGCCGGAATGGTCCCGGTTTCCCTGGACGTGTCGCGCGAAGGGAAGCCCGTCGCATCTTACAAGATTCAGATGGTGAACGATGCGTTGCTCTCGCCGCTTCTGGTGCAGATGGCGGTCTTCTCCGCGATTGACGCGACGGAACGCACGGTAGGCGCCGCCACCGTTCGGGTGACTGGAGATATTGAATTCCAGAACGCGCCGGCGCCCGTGCGGCTCAACAACATCTTCGCGGCTGACAACGGTTCGGCCATGCAGGTTTCACTTTCCGCCGCCGTTCCCGTGGCGTATGTGATGCAGAGCGATTTCAACGCCATGCGCCTGAAGAGCATCGCCCTCAACATTGACGCTTACGAGAAGAAGAACCAACTGACCATCGACGGCATCACTGTCTCACGCCACGAAGCGCGGGCCGGCGACACGGTGCAGCTCCATGTTTCCCTGGTGGGCGAGAACGGAGCGGAGGTAACCCGCCAGGTGGAATACCACGTGCCCATCGGCGCTGAGCCGGGGATGGTTTACTTCACGGTAGCCGACGCCAACACGACCAACCTGACGGATTTCCGCCAGATCCTCAGTTCCACGCCGCGCAGCCCCAACCAACTCATTACCACGGTGAACAATTTGCACCCCAACAACCGGGCGTATGTCCGCGTCTGGCGGACCGATCCGGCATTTCAGCTGGAAGGCATCGATTTGCCCAACCCGCCGGCCTCCGTGGCTCTGATTCTGGCGGGCTCGCAATCGAGTCTCGCGGGCATCACGCAGACGCGCAATTCCAAGATCGCGGAAATGGAGATTGATGCGGGCGATGCTGTGATTTCGGGCTCCAAGACGGTCCAGGTAGAAATAAAAGAATGATGGGTTTCAAGCGCCACTATCTAATTCCCACGGCCCTCGCGACCGGATTACTTGCCGCGGCAGTTCCCGCCCTTCATGCCAGCGGCACGCAGGCGTGGGAAATGAACTCCTACAGCGATTTCATCCGCGGACACTTTCTGGGCATCTCGCTGAGCCGCGAGGGCCGCTTGTCGCTGGCGCCGAAGGTGGACACGATCTTCACCTCGGACCAGGCGGTGATCTGGAGCGTGGCACAGGCGCCGGATGGAACGCTGTATGCCGGGACGGGGCACAGAGGCCGGGTCTATCGCATCGACGGCGCGGGCAAGTCTTCACTGCTGTGGACCGCCGAGCAGCCCGAAGTCTTCGCAGTGGCAGTGGACTCCAAAGGCGTGGTGTACGCCGGCACCTCGCCCGATGGCGAGGTCTACCGCATCATCAATGGAAACGCGGAGGAGTATTTCGCGCCCAAGACGCGCTACATCTGGTCGCTGGCAGTGGGGCCCGATGGCCTGTTGTATGTAGGCACCGGCGACCAGGGCAAGATCTTCCGCGTGGAAGGCCAGGGCAAGGGCGAGCTATATTACGACACCGGCCAATCGCACATCACTGGCCTGGCCGTGGATGCGCAGGGCCGCCTGCTGGCGGGCACGGAGCCCAACGGCATTTTGTATCGCATCAGCGCCAAGGACAAGGCGTTCGTCTTGTATGGCGCGGCCCTGCCGGAAATCCGCGCCATTGTTCCCATGGCGGATGGCACGGTGTACGCTGCGGCGCTCGGCGGGTCCGTGGCCAAGCGGGCGCAGATCGCGGCGCAAGCGGCGGAGGGTGTAGGTGGAGCGCCTGCCCCCATCGCCACTACCACCATCACGGTGCAGGCACAGGCCGGCGGCGAAATCAAACCGCCCGAAACCAGACAGCAGCAGCCCAACCTCGCTACTCCTCAGATCAACGCGCCTACGACTCCGGAACTCACGGGCGTGGACAAGTCCGCCGTCTACCGCATCAATCCGGACAATACGGTGGAGACGCTGTGGAGCTCGAAGGAAGAGAACGTCTACGACCTGCTGGCGCTGGAGAAGCAGGTGCTGTTTTCCACGGATCGCAACGGGCGTATATATGGGCTCGCGTCCGACCTGCGCGTCACTCTGGTCACTGAGACCAATGAGACCGAGACGACGCGTCTGCTGCCTTCGGAGCACTCGATTCTCGCCGCCACCGGCAACATGGGCCGCATTTATCGTTTGGGCGAAGGACCTGGCGCCAGCGGTTCCTATGAAGCCCCGGTTCACGATTCCGGCACTGCTTCGCGGTGGGGCAGCCTGAGTTGGCACGCCGATCTGCCGGCCGGCTGCTCGCTGGTGTTTCGGACGCGTTCCGGAAACTCGGCAAAGCCGGATCGCACGTGGAGTGACTGGTCGGGCCCGCTCGCGGACGCCGCGGGCTCGCCGATCATCAGCCCCAACGCGCGCTACATCCAGTGGAAACTGGAAATGTCGGAAGGGACCGCGGGCGCCGGCACCACCCCGCTGCTCAACAGCGTCACGCTGGCCTACCTCCCGCAGAACTCTCCGCCGGTGGTCCGGAGCATCAATGTGACCACCTCAGCGTCGTCTTCCACGGCGTCTTCGAAGACTCCAGCGGCAGCGGCTTCTTCCGCGGCTTATACGGTGACGGTGAGCGATACGCCCGATCCGAATGCGACGTCGGCAGGCACGCCCACTCAGACGCTGGCACGGGCCGCGGCGCAGCAGATCACGATCACCTGGCAGGCCGACGACCCCGACGGGGACCGCCTGGTCTACAACGTCTACTTCCGCCCAGAGGAAGAGATGCACTGGATGGTGCTGAAGGCCAACACGCACGACAGCTCGATCACCTTCGATTCCGACATTCTGGCGGACGGCAAATACTACTTCCGCGTGGTTGCGTCCGATCGCGAAGCCAACCCGCCGGCCACGGCGCGTGAAGCGCAATTGACCAGCGTTCCGGTGATGATCGACAACACGCCGCCGGTGGTGACGATCGGGTCGGTGAGATACTCGGGCGGCACGGCGCACGTGGAATTCGAAGCTTATGATGCGGCATCGCCGTTGCGGCACTGCGAGTACTCGCTGGACGCCGGTGGTTGGGTGCCGGTGGCAGCAGCGGACGGAGTGATCGATTCGCAGCGCGAGAAGTTCGTGTTGGATCTTACCGGACTGGCGGCGGGCGAGCACCTGCTGGTGCTGCGCGCGGCGGACAGCGCCAATAATACGGGCGCGGCGAAGATCATTTTGAAGTAGGCACAGACTCCGCACCCTCACAAATGGCGTTGCTAAAATACAAAGTAGCTTTCGAATACTAACAATGGCGGATTTCTGCACATGCGGAGCGCAGCTCCCACCGGACGCTCTGTTCTGTCACAAATGCGGGAAGCCACAACGGGAGATTGTGACGCCCGAAGTCCAGGCTCCGGCAGTTGCGCCACCCGCGGCGGTGCGGCCCGAGGCTCCGCCGCTCGGTTTCCACAACCGTGTCGCGGTGCGGATCGCGCTGCTGGTGGCGCTCAGCGCCACGGCGTTGTTCTTTCTACCGTATGTGAACTGGTTCGCTGCGGGCTTCTTTGCGGTGCTGCTGTATCGGCGGCGGACCGGATTCCTGCTGAACATGGAATCGGGCGTGCGCATGGGCTGGATCACCGGGCTTTTGATGTTTGCCATGCTGGTGGTCCTGTTTGTTGTGTCCATGCTTGCCATTCGCGCGCTGGGCGGCGTAGCGGTGGTGCAGGCGCAGTTCAAGAACGCCTTCGATCCCAGGGTCCTGGAAGCTCTGAAAGCGCTGGAAAACGCCCCCGAGATGGCGGGCCAACTGGTCGTCATGTTCTTTTTCGTCACCTGCCTGAGCATGGCGGGCGGCGCGCTCGGCGCGCGGCTGGTGGGACGCAGTTAGCCAATACTCGCATTTGGATTCCTTGCGACAGCTTCCATGACGGGCGCGGCGAAGTCCAATAGAGCGCGAGCGCGCAGCAGATAGGACATCGCATCGCCGACACGGCCTCCCTGATTCCCGGCCGCGGTGAGATGAGCGTCCACGATCCTGGCGAAAAAGCGGCCGGGCCAATTCCGGTGGGCGCCAGCGTCCGAGGTGTCAAATTCCTCCATGTCGCGCCACAAGCGGCGTCCATCTTCTTCGACGGGCACCTGGAAGCGCGCGATTCGCTTGCCGGGAATTCGTGCCACGTGTTCCACATAGTGAAGGAAGGTCACGGCATCGTGGTCGCAGCCCAGCAACAGGATTTTGCCATCGAGCTGCAGAAACCGATCCAGCGGCGAATGCAAGCCGAACGCATAATTCCACGGCTGATGGGAAAGCAGGTAATCCGCATGCTTTCCCCAGACGACAAAGCGGGCGACGTGGCGATTGACTTGGGAGCCGGGATAAGTCCGCAGAAACTCGACCAGCGCGCCGTTGTCGCGAGCCGATCGCGCGGTAAGCGGGTCGAAGGCCGGCAATTTCTCCAGAATCTCGCGCTCTTCCTCCGCGGTGAGGCTGCCCCGGCCCACCTCGTCGTAATACCGAGGGCAACTGGCGTACATCATTAAAGTGCCATCGGCAGTCAGTGCGTCTTTGAGAGCGAGGTGGATTTGATCCGGCCCGCCGGCTATTTCTCCCACGGCACGCACCGACGCATGCACCATCACAGTGTCGCCGGTTTCGATGCCCAATCGGCGAAAGTCATCCGACAGTTCGTCTCTGGAATGCATAACAATCCCTAACTCTTCGATTCTAATCATTTGTAGAATTTGATTCGGAACTCATAAGGACCATGGTTAACTGTATAAATGTCGAGTCACTTTGTAAGGTATGGCGCTGCTAGCCAGGGTTATTTCTGATATGCTCATGAGATAGATCAAAGCCGAAAGGATCTGTTTATGGCAAAGGTTGACGATTCGATGCTCCGTGCCGCACTGATCGGCTACGAGCATATGCTTGGGGAGATTCAGCAAAAGATCGCAGACATTCAGGGACAACTAGGCCGTGGGCGTGCAGCGGTGGCTCCATCATCGGACGGAGCTGGAGCGGTACAGAAACGGAGACCGCTCTCGGCGGCGGCGCGACGCAGGATCGCGGCGGCGCAGCGCAAACGCTGGAAGTCATATCACGAACAACAGAAGGCGGCTCCCGCGAAGCCGAGCGCTCAACGGAGAAAGCCGATGTCAGCGGAAGTGAGGGCGAAGCGGATCGCGGCACTGGCCAAAGCGCGCGCGGCCAAGGCCGCGAAGAGGGCGGCAGCGAAGAGGTAGACCGGGTAGACCGCGACCGGTTGCCGGCGTTCCCGCGCCGCAGCGCGCAAGGTGCGCGTTTTATTTCTTCTGCGTGCGCAGCCAATTTTCGATGGTGGACCGCTCCTCCGGCGTCATGGCGGGAACGGCCTTGGCCAGCATGGTCATGAACCAGTCAATCTCGTAAGGCTCAGAAGGGTGGCCGATGTTGCCGCCGTGCTTGCCGTCCGGCGCAACCCGGTTGGCGTTGATGATCATCGCGCCCTTCGCATCCAGGAAGGCGAAGAATGGAAGGCCGCCCGTGCCGCCGAGACGGGTGAGCAGTTCATCGCCGCCGGGTGTGTTGAGGTCCTTCTTGGCCTCGTGCTCCTGCACGGTGAAATGGACCGTGTCGAAATACTTCGCGATGATGGGCTTGATTTCGGCGGACTCGATAAACCTATCGAGTTGTTTGCACCACCCTCACCAGGACGCGTGGAAGATGGCGAAGATGACGCGGTGATCGCGCGCCGCTTGGGCCTTGGCTTCATCGAGAAGGGCGGTGGCGGCGGGCAGAGCTTGCGTTTGCGCCATGGCGGGACACAGCAGCAAGGCGGCTACGGCCAGCCGGTGGATCGCGGGGCGAGCGTTGCGCATGCGTCACCTCAACTTATGTTCATCATAGCTGGTTGCGAGGCAGTTCCGCTTCGGGGGAACAGCGAGTCAAGCTTTGAGAATTTCAGATAGCGCGGGGGCCAACTGCGGAAAGCGGAAGGGGAAGCCGGCCGAGACAGCGGCCTGAGGGACAGCGCGCTGGCTGGCGAGGAGAACTTCCCCCATCTCGCCGAACAGCACGCGCAGGCCAAAGCCGGGAACGGGGAAGATCGCGGGACGGTGGAGGGCGGCGGACAGAATACGGGTGAACTCGGAGTTGACTATGGGATTGGGGGACACTCCGTTGATCGCGCCGCGCAGAGGGCTGTTGAGGGCGAACTGGAATAGCGCGGCGAGGTCGTCGAGGTGAATCCACGACATCCACTGCCTGCCGTTTCCCAGTTTGCCGCCCACACCCAGGCGGAACGGCGGCAGCATGCGCTGGAGCGCGCCGCCGCGCCGATCGAGCACCAGGCCGATGCGGATCCGCACCACGCGCATTCCGAAGGCCTCGGCGGCCTGGGCTTCTCGTTCCCAGGCAACGCAGACTTCCGACAGATAATCGTTTCCGGGCGCGGCGGATTCGGCGAGGGTCTCATCGGCGCGCGAGCCGTAGTAACCGACGGCGGAGGCGCAGATCAGGACTTCGGGCTTGCGGTCGAGCTTGCCCAGGGCCTGTACCAGGTTGCGGGTGCCATCCACGCGCGTGGCGCGGATGCGCTGCTTGGCGTGCGCGGTCCAGCGTTGCGCCACCGGCTCACCGGCGAGGTGGATCACGGCGTCGGCCTCGCGCAGGCTGTCGGCGGGAGGCTCGCCTTTCATGGCGTCCCACACCGAGAGCCGCACTCCTGGAGGCAGATTCGTGCCGCCGTGACGGCTGAGGACGTGGAGCGAATGGTCATCCTTGGCGAGAACCTTCATCAGCCGGCGTCCGATGAGTCCGGAGGCCCCGGTAATGGTGATCTTCAATTCAGCAACTCCTTGATCTTTCCAATATACGATTGGACACCGGCAATTGGTTCCACGGCGGGGCGCTCGGGTCACGGACGGCTACAATAAAGCTCAGGATGCGGGCCTGGAACCGGGCAAAATTATTGTGGGGCTACCTCGCGCGCCGATCCAGGCTGACGGCACTGCCGGTGGAGTACATTGTGGAAACCACCGCCAAGTGCAACCTTTATTGCCCGATGTGCCCGCGCGAGACGCACAAGCAGCCCAAGGCCGATATGACCGAGGAAGTGTTCGAGCGGTTGGTGCAGCAAGCCGGAGCCACCGCCGAGCACATGATGCTGATCGGACTGGGCGAGCCGTTCATGGACCCGCACATCTTCGAACGCATCGAGTTTTGCCACCAGCATAGTATTTCGGCGCTGCTCTCCACTAACGGCACGTTTCTGGATGAGCGCAACGCCGCGCGCATTCTGGATTCGCCGCTCGACCAGATCACGCTGAGCTTCGACGGCGCGAAGAAAGAGACGTTCGAGTTTTACCGCAAAGGGGCGAATTTCGAAAAAGTACGCGATAACTTCGTGCGGTTTGCGCGGATGAAACACGAGCGCCGCTCGAAGCTGCAGGTAGTGGTGCAGATGGTAAAGATGGATGGAAATGCCGCGGAGGCCGCCGAGTTCCGGCGGTTCTGGGCCGGCGTGCCGGGTGTGGACGAGGTGCGCATCAAGGAAGACGAGACTAATGTCATTCGACCCTCGGCTGGCCATACCGCCGAGGATTGGAAATACCCGTGCCATTATCTGTGGCGCGGGCCGATGTATGTGAAGCAGAACGGCGATGTCTATCCATGCTGCCAGAGCTACATGCTGGACGGCGCGCCGCTGGCTAACATCGCGGAGAAACCGCTGGAGGAAATCTGGAACGCAGGGCCGATGCAGGAGATGCGCCGGTTACACGCGATGAGGCGGGGCGGCGAGGTGGATATCTGCTCCCGGTGCTGCACGACGTTTCCGCATCCGGCGCTGGTGTTGGGGAGCCTGGTGTTTCACGGGAAGACGGTGAGAAGGTTGATTCCCTGGGTGGAGCGAATGGTCTACTTTTCGAAGGCTCCGGTAAGGCTGTTGCGGCCGCCGCAGGACGCCGCACGCTAGAGGCACAATGCCGAATGCCGGACTATGCCGCACGAGGTTTGGCGAGAGCGATCAGAAACACATCACGTGCGCTTTCGGTCGGCATAGTCGGTCTGCGCCGTCCGGTGCGTAAGGGAGCTAGAATCGAGTCCGGGGTCCGAATCGCCCACAGGGGTTCGTGCACTCGTTGGGGGCCGACTCTGCATCGGACACCCCTGTTGAGCCGTCATCATGAATTCAGGACGCTAGGTAGCTCACTCCCGTTACCGTTTAAGGGGAAGAAGCCCGTCGTCGTGAGCGAGCAGTTCTGGACAGATATTTCATGCTGGACTCGCCAGCATAAGGACGAACCAATTGCTACCGCTCCATCAACGCCAGCTATCAGGAAAATTCCTG
>Ga0335081_10014107_pt1 | contig 12926 bp, 12 predicted proteins | sample Lox_Sample_35_FD_206713 | JGI IMG/M metagenome (GOLD analysis project Ga0335081, IMG submission 206713) | Soil microbial communities from Loxahatchee National Wildlife Refuge, Florida, United States - Lox_Sample_3.5 | ecosystem: Environmental > Terrestrial > Soil > Wetlands | place: USA...
AAAATGGGCTTTGCCGGGGAAAGATCCGAAGGCTCAGCGGCAGAGCGGTTTAGCGTTCTAAATGGAGGCCGCAGGCTCGGCGAAGGAACCGCGACGAGGCCTACTTGCGCGGCTGGAGGGAACCGTCATTCCCCTTGACCCGGGCTGCGCACAGGCGTAGCCTCGCGCTGCGAACTGCTGGGTCGTATGCACTCCGACGGAGGATGCCTATGGTTTCCCTTGCCGCTCTCTGGCTTCCCATTGTTCTGGCGGCGGTGATCGTGTTCATTGCCAGCTCCATCATGCATGTAGTTCTCACCTACCACCAAAGCGACTGCAAACAGATCCCGGATGAAGAAAACGTGCGCGCCGCCATGCGGACCGCAGGCCTGAAGCCGGGTTACTATCACTTCCCTTTTTGTACGCATAAGGAGATGAAGTTGCCGGCCACGGTGGAAAAGTTCAAGCAGGGCCCGGTGGGATTCCTCACGGTTTTTCCCAGCGGCCCTCCAGCCATGGGCAAGTACCTCGTTTCGTGGTTCATCTATTGCCTGATTATCGGATTCTTTGTCGCCTACCTGACGGGACACACGGTGGCCCCGGGCGCGCATTATCTGGCAGTGTTCCGCGTCGCGGGCACGGCGGCCTTTCTCGCCTACGGGCTGGGACAGTTGAGCAATAGCATCTGGAAAGGTCAGCCCTGGGGCATGACGATCAAGGAAGTGATCGACGGGCTGATCTACGGACTGCTGACGGCTGGTACGTTCGGGTGGCTCTGGCCACGCTAGGCGGCGGTTTTGACGCGCAGGATGGTTGCGGGCTGCGACACCGAGATCGTCACTCGAGCGAATGATAGGCCGCCTGCTCGAAGCGCGGAGTGCACACGCAATAGAAGATCAGGTCCACTCTTCCGACGTTCGTAATGCGCTGCCGAACTCCGGGAGGAATCAGGACTACATCTCCGGGTCCGACCTCCTGCGGCGCCAGATCGCCGATTTCGACACGGCCGGTTCCTTCCGCGATGATGTAGCGCTCCTCGCCATCGACATAGTGCAGCTTTGTGGTAATACCCGGCGTGACGCGCGCTCGTGCGATGGATAGGCGGTCGTCTCTGTCTTCGCGGTTGGACGTCTCGATGATGAAGCAGCGTTCGGGTGTGGCAGATTCTGTGGCGAGGTTCTGTTTGAGGATAATCGTCTGCATGAGTGTAGTTTTCGTAGAGAACTTCCCTCACGGCAAGAGTCTTGTCCGCGTGACGCGGCCAGCGTAGCATCGAACCAGGGGATACGCCATGGCGATGATGGATTACTTTAAGACTTTGAAGTCTCCCGAGCTGCGACTGGCATGGGTCGTAGCCGTGGCGGCAGACGCCATTCAGATCGCAGGACTACCCCTGTTCGTCGAGGGCGCGCTCTCACCCGCCGACGCCATTCTCGATATAGTCGTGGCGGCCACCCTGGTGCGCCTGCTGGGTTGGCATTGGGCGTTTCTACCATCGCTCGCTGCCGAACTGGTGCCGGGGTTCGACCTGTTCCCCACCTGGACCGCTGCGGTTTTATATGTAACCCATCAGCGCGTGAATTCAACAGAGCCGGAGATTTTGCCTCCCGGTCCGGCGCCGGCGCGACGGCCGTAACATGCTGTGCGACCGTTCAGAGTCCCTTCCAAAGCCGTTCACGCTGAGGGACCTGCGGATTCCTCGCGGTCCTCGCCGCCTGAGCGCGGCTACGGACGGCTCGGAATGACAAGAAAAGCAGGCTGTCGGCACGCCTGAAGGCGTGCCCTGATACAAATCTTGATGAGAATTTATGCGGCGCCCGGGAAGACATTCCCTGATACAACCAAACACTTCTCCCGCATTTCGCTTAGACGCCCAGCAGGCTGTACATCAGAACCGACAGCACGATGAGAGTAAAGATGACGTACATGCGATCGCGTTCCATAGCGAAAGCGAAGGCAGCAAAGGCGACGCGCGCGACGGGAGTCGCGATCAGGAAGACGAGCCCGAGTTGAATGATACCGCGACCGTGCAGGCCGAAGGTCTGGCGGATGATTCCCCGCAGATGACGCAAGTCGTTGGGCTCGCCGCGAAAGGCGCGATAGTTCACCGGCTCGAGTCCGTGGCGAATCAGATAGATCGCCGCGCCCGCGGAGACGATGGTGGCGGCCACGATTACGCCCACGCGTAGAAGGTTTCCGATGATCTCTTCCACCGACTGATCGTTCCATTTGGCTAGCAGCGTCATCAGATGGTCCCCGTCACGCCCTTGTAGATCATCTCAATTCCCAACACCACAATCACTCCGCTGAAAACCAGCCGCAGCCAGCGCGTGTGCGCCCTTACCAGCACGCGGCTGCCGACCAATGATCCGGCGAGCACGCCTAGCATGACGGGCATAGCCAGGGCGGGATCGATGTATCCGCGGCGCAAGTACACTCCGGCGCTGGCCGCCGCAGTCACGCCGATCATGAAATTGCTGGTGGTGGTCGAGACCTTGAACGGAATGCGCATGGCCTGGTCCATGGCGAGAACCTTCACCGCGCCGGAACCGATGCCAAGCAAACCGGAGAGCGCGCCCGCACCGAACATCAGGCTGAAGCCGGCGGGCACACGGCGCACGAAATAATGGCGGATGCCATTGTCTCCGGGAAAGCTGCCATTCAACTTCAGCCGCGTGGCCAGCGGGTCGGGCTGTTCGTTGGCGGGAGGTAAGGGGCGAGGGCGGGCGGAAAGGAATGCCGAATAGAGCAGCACCAGTCCGAAGACGATAGCCAGCGCGGCGGTAGGAGTCTTGGTGGCAAGAAATGCGCCGGCCAAAGCGCCGAAAGTGGTTGCGATCTCGAGAAACATGCCGACACGAATGTTGGAGAATCCCTCTTTCACGTAAGCCGCGGCGGCGCCCGAAGAAGTGGCGATCACGGAGACGAGCGAGGCCCCGATGGCGTATCGAATGTCGACCTTGAAGAGCACCGTCAGCAAGGGCACCAGGACCACGCCGCCGCCCAAGCCCGTGAGCGCGCCCAGGAAGCCGGCGATCAGCGAGAGGCAGCCTGCCAGCAGCGTGAATTCCAGAACATTCATTCCGGTGAATCCTCTAACCAGTTTGCCACAGCGAGAAGGAACGCAGGGGAACACGACTCTGAAGCACAAACAGTGAGGCGGATTCGAGCGTCAGGCTGCCAAACTTATGGGGCGAGTTCGATCGCCATGGATTGGAGCAATGCCCCGCGTTCAATGCGCCATAACCGCACCGCCACCGCGTTTGGGCTTGGTCATCAGGAGGATGAATGGGAACATGATGAGAAACATGATCGCAAGGAGGAGGAATACATCGTTGTAGGAGAGCATAGCCGCCTGCCGCTCGACCATTGCCCACATGGTCGCATAGGCTTGTTTGGTCGCGGTGGCCGAATCGGCGCCCCTTGCCATCATGGATCCTTGCATGCCCCGCATCATCGCCTGCGCGTGCGCGTTACCGCTGTTCACATTCTTGCCGAGGTCATTGATGTGAGCCTGCATGCGGCGGAACTGCAGAGTTTCGACGACGGAGATTCCGATGCTGGCGCCGACGTTGCGCATAAGGTTGAAGATGCTGGTTGCGGCACCAAGACGCTCCTTGGGAACCGGATCGTTGGTGACCGTCGTCAGGGGAACGAAGATCAGTCCGAGGGCGGCGCCCTGCACGGTGAGCGCGACCCAGAAATTCCAGAAGCCGACATCCAGGCTCAGTCGGGAGAGAAGGAACATGGCGAGGGCCGAGAAGAAGACCCCGGTGCCAAGCAGCTTTCGCGAGTCCACTTTCCCGGTCAGGAAGCCGATGAAGGGCATGGCGAGAAACGATGCCATGCCGCGCGGCAGATTGGTGACGCCCGCGTGCGTGGCCGTGTAGCCCAGCAGTTCCTGCATCAGGAGCGGCAGCAGTACGGTGCTGCCGTAGAGCACAAAACCGACACCCGTCATGAGGGCCGTGCCAATGGCAAACGACCGGTATTTGAAGACGCTGAGGTCGATGATGGGATGAGGGGTTCGCAACTCGCGAATGATCAGACCGATTATGCCCACCGCGGCGAGCACGGCCAGAGTCGTGATGAAACGGGAGCCGAACCAGTCTTCCTCCTGGCCCTTGTCGAGCATGATCTGTAATGACCCGATGCCGAGCACCAGCAGGCCGATCCCCCAGTAGTCGATCCCGGACGGTTTTTTGCGCAAGTAAGACGGATCGAAGACGAACATCTGGGTCAGAATGAGGGCGAGCACGCCGATGGGCACGTTGATGTAGAAAACCCAGCGCCAACTGTAGTTGTCGGTGAGCCAGCCTCCTGCCACCGGGCCCAGCATGGGGGCAACCACGATACCGAGGGCCCAGAATGCCATCGCCTGTCCGCGTTTCTCGGGAGGAAAAGACTCCAGCAAGATTGCCTGCGACAAGGGCTGCAGACCGCCTCCGCACGCTCCTTGAATGATGCGGCAGAAAATCAGGAAACCGAGGGACGGAGCCAGCCCGCATAAAAAAGAGGCAATGGTGAAGCCAGACACCGACATCATGAGCAGGCGTTTGCGTCCGAAGGTGCTGGCCAGCCAGCCGGTCATCGGCAAGATGATGGCGTTGGCGACAAGATAGGAAGTGAGAGTCCAGGTGGCCTCATCGGTGCTGGCGGAAAGATTCCCCGCGATGTGGGGAAGCGAGACGTTGACCACCGTGGTATCCAGCACTTCCATGAAGGTGCTGGACATGACGGCAATGGCGATCAGCCAGGGATTGATTTCGCGCGGTGGCAGCGGGTTCGAAGCCATTCGATCAGCAAAGCCTCTTCAGGCGGCAGAATACATGAACTGCTTCAAGTTGCCCTTCTTCGAGAAAGCACCGCGGACGAAGGTTGCCTCAAAATAGACGCCTGTGAGCGATAAAACGGTGCAATCGATTTACATGGTTAGAATTCTTCTGCGCTTGACCGCAGACGAATCACAAGGGACACAAAGTATCACGAAGGCAACGTGCCTGCAGGTGATTCGGCGGCCAGGCGAGCGCCGACATCGGCCTTGGGAGATTTCCTCGTCACGTGGCATTTGGTCAGCAATTACAGCTGTGATAAACACGATAGGCTGAACGATCGGCACAACCGGGAGGATCGGAGAGTCCGTGGCCCGATACGTGGGAGCAATCGATCAAGGTACAACCAGCACCCGCTTCTCGCTGTTCGACCGGGCGGGACGGGTGGCGGCGGTCGCGCAGAAAGAGCATGCGCAGATCTATCCGCAGGCCGGATGGGTGGAGCACGATCCGGAAGAGATATGGCAACGCACCCAGGAAGTGACCGGGGAGGCGATGGCCAAGGCCCACGCGCAGCCCGCAGATGTAGCGGCCATCGGTGTGACCAACCAGAGGGAAACGACCGTCCTGTGGGATCGCAAAACGGGCAAGGCGGTGGCGAACGCTCTGGTGTGGCAGGACACGCGTGTCTCCGACTACGTGAGCGAGCTGGCTCGCGAGGGCGGCCAGGATCGCTTTCGAGCAAAGACTGGATTGCCCCTTAGCACCTATTTCAGCGGGCTCAAGATTCGATGGCTTCTCGACCGTGTGCCCGGGTTGCGCAGCCGGGCGAATGCGGGTCGGATTCTGTTCGGCAACGTCGATGCCTTCCTGCTGTGGCACCTGACCGGAGGCGCCAGCGGCGGAGTGCACGTCACCGATGTGACCAATGCCAGCCGCACGCAGCTCATGAACCTGCAGACTCTGGCGTGGGATCCGGAGTTGCTGCGCGTTTTTGAGATTCCTGCGGAGATTTTGCCGCGCATCGTGTCGAGCAGCGAAGTCTATGGCACGGCGACGCTCGCCCCGGTGAAGGGCGTCCCGATTGCCGGTATTTTGGGCGACCAGCAAGCCGCGCTCGTCGGCCAGACATGTTTCAAGGCAGGCGAAGCAAAGAACACCTACGGTACGGGCTGCTTCCTCCTGATGAACACCGGGGAGAAGCTGGTTCAGTCGCGGCACGGACTGCTGACCACGGTCGCCTACAAGTTCGGAAACCAACCCGCGAACTACGCGCTGGAAGGAAGTATTGCGATCACCGGCGCCCTGGTGCAGTGGCTGCGGGACAATCTGGGGCTGGTACAGTCGAGCGCGGAGATCGAGCAACTGGCGCGCACGGTAGAGGACAATGGCGGCGTCTACTTCGTTCCGGCATTCTCCGGCCTCTATGCGCCCTACTGGAACTACAGCGCGCGCGGGGTGATCGTCGGCCTGACGCGCTACGCGAACAAGGCACACATTGCCCGCGCGGTTTTGGAGGCGACTGCGTTCCAAACGCGGGAGGTCGTCGAAGCCATGGAGAAAGACTCCGGGATCCACCTGGCGATCCTGCGCACCGATGGCGGGATGGTGGAGAACGAACTTTTGATGCAGTTCCAGGCATGCATTCTGAATCGGCCGGTCGTGCGTCCGGCGGTGAAGGAGACAACGTCGCTGGGAGCTGCCTATGCCGCGGGCCTGGCGGTGGGCTTCTTCGAAGGCACGGACGAGTTGCGAGCCAACTGGGCGGTGGATCGCACCTGGAACCCGAAGTTGCCGGAGCAAGATCGCGAAGAGACGTACCGGATGTGGAAGAGGGCGGTCGAGCGCTCATTCAACTGGGCGGAGTAGACCTGCGGCCATCGCGCCAAGGCCAGCGAGCTGCTTGCCGCTTCGATCGCAAGCTTCTAAGTGAGAGCAGGTTAGGCCGATCGTCGGGATTTCCGACGGTCCGGCGGCTCGCGGCCGAGTCGGCTTTTTGCCAGATTTTGCCCTGAACCAAAATCCCGGTGGTTCATGCCCTTTCGTAACTGAATGGCTCCCCGGTTTCCCTCTACTTGCCCGGGCCTTACCAGTAAAATTTTAGGAACAAGGGATATTCCGCGCCGTCCGTCTGCGGCGTGTAGAGCCACTTTTGCCACTTAGACTGCCCATTCCGGCGCGCGTGCCTATTCTCTACGTCATCCTGAGCGTCCTCGTCCTGATCGGCGTGGTGCCGATGTACTTTTACTCGCAACAGGTTGAGGCCATTAATCGCGACCGCCTGAAGACCAACGAGATGCTGTTGCAGAACACCGTGACGCGCTCCCTGGCGGACGACATTTCGCAGCACGAAGAGACCCTGCGCATGATGCTGGCGAACCTCTCGTCGGCCATCCAGGTAGCCAGCGGCGGGGACATCGGCGACCAGAACGTGGAGGCACCCGAGCTCCGGGCGCTGCTGGAGAATTTCGTCTCTTCCTCCGAGGACATTGCCTACGCGACCCTGCTCAACTCGGACGCCAAAGGCATTTCGGCTGGGCGCATCGCGCCGGACGCTTTCCTGCAGCGGGAACTCGAACGCGCTTATGCGGCCGCACGCGAAGGGCGCGTCTACAACGGTCAAGCGCTGGTCGTTGGCAGCGGCAAGTCGGCGCGCACGGTTGTACTGGTCAGCTCTCCGGTGATGTACGGAGGACGCTTCCTGGGCATGATCGGATCGGTGGTAGACCTGCAATTCCTGATCAAGCGACTTTCTGAGGTCAGCCGGGCAGGCCTTACTCCCTACGTAGTCGACAGCCAGGGACGGCTGGTAGCCGCGGTCACTCCCGGCTATGCCACAGGCCAGGAGCTGAAGGACCTGGATATCGTGCGCAGCTTCGTGGATCAGGGCAACAAGGCGCAGCTTGCGGCCACCAAGGAATTCACTCTCAATGACAGCGCCGGGACCGCGATGCTGGGCACATATAGTCCAGTGACATCGCTCGACTGGGCCGTGGTGGTGCAGAAGCCGCGAGATGAAGCCTATCGCGGCGTATACGAAATGCAGCGAACCGCGCGCCTCCTGGCCCTGCTGGCAGTGCTGCTGAGCATGGGCGTCGCCATCTATGCCGCCCGCCGCATCACCAACCCGCTGCAGGTCCTGACCGAATCCAGCCGGGCGATTGCCAAGGGCGATTTCTCGCAGCGCGTTCACGTGAAGACGAGAACCGAGATTGGCGAGTTGGCAGAGACCTTCAACGTCATGTCCGACGAGCTCGAGCACTTCGTTCAGGATCTGAAGCGCGCTGCCGACGAAAACCTTGCACTGTTCATGGGTTCCATTCAGATGCTGGCCGGCGCGGTCGACGAAAAGGATCCGTACACGCGCGGCCATTCCGACCGGGTGACGCGCTACTCGCTGATGATTGCGCAGGAGATGGGGCTGGACCCTGGCTTCCTCGAGACGGTGCGTATCTCCGCCCAATTGCACGACGTGGGCAAGATCGGCATCGAGGATCGCATCCTCAAGAAACCCGGCGCTCTGACTCCCGAGGAATTCGAAATCATGAAGACGCACACCACCAAGGGAGCGATTATCCTGCGGCCGGTGCAGCAATTGGCGGAGATGCTACCCGGTATCGAACTTCACCATGAATCCCTGGATGGCCGGGGCTATCCGTATGGATTGAAGGGCGATCAGATTCCGCTTCTGCCGCGCGTGATCGCAGTGGCCGACACCTTCGACGCGCTAACCACGAATCGTCCCTACCAGCAGGCCTACGATCCGATCGAGGCGTTGCGAATCATTCATAATCTGGCGGGCAAACGGCTCGATCCCACCGCGGTAGCCGCGCTGACCGCGGTATACGAACGCGGTGATATTCGCATTCAGAGAGTGGTCCTGCCCGCGGTAACGCCGGCTCCGGCTACGGTTGTGACACCTTCCTTGCCTGCTCCGACCGAAGCGGTCGCCGCCACTACTGATACATCCCGCTTCTAAATCGGGACGCTTCTTCCCTTCTCATCTCTTGTGACGCGATCCACGCTCCGCGTTTGAGTCTGTTTGCCCGATATAATTGAAGGCTTGGAGACTGTACGCCGCATTTATGATTCAAACCCTTTTTGGCAGCCTGGACGAACAGCAAAAACCTAGTTTCCTTGAGCGCATGAAGGAAGCGGTAACCCGCACCCGCGAGAACCTGGCGGAGCGCATCGAGGACGTGGTTTCGATCGGCAAGGAGATCGACCGGGCAACCCTGGACGACCTGGAAGCGACCCTGATAAGCGCCGACCTGGGTGCGACGACCACGCAGCAGGTGCTGGAAAAACTTCGCGACAAGGCCGACCGCAAACAAATCAAGAATGTCGACGAGTTGAAGCGCCTGCTGAAGGACGAGCTGCTTGCCATTTTGACCTCTGCGAACACGCAACCCGTGCAGCGCGTGGACGGCTCGCCCGAAGTGATTCTCGTAGTAGGCGTCAACGGGACGGGTAAGACGACAACCATCGGCAAGCTTTCGCAGGTGTTTCGCTCCCAGGGGAAGACGGTCCTGATGTGCGCGGCGGATACGTTTCGCGCGGCTGCCATCGATCAACTGGAAGTTTGGGGAGAGCGCACTGGCACCGAGGTGGTGAAGACGAAGCCGGGCGGGGATCCCTCGGCGGTGCTGTATGACGCTCTGCAGTCGGCAAGCGCGCGGCATACGGACTATGTCATCGTGGATACAGCGGGGAGGCTACACACCAAGACGAGCCTGATGGCGGAGCTGGAGAAGATGCGACGCACGGCGCAGCGCATCATTCCGGGAGCGCCCCATGAAACCCTGCTGGTGATGGATGCCACCACCGGGCAGAACGGCCTGCAGCAGGCGCGCCTATTCACGCAGTCGGCGGGCGTGACGGGAATTGTTCTGACCAAGCTGGATGGGACCGCGAAGGGTGGAGTGGTGGTCGCGATCTCGCGCGAGCTCGGGCTGCCGGTGCGTTACGTGGGCGTCGGAGAGAAAGCCGGCGATCTGCTGCCGTTCGATCCCAGGGAATTTGTGGAATCGCTGTTCGGGTGATGCATCTTTCTGCACGTTTCTGCTGCTTGTGACTGATTCAACTCTCACCGACGAACTGTTTTTGCAGCGCGCGCATGATCTGGCCCGCGCCAGCTTCGGGCTGGCCTCTCCCAATCCGCATGTGGGGGCGATCATCGTGGACGAGCGTGGCCATGTCGTGGGCACGGGTTTCCACACCTACGATGGAGTGAAGCACGCAGAAGTTCTCGCCCTGGAGCAGGCGGGGGAGAAGGCTCGCGGGGCCACGCTTTTCATCAATCTGGAGCCCTGCTCCCATCAGGGTCGTACCCCGCCCTGCGCCGATGCGCTCATCGCGGCGAAAATCCGGCGGGTCGTGGCCTCGATGCAGGACCCCAACCCGGAGGTCAGCGGGCGGGGATTCGCGCGTTTGCAGGCGGCGGGCATTGAGGTCGAGATCGGGCTGTTGGAGGAGGAAGCGCGGCGGCTGAACGAGGCATTCGCCAAGTACGTTCGCAATAAGACGCCGCTCATTACTCTGAAAGCGGCCATGACACTCGACGGCAAGATCGCCCCTCCACCCGCCGAAGGCGGCAGCCCGCGGGCTGTGGGTGGCGGCGGAGTGACTGGCGGCTGGGTCACCAGCGACGTGGCGCGGGCGCATGTGCAGGAGCTGCGCCACCAGCATGACGCGCTCATGGTGGGCGTGGGGACCATCATTGCGGACGATCCCCTGCTCACCGACCGCAGCGGCAGCCCGCGACGGCGGCCTCTGCTGCGGCTGATCGTCGATTCGCACCTGCGTTTGCCCCACGAATCACGCGTGGTGAAGACGGCGCAGGACGATGTGCTGGTGTTGTGCACGTTCGCGGAAGAAAAAAAGAAACAAGCGCTGCAGAACCTGGGTATCCGAGTCGAACAGATTTCGCCGGCGATGCCCGATGGGCGTCCCGACATGCGCGGTCTGGCGCGTCACTTGGGCGGACTCGAGATCACCAGCCTGCTGATCGAAGGCGGCGCGACTATCAACTGGGCGGCGCTGGCCGCAGGGGTCGTGGACAAGGTGTTTCTCTACTACGCGCCGAAAATTCTGGCCGGTGATGGCTCCATTCCCTTCGCAGCGGGGGCGGGCTTCCGCCACATGAGCGATGCAGCCTATGTCAAATCATTGCGCTTGCACCGGTTTGGGGAAGACTTCGCGGTGGAAGGTTATTTGCGCGATCCGTATCAGGACTAGTCAGAGCCAGAGGTTTAAAAAGTATCAAGGTTGCAAGGTTTCTAGGTTGCAAAGTTTCAGGGTCCTACGTTTAACAGCATGAGGCAGAAGCGTACCTTGCTACGTCAACAAGCTTGAGCAGTGAGTATTTTGAAACTTTTCACCTTTGAAATCTTGAAACCTGCATTGCAGGAGGTTATTCATGTTCACCGGAATAATTGAAGAAGTGGGCAAGATCTCGAGTATCACGCGGCAGAAGGGCGGTACGCGGCGGCTGACCGTCGAGGCCTCAAAGCTCATCCCGGAACTGCGCGAGGGCGGGAGCATCGCGGTCAGCGGAGTCTGCCTCACGGCCATTCAGATCACCCCGAATTCCGTCGCCTTCGATCTGGCGGAAGAGACCTGGAACCGGACCTCTTTCTCGCGGATCCACGAAGGCGCGTTGGTCAACCTGGAGTTGCCCATGCGGGCCGACGGGCGCTTCGACGGGCACATCGTTCAGGGCCACGTCGACGGGACCGGCAAATTCCTGGGGCTTGATCGGATTCCGGGCGCGGACGATTATTGGCTGCGAATCGAGACTCCGCTGGAGCTGGAGCGATACGTCATCTTCAAGGGATCGCTCTCCATCGAAGGCATTAGCCTGACGGTAGCGAAGCTCGAAGGCACAATCGTCACCGTAGCGATCATTCCGCATACCTGGGAGATGACCAACCTGAAATCGCTGCGCGTGGGCGACCCGGTCAATCTCGAAGTCGACGTGATCGCCAAGTACATCGAGAAGATGATGCGGGGAGAGTCGTCGAATAGCTCGCTGACCGTGGAAGAGCTGGTACGGCACGGCTTCTAGCGACAGGACGGGTTCGAGAGGCGGGTTCGCCCGCTGCTGGCTCGCGGTTCCCTGAGCGTGAAATGGGCTTAGTGTTTGGCCGGCTCAGAGGCCAATTCGAGCAGGCGCTGGGCGCGCGCACGAACGACGTTCATCACGGAAGTGTCGGCGACGATCTTGCTCAGGATCGAAGCTACCGCCTGCAGTTCAGCCAGACTGTCGGACTTCGCCATTTCCTCCATGCGCTTCAGTTCTTCGTCCAGAGCCAGCTTCTGATAGTGGTGGTCGTACTGCAGCCGCCGCCCAAATTCCATGGTCATCGACATGTTCTGGAACAGCGAAGTGAGTTCCTGCACGGCCGGAAGCGGAGAATAGTTGTACGTGGCCTCCGTCGATCGCTGGCGGTCGTGATAGGACAAAGTTTTCTTGCCGGTGGATGCCAGGTTCTTCTTCCTGGAATCAATCTCGCCATGAAAATATTTGGCCCGTGCTGCCAGATCGAATATGTGCTCGCGAGTCGCAGGCGAGACCACGAAGCTAACCTGGAAGGAATCCTCATCATCCGATTCCTCGCTCAACTTCGCCTTGGACTCATAGGTGGAGCGGCCGTCGGACGCGACCTGGAACGAATAGTGGTCGGGTACCGAGTTGGGGAAATCGAGCGTGAAACTTATGGTGGCGAGATCCGCGGGAGTGGATGCCGGCGGGCCTTCCGGGTTCTGGGCCAATGCTCCGAGGCACAAGACCGGGAGCAGAAGCGCGATGCACGAGAAGCTCAGAGTGTCGTTCCAGATCCGGTGAAACATCCGCATAGTGGCCGTGATTCAATTGTTACGAGGACGGCCCGCTTCGTCAACCGGCGGCGGGTCAAGAGACAGCATGCTGACGCTCCAGTGTGGCGGCGGTATGCAAATGGCAAATGGCGATCGCTAAGGCGTCGGCGGCATCGGCGGGTTCCGGCACGGAATCCAAGTTCAAAAGCCGGGTGACCATCATCTGAACCTGCTGCTTTTCCGCTTTTCCGTAGCCGACGACCGCGGATTTGATGGTCAACGGCGAGTACTCCGAAACCTCCAGCCCGGAGGCGGCCGCCACCAGCATGGCGACGCCGCGCACCTGCCCGAGTTTCA
>Ga0335081_10014108_pt1 | contig 12926 bp, 13 predicted proteins | sample Lox_Sample_35_FD_206713 | JGI IMG/M metagenome (GOLD analysis project Ga0335081, IMG submission 206713) | Soil microbial communities from Loxahatchee National Wildlife Refuge, Florida, United States - Lox_Sample_3.5 | ecosystem: Environmental > Terrestrial > Soil > Wetlands | place: USA...
GCCGTCGCGCGCCGCGTGCATGCCACATCGTGGCCGCGCTTGTTCATCTCGAGGATGTGATCATCGAAGCTTTGTGCGCCCATCTGGACCTTGGTCACGCCCAGGTGACGCAGCCAGCGGAGCTCATCGGGCGTGACCTCATCGGGACGCGTCTCGATCACCAGCCCCACATTGCGATGGGGAGCGGATTCGTTCAAGGCATGGGCTGCGTCCAGATCCACCGGGGTTTCCTCTCTTTTTCCGGCCTGTTCTGCGGTCCCTGCGCGGCCAAAATCGTTCATCGCATCAAAGCAGCGCTTCACAAACCATTCCTGATAATCCCGTTTATATGAGCTCCACGTTCCGCCCAGGATCAGCAATTCGATCTTGTCGGTGGGATGTCCCAGCGAATCCAATGCTTGAATGCGGGACCGGACCTGCGCGTACGGATCGAAATCATGCTCGAGGCCGCGCATCGCGCCGGGCTCATCTGCCAGATACGATTTCGGCATCCTCACATCGGTTGGACAAAAAATGCATTTGCCCGGACAGGGATACGGCTTGGTCAGGACCGTGACGGTCGTCACGCCGGAAAGCGTCCGCATCGGCTTCATCCGCAGGTGTTCCAGCAGATGTGCATCGGGATGCATTTCCTTGTTCCGCACCATCTCATGATACGCGGCCACCAGGACGTACTTTCCGAGATAGCCTCCATCCTGAAGCGGATGATGCCGGATGGCGTCCATGACGGCGCGGCCGCTGCGGATCTCATCGATGGCCTGACGCGCCAAGACCATCCATTCGGGCCGGATGGTGTGAGTCGAAACCCATTCTTGCTGCTTTGGTGATCTCATTGGGCTTCCTCTGGCTTGAGCACAAATTGGTCTTTCACCTCAGCCATGTTCTTGTGCCTGAAGAGATCCGTATGGAGCCCACATTCGGTTTTGCCGCGTCCAGCCCAGCGTCCCGCCCGATCGTCGTCGTTCGATCCAACTGCCGCAGTGCAGGGTGCACAGCCGATACTGCGGTAACCGCGTTCCTGCAGCGGATGCGCTGGCAGACGGTGTTCTTCCGCATAGGCTTGCACGTCGCGTTTCGTCCAATTGAGCAATGGATTGACTTTCAACAGACCGTCTTCCTGCAATTCCAAGATCTTCGCACGCGACCGTTCCACGGTCTGATCGCGTCGAATGCCGCTGATCCAGACCCGTAATCCACTCAATGCCTTTTGCATCGGCTGGACCTTATGGATGTAGCAGCACAGGTCCGGGTCCTGCACGGGCAGGATGCGCGTGTTCTGGCGGGCAAAGACGTCCCAGCGCGAGTCGCGATAAAGGTCAATTACATTGAGATTCCATTCGTGCTGGACCTTTTCCCGGAAGATCAATGTCTCCCAAAAGTGATAGCCGGTATCGAGGAAGAAGACGCGCAGCGCGGGCATGATGCTCACCGCCATGTGCAGCAGGGGCATGCTTTGCGTTTGGAAGGAGGTGCTCATGGCGATATCGGGCGCGCAGGTCCGCACCGCCCATCGAATGATTTCCTGCGGTGTCCTCGCTTCGAACTGCGCTGAAAGTGCATCCACTTCGTTTTTGTCTGGCATCATCAAAAATTATACCCGTTATAATCACGCCATGGATTCGATTGTTGGACGGCAGTTACTGGATCTGAATCGGCGCTTCTACACGGAATACGGGCGCGAGTTTTCCGCAACCCGCGGACGGCTGCAGGCGGGCGTGCTCCGCGTGATCGGATCTCTGCGCGGTGATGAGGCGATCCTGGATCTGGGCTGCGGCAACGGCGAATTGGCGCGGACCTTGTCGCGGCGCGGCCACCACGGTTCCTATCTCGGCCTTGACTTCAGCCCGCCGCTTCTCGAGAACGCCGAACGCGGACCCTTTGCTTTCCCCGTTCATTTCAGGCAGGTCGATCTGGTTTCCAGCAGCTGGGACGTCCCTGCGGATCTGCGAGATGCAATTCCCTCCAAGCTGGAGACCGGCGCGCCCGCTGCGGCAGTTCGCAATGACAGATTCGACATGGTTCTCTCCTTCGCGGTCCTTCATCACATCCCAGGCATGGAAATGCGCCTGGCGATCATCCAAAGGGCCCATGGACTATTAAAACCGGGCGGCATGTTCGTTCATTCCAATTGGCAATTCCTGAACAGCCCGCGCCTCAGAGCGAGAATTCAATCGTGGGGAGGCATCGGTTTGGCGGAAACCGACGTGGATGCAAACGATTATCTGCTTGATTGGAAACGCGGCGGAAGGGGTCTGCGCTATGTGCATCACTTCGCCCCGGCGGAACTGGCGGAACTGGCCAAGCTCGGCGGCTTTGAGATCATCGAAACGTTTTATTCGGATGGAGAAAATGAAAGGCTGAGCCTCTATCAGGTGTGGAAAAAAGTCGAAGGGACTTGAATCTCCCCCTTCCGCATGTGTCATTCACTCTTGTTTTTTGGGGCACCTATTTGGACAGCGGTTGGAATCCCTCGCCCACCGCTTCATGCGCCTGACCGATCACCATGAAGGCCTGCGGGTCCACTTCCTGAAGAATGGCCTTCAATTGCGAGACCTCGGAACGGCTGACCACGCAGTAAAGAACGGGGCGTTCTGCGCCGGTGTACGCACCTTTGCCCGGCAGGATGGTCATGCCGCGTTCCATGTCGACCAGCACGCGCTGGGCGACCGCCTCCGGGCGGCTGGTGATGATCAGCGCCGTGCGCACCATGCCGGGACCCTCCAGCACGGTCTCCGATACGATCCCGCTGACATAAAGGGTGATGATCGCATACAGGGCCTGCTTCCAGCCAAAGACGTATCCCGCCGCCAGGATCACCGCGGAATCCACCATCAGATAGCTCTGCGTCATCGGAACATTGCGATAATGATTGAGGATGCGGGCGAGGACGTCTGAGCCGCCGCTCGTCCCGCGGGCGCGATAGACCAGGCCATATCCCACGCCGCTGACCACGGCTCCGTACAGGGAATTCAGGAAAATGTCATCGGTCAGACCTTGGGCAGGAAAATTCCTCAAACGCGGGATCAGATCCACGAAAATGGAATAAACGATCACGGCGAACGCGGTACGCAGCGCAAAGCGCGATCCGCCGAGAAAACGCCAGCCGATCAGGAACAACGGAATATTCCCGATCAACACCATCAGCCCGATCGGCCAATGCGTGTAGTAATTGATCAATTGAGAAATGCCGGTCACGCCGCCGCTGGCAAGCTTCGCCGGGACCAGGAACAAGCGTAATGCAATGGCCTGTATGCTCGCTCCGATGAAGATCAATGCATAATCAAAGAACAGCGGCAGAAAACGTTCCTTTGGATCCATTCTGTGAAAATCTAATCCAGCAGATTGGTGCCGGTCAGCTTCTCGATCACAGCGATCACGGCAGAATTGTCCAATTCGCCCATGCCCATTTCGATCATCTGCTCAAACAGCTTCGTGTGCTGCGCCGCGGCGGGCAATAACATCTCGTATTGGCGGGCGGTCTCCATCACAATTCTCATATCCTTCAATTGCATATAAGCCTTGAAGCCCGGCGCGCGGTTGCCCGCGAACAGGCGCGGCGGCTTGACATCCAGCGTCCAGCATTGAGCCGCGCCCGCTTTGATCGCTTCCACAACTTTTTGCGGATCCACACCGGCCCTGCGTGCAAAAATCAACAGTTCGCCCATGGCCGCCATCTGCGCCGCGACCATGATCTGATTGGCAGCTTTCGCGACTTGTCCCGCGCCTGAATCGCCGACCGCTGTCACGGTCTTTCCCATGGCGTTGAAGATCGGCCTGACCTTTTCAATGGCTTCGGCTGGACCGCCGACCATGATGGTCAGCGTGCCGTTCTTCGCGCCGATGTCTCCTCCGGAAACGGGCGCATCCAAACACAGCACGCCCAGGGCCCCCAACTTTTCCGCGATCATGCGCGCCGAGGCCGGCTTGATGGTGGAGTTGTCAACGAAGATCAGCCCCGGGTGTGCGCCCTCGATGATCCCTTTTGCGCCGAGCGCTACTTTTTCCACATCGGGTGAATCGGGCAGATTGGTGAAGACCACATCCACTCGCGCTGCGACTTCAGCCGGTGACTTTGCGGCGGCCGCGCCCTCGCCGACCAGCTCATCGACGGCTGCCGTCGAACGATTATGAACAACAAGCGGAAAGCCCGCCTTCAAAATATTGCGTGCAATGGACTTTCCCATTAATCCGAGGCCGATATATCCAACCTTCAGCATGCTGACTCCTTGACCTTCGTTTGAAAAAATGGCTGCATCCAGCTCGATGGGATTATACCAATGAGCCCGACAATCCCTCGAATATAAAAAGAAACCCGCCTCCTGTGTGGGGGAGGCGGCTGGGGGCCGGAGACCGAAGCATTACTTGAGTTCGTAGGTCATATCAACGGTAACGCTTAATGTCAGTTGGCCGGTATTGATCGGCACGGGGGCTGCCGGTGCCGCGGCAAGGCCTCCTCCGCCTTTGCCGTACACATCCATCACCGGTTGCGGGATGTTGTTTGTGAAACTGATGCTCTGCACGTTTCCCAACGTGACACCCGAGGCAGAGGCGAGTTCCTGGGCCTGAGTCTGCGCATCCTTGACCGCTTGATCGCGAGCCTGTTTTATGGCAGAGGTTTTATCGAATACATCAAATTGAATGCTGTTGACACTGTTCGCGCCGGCCTGGACCGTTGCGTCCAACAGGTCGCCCAGCTTGTCCAGTTGATGGACGGTCACATAGACGGTGTTATCCACCACGTACGTTGTCGTTCCGGGTTTTCCGGTCTGGGGGTCATATTGTGTGTTGGGATAGATGCTGAAGTTCGTGGTGCGGATATCTTTCGCATCGACTCCGGAGTTCTGCAGCGCAGTGACCACCTGATGAGTCTGGTCGTTGTTGGCTGAAACCGCATCAGAGGCTGTCGGCATTTCGGTGTGCACACCGATATTGATATAAGCCACATCCGGCGTAAGGTAGACCATTCCTGTCCCAGTCACGCTTAATGTCCGTTGAGCCGGCGCGGCAGTGGACACTGTATTTGCCGCACCGCAACCACTCAGGACAACGGCCGCGAGTAGAACGGCTGATCCAAGGAAAAATTTGATTCGCATGGCGCTCTCCTTTTCTTGTTTCTCTTCAAGACGATTGGCTCGCCTGGAAAGTTCCTGCGTATTGTAGTCGATTCCGGCCTGATCAAGGGTGTGGCCCGCAGGGTGATAAATAGAAAACGACCATGACGGTCGTTTTCTATTTGGAGCAGGCCTGAATTTATCTCCGTTGGGTGCGATTTCCATCGGAGGCCCGGGCGCTCATGCCCACTGGATGGTAGGTCGGCTCAGGCGGAGCAACCGCCCGGGTCGAATCAAAGGCCGCGGCAGGTTTGGGCGCGGGACGCATATAGCTCGGAGTCGGAGCAACAGAGGGGGGCCGGGCTTGAAACGGGGGGCGCATTGGCTGGTATTTCGACGGCTGATCCTCTGCCATGCTAAAAATGTTCTCGCCCGCGATCGAGAATGTTCCGATGATCAGGACGCGGATCAACAAAACCATCGCGGCGACAAAGACGGGGACCGCCTTGACCAGCACCGCTTCACCGATCAGGGCGCTGCCCTGCGAGGTGTGATCCATGATCGCCACTGAGACTCCCCACCAGGTGAGAGCTGCATTGAACAACGCGGCGATCAGCCAGGCACCGAAAAGATACCAGACCTCGGTGGGTTCGTCGCGTCCGCTTTGAGGCGTGAAGATGCGTGCAATGCCGGCAAAGTCTATGCCGCAGAACGCAAAGGCCAGGACTGTGGCCCACGTGATGCCTGCAAACTTTAAATTCCCAAGCAGATCTGTAAGTGCGAAGGCGGTGGTCGAATAGTTGAAGACCTCAAAAGCAAGCAGGGCACTGAGGAGGATCGCACCGAATATTGCGCCGCGTCTGGACGCTGTGCCGCGCAGGAAAGGCGTTATCCGAATTAGGAAGGATCGGTTCATGGAAATCTCCTTTGGCCCTGTCGACAGGTACAGAGCCACCCTAAATATAGAACAAATATTCTAAAAAGTCAAGTGTAATTTGTGAGGGGCGCTCGAGGAACCGGCTTGACAATATTCAGGCACTGAATTATAGTTACTACTATAAAACCTATAATATCAATAGACATTATATGAGACTATCGAAGCGCGGTGAATATGGTTTGCGTGCCATGATCATGTTGGCAAGCCCGGGATCTGATGGACATCCCCCGGTTCTCCAGATTCGAGAGATCTCCGAGCGGGAAAGGATCCCCGCAAAATTCCTCGAACAGATCCTGCTCACCCTGAAGAATGCCGGGCTGCTACATAGTAAGATGGGCGTAGGCGGGGGTTATCATCTGGCGAGACTGGCCAGCGAGATCAGCCTGGGCCATATTGTGCGCATCCTGGATGGCCCATTGGCGCCCGTCAAGTGTGTAAGCCAGATGGCTTATGAGCCATGCGGCTGTCCGGATGAGGAGACTTGTGGCCTGCGCCTGGCGATGGGCGATGTCCGTAACTCGATCGCAGAGATCCTGGATGGCACCTCCTTGGAGGATGTCACGCGCCGGGTGAGTGAGGTCCGTCAGTCGATACAAGCTCGCTGAGGCGGTTTCTCGATCATTTTTTTTGTGGCTCAAAAGTCTATTACTATTATAGACTTTATAGCATAAACCGATATTCTGGAGGCAATATGAAAAACGTGTTCTTTAAGCTATTGAGTCTGGTTGCGATAGGGATGCTGGCGCTGGCAGGTTGTGGCAGCCCAACGACAGCGGCGACTGCCGTCCCCGCTTCAACCCAGCCGGCCGCCGCTCCGGCTGCGGCGTCCACCGCTGCCGTTCCCACCGCTCAAGCGCTTAGCGGAACGATCAACGTTTCCGGGGCTTTTGCGCTGTATCCCATGATGACCGTCTGGGCTGCGGAATTTACCAAGCTTAACCCGGGTGTCCAATTCAATGTACAGGCCGGTGGGGCCGGTAAAGGCATGACGGATGCCCTGGCAGGCGCCGTTGATATCGGCATGGTCTCACGCGCCATCCAGCCCGCAGAGGAAGCCAAGGGCGCATATTGGGTCCCCGTTGCGAAAGATGCCGTCTTCCCCTTTGTCAGCGCACAAAATCCCGTATTGGCCGACCTGATGGCGCAGGGGATCAGCCCGGCCACGTTCAAGAAGATTTTCATAACCGGTGAGATCACCACCTGGGGCCAGGTGACCGGAAAGCCCGAAGACAAAGATGCAATCCATGTTTACACTCGTTCCGACTCGGCGGGTGCGGCGGATATGTGGGCACAGTTCTGCGGCGGAAAGGCCCAGGCGGATATTTTGACAACCGCCATAGGCGTCAATGGAGAACCGGCATTGGTGGATACAGTGATCAAGGACCCCCTTGGAATATCCTACAGCAACTTGAACAGCGTATTTGATGTGACGAGCGGCAACCTGGTGGCGGGAGCAGCTGTGCCGCCGATCGATGTGAACGGTACGGGCCAGGCAACACCAGATGAGGTGTACAAGACCACGGCCGACGCGGTCAACGCCGTCGCCTCAGGAAAATACCCATCCCCTCCGGCCCGTTTTGAGAATCTGGTGACGAGGGGCAAGCCCTCGGGTGTGGTGCAGGCCTTCCTGGTCTGGATTCTCACGGACGGTCAAAAGGACCTTGGCCAGGCGGGGTATGTGCCCTTGACGCCGGATCAGCAGGCGGCCGCATTGGCAAAAGTCCAATGAATCGACAAATTCAATTTGATGTAAACCAGGTGAATATCAAGACAGAAGGTCGGCTGAGCCGGCCTTCTGTGGTTGCCCGCAACAGGCAAAATCGACTGGCCCGGCGCACATTTTTTGTCGTTACGCTATTGCCGATGATCCTCATTGCAGCCATCACCCTCATGTTGATCGTGCGTTCGTGGCCCATCCTGAGCGCGTTTTCCCCCAGGGATCTATTTCTGGGCTCGACCTGGCGGCCGGACCGCGGGCTCTTCGGTTTCTGGCCCTATATCACCGGCACCTTCTGGGTAACCGCCGTGGGCGTCCTGCTTGCAGTTCCGCCCTGCCTGCTCACCGCGTTGTATTTATCTGAATATTCTCAATCATTTACCCGTTCGATCGCCAAGCCCATCCTTGACCTGCTCGCGGCCATCCCTCCCGTGGTATACGGCGTATGGGGATTAATTGCGATCGTTCCATTCGTGGAAGATGTACTGGCGCCGCTTTCCAGGCGATGGCTCAATTTCATCCCGATCTTTGCCGTCAACCAGCCGACCGGGTTCAGCATCGTTGCCGGGGGCATTGTGCTGGCCGTGATGATTGCTCCCTTGATCATTTCCGTCGTGTATGAAATTCTGAGGACCGTCCCGAACGATCTTCGACATGCCTCCCTGGCCCTTGGAGCCACGCAGTGGCAGACGATCCGTCAGGTGGTGATCCCGCGGGTCATTCCCGGAATGGTCGCGGCGATCGTGTTGGCCGCTTCACGCGCCCTGGGCGAAACGATGGCCGTGTTGATGGTGGTCGGAAACGTCGCGCGAGTTCCGCAGTCCATCTTCGATGCGGCCTATCCGCTTCCGGCGCTGATCGCCAACAATTATGGCGACATGATGTCCATCCCGCTGTATGATGCCGCGTTATTGTGTGCGGCGCTTATTCTGCTCGTCGTTATTTTGGTCTTCAATATCCTTTCGACCCTGGTGCTTCAGCGAATGCTCGGGAAAAACTGGACATGATGCGGAAACGTTGGCGGCGGCGGCACATGATCGAGGCCTTTTTTAAAGGCTTGATGGCCGTTTCATTTCTGGTGGTGGCGGGCGGACTCGGCGCGATCCTCTGGACCATTCTGGTCAAAGGTCTGCCTGCCTTGACGTGGGACATGATCACGCAGGTGCCTCAGGGCGGTTTTTACCTTGGGAAGGGCGGCGGCGTATTGAACGCGATCCTTGGTTCGCTTTATCTGGCAGGCGGCGGCACACTGCTGGCGCTGATATTCAGCCTGCCGATCGCCCTTTATCTTGAAACCTATCTCGGCGACTCGGATTGGGGCCGTTATGTTCGTCTGTCGCTGGACGTGCTGTGGGGAATCCCAACGATCGTTTACGGCGTGTTTGGTTTCATCATCATGCTGGCAATCGGCCTGCGGGCTTCGCTCCTGGCCGGGATCGTTGTGTTATCGCTGGTTGAGCTGCCGATCATGGTACGTGCCATGGATGAAGTGATCCGCCGCATGCCCGTCGACCTCGAGCAGGCTGCGCTGGCCCTCGGCTCGACCAAGCTGGAAGTTGCAATGCGTGTCGTAACCCGTCAAATGCTTCCCGGGATGATCACGGCCATCCTTCTGGCTTTCGGACGCGGCATCGGTGATGCGGCCTCGGTGCTGTTCACGGCGGGTTATACCGACCGGATTCCCACCTCCCTATTGCAGCCGACCGCCTCCCTGCCGCTGGCGGTGTTCTTCCAGTTGGGCACCCCCTATCCTGTGGTACAGCAACGCGGTTATGCCTCGGCTTTGATCCTTACCATCATCGTTCTGATCATCAGTATCGGCTCTCGTCTGATCTCGGCACGTTTGAACAAATATACAGTGAAGTAGCGAAGGAAAATTTCATGGACACGCATATTCGGGTTCGCAACTTGAACGCCTTCTATGGCAAACAGCAGGCGCTGAAAGAGGTCAATCTTGAGATCCCCAAAAAGCAGGTCACGGTCATTATGGGACCGTCGGGCTGCGGCAAGTCGACCCTGCTCAAGACGTTCAACCGCTTCCTGGAGTTGACGGACGGTACGCGAATCTCGGGCGAAGTGCTTGTCGATGAGCAGGATATCTACGCCAGCAACGTGGATGTGACGGAAGTCCGCAAGCGGGTGGGTCTGCTGGCACAACGTCCCTCGCCGCTGCCCATGTCCATTTACGAAAATGTGGCCTATGGCATGCACATCCATCAGATGCATAAAGACCGCGTTTCCTATAAGCAGGCGGTCCGGCATTACCTCGAGATCGCCGGACTTTGGGACGAGGTCGGCAAGCGTCTGCACGACCCCGCGACCAGCCTTTCGATCGGCCAGCAGCAGCGGCTCTGTCTGGCGCGTGGGTTGGCGGTTGAACCGGAGATCATCCTGGGCGACGAACCGACTTCGGCGCTCGACCCGCTGTCGGCGCAGAATGTCGAGCGGCGGTTGCTGGATTTGAAAGAGCAGTACACCATCGTGATCGTGACGCACACGCTGCGCCAGGCGAAGCGTCTCGCAGATTATGTGATCTACATGTATCTGGGCGAAGTCGTCGAGGCGGGGCCCGCCCACGGCGTCTTTAACAATCCGCAGCATGAACGGACCCGCGCCTATCTGGAGGGACAATTCTAATTTGAAGGGGCGCCGCGCGGGTCGCCGCTTCATCACATTGGGTTTATAATCCGTTTCGGAGCAGCTATGAAACGAATCGGTCTGTTATTGGTTTTCCTGATCGGGTTGTCCTTTACATTTCACTCTGCACACGCGCAGACCGATCCGCAGGGCGGCTTCGTGTCCCCGGCGCAGCCGCTCATCCTGGTCATGAACGCGGACGGAACGATCGAGCCTGCCATGCAGGAGTACTTCGAGCGCGGAATTCGGGCGGCCGAACAGCGCAACGCGGAAGCTCTCATCATCCAGCTGAACACGCCCGGCGGCGATCTGCAAAGCATGGATAACATCATCCAGGATATAGGCGCCAGCACGGTGCCGGTAGTGATCTATGTTGCCCCAAATAGTGCGATGGCGGGAAGTGCCGGAGCTTTGATAACCATCGCGGCCCAGGTCGCGGCGATGGCCCCCGAGGCGGCGATCGGTGCTTCCAGCCCGATCGATTCGAGCGGCCAGAACCTGGATTCGACCCTGGCCACCAAGCAAAAGGAAATCATGAAGGCAACCATTCGCCCGCTGGTGGAACGGCGCGGCGCTGATGCGACCCAACTGGCCCAGGATATGATTGATAACGCCAAGGCGGTTTCGGCCTCCGAAGCTTTGCAGGCCCATTTGATCGATTTCACGGCCGTTGATGTAAACGATGTGGTCAAGAAACTTGACGGCTTCACGGTGACCATGTCGAGCGGCACGCTTACGCTTCATACCGCCAACGCCGTCACCGAACCGTTGGACATGAATCTGATCGAACAGCTTTTATTGATCCTGACCGACTCAAACTTTGTTTTCATTCTGCTCTCGGTCGGCGTGCTGGCCCTGCAGATCGAGCTGTCCCATCCCGGCACCTGGGTGCCCGGTTTCATCGGTGTGGTCTGCCTGGCGCTGGCGATCTATGGCATGGGATTGCTTTCGGTCAACTGGTTTGGCTTGATCTTCGTTGGCACGGCATTCGTCCTGTTCATCCTCGATATCAAGGCGCCGACCCACGGCGCGCTCACGCTGGTCGGCATTGCCTCGTTCATCTTCGGCGCGCTGATGTTGTTCAATTCCCCGAGCGTGCCGTCATTCGAGCGTGTTTCCGTGCCGCTGGTCGTTGCCGTGGGCATTGCCATTGGGTTAATGTTCGCCGCCATCGTGACGTTCGCTCTGCGTACGCTGCATTCTCCCCTTCAATCGGGTGTAGAGACCATGGTTGGAAAGACGGGCTACGCCAAAAGGGATTTTGATGCAGCCGGACAGGTCCAGGTCGGCTCGGAGCTTTGGACGGCAGAGGCCGCCGATGGATCGGGTCAGATTCGTGAAGGCGAGCGTGTCGAAGTGGTCGAAGTGAAGGGCCTGCGTCTCAAGGTCCGTAAAATATAACGGCGTGAGAGCTGTCCCGTTCCCCTTGCTCTGAAAGCTGACCCCGGGCAGCGAAGAATCGCGTCGTTCTAAACCTTTGGATTTATCATACAAAATGCCATGACATCCACCCCCACACGAGATCGAGTCAACTCCGATGATTTAAACCTGCGGCCCCTGCGGCGTCCCGCGTGGATCAAAGTGCGGGCGCCATCCGGTGAGACCTACGAACGATTGCAAACGTTGATGCGCTCGAAAGCACTGCATACCGTTTGTGAGGAGGCCAGGTGCCCGAACATGGGCGAATGCTGGGGATCGGGCACCGCGACGTTCCTGATGCTCGGCGACGTGTGCACACGCACGTGTGGTTTTTGTGACATCAAGCACGGCAAGCCGGGACTGCTGGATTGGAGCGAAGCCGAGCGCGTGGCGCAGGCCGTGAGATCCATGAATCTCAAACATGCGGTGATCACTTCGGTCAACCGCGACGACCGGCGGGATGGCGGCGCGCCGATTTTTGCGATGGTCATCCGCCGCATCCGCGAAGTGCTGCCCGGTTGTTCGATCGAAGTCCTGATCCCCGATTTCAAGGGCTCGCTCGAAGCCCTGAAGATCGTGATGGAGGCGCGGCCGGAGATCCTGAATCACAACGTGGAAACGGTGCAGCGATTGTTCAAACAGGTGCAGCCGCAGGATAATTATGACTGGGCGGCGGCGACCCTTTCCGGTGCCAAGCAGCTCGACCCCGACGTGCTGACCAAATCCGGCATCATGGTCGGGCTCGGTGAAACCATGGAAGAGGTCAAAGCCGTGATGCGCGACCAGCGTTCGTGGGGCGTGGATATACTGACGATCGGTCAATATCTCCAGCCGAGCAAAAAGCATCTTCCGATGGACCGTTATTACACCTTGGAGGAATTTGTCGAGTTGAAGCGTTATGGGCTGGAGATCGGTTTCAAGTGGGTGGAAGCCGCGCCGCTGGTAAGATCATCCTATCACGCCGCGGAACAGGTGCGCGCCCTGAGCACGGTGCATCGCCAGCTGTACGGCGAGCAGCGGCCGTGACGGCGGGCTCTTATCGCAATTTATATTTTGCCGCGCCGCCTGAGTGCGCCGGTTCGGGATGGATGACTTAAGCAACCTGGCGGGCCTCAAAGATCGGACCGTCACCGCCGCGCTGGCGGATGTGATGCGGGGAATGTTC
>Ga0335081_10014109_pt1 | contig 12925 bp, 12 predicted proteins | sample Lox_Sample_35_FD_206713 | JGI IMG/M metagenome (GOLD analysis project Ga0335081, IMG submission 206713) | Soil microbial communities from Loxahatchee National Wildlife Refuge, Florida, United States - Lox_Sample_3.5 | ecosystem: Environmental > Terrestrial > Soil > Wetlands | place: USA...
GCCAGAGTTCAAGCAGGCGATCAAAAACCAAGATGAGCAAATCGACCAGCAACGCTCCCTGACCGAGGAACTTTCGGCCAAAATATCGCAAATCGGGGAGGCTGGTTTTGACGACCAGCCTGCGCTTCACGACGCCATCCTCGATGGAATGACCGGACTGAAGATCAAGGCGGACCACGCCAAGAATGAAGAAACGCGATTGGTTTTGCTCCGTTCTTTCAACGACCTGTGGGCGCAAGGAGTCGAAGCGGGCCAGTCGGAATTGGAAAACAAACGGTTCAGCCATGCGGAATATTACTTTCAGCTCATGAGTCGAGTTAGACCGAACGAGCCCTGGCCTGCGCTCCTGCTGGCGGAAACGAGCGCGGCCCGCGGCGATAAAAAACGCGCATTCAAAGACCTGCATGAGGCGCTCAAGCGCGGACTGAAAAATCCCGACGCGATTGACAAAGACACCAACCTGCAATCGCTGCGCTCCGAGCCCGAGTTCCAGCAAATCGTTGCTGAGCTGAAAGCGAAGCGGGATGCGCAGGCCTCGCGATAAAACTGCGTTGTGGGATTGACCTAGCCCGGTTGACCAATTGACTTTCGCACGGCTTCAATCTAGGGTTTTTGTTATGTCAGCGATTTCCGATCAGGTAGAACGGTTCCTGAATAACGCGCCGGCAGATTCGCGCGATGCGATTGCGCTCGAGATCTGGAAGAAGTGCCTGAACCTGGACTTGCAGGAGCGGAGTGTTCTGGAGAATGAAGTCTTGATTTCCCGGCTCATCCGGCAAGATCGCAATTCACAGATCGAGCCACGCGTAACCTTACGAACCCTGTTTTAGCTCGACCAGCACCTGGCGGGCAATCTCTTTGAGCGTCTCAAATACTCCAACGCCCTGAAACGCCACGGCTTCCAGTACCGTCTCGCCTTTGCGGCCCAGATTCTTGGCCAGCGCTTCCACCGGCATGACATTGGGCAGATCGCGCTTGTTCAACTGAAGAACGTAAGGGATTTTTTTGAAGTCGTAGCCGTGCTCTTTCAGGTTGTCCATGAGGTTATCGAGCGCTTCGACGTTGGCGTCCATACGCTCTTCCTGGGAGTCGGCAACAAAAACGATTCCATCCACGCCTCGCAAAATCAATTTGCGGCTGGCGTCATAGAAAACCTGTCCGGGAACGGTGTAAAGATGGATGCGGGTCTTGAAGCCGCGGACGGAACCAAGATCCAAGGGCAGGAAATCGAAGAAAAGGGTACGCTCGGTCTCCGTCGCCAGCGAGATCATCTTGCCCTTTTGCTGGTTCGCAGTTTTCTGGTAAATGTGCTGAAGATTGGTGGTTTTGCCGCCCAGACCGGCGCCATAGTAGACGATCTTGCAGTTGATCTCCCGGGCTGCAAAATTAATGAAGCTCAACGGCTTTCCCCAAAACCGGCAAGAAAACGCCCATAAAACCGACGTTCCCCGCCAAGGATTTTGCTGATACTGCTGGTTTTATATCACACGCAAATTGTGACGGGCAGGTTACCGTAGTTACGTAGGAGCCGGGTCTTGCAGAGAGGCCGCGCGCCCGAAGTTTTTCCTTCGCGAATCTATTGCCGGGCTCCAGCTGGATAGTAGCCGTTCTTGGCAGTCACATCCACGCAGGGACGCACAGAAGAAAGTCTGCAACTGGGGCGATCGACAGTGACCTCTACATCGCGATAGACAGTGCTGGGTGTGGCGCGCGTCACGTAGCCCAGGGTGTATTGGTTGCGGGCGTCGCCCAGAGCAGCTGCGTAGGCGTTCTCGATGGCCTCGCGCGAGAAACCATTGATAACTTCCCCCCCGGTTGCACTGGCATACTTGGGCAGAAGGTCGGAGGGTTGCATCTTGGGCAAATGGAAGCGTTGCAGCTTCCCATAGACAGGGATTGCGGAACCCTCCACCGAAACCCCGTAGACCAGGATTCCGTTAGTCAGGAGCACCCGCATAACGTCCTTGTAGCTTGCCTTGCTCCGCGCCTCGCGTCCGTCACTGATCACGAAGATTACTTTGCGGCGGGAACGCGGCTGTTTACCCAGATCGACGGCCGCGGCCAGGATGGCATCGTTCAACACATGCGACTCTCTAGGCGGAGAAATCGGCGGAATCGTGCCCTGATTAACCGGCACACCATTCACGATTGGTCCTTCAGGTCCCAGCGGCCCATTCATGACGGGCACGCCGTTATTACGGCCGGAGACTGTTTTCAATTCGTCAAACGTAGCCGTCAGCCGCCGGTTGACGGCGCTGAAATTCGAGACTCTGGTGACGCTGCTGCTGTAGGTATAGACCGCGACTTCATCATATTGACTGAACGCCCCTTCAAGCGCGGAAAAGGTTTGATTGACCTTTTGCAGGGCTATGTCCGCCAAGCTTTGGTCGACAATCACCGCCGCCGACAGGGCGAAGGGATCGGCTGTGAAGAAATTCAAAGTCTGTTTCTTGCCGTCTTCAAAGACCGAGAAGTCGCGCGGCAACAGACCGCTCAGGAGGCGGCCAGATTCATCCTTCACCATCACAGGGACAAGCACCTGATTGGTCGTCACGGTGAACTTGTACAAATCTTCCTGCGTTGCCGTGTGGACCTCGGTTTGCCCTCCCGGAGAAATCGTGGTCACTTTGAACGGCGGTGGCGGCGGCGTTTGGGAGCCGTTGCTGTTTTGCTGCGTTTGCGGAATCGCCGGCTGGTCGCCAGGCGGAGGCTGGTTCGCGGGGACAGAAGGCGCAGGCTGAGGCTGAGGCGCCGGCGGAGCTTCAGGAAGGTTTTGCGGCGGGCGCGTAGTGGAGGGCGCATCAGGGATCTGCTCGTCTTGAGGGTCCGGCTTCTGCGAATCTGCCTGTTGGGCTGCGCCCATACTAAGCGCGAGGAAAACTACCATCCCGCCTGCCGCCGCCTTTGCCTTAGTGAACCTCATGGCGAAGAAACTGCCTTCTCCTATGCCCCGTCGTCTAAACATGGGATGCCGGCCAGCGCCTCTTGGCACCCCAAATCGTGCATCTAACCCCGCGTGAGATAGACTAACAAAAAAGGGAGAGGAAAATATCCTGATGTCCAAAGCGCCCCGCCTTACCCGGCTTCTGGTCGTCATTGCGGCCCTCGGTTTCATACCATCCGCTCTTTCCGCTCAAGAACTTCCCCGCCTTGCAGGCCAGCCTGGCGATCAGCCCAAAGACCAGGACCAGGGCGTGGCAACCCTGAAGGTCAACGTCAACGTGGTGCAGCTGTTCTTCAACGTTAAAGACAAAAAGGGCGCGCTGATCCCAAACCAGACCAAGGATGACTTCGAGGTCTTCGAAGACGGTAAGCCACAGACGATCAAGTACTTCACGGCCGAGTCGAACCTGCCGCTGACGTTGGGCATACTGATCGACTCCTCGGGAAGTCAGGGACGGGTTCTCGACATGGAGAAGGAAATCGGCGGCGCGTTCCTCAGCCAGATCCTTAGAGACAAGGACGAAGCTTTCGTAATCAGTTTTGACGTCAATGTGGATCTCCTGCAGGACTTTACCAACTCAACCCGTCGGCTGAAGGATGCGCTCAACAGCGCCCAGATCAACGTTGGAGGCTCAGGGGGCGGGATCCCGGGGATGGGCGGAGGGCCAATACCCCAAACCAACATTCCTCGCGGTACCCTCCTCTATGACGCCGTTTATCTCGCCGCGCACGACGAACTGGCCCAGGAAGTGGGACGCAAGGCAATGATTCTATTGACTGACGGCGAGGACCAGGGCAGCCAGCTAAAACTCAAGGATGCAGTCGAAGCAGCCCAGAAGGCAGACAGCATCGTTTATGTTCTACTTTGCGCCGATCGGGGCTTCTACGGATTTGGCGGCTATTCCGGCGAAGGTGAAATGAAGAAGCTCACATTCGAGACCGGAGGAAGAGTCATCGATGTTGGCAATAAACCGGAAAAACTGAAGCAGGCTTTTGAAGAGATTTCGCAAGAGCTCCGCAGCCAGTACAACATCGGCTATACGCCCTCGAACGCAAGTCTCGACGGGAGCTATCGCAAGATCGACATCCACTCCAAGGATGGCTATAAGATTCAGGCCCGGGCGGGATACTATGCGAACCCACGAAAGGAGGCGCAATAAATCGATACAAAGCGTCGTAGTCGGCCCTCGTTCAAGCTGTCGCTGTCTTCTTGCGGTCCTTTACGCGAATCACAAACTTCAATCCTGACCAGACTTCATCAACGGCACAAACCTTGACATCGACCAGGCCCGTCTCCAGGCCGATCCGGCGCACATCATTCTCAGTCAGGTCTGCGGCGACTCCCGAACTCTTCTTCGGCCAGCTCGCCCAGAGAATTCCTGCCGGCGCCAGCGACTTGGCGAACCGAGAGAATTCTCTCTTCAGGTCAGACTGACTCTTTACGAACAGCATTGCGAAATCCAACCCGGGGATGACGTTTTTCGATTTTTTGCACGAAGCGAGCGCATCGTCCAATTCTGCCTTCACTTCCGATGGCAAGTTCAAAAAAGCGACACGGAAGCCATCCTTGATGCCTAGCTTCTTGGGAAGTGGAGTGCCTGAATAGCCAGCCATTTGCCTGTTCTATTGGGTGGGAGCGTAATAACCGTGACGGCTGCGTACCCGCAGGTTCTTGTGGTTCTCAGCCACAATCTCGATGGTGTGATAGCGGCCGTCGGCATGCAACCCGGCAGGACTGTATGAGAGATCGTACTGGCTGCGGAGCTCGTCTTGAATTTCCCCGAACGCATTGGCCACATCGTTGATCTGGAAGGGGAAGAAGGCGCGTCCGCCGGTCGCATCGGCAATGCGTTCCAGGATCTTGTCTCCACGCTGGCGGGTCCCCATGACATTCGTGCTAATGGTGTAGACGATCACCTCAGCACGTTGCGCCATATCGATGGCCTCTTCCCGAGTCACGTGACTGGTATTGTCGTCTCCATCGCTGAGCAGAATGATCGCCCGCCGCACCGGACCTTTGTGGGGCTGTTTCATCAATTTGTCTCTGCACGCGAAGTAGAGCGCGTCATACATGGCCGTACCGCCGCCCGGCCGCAGTGCGCGAACGCCGCGAGAAAGGTCTTCCGTGTTGTCGGTAAAGTCCTGAGTGACTTCAGGCGTCACATCAAATCCCACCACGAATGCTTGATCGTAACGCGGCCGCACTGTCTGGTTAAGAAATTCTACGGCTGATTCCTGTTCGAACTTGAAACGATCGCGTACTGAGTTGCTGGCGTCGATGAGCAGTCCTACCTGCAAAGGCAGGTTGGTTTCGCTATGGAAACTGCGGATTTCCGGGGCTGGCTTTCCATCATCCAGGACGTTGAAATCGGCTTGTTTCAGGTCTTTGACATAGCGGCCGTGTTTGTCAGTCACGGTGAAAACAACGTTGACTTCGTTGACCGTTGTGCGGATTGTCGCGGTTGTCTCTTCGGTCGGTGCAGTGTTTTGCGGGTTCGGAGGAACGCCGGTATCGGTTTTTGAAGCGGTCGTCTTTTCTGTTGTGGTTCCGGATCTCGCCGCCTGCTGCACAGAGGGCGATGGCGAAGTTTTCTGGGTCGCCGTGTCCGATTGCTTTGCAGACGAGGGAACGGACGGGAGTGCGCTGGAAGCAGAATCCTGGCCCGCGAGCGGCAACGTTAACAGGACCAGGCTGCTGAGCAGAAGGACATGACAGCGGAACTTCATTGCCCCTCCATTATATCCGTATTGCCAATCTCTTCCGCTCCCGCTTAACAAGTAACCATCAAAGGCGCTCAAGAAAAGCTGCCAAGTCCGATGGCAAGGGACGAGAAAATCTTAACAATTTCTGATCGCGGGGATGGGTAAATTCAAGCGCCTCAGCGTGGAGAAAATTTCTAGGCAATGAGATAGCGCTACCCTGCCTCGACCTCATTTCCCAGGGTGCTCCGTACAATGTGTCTCCAACCACGGGATGACCGATTGAGGCCAAATGCACACGGATTTGATGTGTCCGCCCAGTGTCGATACGTACTTCAAGCAGCGAGAATTTGCCGAAGCCAGATTCGATCCTGCGCTTCATAACGTAATGACTCACGGCTTCACGGCCTCCCGCGCGTCTTATCGTCATGCGCGTGCGGCGAACGCGGTCACGGCTGATGCTGCTTGAAATCGTGCCCGAGTCTCGTTTAAGCCAGCCATGCACCAGGGCAATATACGTTTTCTTGACTCGTCGGGCGGCAAACTGGGCGGCCAAGTTGCGGTGAGCCTCGTCATTCTTGGCCACAACCATCAGGCCGCTGGTGGCTTTATCGAGGCGGTGGACAATGCCCGGTCGAAGCTCTCCTCCGACCCCTGAAAGTTCTCCAAAACGGTGAAGAAGGGCGTTCACAAGCGTACCGCGATTGCGTTCATCTTCCGTGGCCCCGGCGCCCGTATGCACCATCATGCCTGCCGGCTTGTTGACCACGGCCAAGTCTTCGTCTTCATAGACAATATCGAGCGCAATTTTCTCCGGGATAGCTCTTAGTCGTGGCCGCTGCGCGGGACCGAGAATCGTAATTTGCTCGCCACCGCGCAAGCGCAGGGAAGGTTTTGTCGGTACATGGTCCACCAGCACTTTATGTTCGTTGATAAGTTGCTGGATTCTTGCGCGGCTAACGTCAGGGATGTTTGTGACTAGAAACTGATCGAGGCGCTGGCCCGCATTTTCCGGACTTGCCTTGAGATTCTTGGGGAATGTGTTGTCTCTATCCACGTAACGTAGAGTTTAGCGCGTTGCGTGTGCCGGAACGGGCTTTGCCGCGCCACTGCGAAGCCACCAGATCAAGGCGCCGCCGATCACAAGGAAAATGGAAATAAGCTGGGTTCCGCTCATCAGTCCACCGAACACCGAACCGCGCCCGGGATCGTCGCGGATGAACTCCAGAAAGAAACGCGCCACTCCGTACAAAATCAGATACGCGCTGAAGACCTGGCCATCGAATTTCTTGCGCCGGAACAGCCACATCAGAACAAAGAAATTCGCCAGCTCGATGGCTGACTCAAAGAGTTGCGTAGGCTCGAGCGGCACATTCAATGGGGTCTGCGAATTCTGATTGGCAACAGGATTGGTGAAGGTTACTCCCCAGAAATAATGCGTCGGTTTACCGTAGCAGCAACCGGCGGCGAAACATCCCAGTCGCCCGATTGCGTGCCCCAGCGCCAATCCGGGAGCGAAGGCGTCGCAAGTGCCCAGTGGCGGCATATGGTGCCGGCGGATGTACCAGACTGCAGCGATCACCGAGGCGATTAAGCCACCAGAGAAAACCCCGCCTGCCTGCAAGGTTCCCAGGCTGAATAATTCACCGGGATGCGCGCTGTAATAGCCCCAGTCATTGATGATGTAGAGAATCTTGGCGCCGACGATGCCGCAGAAAACCACCAGGATCCCGAAGTTCCAGGCGTGATCGGGATCGATTCCTTGCTTTTGGGAATTTCGCACGCTGACCCAAAGGCCAACCAGGACACCCAGTGCGACCAGGAACCCATAAGTGGGCAGGACAAACTTACCGATATGAAGCAATTCCGGAAACACTAAGTTATTAGATGCTCCTGAGATGGTGGTGTCACAAACTTCAGTTTATCAGCAAGAAGGGTATCGTTTGCGGGGAATGATTGAAGGCTTTAGAGAAAGCAAATCAAGCCGACCCACTGAAGCCGTGTGGCGGGCCGAGAATGAACCGTCGTAAGACGTGTGGGAACCCGCCGAGACCCTTTAGGCGTCTCCGCATGGCGGAGCATGGCACACCGGATCCTAGATCGAGTCAGGCCCCCGTTCATTCAGGTGTTGGTTCAAAAATCGGTTACCGTCATCACCAACCCTGCAGGCCGGCTTTCAGCTTGGATGCTAGGGGAAAGACGTTGAGCTTGGCAAGAGGGAGAGCGCAAAAAGTTGGCAATCGGTTTGCCAGCAACTTTGGTGACAGGAATGTCTAAAACTGGTAATGATTCTTTAATATTTCCGGCTGTCACGAACATGAAAAACTCAGCCTGCCCGTCGTTTTTCCTGTAACACTTCGTCCAGGGCCTGGGAGAGATTTTGGGCGCGCTTGATGTACTCAACGGCGCCGTTGTCGTGATTGCGACGGAGAAGGTGGTATTCGTCGGCGATATTGAGAGCGGCCAGCACGGCCAGGCGCGCGGTATCCACGGTGTGAGTTTGCTCAGAGACGGCGCGCATTTTGGCATCTACGTATTCCGCGAGTTTGAGAATGTATTCGGGATCGGAGCCGCGCAGATTGTAGGCCTGGTCGAAGATTTCCACACGCACGCTGCTGTTGTTGGCGTCTTTGACCGGCTGTTGTTTCGTGGCAGATGCCATATTTGATTTCACTCCTGTAAGCGCACGCCTCCTGAAAAAGATGAAAAGCTCAGCTCGCCTGCTCCTCAGCCAGCGATTCAATCTGGGCCAGCATTTTCTCCGCCCGCACGCGAATTTCTTCGCGTTCCTTGCGCAGTTTTACCATCTCCTTGCGCAGGGTTTCCACTTCCTCTTCGCGTTCTTCCAGTTGCTGGCGCAGGCGCTGCGCATCGCGCTCGGCGGCCACCCGCGCCTCGCGTGCCGACTTGTACATTTCAATGGTGCGATAAACCTTCTCTTCCAGCGCCTGAAAATCGTCGGTAGGAACCTGCGGAGATACCTCATCAGCCATTTTCACAGACATGAGTGCACCACATCCCCTCAAAGATTGGGAAACTTCAGCGAAGTATACCGCAGAAGCCTGTGGAGAGGTCATCGGGAGGACCCTTATTTCCGCGATTTGAGCTTCCGCAGGCGGCGGGCCGCTTCGTCAAGGGTTTCATTCTTCTTGCAAAAGGCAAATCGGACCTGTTGTGCTCCGTCGCGCGGATCGTCGTAGAAGCTCGATCCCGGCACTACGGCCACACCAATTTCTTTGACAAGATAGTTTGCGAACTCGAGGTCATCTTTGAATCCGAAACCGCTGATGTCGGTCATGACGTAATAGGCGCCGCGCGGCTGGAAGCAATGAAACCCAACTTCGTTCAGCACGGGGACGAAGCGGTCGCGCCGGGAGCCGTAATCCTCTGCCAGCCTCTGATAATAGGCCGTGCCCATTTCCAGTGCCGCCGCACCCGCTTCCTGCAAAGGTGCTGGCGCTCCCACAGTGAGAAAATCATGCACTTTGCGGATTGCATCGGTGATCTCTGGCGGCGCGACGGCCCAGCCGACGCGCCATCCGGTTACACTGCAGGTTTTTGACAAGCCATTAATGGTAACGGTGCGAGAGCGCATGCCATCCAGAGTTGCGATCGAAATGTGCTCGGCGCCGTCGTACACAATATGCTCGTAAATTTCGTCTGTGATGGCGAGCACGTCGAACTCGAGGCATAGGTCACGAATTAGTTCAAGCTCAGCTCGCGTGAAAACCTTGCCGGTAGGGTTGTTCGGCGTATTGAGAATGATGGCCTTGGTGTTGGCGTGAAATGCAGCCCGGAGTTCGCGCTCGTCGAAGCTCCATTCGCCGTTGTCAGCTGTGGGCGGGCAAAGGTTCACAAATCGTGGCTTCGCGCCGGAAAGAATCGAGTCCGGGCCGTAATTCTCGTAGAAAGGCTCGAATACGACGACTTCATCTCCAGAGTTGCAGACGGCCAGCAACGTGGAGATCATCGCTTCAGTCGAACCGCAGCAAACCGTGATTTCTCTTTCCGGATCGATCGAAAGCTTTTGCCATTCCTGCATCTTTCGGGCGATTGCCTGACAAAGATTTTTCGCGCCCCAGGTGATGGCGTATTGATTGACGTCGCCGGCGATCGCTTCTTGTGCAGCTTCCTTGATTTCGCGCGGCGCAGGGAAGTCGGGGAATCCCTGCGAGAGGTTGACCGCGCCGTAAAGCATGGCCTGGCGTGTCATTTCGCGGATCACGGACTCGGTGAAATGCGCGACCTTCGAGCTGAGAAGAGATTTCGGCCCGGTTTTGACCGGCATAGTGTGCCAGACTAGCACACCGGCGCCGCTTTTAATGCGGGGTTGCCGGTCGCACAAAAAAGCGTTCTTTATCCATTCCGGCGGGAACGGCCACGTCGAAAAAGCCAACCATCATTTCCTGATACGTCTGGTCGCCCCAGGTGACGGTGGCTTCAGGATCGGGATTGTGCGGATTGTTGCGCGAATTGTCATACCAAGCCACGGCACGCAACCGCGTTCCGGCCTTGAGCGGAAGCGGTTCGGCGAGCTTGTAAGTGAGCTGCCAGTGAAAATGGTAATTCACGCGCAGCAGCGGGTCGATGCTGCCATCGTCGCGAATGATGTCGTATTCAAATCGTTTTCCCCGAAGATGCATGTGTGGAAAGAAACTCAGCAGAGTGCAGTCGTTCGGCAGAGTGCCTTGTACCTCAACTCGAAAATTATCCGCGCCGGGCGGAATGATGAAGGCGTGATCGTTGAGCTGGAGCGTGAGCACGCGCTGCTTCGGCGATTCTTTGGCAAAGATCAGGCCGATGCTGGTTTGATCATCAGCAGCATGGCCATTGGTTGTGTAGTGAATCTGAAAAATAAGGTCTGACCCGGCGGGCACAAATTTGGCCATGCCGGCGGGCCATTGGTCAGGCGAGCTGCCGGGGGCGTAGACGAGCAAAAGGTCGGCGGTGGTGCCGTGGGCGTCGCGCCGGTCCTGCGGATCACTAAGGGAGGATGCAGTGAATGGGACACCAACGGGCGCGTGCCGCAGCCATTTCGATTCTGGCGGCCGGATATAGACGACGGCGTGATGGACATGTTCAGGGCTGGAGGGACGAAGCTCGGACATCTGGATCCAGCGGTCTTCAGTGAAATGTGTCGGCACGATTTCGTAGGTGTAATCGACGTCGCCGTGCGCTGGAATCGCGACCGGCTGAGGCATGGTGAGCACGATGTCTGGCTGGGGAATGTTCCAACCCTCGGGCCATTTCCTTAGTGGCGGAGCATTACGGGGGTCGCCGGCGGGCGCGCCCGCATCCGCCCAGGCAGCGAGAGTTGAAATTTGCGCGGGGACAAGAGAAATGTCGTTGGAAAAGTGGCCAATGCCCGGTTCAGCGAACCACGGCGGCATCATTTTTGTTTCCACAGAATGCTTGATCCCGGACGCGAACGGTTTTGTCTCGGCGTAGGTCATGAAAGGCATGGGCGCAGGCTGGCCCGGCCGGTGGCAGCTCTGGCAGTGATCTTGAATGATGGGCAGAACGTCTTTGTAGTAGGTTGGAGGCGGGGATGTCGTTTGGGCGTGCGCAGGAGCGAGAAGGAATCCGGCTGCGAGAAAGATGACGGCCCACATCCTATGCCCTTAACGTTCCGCCTAACGCTTCCAGTGCTTTGATGATTTGTGCTGACCACTGCGCCACTTCTTCTTCGCGCAGTGTGCGCTCGTGCGACTGAAATTTGGCGCGCAGCAAGATGGAATATTTTCCGGCCGGCAATTTTCCACCACGAAAGATTTCCACCGGAACGAATGAGCACAGTTCGCGCAACCCTAGGCTTTCCACAGCTTGGTGGATTCTCTCGAACAAAACGTCATCGGCGAAAATGAACGAGAAATCTCTCTCCACAGCGGGATAGCGCGGCAAAGGCTCAAAGCGCACCTCACGCAGGCCATACTTGTATAGCCGTTCGAGATAAAGCTCAGCGATAAAGACGTCTTTGCGCAGCTTGCGCGCGGAGGCGATTTCGGGATGAATCTGGCCGAACTTGCCGACTGTCACGCCATCGAGCACAGCCCGCGCAGAACGGCCGGCATGATAGTACTCGGCCACATCAGCATCGAAATAAAGACTCCTGTGGCGGAAGAGGCCGAGCAGGCTTTCGACATCGCCCTTCATGTCATAGAAATTGAGCGGCCGCGCGGGCTGATGCACACCCGGCACGACTGCGCTCCCGGTTGCGCCCAGGCAAAGCTGTTTCACTTCAAGCGCGGATGCGCCTGAAGCCTCGAAAATCTGTCCGGCTTCGAACAAGCGCACATTCTCGACGTCGCGGTTCAAATTGTAGGCAAGCATGTTCAGCATGCCCGGAACCATCGACGTGCGCATGATGGAAGCTTCTTCGCTCAGCGGGTTGGCCAGCTCGATGACGGGAGAATTGGAAAAAGTTTCGGCGTCGCCGGGCGAAATAAAGCTCAGCGAAACGGCTTCGTTGTAACCGAGCGCCAGCAACGTGCTGCGTAGTTTTGCGTCTTTTCCGGCGTCGGGCAGTTCGACCACGGCTCCGGCGAACGCAGGCAAGGTGTTGGCGAACTTGTCGTAGCCGTGAAGCCGCGCGACCTCTTCGATCAAATCGATTTCGCGCTCTACATCAAGCCGCCAGCTGGGAATGTGCACGGTGAAATCGGGATCCCCGCCGCGCTCCGGCATCAGTTCGAATCCAAGCCGCTTGAGGATGCGAAAAATTTCATTCGTTTCTAGTTTTTCGCCGAGAATGCGATGCACTTCGGAGATGTGCAGGGCCACAGGCGCCTGATCAATGCGTTTGGCGATCACGTCAATTACGCCACCAGCCAATTCTCCGCCACCGGAATTAAAAATCAATTCTGCAACTCGGTCGCAGGAAAGAATTGTGGACTCGAAATCCGCGCCGCGCTCGAAGCGATGCGAAGCGTCGGTGTGCAAAGCGTGACGGCGGGACATTCTGCGAACCGTCGCCGGGTCCCACCAGGCGGACTCGATCAAAACATTTTTCGTTTTGTCCGTGATCATGGTATCGAATCCGCCCATGACGCCGGCAAGGCCGACAGGTTTTACCGCATCGGCAACTACTAGATCTTCGGACGACAGCTTGCGTTCGACCCCATCTAGTGTTTTCAGCCGTTCGCCTTCCCTCGCCTTCCGGACGATGATCTTCCCGCCTTCGAGCAAATCGAGATCATAGACATGCGTAGGCTTGCCGATTTCCCACAGCACGTAGTTGGTGGCATCGACGGCGCTATTGATTGGCCGCTGGTCGAGCAACGAT
>Ga0335081_10014110_pt1 | contig 12925 bp, 11 predicted proteins | sample Lox_Sample_35_FD_206713 | JGI IMG/M metagenome (GOLD analysis project Ga0335081, IMG submission 206713) | Soil microbial communities from Loxahatchee National Wildlife Refuge, Florida, United States - Lox_Sample_3.5 | ecosystem: Environmental > Terrestrial > Soil > Wetlands | place: USA...
CCTCTTTCGGAGACCGGTCAGTCGATACCGATTGTGCTGAAGGCCTCCCCCGGTGTCTCTCCGGGGAACTACACCGTGACGATCGAGACGAGCTCGAGCGCGGTTCCAGCGAGCAACGAGACGATAGAGGTCCAAGTGGTCCCGATGCTGGTCGTCATGCAGGACCTCGCGTTCCACCCGAGCAACATAACGGTCGTCAGGGGGACGCAGGTCACCTGGCTGAACCTGGACTCCACCATCGGCTGCTGCGACCCAGGCTACCACACGGTCAGCTTCCTGTCAGGCGCGAATGCGACGTCGCCCGTGTTGAAGAGGTTCAATTCGTGGAGCTACACCTTCGGCGCCGACGGGGTGGTGGACTACTACTGCACCATCCATCCCTTCATGAAGGGGCAGGTCACCGTCACCGGCTGAAGGCGCGGCCACGCCTGCGCTTGTCGCTCAGTACTTTCAGGGGGCCTTTCGGCCGCGCAGGGAGTAGGCCGCGAGCGCGATCGCGACCACCGCGACGACCAGCGCCAGGTAGACCAAGTCCGCCATGCCGTTTACCGTGTTCTGCATGCTGGCGACTCTGCTGTCCGCAGCGCCCAGGCTCGCGCTGAGAGAGCCGATGGTCTCGTTGGCGGAGGCGAGCTCGCCGGTCACTGCGTCGAGCTGGTTGTGCGTCACGAATGAGACGCTCGCGTTGGTTGACATGAGGTCCGACTGGACGGCCGTCACGACGAGGGTGTGCGTCCCGTCGGGCATCGAGGTCGTGTTGAGCGGGTACGAGAGCGGCTCGCTCGATGACACGTTCCCTTGGAAGGAGGGCAGCCGCCTCCCGTCGAGGAAGAAGTTGACAGCCGTGATTCCCGTCCCCTGCACCCCCACCTGCGCGTTGATCGTCCCGGCGTAGCTCGCGTTCCCGGCGGGTGACGAGATCGTCACCACGGGCAGCGCCGGTGTGACGCTCCGGAAGGACGAGGCGGGGTCGACCGAGCCGGTGGAAGCCGTCCCGAACACGAGCGAGGAAAGGGCGCTGTGCTGGAGGACCACGAGGGCGTTGGTCGCCACCACGCTGCCGCCGGTCACCCCGCTGAGGGTGGTCGACCCGTTCTCGATGTGCAAGGTCCCGTTCACCGTGGAGGAAGAGATGGTCACGGCGGAGCCGGAGACGGCGTCTTCCCCCAGGAAGTAGTCGTCGGACAGCGTGAGCGGGGCGGAACCGGCCTGGACGGTGACGTTCCACAGAGCCAGGCGAGACGTCTGCTGCGGGTCGGTCATGACCTCGTTGGAGGTGTAGACGTACGGCTGGACGTAGAACGCCTGCTGAGCCGAGAGGGTGGAGGCGGTCGGGACGCCACCGGAGGAGAGCCCCGAGACGTAGACGTCATACGGACCTCCGTAGGCTTCAGCGTTCGCGTTTATTGTCGAGGACACGGAGGAGTTGTACGGGGAGGGCATGGTCACGCTCCCGGTCCACGTGCCGGTCTTGGCGTCGAAGGTCAGGGGAACGAGGTCGAAGGCGGCGTATGCCGAGTGCATGATGGAAGAGTAGTCGCCCTGCGCGGTCTCTGGATAGACCAGGGCGGTGTAGATGCCGTCGGTCACCGCTTTTCCGTCGGAGGAGGTGATACTGGCGCTGATAGACGCGTTCTCGCCTTCGAAGAGGGTCGACGGCCCGATGGAGATCTTCGGGACGGAGATGCCGGGCGAGACGTAGACCTGGCCGAAGTAGCTCCCGGTGTAGTTGAAGCCCGTGGTCTCGTCGTTGTAAGCCGCGTTGAGCACCACGGTATAGAGACCGGCCGAGGCGTTTTCGGGGATGGTCAAGTAGCCGTTTATCAGCGAAAGGCCTGCCCCGCAGACCCTGAGCGCCTGCGCGCAGGTCTGGTACGGGAGCTGGACAGTCTTCACGCTCGTGCCGGAGGGGTCGACCAGGGTCGCGGTGACGTTCGCTCCCTCTGCCATTGTCGCTCCGAGCGTGCTGCCGGTCGAAAGTGACTGAGTCAGGTAGATGTTCTCGGGGGCGGTGACCGTCGCCACGATCGTGAGCGACTGTCCCGGGGCCACCGAGCCGGGCTCCGCCACCACCTCTGGGTAGACGTCGGAGCCGAGGAGGCCTATCCCGCTCACGAACGGAAGGTACCCAGCGACTGGTCCCTGGGCGACGATGGTGGTAGGGCCGCTGGACAGGGTCTCGTTGATGGTGGCCTCGAAGTAGCCGCCTCCCGAGGTCGAAAACGGGAGCGCCGCCGAAGCCTCCGGCGTGTACTTGTTCGAGAGTATCGAGTAGTTCTCGAAGACCACCTGCGCCGAGGCGAACGGGGCGTTGGTCCCGTTGAGGTCGGTGATCGAGGCTGCCGTCACGAGGCCTGGGAGATAGGTCCACGGATACGGGGCGAGCGGCTCGACGAAGTTCGCGAGGTATCCGACAAAGGTCGTGGCGAAGCCTTCCCCGCTCCCGCCCGCGGAGCTTCCGGCGACGTTGACGTCGGCCACCCCCGACTCGTTTCCGACGGTGATCGTCCCCGTCCATCCGCCGGCGCTGGCGTCGTAGGCGAGGGGCACTGCCTGCGTGGCGCCGCCGAGCGTCTGAAGGCTAGCGTTGAACGCCCCCGTCGACACGGGCGAGCCTCCAGGGGTGGAGACGGTCGCGACTATGTCCATGCTCTGGCCCGGCACGTAGTCGGTGAAGTTGGTATTCCCCGAGTTGGAGACCTCCACGTTGACGCTCAGCGCGGAGGGGGAGCCGAGCGAGCCGTAGAGCCCGGCGATCTCTCCGATGTTCGGGGCGCCCCAGCCCGTCGCGAGGTTGTACCCCACGCTCGAGACCCACGGGATGGTGTACCCGAACGTTATGGGGGTGAAGGCCTTCTGGTACGTGGCGGGGTTCCCAGCCAGCTTGTACACCGAGGGGTTGAGGAGGCCCAGGCTCCCGTTCTCTGAGCCCATCAGCAGCGTCAGCAGTCCGGCGAAGAGAGGGCTCGCCTCGCTCGTCCCGCCCGTGGAGTATGGGGAGCCGCGGTAGACTATGAGTATGCCGGGCGTTCCGCTGGCGTCGAGCGAGAGGTCGGGCACCATCCGCCCGCCGGGGAACGACGCGGGAACGTGCAGGGACGACTGGTACCAGGGGGTCGGCTCCAGCACGCTGACGCCGCCTCCGCTGCCGCCTTCGTTGACGAAGTAGGGCACGAACCCGGTGTTCGACCAGGCAGTCTGGTTGAAGGTCAGCGCCCCGGTCGCTGTGGTGGAGATGTAGGTGCTCGTCCCTCCCAGGGCGGTCACGAACGGGGAGGTGCTCGGATACTCCGCCCCTCCCTCGGGGCCGGCGCTGAAACCGCTCCCGCCTCCGTCTCCCGAGGACGCGAGGAAAGTCATGCCCATGGCGGAGCCGAGCATGTAGTAGTCGTCAGCGAAGACGGAGTTGAACAGGTAGGACGTCGCCCCCGCCTCGTAGTACTCCCACTCGGCGAGCCCGAAGCTCTGGGAGACCACGTTCGCCTTGCCGTCCTGCACTATCGCGGCGACGGCGGCGGAGAGGGGGAGCGCGCCGTTCGCTGGGTAGAGGATGATGTTGGCCCCGGGCGCCATCGCGTGGGAGGATTGGACGTCGAGGTCGATCTCGCCGTCCCACCCCAGGGCGGAGCCAAGGTTGGGGTTGTAGGGGCCTATGGGAGAGATCGTGAAGCTAGGAGGCGCCTGGTACCCGTACATGGAGTCAAACTGGGCGAGGTCTTGGGCGACGAGCGGGTAGCCGTAGAAGTCCAGCAGCCCCACCGTGTATCCTGTCCCGTTGATGCCCTTCGATAGGAGGCCCGTGGAATTGTAGACCGTCCGCAGGAGGCTGGACGGCTGGCCGCCTTCCGTGAACGTGACGTTGGCGCTGGGGATGGCGCCGGACGCCGCCCCCCCGGCGGTCATCAGGTCGGGGTGCATCATGAGCCCGGTCGAGTTCGAGGCGAAGGAGTACGCCCCGGAAAGGGTGGACGGCCCGGTGGTCTGGTAGTAGGAGTACGTCCCGTTGGTGTAGAGCTGGACACCCTGCCCCAGGTACTGGGTCACCTGGGCTGCCGTCCCGCGCACCGTTATCATCGAGTTGAGCGACGAGGACACTAGAGCGAACCCCTTCGAAGTGAGGTAGTCGAGGACCGAGAGGTACTGCGCCTGCGTGGGAAGGAACGTCTGGCTGGCTTCAGCATGGGTCAGGAAGTGATGGAAGCCGGACGAGCTGGGGTCGGAGGACTCCTTGACGATTGAGCTGAGCAGCGAGAGGTTCCTCAGCGGGATGGCGACGGAGACCAGGACGGAAGTGCTAGGGTCCGCCGCTCCCAGGCTCTTGTAGCTCGAGAGGGCGCTTGGAGCGGAGGGCGGGGGCGTCTGGGCGGGGGCGCCCTGGATTTGCGTCGTCGCTCCTGCTAGGGCGCGGGGGGCGAGGGCGGAGAACGACGGCAGCAGCAGAAGCAGCGCGAGAGCTGATGCGAAGTACGGGCTCGGGGCACTGTGGGCGAAAAAACGCAACTGCTTTTCGACCGTCGCTCAGGAATTAAAGGTTTGTGAAGCGCTTCGGTCGGGACGGAGGGCGAGGGAGGCTCTAGCTTAATAAATCGCACAAAGTCGGGCTGAACGACAAGGATGCCAGAAGGATTCTCTCTCTCGCACTGCACCTCGTGCAACAGGCCTATTCTTCCGGGCACCAAGGCGGTGAGGTTCAACTGCCCCAACTGCCATCAGGTCCTGATCTGGCGCGACGAACTCTGCAGGAAGTTCTCCAGGAGATACAAGTGCGTCAACTGCGGGTTCGAAGGCCCGTAGAGCTCCGCTCCCTCGCGGCTTGAACACCGTGCGAAGCTTGTTTCTCGAAGGCTCGGATGACCGGGACGAACTTCGCCTCAGGCGAAACCTACGTGCCTGACCTCGTTGGAATTGATTATCTCTGTGATCTTTGAGTTAGCCCTGAAGCTGAGGACCGAGAAGGGAATCGAGACGGCCAGAAAGACCAGGTATAGGTAGGGTGAGGTGGTCTTGGGAGAGACGTAGGTCAGCAGCAGGAGGGCGAGGGCGGGAGCCAGCGTCGCCATGCTGATGAAGGTCGCGACCGCCATCCTTCTCTTCAAAGAAGCATACTGCGTCAGTGTCGCCTTCTCCTTGAACTCAAACCCGTCGTAGACTAGCGCAGGCGAACTCGACATGAGGCTTCGTCATGCCCGAGAAGGGGCCTAGGTAATACGCTTTCGCCTATCCTCTTCGTCGTGCTCGTCCTGCTCGACGCCTTTTTGGGGCCGAGTGACAGCACAGCCCCTGCTGGCCGGTGAAAGCAGCCTGCCGTCCACATTGACTAGGCTCGGGTTTCATGGCAGTGCGACAGGCGGGGGCAACTCAGGGATTAGGGTTGTGTCGGTTTTTCCTGCACAAGGTAGAAGCGTCAGTTGCTCCTATCTACTCACATCCCATCGGAGCGCACAAATGAACACCCGATTCTGAAAGTCAGGTGCGACTTAGGTCTGTGAGGTGACGGCCCGCGTCAAAGCGCGACGAAGATGGGAACGCGACCGTAGGCACCCACAGAGGAGGAAGGGCTAGAGTGCCGAAGGTAGCATCATCGCGACAAGACACCGCGAAGACAGACTAGCCGCCGCGCGGGCGCTGAAATAAGGACCCCGAGGGAAAAGGACATGTCAGCAGCTTCTCACGCACAGAATGGCAGTCCTGAAGGTGATGGGGCTCACCCGCAGGGCACGAAGCGGAAGTACAGGCGGTGGAGAGATGAGGATGCGAAACGGTGGAAGGAATGCTTCGAGGGCGGCAATTCAATCCTGGAGATTGCGGCGATAGACCAGGTCGACCCTAAGATCGTAAGCCAATGGCTTCGCAGATTGGGAGTTGAAGTCTACCAAGGCAGGCACAGGGTGGGACAGCTACCTCTCAAGATTCCGAGCGAACTCGCCGAGCTTCTTAGCCGCGGACCAGATTATGTCCTGAAATTCTTGGACGAGCGCGTCTGGGGATTGACTGCGACCGAATCAGGGGCCGAACAACTGAGAAAGTTCTGCAGGTTCATCGAACTCCACAAGCATGGAACGGGAGTACTAGACATCGCAAGCCAACTTCAAGTCCACAGATCCACGGTGTCAGCATGGAGAGAATCCACAGACCAGCCATACCTGGTACGAGCAGCCCAGGCAGCACTAAAGAACCAGACATCTTCGGACGAGAAACTACTTCCACTACACTTGGATTCAGGCGGCAACCAGCAAGATAGTTGGATTCGAGTTCCCACTCACATCACCAGCTTCAGCGACATCCAGAAGGTCGTCGACCAGCTAACTCCGTTACCTAGAACCCATGAGCTAGGCTCACAGTTCGGACTCTCAGAGTCTCAGACGCAGTCTATGCGTTTGGAATTGTTTGCATATCTCTTGGGTGTGATGGTAGGAGATTTGGCCAAGTCGGGAGGACTTCTTAGTCGCTTTGCGTCCATGAACCTCGACCTACAACTCAGCAAGAAGCAAGTTACCAACGAGAGATTCGGAGACATGGTCAGTCTGTGTGTCAACAGCTTGGGCATCGGAATGCACAGGATTACGGACAAACTTCCATCAGGGGCAACGCGCTTCGGTAAGCATCCCTCAGCAGCCTATCGGTGGATATCTGAACGGTCACCGTTGTTTGCATGGATGTTTTCTGTCGCACTTGGACTACGATGGAATCAGACGACCAGCGAAGATCGAATACAAATCGATTGGATATTCAGCACCCCACACTCGTTCAGACTACGATTCATTCAGGGACTCGCCGATTCAGATGCCACCGTGAAACCATCCGAAATCGTCATTACCTCCGTTCCGAACGCAGACCTCACAACAAGGCTACTACAAAGTCTCGGCATTACAACCGCCCATACGATTTACGAATCAGGAATCCCGCTCCGCACAATGGTCAATCGTAGGCAATCGTCGTCTCTCCCAATCTTCAACGAATTCGTCAAGAGCTACCGCTACCACAAGATGCTCGACTACAAACACTAGCTCCTTCCCCTTTTTTTCTTACTACACCTTTCACTCCCCTGAATCCCGATTCGCCTTCGAATTGGGAGACTGTTGCTGTCGAAGGGACGAACATTCGCGAGGAAGACGGAAACGGAGCCGGCGCTATCTCGAACGCCTTTCCCTAAATAAGAAGCAGCGATGCAACCTCATGACCGTCATGGACCGCTACAAGGTTACTGAGGTTGACCTGGGGCTCTTTGGAAAGGTGAAGACGGCCTGTATACTATCTCGTTCTACAAGAAAGCGTCAATCGGAAAGGCAAAGAATGAGCTCGCGGCGTTGGGGATTCGGCCCGACGGGGTCAGCCTAGGCGAACACGAAGATGACGGGGACGCGTTCCTTGGAGCAGAAAGCCGATTCATGAAGGGCGAAGCTGCGAGTCGGTAAAGCAGGTGAATGCGACGTAGGTCTATGCACACAGCCTATGTCACGGCCGAGATGCTCGACCATTCTAACTCCTTGCAGGCCGATTGGGCGCTCCGAACGAGGGGACACATTCAGGGCGATTTTATCCGCAGCCGATGTGATTTTTGCCTAAGTCTGGCAAATGAGCGAGAGCAAGAGTCGTCTCAGCGGCGTGTCCTTCGTAGCCGCGATTGCGGCGATAATCCTCCTTGGCGGAGCTTTGCATCTTGCGACTCCTCCGCGACCGACGAAATCTCTTCTGTGAAGAGCGCCGGTCAAACCATCTGCAACAACGTCCAAGAAATCAACAATCCGCTCGAAGCTCTCTTCGTAAATGAGACGACCATCATACAGTTGCAGATCAACAACAACACCGAAATGATTGCTTCCCTCAACTCCACGAGGCCCTCGCGATACATCTCTATCTTAAGCAACCTCACCCAAGAGATACACGAGGAGGAGTACCTGCTGACGGTCCTAAATTCATTGAATATTGCGGGCTCAACCACCGCAAACCATCAGCCGCCCTGTGGCGTGTTCGCCGATTCTGGATAATGAGGGATCCCGATGGCGAGTCAGTGAACGTGGCAGACTAGTTCGGCATTGCGACTTCGAATGGCAGCCGGTCCACTAATCGCCCTACCGCATCTTTGAAAAGTACAACGAGAAAGAAAAGGAGAGCGGGCAGTCTATTGCTTTGCGACTGCCTTCTCGACTTGGCCCTTTATCGTTACTTCGCGGACGATGCCTGCCGCGACTGTGGACCCCATGTCTCTCAAGGCGAATCTCCCCAACTCAGGGAACTCCTTGAACGTCTCGAGCACCAGCGGCCTGAGAGGCGTGATCTTGACGATCGCAGAGTCGCCGGTCTTTATCGTCTTGGGCTTCTCCTCCGTTGGCTGACCTGTCCTTGGGTCTATCTTCGCGACGATTTCCGTTATGGTCGCCGCGACCTGCGCGGTGTGGGCGTGGAGCACGGGCGTGTATCCCGCAGCCACCGCCGTCGGGTGGAAGACCACGATGATCTGGGCGAGGAACTCCTTCGCAATCGTTGGCGGACTGGAGGGAGGCCCCAGGACCGAGCCTCGGTGGAAGTCCGTCTTCGAGACGCCCCTCAGGTTGAACCCTATGTTGTCTCCCGCGAACGCCTCTTGCATCGGGGTGTGGTGGGTCTCGATGGACTTGATTTCAGCCGGGAGCCCCTCGGGCATGATTATGACCGGGTCGCCCACCTTCATCTTGCCCGTCTCCACCCTTCCCACCGGGACCGTGCCGACGCCTGTGATGGTGTAGACGTCCTGGATCGGGACGCGGAGTGGCTTGTCGATGGGCTTTGGAGGCTCGGTGAACTCGTCGAGCGCCTGGAGGAGAATCGGCCCCTTGTACCAAGGCATGTTCGTGCTCGGCTTTGCGAGGTTCTCGCCTGTCCAGCCGGATATCGGGATGACCCTGACCTTGGTCATGTTGTATCCGACGGTCTTCAGCAGGTTCGAGACGTCCTCCTTCGCTTCGTTGAACCTTGCCTCCGAGTACTTCACCGTCTGGTCGTCCATCTTGTTGATGCAGACGACGATCTGGTTTACGCCCAGAGTCTTTAGCAGGAACGCGTGCTCCCTAGCCTGCCCTCCGGGGCCCAGCGCTGTGTCCTCTTCTCCCTTCTTCGCGGAGACGATTACGACCGCAGCGTCCGCTTCGGAAGCGCCCGTGATCATGTTCTTGATGAAGTCGCGGTGCCCAGGCGCGTCGATCAGCGTGTAGAAGTACTTCTGAGTCTCGAACTTTTGGAATGCGAGGTCGATGGTTACTCCTCTTTCCCTCTCGTCCTTCAGCTGGTCGAGGACCCAAGCGTACTTGAACGAGTCGCCAGCGCCGGTCTTCTCGCTCTCCTTCGCGTACTCCTCTATCGTCCTATCGTCCACTGCTCCGAGGTCGAAGAGGAAGTGACCCATGCTGGTGCTCTTTCCGTGGTCTACGTGACCAGTAACAATCAGGTTTAGGTGTGGTTTGTCTGCCATTACGCATTAACTCCGGTATACGAAAACACCCCTTCGAGTTATTATTTAAGGTTTATCTACCGGAAACCGAGTTTGAAAGAACCAAGAGAGTAAGAACTCACCCCCATATAGTCATTTACAGTCGAAAATTCTCCTTTGCAAGCTTTTAGAGGACGTTTCCAGCCCAATATTTGGGGCGTGCCGGAGGGACATCGGGATGTGCATCGCCCGAAGGAACTAGTCCTCAGGCCGCTCGGCGACGATTCCGAGACGTCTGGCGTCACGTGCAAGCCGACCACCCGTGCCGCGTCCCAAGCCGGGAGTTCCCTCGCGCCGCAGAGTCACGTGGCGTAACCTTATACCGAGGGGTCAGGGCGACCGCCGACAGGCGCGTCACCTTGCATCAGACTCCGGGCTGCGCTTGGACACATCGAGCGTCCGCCGTCACTCGCGACGGGCAGACCCGTTAGGCGGCTGGAAGAGCTTGGCATCGGTGCTCGACACTCTGAAGATAATGGTCGCAAGGCGCTGGCGCCTCATGACGGCCCTCTTTCTCATCGAGATCGTCGCGATCATCATCATCTCCAATCTCCCTTTCTTCCCCGGCGAGCTCTCGTTCACGGAGAATCAATACAACAGCATCAAGTCCGTGGCGGAACAGTCTGCCTTCGGCCAGATTTCTTTGATCTTCACCAACAACTTCATGGTGGCGATAAGGAGCATGATACCCGTCCTCGGGCCGGCCGCCTTCGTCCTCACAATCTACGAGACGGCAAGGATCGTCGAGGTCATCGCGATCACCAGCGGGGACCCGGTTGCGGCCGCTCTGGGCACTCTCTTCCTCTTGCCGCACACGTATCTGGAACTACCCGCCTACGCCATCGCAGTCACGGAGAGCGGATACCTGGTGTACGCCTTCGCCGCAGGCTTCAGGAGGGGATGGGCGGTCTTCGTGAGGGAGCTCCGGTTCCTCGTGGTGAGCGTGATGGTGATCATCGGCGTGCTCATGGTCGCGGCGATCTTCGAGGTCACAGAGATACAAATCGAGCTGTTCACCCAGCCGCCCGCTCCGCCCATCGAGGGCGCACTTGTGTTCCTGATGTGGGTCCCGTTCGCCCTGCTCTTCGCGGGGGGGATGTCCTTCTGGAGAAGAGCGAAAAGAGAGGCGCCGGAGCTGGAAGCAAGGGAAGCGGAGGAATCGAGGAGGGAGGCGGAAGCCCTGCGGGGCGTGAGTGGCCGAGTCCCCCCGCAGACGCAGGGCGAAAAGGACCCGACGGGCAGCCCGACTTCGGGAGAAGGCGGGGCTAGTTCTTGGACATGAAGCTCCAGAGCATCACGCCGACCAGCATCACGATTGAGCTCGCGAGCCCCGTGATCATCGCGCCGGCCACGTCCGCGCTGATACCGAGGGTCATGACCCAATTGACGACCGGTGCCCTTACGAGCCAGGCGAAGAAGCCCAGAGCATAGCCGACCAACCAGAATCCGAACAGCACTAGTTTTCGTCCCATTATTGGATTACCTGAAACATGATGGGACGGGGCGTCGGTAAATGGGGCGAGAATAGTATTTCTCGACACAGAGGTCGAATTCCGTAGACGAGCCCGCGGGCGCCTAGATCAGATGATACAGGCCCGCGAGGTACAAGGTGAGCCCGCTCGCCACCATCCCGGAGGCGAAGACGACCGCTGTCGAAAGCACGTCCCTGGAGGCCTGCGTTCGCTCGTCGCTCACGCAGCAGTTCATCAGCCAGCCGAAGAAACTCATCGGCTCTTGGGGCATGTTTGTCATGCCCAGGAGGCTCAGGCGGTATATTAACGGTGTGAAACCTCCATTTTCACCCGCCGCGCCTTCGTTTTCTCAGTAGAAGCGGATAATACCCAGAGAAATTTGGAGGTGGAATTATGAGCGCGGGGAAGCTGGGGGCCGCACGAGCGGTCGAAGAGAGGAGGGTGGACGTAGGCGAGTACAAGGTCAACGTGGCATCGACGGGGTCGGGCCCGACCGTCGTCATGCTACACGGCGAGGACAACCGGCCGAGCTGGAGGGACTGGGAGGGCTTCCTAGGCCTGGCGGACAGCTATCGGGTGATAATCCCAGACCTCGTCGGGTTCGGCGGGTCCTCCCACCCCGGCGAGACCCCCGATTATAGGGCGCAGGCCAGGGTCGTGCACGAACTCCTCGACGTCTTGAAGGTGGACAAGGCGACGCTGGCTGGTTATTCGTGGGGCGGGCAGGTGGCGCTCGAGGTGGCCATCGACTGGCCTGAGAGGGTGGAGGGCATGATCCTCGTCGCCAGCACCTACGACAAGAGCCAGCTGCCGAAGCTCTCGAAGATAGGTAGGCCCAGCCTGGTGGTCTGGGCTGAGGACGACCTGGTCACCCAGCTAAAGGCCGGCTACCTCCTAAGGGACGCGATACGCACGTCGAGGCTGGAGGTCCTCGCCCCCGTCGCCAAGGACCCCAAGTTCGATTTCACCATCGCGCACAGGCTGCTCGTCTCAAGGAGGGAGGAGCTCCTCAGGCTCTTCCGCTCCTTCCTCGCGTCGCCCGCCTCCGCGACGGCCGAGCCGCCCGAGCTCGAGAAGGAGCTGAGGGGGATGGCCATGAAGCCGGACGCCGAGAAGCCCTAGAGAACCGCCGAAGAAGGCCTTGGCCTACCTTGAGGCCATGGCGATTCTTTCTTGCTCGTTCTTCCGCTTGACCGCGAAGCTGTTCGAGTCCCCGCTCGCCGCCGCGATGATCTCGTCCGCGAGCACCTCCTCCACCGAGCGCGTGCTCTTGAAGGTCGCCTCCCTCACGCCCTCGGATATCGACCTCAGCGCGAGGTCCATCCTGCGCACCGGCGAGATGTCCACCGAGATGTGGTAGACCACCCCCCCGTAGCTCATGCGGGTCGTGTCCTCGTTGGGAGACGAGTTCTCGATCGCCTTCACGAGGAGCTGGACCGGATTCTGGCCGGTCTTGATCTGCACTATCTCAAAAGCAGTCCGCACGATCGCCATCGCCTTTTGCTTCTTTCCTCCCATCCTTCCCGTGTTCTTGGCGTGCTTCTTGCCGAAGTGCATCAGCTGGTTGGCGAGCCGCTCGACGACGTTCACCTTGGTCTTTGAGAACTTTTGGTGCTCATGCCTGCCTCCGGAGTGCGGGATGAGCATCGGCCTCAGGTCGATGACGCTCGCGAGCCCCTGGTCCTCGACCTTCACGTGGGTCATGTCCCACTTGTTCCAGAGGAGGAGGTTGGGATATTCCAGCTTGGTGCTCATGCAGTCTATCTCCTGGGTTTCTCCTTCCTTCCGTACACCATCTCGTTAAGCGATACGCCGTTGACCTTCGAGACCTGCCATCGCACTCCAGGGATGTCGCCCATTGCGCGACCCATCGAACCCCCGATTCCCTCGAGGGTGACCTCGTCGTGCTCGTCAACGAAGTTGAGAGCGCCGTCGCCGGGAAGGAACGCCGTGACCTGCTTCCCGTTCTTCACTATCTGGACGCGGA
>Ga0335081_10014111_pt1 | contig 12925 bp, 10 predicted proteins | sample Lox_Sample_35_FD_206713 | JGI IMG/M metagenome (GOLD analysis project Ga0335081, IMG submission 206713) | Soil microbial communities from Loxahatchee National Wildlife Refuge, Florida, United States - Lox_Sample_3.5 | ecosystem: Environmental > Terrestrial > Soil > Wetlands | place: USA...
CCGCGCTGCGCTGGACGCGCTGCACGGCGCGCCGCCTTCCGCCGTGCTCCTCGACATGACGCTTCCCGGCGAGCTCGACGGCTGCGCCGTGCTGCGGATGAAGGCCGCTGATCCGTCGATCGCGAACATCCCCGTCATCGTGATGACCGGGCAGGCGCAGGCGTCCGTGCCGGCCGACGGCCTCACGGCCGTGCTGCACAAGCCGTTCAGCATCCGCCAGCTCCTGCGATTGCTCGATGCTGCTGCCGGGGGGCCTCGACCGACTCCTCGCGCCGCGCGGTATTGACAGATCACACCGCGGGGAAGTTCTTGTCGGTGTCGCGACGAGGTCGAGCGGCATGCGCGATGCCCGAGGGCGGCCGTGAGCAAGCACCGAAACCTGCTGCGGCCGTTCGCGCTGTCCGGGCTCGTCACCGGCCTCGTGGGAAGCGCGCTGGGCGCCGTGCTGCTGGTCCGCATCGACCTGTCGCTCGGGGAAGTCACACCGCTCTGGAAGCAGCTCCACGGGCAGCTCCAGGTGTTCGGCTTTCTCGTGCCGCTCGTCATCGGCTTCGGCACTTACCTGGTGCCGCGCATGACCGCGGGCAATCCGGTGCGCGATGGCCTCGCCATTCCCTCGTCCGCCGCGCTCGCGCTCGCGACGATCGCGGCCGTGGCAACCCTCGCCACGCGATGGCCGCACTGGGCGGTACCGCCCCTCGTCGCGTTCGGGACCATCGCCGGTGCCGCTTGCCTGCACGCGCCGCTGCGCGCCCGCCGCGCCGAGGGACACCGCGTGCACGAGCGGCTTCTCGAGATCGCGCTCCTGTTTCTCGCGCTCGGAGGCCTCGCCAACGCGGCGGCCTGGCTGCTGCTCGACGATGAATTGCCGGCCGGCCTCGCCGCGGCCGCATGGCGGCTCGGCATCGAAGGGTTCGCCGTCGGCATGGTGCTGGCGATCTCGGCGCGGATGCTTTCCGGGTTCCTCGGCATACCGCTCGCCGCCTCCGTGTCGCGCGGCGCCCGCCCCGGCGCCGGCCGCGAGCGCCGGTTCACGGCGGCAGCATGGGCCTGGGCCTGCGCGGTGGCGCTCGGCAGCGCGGCGGCCATCGCCGGTTCCATCGCGCTCGAAGAGGTGGCGAACATCGCGTTCGCTGCGGGCGCGGTCCCCCTGTCTCTTCAGCTCGGGCTCGCCCCCACGACCGGAGGTCCCGCGATCGATCGATCGCGCGATCCGCAGTTCGCGTTCGGCGCGCGTGCGGCTTATGCGCTGTTCGCAGCGGGTGCGCTGGTCGGCGCCGCCGCGAGCGCCGCTGACCTCGCCGGCTTCCGGGTGCACTCGCTCTTCTTCGACGCGCGCCGCCACCTGATCAACATCGGCTTCCTGCTGACGCTCATCGCCACCATGGCGGGCAGGCTCGCACCCGGTTTCTCCGGCGGCCCGCTGCGGCTGCGGGCGCTTCGCACCGCGGCGCTGGTCGGCTTTCCGGTTTCGGCGGTGCTGCGCGCGCTCGAAGCGGTCGCCGGGCAATGGGGCCCCGCCGGGCTTCTCTCGCTCGCTGCAGCCTCGGGGCCGCTGGCGGCGCTGTCGCTGCTCGCGCTCGCGGTCTCGATCGGGGCAACCCTGATCTGGCGCAGGTGATTGGCGACCGGGGGTTACTTTGTCGGCCGGGAGCCTGGCTTCTTCCCTGACGCCGTGAGCGCCGCGAGGCTCGCCGTCGCGCGCTGCTCGAGGCTCCGGGCTCCCGCCGAATGCGCGCACGCGATGGCCTCGCGAAAGTCCTGGCTCGCTGCCGTGCGATCGCTTCCCTGCCGCTGTTCGCCGCGCATCCGCAGCAACTCGGGCAGGTACACGCTCTCGTCGTGCGCGCGCGCGAAGGCGATGATCTCGTCGGTCAGCTGGCGGGCCTGCGCGAGGTGCCCGGAGATCCTCAGCACGTCGATCAACATCTGTGCAATCAGCGTGGAGCCGGTGCAGACTTCTTTCAATCGCCGAGCGAATCCGTCGAGCAGCGGCTGGATGGCGGCCCGCGCGAGCGGCCCCCGCCGCGCCTCGGCCCACAACGCGACTGCGCGCGCCTCGAAGTGCATGCCGAGGTCCAGCGCGGCTGCCAGAACCGCCTGCCTCGCTTCTGCTTCGACGATTGGCAGCGGATCGCGGCGCAGGTACCGGAGCCGCACGCGGACCACGTGTCCGAGCGCCTGCAGGATGGGGAGCTTGATGCGATCTGCCAGCTCGATTGTGGCGTTTGCTTCCTCGAGCGCACGGTCGGCGTCGCCCACGACCCAGCGCACGCAGGCGAGATGGCCCAGCGCCAGGGCCCTGCCGGGCAGGTCGTCGCGAAACGGGGATACCTCATCTTCGGCCGGCGCCAGCCGCTCGAGCAGGCGAAGCGCGGTGCCGAGGTCGGCCTTGTAGAAGGCGGTGTAGGCCCGGGCGAAGATCCCTCGCCGCAGCAGCGCCGGCTCGAGCTCGTGCGCCTGCTCGATCTGCTCGAGCTCGGCGGCGAGCGGCGCCGAGCGATCGTACTGCGCGACGATCATGTTGAGGTTGCAAAGCTGCGTGATCGCCAGATACACGCGCGGAACATCGCCGAGCGATCGCGCGATCTCGATCGCGCGGGTGTAGACGCCGACCGGCTCCTGCCCGGCGAAGGCCGCGCTGAAAGTGTTCGAGCTGATCTGCTCGCACAGCGTTTCCTGGATCTGGAGCTCGAGGAGATCGCGCTCGCGGCCTGCGGACACGCGCGGCAGAAGCCGCAGCGCGCGCGTGCACAGCGCGACCACGTCGGAGGTCGCGTTGCGCAGCGCAGCCTGCCGCGCCGCAGCCGCATAGGCGGGAAGCGCGCGCGCCGCATCGCCCGCCGCGTCGAAGTGCTTCGCCAGGAGATGCGAGAGCTCGCCGGCGCGCGGGTCGCGCTCGATCGCCTCCGCGACCAGCCGATGCCACTTCTGGCGGCGCGCCGGAGCGCTCCGCTCGACGCAGACCTCCTGGACCAGCGCGTGGGTCATGCCGTAGCGATCGTCGGGCTCCGCGCGCAGGAACAGCGATCGCCGCAACAGCGCATCGCACGTGTCGTCGACCTGCTCCACCGGCATCTCCAGCGCGGCCGCGACCAGGCTGGTGGAGAACTCGGCGCCGACGATGCTCGCCGCCTCGAGCACCCGCTGCTCGGCCGCCGACAGCCGATCGAGCTGGATGTCGATGAGCTGCTTCACGCTCGCTGGCCGGTGCGCCTCCACCTCGTCGATCGGGACGGACAGGGTCCACCGGCCGTCGCGCTCGACGAGCATTCCCCGGCTCGCCAACTCGTCGAGCAATGACACCATGAAGAGCGGCGTCCCGCCGGTGATCTTGGTGACCAGATTCGTCAGCTGCTGCGGGAACGCATGATTCGGAAAGCGCCGGTCGATGAAGCTCTGCACCGCCGCCGCGGGAATCTTCGACACCTCGACGTCGCGCGCGCCCGCCCGGGCGACCAGCGATCGCATCACGCGGTTGAGCGGATGGTCGGGGCTCTGGACCTCCGCGCGCCTGAGGGTGCCGAGCACGAGCAGCTTCGCGCGGTCCTGCCGCTGGGCGAGCAAATTCAGCAGATCGATCGTCGCCACGTCCGACCATTGCAGGTCTTCGAGCGCCAGCACGAGCGGCTCCTGCGCACAGAGGGCTTCGATCGCCTCGCTGAGCTCACGGAGCTGTCTTGATTCGTTCGCGCCGGCCGCGCGCCGCGCAATCTCGGCGAGCTGCTCGTCGGGGACGAGCTGCGGCACTTGCGCCACGAAGGTCGGCGCATGGCGGACGAGCGCCGCGACCGTCTGCGCGCCACGCGGAGAGCGGGCCAGCGTGGCGAGCGCCTCGATGATCGCGAGGTACGGCTCCGGGGTGCCGTGCTGCTCGAAGCACGACCCGCGCGCGACGATGATCGCGTTCGGGTCCAGACGCGCGAGGAACGTCCGCACCAGCGTCGACTTGCCGATGCCGGGCTCGCCGCTGATGAAGCACAGCTGCCGGCGGCCTCCGCGCGCTTGCGCGAACGCGTCGCGCAGCACCTCGAGCTCCGCGTCGCGTCCGACGACGAGCGGGTCGCCGGGCGCGGGCTCCGGAGCAGCCGGCACCTCGCCACCCTCGCCGAGCTCGGCCACGAAGCGGTACCCGCGCCCGATCACGGTCTCGATCACGCCATCGCCGAGCACCTGCCGCAGCTCGTGCAGATGGCTGCGCACCGCGCTGTCGCTCACCACGGCGCCGCGCCACACCTGCGCGAGCAGCTCTTGCTGGCTGATCAGCTTCTGCGGATGCGCCGCGAGGTAACACAAGATCGCAAACGGCTTTCGGCGCAGCACCAGCAGCTTCTCGCGCTTCCACAGCCGCCCCTCGTCGGCGTCCAGTCGAAATGGCGGAAAAGTAACCACTCATCACAGTCTTAGCGCGGAACAGCTCCGCGACGCGAGCGCGCGATCCAACACGCATTGGACGGCGGCCGGCGAGATCCAACAGAGAACCAACAGCTGTCGAACGGCGCCGGCCGCATGGTGACTTCCATGCAAGCCCTTCGACAGATCGTCACCGGCACCGACTTCAGCGAGAGCGCGGACCACGCGCTCGCGCACGCCATCGAGCTCGCGCTCGCCGCCTCGGCGCGGGTCACGCTGGTCCATGTCTGCGAGCCGGACGACGACGGCCGCTTCGAAAAAGCCGAAGCCGCGTTGTCCGAGGTCGTGGCCCGCCACCAGCGCCCCGGCGTCGAGCTGACCGGCCTCCTCCGCAGCGGCCGGCCGTGGACCAAGCTCGACAACGTCGCGGCCGAGGTCGGCGCCAGCCTCATCGTGGTCGGTCGTCAGGGCGCAGGCCAGAGCGCAGGGCTCGGCTCCGTCGCCGACCACCTCGTGCGCGCCGCGAACCGACCCGTCCTGACGGTCGCCTGTAACTGCGATTCCACCCCTCTCCGCAACACGCCGTAACCGACCCTCACGTCAAGAAGGAGCAATGCCATGAAAAGCTTCGTGACCACGATCGCCATCGTCATCTTCGCCGCCGTCCTCATCGCCGCGAACGCTGCCCGAGCCGAAGAGAGGCCGTCCGGCTGGAGCATCAACTTCACGCCGGTGCTCATTCTGCCCTCGGCCGCCGACCGCCTGGGCGGCGGCATCGATCCCGAAGTGAAGTACACCTACGACCTCGGCGACGTGCGCCTGAGCGTCGGCGGCCGCGTCGGCACGTACTACGCGAAGAACCTGTTCAGCGTGACGGTGATGCCGACGCTGCGCCTGACGGTGCCGATCGGCCGCTTCGAACCGTACGCTTCGGTCGGCCTCGGCTACGGCTGGCTGCCGGACGCCGCACGCGACGGCCTCGCGCCCATGGGCCGGATCGGGTTCGTGTACCACTTCAGCGAGCGCATCGCGGCCGGCCTGGAGGGCACCATCCAGCAGCTCGATGGCTCGAGCTACCGGTTCCCGTCCATCGGCTCGATGATGTCGTTCCACCTGTAGAGGCGGCCATGTCCTTCGAATCGGAGAAGACCATCTCGCCTCGCTGACTCCCTGACGGTGGCTGGCCTCGTCCTCCTCGGCATCGTGCCGGGAATCGCCGGGTCGGTGCGGCTGCGCCAGATCGCCGCCGGAATCGCGACCGCCGACAACGAACGCTTTCTGGCGATGCCGTGGCCCGTCGTCGCTCACATCGTCGGCGCGGTCCTGTTTGCGCTGCCCGGTGCGTTCCAGTTCTCTGCACGGCTCCGCCGGCGCGCGCTGCAGTGGCACCGGCTGGCGGGTTGGGTCCTCGTTCCGTCCGGGTTTGCCGTCTCGTTGAGCGGCCTGTGGATGGCGCAGTTCTATCCGCGCGTCGACCTCGACGGCGTGGCGGTCTACTGGGAGCGCATCGTCGTCGGCGTCGCGATGACGTTCTCGCTCTGGAAAGGCGTCGCGACCGTGCGCCGGCACGACATCGCCGGTCACCGCGCGTGGATGATGCGGGCCTACGCCCTGGCGATGGGCGCCGGGACCCAGGTCTTCACCCACATTCCTTTGATGATCGCCCCGTCACTCAGGAGCGAGCTCTCGAGAGCCATCGCGATGGGCGCGGCGTGGGCCATCAACGCGCTCGTCGCCGAGTCCTTCATCCAGCGAACCGTGCAACCCACGGTGAGCACGCAGCGCATGCCGGCCTTGATCCCTCCCGCATGACCACGGCTGCGCAGTTCGTCTCCGGGCGGGGATTCCGTCATCCCGAATGGAATAGACTCCCCGTCATGGGCACGCCCTTCGTCGAGATGGAAAACGTGACCGTGGTGCGCGACCGCACCGTGGCGCTCGAGCGGGTGGGCATCCGCATCGAGGAGGGCGAGCAGGTTGCCATCCTGGGGCCCAACGGTTCGGGCAAGTCCACCTTCGTGCAGCTCCTGACCCGGGAGGTGTACCCGTATGCGGGCGGCGAGCCGTCTTCGCTCCGCATCTACGGACAGAGCCTCTGGGACCTCTTCGAGCTGCGCAGCCGGCTCGGGATCGTCACCGCCGAGCTCGTTCGCGACTGCGCCGGCCGCTTCACCGCCATGGAGACGGTGCTCTCCGGCTTCTTCGGCAGCATCGGCGTCTGGCCGAATCACGATGTGACCCCGCCGATGCGCGCACAGGCGGAGGCCGCGCTCGAGCTCATGCAGCTGTCGGCGCTCGCCGATCGACCGTTGAGCGAGATGTCGTCGGGGGAGGTGCGCAGGGCCGTGATCGCCCGCGCCCTGGTGCACCGGCCGCGTGCGCTGGTTCTCGACGAGCCCACCACCAGCCTCGACGTAGGCGGGCAGCGCGAGATGCGCGCCGCCATCCGCAGGTTGGCCCGCTCCGGGGCAGGAGTCGTGCTGGTGACGCATCACCTCGAGGACATCGTGCCGGAGATCCGCCGCGTCATCGCGCTGAAGCGCGGCCGGGTGCTGCGCGATGGTCCCGTCGACGAGGTCCTCGAGCCGGGCACGCTGCGCGAGCTGTTCGGCGTTGACGTGAGGGTCCACGAAGTGGACGGGGTCCGTTTCCTGGTCTGACCGCGGGATGCGAGGCGGGATTCCTGCCGGTCGACTACGGCGACGACACCAGACCGTCCTGGTGAAGATGAATAGGCATTGCCGATCCTTGCGGAGCGCTGCGCGTCGTTGCATTCAAGACTTCCCCTCCAAGGAGCACCCGTGAACCTCCGGATCTTCGCAACTCTCGCCATCGCCGGATGCGCAGCAACTCCGAAGGCGCCGCCGGCAGAAACGGCAGCACCGATGAGCAATCCATTCGCCGAGCCGAGCTCGCTGCCGCTGCACTACCCGCCCTTCGATCGCATCCACGACGACGACTACCTGCCGGCGTTCGAGGAGGGAATGGCGAAGCACCTCGCCGAGGTGAAGGCGATCGCGCAGAACCCCGAGGCGCCGACGTTCGAGAACACGCTCGTCGCCCTGGAGAAGTCGGGGCGGATGCTGCAGCGGGTGCAGACCACGTTCTCGTCGCTGAGCGCGGCGAACACCGACCCGGCGATGCAGAAGATCGAGCAGCAAATGTCGCCTCGGCTGGCGGCGCACCGCGACGAGATCCTGCTCGATCCGCAGCTCTTCGCGCGCGTCGATTCGCTGTACCAGAAGCGGGCGCAGGTGGGGCTCGACCCGGAATCGGTGCAGTTGATCGAGCGCTACGAAGTGCAGTTCGTGCGCGCGGGCGCGAAGCTGTCCGAGGCCGACAAGGCAAAGCTGAAGGAGCTGAACAAGGAGCTGGCGTCGCAGAGCACGAAGTTCCGGCAGAACACGCTCAAGTCGACGAAGGAGAACGCGGTCGTCGTCGATGACCTGAAGGAGTTGGACGGACTGTCGCCGGAGCAGATCGGCGCGGCGGCCGAAGCGGCGAAGTCGCGCAAGCTCGACGGCAGGTACGTGCTGGTGCTGCAGAACACGACCGAGCAGCCGTACCAGCGCGATCTGAAGAACCGGACGCTGCGTGAAAAGCTCTTCGAGGCGTCGGTGTCGCGGAGCATCGGCGGCGACGCTGACAATACCGCGGTCGTGTCGCGCATCCTCCAGCTGCGGGCGCAGAAGGCCGCGCTGTTCGGCAAGAAGAACTGGGCCGAGTACACGCTCGAGGAGGAGACCGCGGGCACGCCGGACGCCGTGAACCGGATCCTGGGTGAGCTGGCGGCGGCGGCGCTGGCGAAGGCGAAGCAGGACGCGGCCGACATCCAGAAGCTCATGGGCGACGAAAAGCTCGAGCCGTGGGACTGGGCGTTCTACGCGCAGAAGCTGCGCAAGGAGCGCTTCGACTACGACGAGGCCGAGGTCAAGCCGTACTTCGAGCTGAACCGCGTGCTGCAGGACGGCGTGTTCCATGCGGCGAACCAGCTCTACGGCATCTCGTTCAAGGAGCGCACCGACCTGCCGAAGTACCAGCCCGACCTGCGCGTCTTCGACGTGTTCGACAAAGACGGCTCGCAGCTCGGCATCTTCATCGGCGACTACTACAAGCGCGACAACAAGCAGGGCGGCGCGTGGATGAACGCGTACGTGGGCGAGTCGAAGCTGCTCGACCAGAAGCCGGTGGTCGCGAACCACCTGAACATCCCGAAGCCGAAGGCGGGCCAGCCCACGCTGCTCACCTTCGACGAGGTGCGCACGCTCTTCCACGAATTCGGCCACGCGCTGCACGGGCTCTTCAATCGGGCGACGTATCCCCTGCTCTCGGGGAACCAGCCGCGCGACTGGGTCGAGTTCCCCTCGCAGTTCAACGAGATGTGGGCCCGCGACCCGAAGGTGCTGGCGAACATCGCGCGGCACTACCAGACGGGCGAGCCGATTCCGAAGGCGCTGCTCGACCGGATTCTGCGCGCCGAGAACTTCGAGTCGGGCTTCACCACCACCGAGTACCTGGCGGCGGCGATGCTCGATCAGTCGTGGCACCAGCTGCCGGCGTCCGAGATTCCCACCGACTCCGGCAAGGTGGCGGGCTTCGACGAGGTGGCGCTGAAGCAGGACGGAATCTTCTTCCCGCCAATCCCGCCGCGCTATCACACCGATTACTTCTCGCACATCTTCTCCAGCGGTTATTCGGCCGCGTACTACGCGTACATCTGGAGCGAGGTGCTGGCGCGCGACAGCGGGCAGTGGTTCATGCAGCACGGCGGCATGACGCGGCAGAACGGCGACACCTTCCGCGAGATGATCCTGTCGAAGGCCCGCACGCAGGAGCCACGCGTGCTGTTCGAGAAGTTCTACGGAGGGCCGCCGCAGATAGGGCCGCTGCTCGAATACCGCGGGCTGGATAAGATGCAGCTCGACACCCGCGCCTATCGAATGAAACTTCCGCCATCGCTGCGGTGGGTCGAAATCGATTTGCCCGCGCTGTTCTCGTACAAGCAGGAGATCCGGGGCGGCTTGGTCCATCTGGGATCGGCACGCGACCAATCGGGGGCGCTTCCTTGATGGATCGTCACCCTCTCGTAGAGCTGACGCCGGATCGCCGGCACCACCGGCGGAAATGGCTCCCCGAAAGCGCACCGGTCGCAGAAATTGCGCGAAGGCTGCGCAGCGAGAGACGTACCCAGCTGCAACCACTACGATTTCACGTGCCGCGCGTGGCATACGAAAAGCAAGACGGGCTCCTCGGAGGCCGTCATGACCGTCGACGTCCTGAAGCATCCGTTCCAGCAGCTGCACGTCCCTGCCGCGCTGTGGAAGTCGGCCATTGCGATCGCCGCCGCCGTCGTCATCGTCGTCGTCCCCCCGCCGCCCGCGCTGCCGCGCGCCGCCTTTCACTACTTCGGCATCTTCGCCGCCGTCATCATCGGACTCGTGCTCGAGCCGATCCCCGCGGCGGCGGTCGGCCTGATCGGCGTCACGTTCCTGGCAGTGACGGGCCTCGCGTTCACGCCGGCGCAGCTCGCGAACCCGACGTTCTCGCTTCCCGCCGAGGGGCTCAAGTTCGCGCTCTCCGGCTTCACCAACGCGACGGTGTGGCTGATCTTCGCCGCGTTCATGTTCGCCCTCGGGTATCAGAAGACCGGGCTCGGCAAGCGACTCGCGCTGCTGCTCGTCTCGGCGATGGGCCGCAAGACGCTCGGGTTGGGCTACGCCGTGACCATCGCCGACCTCGCGCTGGCTCCGTTCACCCCCTCGAACACCGCGCGCAGCGGCGGGACGATCTTCCCGCTGGTGCAGAACATCCCCGGCCTGTACGGGTCCGAGCCGGGGCCGACAGCGCGGCGGATCGGTTCGTACCTGGTCTGGACGGCGTTCGCCGCGACCTGCGTCACCAGCTCCATGTTCATGACCGCGCTCGCGCCGAACCTCCTCGCGCTCGAGCTCGTCCGCAAGACCGCTCATGTGGAGATCAGCTGGATGGACTGGTTCGTCGGCTTCCTTCCCGTCGGCCTGCTGCTGCTCGCTGCGGTGCCGCTGGTCACGTACCTCGTCTACCCGCCCGAAGTGAAAGAAGGCCGCGAGGTCCAGGCCTGGGCGCGCGAGGAGCTGGCGCGGATGGGCCGGATCACGCCTCAACAGATCACCATGGCGGTGCTGGTCGTGGCCGCGCTCGCGCTGTGGATCTTCGGCAAGTCGTTCATCGATCCCACCACCGTCGCCATCGTGGTCATCTGCGCCATGATCGTGACCGGGATCGTCAAGTGGGACGACGTGATCGCCAACAAGCAGGCGTGGAACGTGCTGGTCTGGTTCGCGACGCTGGTCACGCTCGCCGACGGCCTCAACAAGATCGGCTTCGTCGGCTGGTTCGCGAACGGCGCCGCCGCCGCGCTTCACGGAGTGTCGCCGATCGCGCTGGTCGGTCTCCTCACCGCGCTGTTCTTCGCCGTCCATTACCTCTTCGCCAGCTCGACGGCGCACACCATGGCGGTGCTGCCGGTGATGCTCGCTGCGGGGGCGGCGCTCCCCGGCATTCCGGTGAAGGCGTTCGCGATGACCCTCTGCTTCTCTCTCGGCCTGATGGGCGTGATCTCGCCGTACGCAACCGGCCCGGCGCCGGTCTGGTACGGCAGCGGTTTCGTGCCGCGCGGCGACTTCTGGAAGCTCGGCCTCGGCTACGGCGCCGCCTTCCTCGCCACGCTGCTCGCGATCGGGGTGCCGTATTTGCTCGCCGTCGCGCGCTGACCGAGCGCGAACTTCATGAAGCCTCCCTTCGGAGGCGCAGTAGAAAGGAAAGATGGAAGGCAGGCCATGCCATCATCCTTTACGGGATCGCGCTGGTAGCCGTCGTGATCAAAGAAAAATGGTCAGAGCCGCCCTGTAAGCCGGGGGCCCTTGCAAGAGTCCAAGCCTGACCGCTCCGAGTAGACAAGCGCGGTCAAGTCAGGCGGTTGCGCTTTTCCGGGTTTCTCGCTGACCAGCTCGCCGGGTCACTTTTTCGGGTGCACTTGGCCACGAAATGGCCATGGCTCATCCTGCTGCTGACACGCGGGCACACGATCATGGCAACGTCCTACGTGCTGCGGCATACTCCAACCATGGCCGGTTCGAACAGCGCACGCGTCGTTATCTCCTGGAGCGCAAAGGCCAACGCCTACGTCGCCCGCGACCCGGCTCGGCCGGGCGTCCTTGCGCGTGGTGCCACTCTCGCGGAAGCGGCGCGCGAGTTGGCCGCCGCCGTCGAGCCACAAGCGGGCAAGCCTCTCCTCGCTGCCGTGGATGCAATCCAGCGCTCGGCCTCGCGCAAACGCCTGCGCCTCTCGCGCAAGGAGATCGACACCGAGATTCGCGCCGCCCGGGCTGAGCGCCGCCGCCGCGAGTGAGACTCGTCTTTGACACCAACGTGCTGGTCTCGGTGCTGCTGACACCAGGCGGTACGTCCGACCGAGCTTTTCGGATCGCGGTCGCGACAGGTGCAACGCTGCTGTACGACGCGCGTATGCTTGCCGAGTACAGGGCCGTCCTGAGCCGGGCGAAGTTCCGAGCCGCGATCACTCCGCGGATGATCGAACAACTCGTGTCCGGCATCACGGAAGCCGGCGAGAAGATCGACGCCCTCGCCGCCGACCTCGACCTCCCTGACCCAGACGATCTCCCTTTCCTGGAAGTGGCCCTTACTGGCCGCGCCGATGCACTCGTCACAGGCAACGCCCGCCACTTTCAACCTGCTCGCGGTATCGTCGTCGTCTCGCCAGGCAGACTCTTGAAACTGCTCGCCGTAGAGCACGACTAAAGGCGCGGCAGCCAACAGATCATACTTAGCGGGCCGGATGACTCCCACAGACTTCAGCCGTCTTCTTGACGATCCCGTAGTGCGGGTAGACGGTGCCGGCCGTGCGATCTGCGATCTGAACACCGATCGATCCGGCCTGAACAGCCCCTTGATCGCCGTTCAGCGAGAAGCGCTTCCAAGCGCCTGTGCCGCACACGTACCGTAGCAGCGGCGCCACGAGGTCCTGTGCTCGCTGTTTGGTCACGATGTTCGGATCACACGAGGGGCAGTTCCATTCAACTACGTAGAAGAGCCCAGCGCTGCCGTCCTTCTCCCTGCTCTGTATGAACCAGCTTCTTGTTTCGTAGTTCTTTCCCGCGATCGACCAAGTGGCCGGCCCTTCGAGCGCAAGCTTCTCAAAGTTCTTCACGGATTGAGTACTGGCCCTTCCATTTGAGACCGGAAATGACTCGGCGTGGTTCTTCGACAACCAGGCGATCCTGATCACTGCCTGCCGCCGAACGACAACGTTGAGCGCCTCATAAGTGCTTAGGTCCACACCAGAGTTTCGCACGCGCTCTGCAACCTGCCCTGCGAATGCGGGAGCGTCACCGTCAGATCCTCGGAAGCTAACCGCCACATTCAGGTTGCGTACTCTGCGGTTAGGACCAAAGAACGTGTTGTCGTCCACCTGAACTTGCGGACGGGACGGGAGAGTCATAACCGCATCCATCACTCGGGCCAGCTGACTCGGCCTGAAATCTGCGAATGAAGACATCGCCACAACCGCGAA
>Ga0335081_10014113_pt1 | contig 12923 bp, 10 predicted proteins | sample Lox_Sample_35_FD_206713 | JGI IMG/M metagenome (GOLD analysis project Ga0335081, IMG submission 206713) | Soil microbial communities from Loxahatchee National Wildlife Refuge, Florida, United States - Lox_Sample_3.5 | ecosystem: Environmental > Terrestrial > Soil > Wetlands | place: USA...
CTGGACCACCAGATCATTTTCATAGACGACGGCAGCAGCGACGGCTCGCTCAAGTTGCTCAATCAATTGGCGCAACGCGATCCCTGCGTGCGGGTTTATGCGTTGTCGCGGAACTTCGGCCATCAAATCGCCCTGACCGCCGGGCTGGACGTGGTGCAGAGCGACGCCGTGATTATGATGGACCTCGACCTGCAGCATCCGCCGGCGTTGATTCCGGAGATGACCAACCTGTGGCGGCAGGGAAATGACATCGTCTCAGCCATCCGCACGCACACCACCGATGCGACCTGGTGGAAGCGCATCGCCTCGGACGGCTTTTATCGCCTGGTCAATCTGCTCAGTGACACGCAAATGATTTCGGGCGCGGCGGATTTTTGCCTGCTCTCCCGTCCCGCTTACGAGGCCCTGCGCCAGTTCCCGGAGCGCCATCGCTTCTTGCGCGGGATGGTGTCCTGGATCGGTTTTCAACGCGCGTTTGTGCGTTACGCCGCCCCGCGCCGGGCGGCGGGTCATACGAAATACACCTTCGCCCGGATGTTCAAGCTCGCGGTCAATGCCACGTTGTCGTTTTCGAGCGCACCGGTCCGGCTGGCCGTCAAATTCGGTCTCGCAACGATTTTTATCAGTCTGCTCTATCTGGTTTATATCCTGATCTGTCTTTTTACCAATAAAGAACTGGTGCCCGGCTGGACTTCCATCATTTTCCTCACCACCTTTCTGGGTGGAGTGCAACTGGCATTCATCGGCTTGCTCGGTGAATACATCGCGCGCATTTTTGAAGAGGTGAAACGCCGCCCGCTTTACGTGCTGAAACAAAAGCCGCCGCCCGCCGGATCCGGAGCGCCTTCCTCTGCGGCACGGCCATTGAAATGAATTCCGCCTGCCCGTGTTGCGAACGCCGTGAATGGCATACGCGCTGGCCCGGCTTCGTCATTTGCCGGAGTTGTGGCCTGATGACCGTCGCGTCGGACTTCGATCCGGCGACGCTCAAATTGCATTACGCCGCGGACTATTTCCTGGGCGCCGAATATGCCGATTATCTTGGCGACCGGGCGGTGCACGAGAAAACGCTCGCCGGCCATTTGCGCCGGCTGAGGCGTTACGTGGTTCCGGGCGGCCGGGTTCTGGAGATTGGTTGTGCTCACGGATTTTTTCTGGAGATGATTCAACCAATTTACCCCGGCTCAATGGGCATTGACATCTCGGAAGCCGCTACGGCCTATGCCCGGTCGCGTGGACTGGATGTTCGGGCCGGCGATTTACTGGAAACCGGGTTTAACGCGTCCTTTGACGCCGTTTGCCTGTGGGACACCCTCGAGCACTTGTCCCGGCCGTATGAAGTCATGCGCCGCGCGGTGGCCCTGCTCAAACCGGACGGGTTCCTGTTCCTGACCACGGGCGACTTCGGCGCCTGGTTGCCGCGATGGCAGGGGTTGAAATGGCGACAAATCCATCCGCCGACTCACCTTTTCTATTTTACCCGACCCTCACTGCGGCAATTGTGCCGCCGTGTGGGGGTGGAGCCTGTTCGCTTTGATACCGTGACGGTTTATCGCCGGCTGCGCTCCGCGTTGCAGACATTGGAGCGGCTTCGTGGCCATTCCCCCGGTGGCCGCCTGGCGCGAATGGGACTTCGTCTGCTCCCGGCAGCCGTGTTGGATTTGGGCATCCCGTTGAACCTGTTCGATACACTTTGCCTGGTGGCGCGCAAGCCCGCCATGCGTGAAAAAACCGATTGACGTTCCCGTGCGCCCCTGCTAGGTTAAAGCCGTGAATCGCAATCTGAACCTGTTGCTTACGAACGCGCTGCTGCTGTTGCGCCGCGCGGCGGTCGGGTTCTGATTGCGTCAAGAGATTTATCGAACCCCACTGCCAACCGGCGGTGGGGTTTTTGTTTTGCCAAACAGAAGCGCCACTGCCACAACTGAAAGACAACATGCAAAAGCATCCGTCGAAAAAATACCGTCCGTTCCCGCCGGTCAGCCTGTCCGACCGGCAGTGGCCGAACCGTGTCCTCACCCGCGCGCCCATCTGGTGCAGCGTGGATTTGCGCGACGGGAACCAGGCGCTCGCCGTGCCCATGAACGTCAGCCAGAAACTTGAGTTGTTCCAGACGCTCGTGAAAATCGGCTTCAAGGAAATCGAGGTCGGCTTCCCGTCCGCGTCGAACACCGAGTTTACTTTTAACCGCCGGCTCATCGAGGAAAACCGCGCACCGGATGATGTCTGGCTCCAGGTGCTGGTGCAGGCGCGCGAGGATTTGATTGAAAAAACCGTCCAATCGCTCGCGGGCGCGAAGAAGGCGATCATCCACCTTTACAATTCGACGTCGCCCGCCCAACGCCGCACCGTGTTCGGCATGTCCAAGGAGCAAATCGTCCAGGTCGCTGTGCGCGGCGCGCAATGGATCAAAGAGCGCTTGCCTCGACTCAAAGGCACGGAGGTGATGCTCCAGTATTCACCCGAAAGCTTCAGCGGCACGGAAGTCGAGTTCGCCCGGGAAATTTCCGAAGCGGTCATGGACATCTGGCGGCCGACGCCGAAACGGAAAATGATTTTGAATTTGCCCGACACCGTCGAAGTGGCGATGCCCAATGTCTATGCCGACCAGATTGAATGGGTCTGCCGGAACATCAGAAACCGCGACTCGCTCATCATCAGCGTCCATACGCACAACGACCGCAACACCGGCGTGGCGGCGACGGAACTCGGTTTGCTCGCCGGCGCAGAACGCGTCGAAGGCACGCTCTTTGGCAACGGCGAGCGCACCGGCAATCTCGATATTGTCACCGTCGCGTTGAATCTTTACCAGCACGGCATCGACCCGAAACTCGACTTCACCGACCTCAATTCCGTCATCGAAGTTTATGAGCGTTGCACCGGCATGACCGTGCCGCCGCGTCAACCTTATGCCGGTGAACTGGTTTTCACCGCCTTCAGCGGCTCGCATCAGGACGCCATCCGCAAAGGTTTGCGCGAATGGAAAAAGAACGGCCGCGCGCACTGGGACGTGCCGTATCTCACGATTGATCCGACCGACATCGGGCGTGAATACCGCGAGGTCATCCGCGTCAATTCACAGTCCGGCAAGGGCGGTGTGGCGTATCTGCTCGAAAGCCAGTTTGGCATCGAATTGCCCAAGGAAATGCAGCGCGAATTCGGGCCGATTGCGAACGAGGCGGTGGACAAGCTCGGCCGTGAAGTCACCGCGGCTGAATTGAAACAGATGTTCTGGCGTGAGTACATCGAGCGGGTCACGCCGTGGCAGCTCAAGAGATTTGAAACCGAAAGCAAAAACGGCATCGTCCGCTGCCGCGCGAAATTGCTCCGCCGCGGAAAACTGGTGGCGATTTCCGGCGAGGGGAACGGCCCGCTCGCCGCATTGGTCCACGGATTTGGTAAAATCGGCGGGCCGCGTTTTGAAATCACGGCTTATAGCGAGCACGCCTTGAGCTCCGGCGAGGAAGCTGCGGCCATCGCCTACATCCAAATCAAACACGCGAACGGCCTGTCCCGATGGGGCGCGGGCGTGGACACGAACATTGAGCTGGCATCCGTGCGCGCCGTCTTGAGCGCGTTGAACCGGTCCTGAGCCGGTCGCAAACGTAAAAAATCCCGCTCGTCAACCGCCGGCAAATTGTCTAGCATTTCAGGATGTTATGAAAGTGACGCGGACAATTTTTTTTACGGCAGGATTGTTTCTCATCGGCGCGATTGTTTTTGCCGACGGGCCGCCGCCAGCCACCAATCCGATCGTGACGACCCCGCCGGTTTATGTCCCGAACCTCGCCCATGCCAATGAACCGCTGCCCGACGGCGTCCTTGCGTGGGACGATCTATCGAAAGCGACCGACGTGGCCGCTGATCAACAACTGGCGCGTTTCATTTTTAATTTTACGAATGCTACATCGGGTAACGTCGTCATCTTGAACGTTCGTCCATCCTGCGGCTGCACCACGGCGGAGTTGCCACCCACGCCGTGGACGATAGCGCCGGGTACCAACGGCCAGATTCGTCTGACCGTGGACCTCCGAGGAAAGAGCGGCACGCTTTTCAAAACCGTCAATGTCTCAACGGACAAGGGAAGCAAGACGCTCATGCTGCGCATCAATATTCTGCCGCCAGTGATGCCCAAATTGACCGAAGCGGAGCGTGCCCGCGACCTGGCGGCGGCGAAAATTGACCGGCAAGCGGTCTTCCACGGTGATTGCGCCAGGTGCCACTCGGACAATACCCAAGGCAAATACGGCAAGCAGCTTTACGATTCCGTTTGCGGCATCTGTCACGAGGCCGAGCAACGCGCCGCTGTGGTGCCGGATTTGCACAATCTCAAAACGCCGACCAACAATGAATTCTGGCGCACGTGGATCGCTCACGGCAAACCCGGTTCGCTCATGCCCGCGTTTGAAACCAGCGATGGCGGCCCGCTCACAGACATCCAAATTGCCTCGCTCGCCGCGTATTTGAACGTGGTTATTCCATCACAAGTTCCTGTAAACAAGTAACTTCTGTTTACAGTCCGGAACGTTCCATTTTTCTGTTGCCAAATTGGACACAAGTGTCTATAATCTGGGCAGTGGGAGAGAAGTATTGGGATCATTGACGTGAAAAGTCGTAACAAAGCTGTAAATGAGGGAGTTCAGGCAATTTCAGCGCCTTTCAGCAGGTGTGTCACTTCCTTTTCTTATTTTCTTAAGGATTGCCGTTTGTGGTTATCGTGGTCGTGGTTTTTCCATCAATGCCGGGTTTTAGCGGTTTTGGCGGTGGCGGGGACTTTGAGTTACTTCATGGTCAGCCATTTTGTCTTCCAATCCGTTCGCGTGGAAGGTCCCAGCATGTATCCCACATTGGCAAACTCGGGATATTATTGGTTGAACCGGTTTGCTTACGTCCTGAACGAACCCAAGCAGGACGACATCGTGGCACTCAAAGATCCGCAGGACAATACGCCGGTCGTCAAGCGCATTATCGCCACGCCCGGCCAATCCATTTACCTTAAAAATGGCAAAGTTTATGTGGACGGCCAATTGTTGCGCGAACCTTACCTTTTAGACGGCACGCCAACCTACGCCTACGAAAAGAGTGAAGACGAGTTTATTTGCATCGGCAAAGACGAGTTCTTTGTCATGGGTGATAACCGCAATAACAGCATGGACAGCCGCACATTCGGAGCTGTCCCGCGCCAAAACATCCTTGGCAAAGTGATCGAATAGCCTTGCAGCCCCCGCGTTAGATTCAGAACGGAAACTGGGAGTCGCGGCTTGCGTCAAACGCCGCCGGCGTTAAGCTGTCAACCATGACGGTGAAATTGGTTGACGCCACGAACCCGGCGCGCATTGCCGAACTCGGCAAACGCGTTCTGGGCGGCGGTCCCATCGCGCGCGCCGAGGCGCTATGGCTTTTCAAGCTTGACGATTCTGCGGATATTTTTGATTTGCTCTCTTGGGCCAACCGCATCCGCGAGAAATTCAAGGGCAACAAAATCCATCTTTGCTCCATCGTCAACGCCAAGGCCGGGGCCTGCTCGGAAAATTGCCGGTTCTGCGCGCAATCGTCATTTTATCAGACTGGGTCGCCGAAATATGGTTTCATTGACCCCGAACCCGTTGCCGAAGCCTCCAACGAAGCAAACAAAAACGGCGTTACCGCCGTCGGCCTGGTCGCCGCGTGGAAGGGTCTCAACGAAGGCCCGATGCTGGATGAGGTCTGCGACCGCGTGCGCGAATTAAAGGCGAGTGGCAAAACGCGGCCCGATGTCTCGCTCGGCATCATCAAATCGCAAAAGGTCGCCGACCGGCTCAAGGAAGCCGGCGTCGAGTGCTACGGTCATAACCTCGAAAGTTCGCGCCGGTTTTTCCCGCAGACCTGCACCACGCACACGTTCGACGACCGGCTGGAAACCATCGGCTATTTGAAAAAGGCCGGCATCAAAATCTGTTCCGGCGGCATCATCGGCATGGGCGAGACGCGCGAAGACCGTTGCGACCTCGCGTTTGAATTGAAAGCCATCGGCGCGAACGTCGTGCCGGTTAACATCCTTAACCCAATTCCCGGCACACCGTTTGAAAAAAACGCACCTCTGCCCGTTTTGGAAATCCTCAAGACCATTGCGTGTTTCCGGTTCATTCTGCCGCGGCAGGAAATCATGATCGCCGGCGGGCGCACGGTGAATCTGCGCGACGCGCAAAGCATGATTTTCATGGCCGGCGCGAGCGCGCTGATGGTCGGCAACTATCTCACCACGCTGAACCAGCCGGTGGAAAAGGATTTGCAAATGCTCAAAGACCTCGGGCTTGACCCGAGTTGGGACAAACATGGCTTCAGCGATCAGGAGGAAAACGGCTGCGGCTGTAGCAAGACTGGCCGTGAATTGGAAGCTGTGGCACTTTAATTGCCACGATGGAGCGACTTGGCAAAAATCACGGCGGTTACCACGGCGAAACGATTGACATCCGCGCCGTCCTGCGCGACATCGAAACGACGGCGCAACAGCACGGCTGGATTTCCGAAACGTTCGGCCACCAGGGCGAATTCGGCTTAATCGCATTGCACCGCACTTGTCGCGACGAAGCGAAGCGAAGGCGGATTTACCTCTCAACTGGCATCCACGGTGACGAACCGGCCGGTCCGCTCGCTGCGTTGCGGTTGCTTCGGGAAAACCAATGGCCGGCGGACGCGGAACTCTGGTTTTGTCCTTGCCTGAATCCGGCCGGCTTTGTTTTAAACCGCCGGGAAAATCCTGACGGCAAGGATCTGAACCGCGACTACCGGCATTTGGAGACAGCTGAAGTCCGCGCTCACATTGCCTGGCTGGAATGTCAGGCGCAATTCGACGTGTACCTTTGCCTCCACGAAGACTGGGAAGCGCACGGTTTTTATCTCTACGAACAAAATCCCGACGGAAAACCATCGCTGGCGGAAATCATCATCGCATCCGTGCAAAAGGTTTGTCCGATTGACCCTTCGGAAATCATTGAAGACCGCCCGGCAAAAAATGGCATCATCCGCCCGAACCTCGACCCGCGCACGCGCCCGCAGTGGGCCGAGGCATTTTATCTCATCATGCACAAATCGCGGCTCGGTTGCACGCTCGAAGCTCCGTCGGATTTTCCGCTGTCAACCCGCGTCCAAGCGCTGGTCGCCGGCGCGAATGCAGCACTGAACAGCGCAGGACAGGCGTCGCGCCTGTTTCAAACTTCAAAAACCGCTTGAGCGGCAAAAATTTTTGAATGGAGACAGGCTGGAAGCGCTGTCCTACTTCAACCGGGCTTCGCGCTTTTTCAGCCACTCCGCGCCGAGGTCGGAAAGCGTCTTTGGCTTCAATACGCGCTCGGCCATCGGAAAAACGATGCGTTCTTCCTTGTCAAAATGCTCGCGTGACGCCGCGATCGCGCCGAGCAACATTTTTTTCGCCATCGCCAGCGTCCTGGTCTTTTGAACCGTCGCCAGCATTTCCTCGATCCGTCTGTGCTCGGCGTGAAACGTTTCGTTCTGGCCGATTTGCTCGAAACAATGCTCCAGCGGTTCGATGAACAAATCGTCCTCGGTCTTCGAATGCGGCGCCATGACCCGGTCCACCAGCGTCGCCAGCGATTTTACTTCCGCCGTCGTGCGCGTGCGCGGCAGCGCCGTTTCGACGTGGTCGAACAGATTGTGGAACACGGCATGTTCCGCCATCAGGATTTCCGTGATTTTCATGACCTGGACCCGTTCCGAAGTCCCGTTATGAGATAACAGCACTTGCCGAATTCCGCCAGCGGTTTTTTCTGCCGGGCTTTAAATTCCTTGAACTCTCCATTTTTCCAAAGTTATCCTGCGGCGCTTTGAACGTGGACAAACCGCAAGATTCCTTGCCTGCCAACCCGTCCCCGTCTCTTCCCACCAACGCCGGCCTCGTTCCCACGCTGGGTTTGTTCACCACGGTGATGATGGTGGTTGGCGGCGTCATCGGTTCGGGTATTTTCAAAAAATCGGGGATTATGGCCGCGCAAGTCGGCTCACCGGAATTGCTGCTCATCGTCTGGATGCTGGCCGGCGTCATCACGCTGTTTGGCGCGCTCACCAATGCCGAGGTGGCCGGCATTGTTCCCGAAACGGGCGGGCAATACGCTTATTTCAACCGCATGTTCGGGCCGTTTTTTGCCTATCTTTACGGCTGGGCCGTGTTCGCGGTCATCCAAACCGGTTCAATTGCCGCGGTGGCCTATATTTTCGCGGAATACACCACGAAATTTGTGCCGCTGCCGGAACTGCCCGCCTCGCTTGCCTCGCTTTCGTTTCATGTGCCTTTTGTTGCGGACATTACTCCGTTTGCGGACATCGGCACGAAAGGCCTTGCCGCGTTGCTGGTCATCGGATTGACGGCGGTGAACTACCTTGGCGTGCGGTTTGGCGGCGTGGTGCAGAACATTTTCACCATCGCCAAGGTGGCGGCATTGGCGCTGCTGGTGCTCGCGGCGTTTCTGTTGCCGACGGGAGGGAGTGTGACGAACCTCACCGCCGCCAGCGCGAGCATTCATCCCACCGGACTGGCATTGTTCGCGGCGATGGTGGCGGCAATGCAGGGCGCATTCTGGGCCTACGACGGCTGGAACACGATCAGTTACATCGGCGGCGAGGTGAAACAGCCGCAGCGCAACATCCCACTCGGCCTCGCCATTGGGATGGGGGTCGTCATCGTGGTCTATCTGCTGGTTAATCTCGCCTACGCCTATGTGTTGCCGGTGGACGCGATGGCGCATTCAAAACTGGTCGCCGCGGATGTTGCGGAAAAATGTTTTTCCGGCGGCGGCCGTTGGATTGCCGCGGCCGTGATGATTTCCACGTTTGGGACCGCCAACGGAATGATCCTCGCCAGCGCGCGAGTTCATTTTTCCATGTCACGACGGAGTGTGTTTCCCCGATTTCTGGGCCGCACGCACCCGCGTTTTCACACTCCGGCGGCATCGCTCGTCGTGCAAGGCGCGTGGAGCACGCTGCTGCTGTTCAGCGGCACCTTCGACACGCTCACGGACATGCTCATTTTCGTGAGTTGGATTTTTTACGCGGCGGGCGCTTACGGGGTTTTTGTGCTGCGACGCAAAATGCCGGACACGCCGCGTCCTTTCAAAGTTCCCGGCTACCCGTTTGTGCCGTGGATTTTCATCAGCTTCGCCGCGATTTACCTCGTGTTCACGGTTTACAACGACATCACCGGCTACCGCGCGGCCATCGCCGCCGGAACACCGGCGCGGATGGATTCTGTTTTCGGCGTCGTGCTGGTTTTGGTGGGAGCGCCGATTTACTGGTTTTACCGGAGCAAACAAAAAGCCTCGCCGGCGCAGCGCCAAACCTAATTTACCACGGCTGGCCACGACGAAACGAACTGAAGGCGGGATTGCTTGTGGCGAACAAATTGCGGTCCTTGCACGAGTTGCATCGGGATGCACGCGACTTGTGGATTCAATTTTTGCAAGCGCCAAGGAGTTTGACAGCTTTAAGAAGTCGCCAAAATAAACCCAGCAAAGCCTCCGCGGTCACGAATAATTCTCCATTCCCGCACACGAGCAGACCGGGTTGCGGTCGCCGAAAGATTTATACGGCCAGCACGCGGGCGGCGAGAACTTCATCCTCGCGCAACGGTTCGAGCGACGTTTCGGGAACGGCAGTGACGGCAATGGTGTCGCCCACCGCATTGAAAACTTCAATGGAATATCCTTCACTGCCGTCGGGCGCGACGTGATGGTCAACAAGTTTGACAACATCGCCACGCTTGAGCCGGTGCTCCGGCACGTCGGTCATTAACTTCATTTCGCTAAACATTTCAAACTTCATCGCGCCACCAATTTAACCCGTTGCGTTCTTTCGCGGCGAATTAAATCCGTGTCCATCGGTGTTTATCTGTGGTTACGAATAATTTTCCATCCCGGCGCAGGTGCAAACCGGGTTGCGGTCGCCGAAGACGTTGTCCACGCGGCTGACGTGCGGCCAGAATTTGTAATCGTGCAGGCTCTTCGCCGGAAACGCCGCCTGTTCGCGTGAATATGGCCGATTCCAATTGTCACTGGCGATCTGGTCCGCCGTGTGCGGCGCGTTTTTGAGCAGGTTGTTTTGCGGGTCCGCTTTGCCGGATTCGATTGCGCTGATTTCGCTGTGAATGGCAATCATCGCGTCGCAGAAACGGTCCAGTTCCGCTTTGGATTCGCTCTCGGTCGGCTCAACCATCATCGTGCCGGGGACAGGCCATGAAATTGTCGGCGCGTGAAAACCATAATCCATCAGCCGCTTAGCCACATCCTCGACGGTGACGCTCTTGAACTGGCGCAAATCGAGGATGCACTCGTGCGCCACCAAGCCACACCCTCTCCCCCCCAAATCCCTCCTCTCCGGGTCTTCCGGATTGGGAGAGGGGGAGGCATTGGGGGGGAGAGGGTCGGAAATCACTGCGCCGTGACCGCGATAAAGTGTCGGGAAATAATTTTCCAGCCGCTTGGCGATGTAATTCGCGTTGAGGATGGCGAATTTCGTGGCCTCGGTCAGGCCGTCGGCGCCCATCATGGCGATGTACATCCACGAAATCGGCAGGATGCCCGCACTGCCCCACGGCGCGGCGGAAACAGCGCCAACGGCGCGGTGACGAGTGACGGGTGACGAGTGACAAGAAAGGTCAAGAACGGAATGCCTCGGCAGGAATTCAACGAGATGTTCCGCAACGCCAATCGGCCCGACGCCGGGGCCGCCGCCGCCGTGCGGAATGCAGAACGTCTTGTGCAAATTCAAGTGGCAGAGGTCCGCGCCAATGTCCGCCGGCCGGCAAAGGCCGACTTGCGCGTTCAGGTTCGCGCCGTCCATATAAACCTGCCCGCCGTGGGCATGAATGATTTCGCAAATTTCCCGGATGGTTTCCTCGAACACACCGTGCGTGGACGGGTAGGTAATCATCAGGCACGCCAGGTCGTTCTTGTGCGCTTCAGCCTTCGTGCGCAAATCCGCCAAATCCACGTTGCCCCGGGAATCGCAGGCGACGGCCACGACTTTCAAACCAGCCATGACGGCGCTGGCGGGGTTGGTGCCGTGCGCCGAAGTCGGAATCAAACACACCTTCCGGTGAGGCTCGTTGCGCGATTCGTGATACGCCCGGATTACGAGCAGGCCGGTATATTCGCCCTGGGCACCGGCGTTCGGTTGCAACGAAATGCCCGCAAACCCGGTGATTTCCGCGAGCCAGCGTTCAAGCTGCTCGAAAAGCTTTTGATATCCACGCGTCTGCTCCAACGGCGCGAAAGGATGAATTTTCGCAAACTCCGGCCAGGAAATCGGAAACATCTCCGCGGCCGCGTTCAACTTCATCGTGCAGGAACCGAGCGGAATCATCGAGGCCGTGAGCGACAGGTCGCGCGATTCAAGCCGTTTGATGTAACGCAGCATTTCGGTCTCGCTGTGGTAGCTGTTGAAAACTTTGTGCTTCAAAAAGCTCGATGTTCTTAGTCCACTGTCCACAGTCTCTTGCGCCAAATCGCCGATGTTAAAAGCGGGCGCCTTGTCGCCGTTAAAGATCTGAAGGATTTCAAAGACATCCTGGACGCTCGTCGTTTCGTCCAGGGAAATGCCAATCGTTTTGCCGTTGATAACGCGGAAGTTAATCGCGTGCGCCTCGGCGAGTTTCAAAATCTCGGCGGCTGAATTCACCTCGACGGAAATTGTGTCGAAGAACGTGCTGCCGGCATCCTGCCGGCAGGTCTGACCGCCTGATTGGTTCTTCCGGCAGGATGCCGGAAGCACGTTGCAGCCGAGCTTCTCCAATCCCGCCGCCAGAATGCTCGTCAGTTTGTGGACTCGTGAAGCGATGGCTTTTAATCCTTCCGGTCCGTGATAGACGGCGTACATCGAAGCCATGCTCGCCAGCAATGCCTGCGCCGTGCAGATGTTGCTGGTGGCTTTTTCACGGCGGATGTGTTGCTCGCGGGTTTGCAACGCCAGCCGCAAGGCCGGTTTGTCGCGGGAATCTTTGGAAACGCCAACAATGCGCCCGGGCATGTGGCGCTTGAATTCGTCGCGCGTGGCGAAAAACCCGGCGTGCGGTCCGCCGTAACCCAACGGCACGCCGAAGCGTTGCGCGCTGCCCACCGCAATGTCGGCGCCGAACTCGCCCGGCGGCTTCAGCAATGTCAGCGCCAGCAAATCAGTGGCGACAGTGACGAGGGCGCCCGCCACATGGGCTTGTTCAATCAATCCGGTGTAATCATGAATCGCGCCAAATGTGTCAGGATACTGCACCAGCGCACCGAACACCTTTTCGTTGAACTGGAATTTTTCGTGCCCGCCAACCGTGATTTCGATGCCGAGCGCTTTGGCGCGGGTGCGAACGACTTCAATCGTCTGCGGATGGCAATTCTCCGAGACCAGGAAAACGTTTCGTTCATCCTTGAGCGCATGGCACATCGTCATCGCCTCCGCGGCGGCGGTGGCTTCGTCGAGCAACGAGGCGTTGGCGATTTCCATGCCGGTCAGGTCGGCGACCGTCGTCTGAAAATTCAGGAGCGCCTCGAGCCGGCCCTGTGAAATCTCGGCCTGGTAAGGCGTGTATTGCGTGTACCAGCCGGGATTTTCCAGGACATTGCGCTGGATGACGGCAGGCGTGATGCAATCGTAATAGCCCATGCCGATGAACGAGCGGAAAACTTTGTTTTCGGAAGCAATGCGGCGCAGTTCGGCCAGCGCTTCAAATTCATTTTTTGCACCGGGAAGCTTGAGCGGTTTGGCCAACCGGATCGCTTTCGGTACGGCGGCCTCGGCCATGGCTTCCAGATCCGAGTAGCCGAGCAGCTTGAGCATGGACGCGGCTTCTTCGGGACGCGGGCCGATGTGACGGCGGACAAACGGGTCGGCAGAAACGGTCGGATTTTCAGTCAAAGCCATCCGGGGAAATTAAAGTTCGTGTCGGC